>JAEEGF011766320.1_pt1 | contig 65086 bp, 61 predicted proteins | sample 9134171 | NCBI WGS metagenome assembly JAEEGF01 (sample SAMN16246542, study PRJNA631951) | gut metagenome | biome: gut microbiome; feature: rumen; material: AP-attached | host: Bos | place: Iran: Karaj | collected 2018-10 | reverse complement strand
AAATAAAGCAACCTGACTCTCAGGAGAGCCGGTGTCCTTATTGGACTTCCCGTACTTCGCGAAAATCTCTTGCTTTTTCTCAGGCTGTAAATATTCTGCCATGATGCAATGAGTTTTGTTTGTGTTACTTGCTCCTTACGGGACCGCCCCGTAAAAAGCGTGCAAAGATAGGGAATAATTTTGGTTTTACCAAATAATGCTTAACTTTGAATGTTATGACAGGAAAAACCAACGCCGCCAGGCTGCTTGACGCAGCCGGCATTGCATACGAACTCATACCCTACGAGGTTGACCCGGACAACCTTGCGGCAGACCACGTCGCCGCCCAGCTTAGAGAGCCTATCGAGCTGGTTTTCAAGACATTGGTGCTGCGCGGAGACCGCACCGGGCTCTTCGTCTGCGTCATGCCAGGAGACATGGAAGTGGACCTAAAAGTTGCCGCCAAAATCTCCGGCAATAAATCCGCCGCCATGATACATGTGAAAGAGCTCCTGCCGGAAACCGGCTACATCCGCGGCGGCTGCTCCCCCATCGGTATGAAAAAACCCCTGCCCACGTTTATCTTCGAGTCCGCGCTCCTCTACGACTACATCTACGTGAGCGCCGGAATCCGCGGCCTTCAAATCAAAATTGCCCCGCAGGATCTGATAGACTTTATCGGGGCAGGGATTTATCCAATTTGATTATCCCAACCGCCTTCAATATACGCATATCCCATTATCGCTAAAGATTATTAACTACCTATTAGTTAATAGCAAATACTGCGTACCCCCACGACATTTTCTGCAGCAGCTGAAAAGGACGTCCGGCAACTTGTGAATAGTCATAAGCACCCAGGCGGCATACATATAAATATGTATTGGCCTAATGGGGGAAGATTCCGAACTTTGTGGCTTAGATATTCTGGATTTTTATATACCAATTACACATAAGCTTATGAAAGAAAAACTTAACTATGTTTCACCTGAGAGCGAACTCATTGTGGTCTCTCTGGAAGGCTGCATCGCCTTAAGCGCGCCCGGATTTGACGACGGCGGAGATCTTTTTGCTTAATTTGAAGGAGGAAAGAATCATGAAAAAGACTTTGCTTTTTATTGCTGCCGCAGTCGCAGCCCTCGTTTCCTGCCAGAACAAACAGGAGACCGTCAATGAAAACACCGTCCCCGAGGTCAAGGGCGTTCCCATGACCCTGCAGGCTTCCTTCAGTGGAGCAACCAAGACCACCTTTACCCCTGATGGTTCCGGCCTCAAACAGACATGGGATGCTACTGAGAGTATCTCAGTGGTAACATTGTCAAATTCCGGAGATAGCGGAGAACTTGTTTCAGTGGACACTTTTACTTCTACGGGAGTAGCCGGCCGTACCGATGCCACATTCTCGGGAACATTCACCGGTGGTGAAACGCCTGCCTTTGTAATGGCTGTTTATCCTGCTTTGGAGTTTGATGGTGTGTCATCGTCATATCACACTCCTGCGTACAACAACGGATCAAATAACCTTATTTGGGATGCCAAAATCGGTAGTAATTTTTGCAATTCCGATTACCATGAATTAACCCAGACTGCCGATAATAACCTCGATCATTTCACCAACTTCTGTCTCATGATTGGAACTGTGGACATTGATGATATCAAGCTTGGAACTCTAACAACAACACTTAGCAACATGATGTGTGTCATCAAGATAGTCGCTACCTTCCCTGATTCTTTCAAAGGAAAGCAACTTACATCGTTAGATATCTCCTGCTATGATTCGGCGGATAACACGAATGATATATTCTGTTCTGACAGTTGGGAATATCTCAACATCGTTTACGGAGAACTCCTCAGTCCCGGCAGTGCCTCTAGAAACAGTAATTCCATCTACGGTACTTTCAATGTTCCAGATACAGGTGTCGCAACGATTTACATGCCCTGCAATTTTGGCAGTAGTGTAGATTTTACCGCCGGAGACTATTGGAATCTCACTGCCACAGTCAATTCTGTAGATTTAGGTCCCGTCAAAAAGACTTTCACAAAGGATGTCAGCATGACCCGTGGTAAAATGTACACCGTTAACGTGACATTCACTGAGTAAAAGAAATATCTAGTACTTTGAGAAGGTGACCCGTAAAGTCACCTTCTTTTTATACATAATTTTATGTATGCGGTAAATACGAATAAAGGGTTATCTTTGTAAAGATGAAAAGGCACGTGGTTCTTGTAGCCGCTTTTATGGCGTTGTCCTCTGCGCTTATGGCGCAGGAGGAAACGGACTATTATTCCATAGCTGAGGAGCAGTACATGAACGGGCAGTACGGCGCTGCAATACGCACGGCGCTGGAGGGGCTGCAGGCGGAGCCGGCGAAGTCGTCGGAGGAATCGGCAGTGGAACTGTACTCCGTCCTGGGGGCATCGTACTCAAGGCTGGGAGCGTTTGACAAAGCGGCGGACTATATATTCCGATGCTACGAATTCGACAAAAAGGACGGGAACGCGGAGGGGCTGACATCGTCCCTTGTGAACCTGGCGTCAATGTATGTGTACGCGGGAAAGCCGGAGCTGGCGGAGAAGGAGGCGCTGGAAGCCATCGACAATGAAAAACCGCTGGGAAGGCCTCTCAAACTGGCCATGGCCTACGGGAAAGCCTGCGATGTTTACCATGCCCTGAAGAACGATGAAGCGGCCCTGAAGTATGCCAACCTGGCGGTAGAAACAGCCCAGGAAACCAGGAACGAGGGCGCTGTGGCCATCCGCAGAAGCCAAAGGGCCTATCCCCTGCTGTCTCTGAACCGGAATAAAGAAGCGGAGGCGGATTTGTCGTACGCGGAAAAAGTGTTCGCGGAAAACGGCAACAGGCAGTCTCTTTCCATTGTATATTTCCAACTTGCCGGGCTTTATGAGAAAACCGGCCGCGGAACGCTTGCCACTTCTTATTACAGGAAGGCGCTGGACCTTGCCAGGGAACTGCCGGACAAACCGCTGGAGCAGAAGATTTGCAATTCTTTCTCTCGCCATCTACGGGCATCGAACCCCGAAGAAGCGTTCGAGCTTCTGAGCCAGTCTTTCCAGATTCAAGAGGAGATAAAAAAGAGCGAGAGCGACAACGCCCTGGAGCTCTTCAGCATAGAGTACGAAACCGCCAAGAAGGAAGAGCAGATAGCAGACCAGGAAAGGGAGCTCCGGGCGGGAAGGAAGAGGAACCTTGTCCTTATGATAGCACTTTCGGTACTGTTTGCAGCCGCAGCAGTTACGGCCTTAACAGCCATACATTCAAAGAAAGTGAGGGAAAAACTCCAGCAGAGCAACGCTCAGAAGGATTTTCTTTTCAAGGTAATTTCCCACGACATCATGTCTCCCGCCATAGCCATGCTCCGCGGCATCCAGATGCTCAGGAACCATTCCAATGCTTCCGATGATTCGCACGAAGTCCTGTTACAGCTTGAGAGACAAGCGGAATCAGAGGTTGAACTTATAGACAATGTGCTGCGTTGGGCAAGAAACAAGGAAGATGCTTCACAGGGGGAGAAAGTCCGTTTTGATTTGATGGACATGGTCCGCGAAGCCATGGAACAGTATCGTGGAGCAGCGCTTCAGAAAGGTATTTCACTGGAATTGTATTGTACGGAAGGCGGCATTGTGGTGGATTGTAACAGGCATAATCTTCTAATCGCTCTCAGAAACCTGATTTCCAATGCAATCAAGTTCTCCAATCCGGATAGCATCGTGGCGGTGAGGGTTAGTAAGTGTAAAGACATCGTGGACCTTAGTGTCGAGGATCACGGAGTGGGTATCCCTGCCGATAAACTGGAATCCATCTACAGTTCCGAGGCTCCTTTCCGCAGGCCGGGAACATCTGGCGAACCAAGTCATGGAATGGGGCTTGCCGTGAGCAAGGACCTTGTAACAGCCATCGGAGGGAGTATCAGCGTACAAAGCACAGAGGGCGAGGGCAGCATTTTTACAATCCATATTCCATCTGGGGAGGGGTATCAGAATGGCTGATAATGTGAGGATTATGCTGGTGGATGACCATCCCCTGATGCTAATCGGCATATCGTCCATGCTGGAGGGGAAGGGAATTGATATTGTCGGGACCGCCGGCAATGGTTTTGATGCCCTGAAGAAAGCTGAGGAGTTGAAACCGGATGTAATGATGCTGGATATTGTCATGCCCGGGATGGATGGCATAGAGCTTGCCCGTAGGATGAGGGCGGAAATGCCCGACGTTGCACTCCTTGTCCTGTCCAGTGACTCCTCTCTGGCCTCTTTGGAAACACTGCTGAATATAGGCATTGACGGGTTCCTTTCAAAGACCAGCGACGCTTCCGTCATGATTGACGCCATTAAAAGCGTTGCCTCCGGTTACGAGTTCTACGGAACGGATATCGCCAGGCTTATAGAAAGAATCAGTCTTGCCAAGAAAGCCTCCGACAACCTGTTTACCCCGCGTGAGCTGGATGTAATCAGGTTAAGCTGCATGGGACTCCAGTATAAGGAAATCGCTGAACGCCTTGGCATAAAATACTTGACTGTCGTTACTATCAAGAACAATATCTTCAGGAAACTCGGTATCAACAACACCGTTGAACTTGTAGTATACGCCATAAAGAAGGAACTCATTTCTCTGTAACGTGCAATTCCGTAAAAAAATGGTATATTTGAAAACAAATTGCCATATCATGGAAGTAATACAGAGTTTTACAATTGACCATACTCATCTGAAGCCGGGGATCTATGTGTCCCGGAAGGACAGGGGATTCACTACATTCGATCTCAGGATTACGGAGCCCAACAGGGAACCGGCCGTGGCGCCTGCGGCCATTCACAGCATAGAGCACCTCATGGCCACATGGTTCCGAAACAGCGAGGCCAAGGACGATGTGGTCTACGTGGGCCCCATGGGCTGCCTCACCGGAATGTATATCGTCATGACGGGGGAATACACCGTCCAGGACATGCGCCGCCTCACCATGGAATGCCTCCGCTGGATTCTCACCCAGACGGAGGTTCCGGCCACCACCCCGGAGGCCTGCGGCAACTATCTTCTCCACGACCTCCCAATGTGCAAGTGGGAATGCGCCCGCTATCTGGACCGTCTGGAGCACAATTTCCACTCGGAGTACACCAAACTCAAGGTCACCCTTGACGACGGCCGCGTCTTTGCCGATGCATAAAAAGTGAGTATCTTTGTACCCATGGAAAGCAAATTATTCTGCATTGCAGGACATATTATAAAGGTAGTCCTTGAAAGCCCCTGGGCGTTCAGGAAGCTTACCCCTGAGCAGGAGGCCCTGGTTGCAAGGCTTGCGGCAGGGGAAGACGCCGGCGTGGAGTCCGTGCCTGCAGACCGCCAGGAGCAGCTGGCCCTGAACGATGCCATCATGGGCAAGACCGCCATGACAAAGGAACTCTGGGAAACCATGAACCAGCAGGAGAAGGACAGCTTCCGCCACACGCTGGACTTCCTTCAATACGCCCCGTTCGAGGCCTCTTCCGGGACCCCTCTTTTCACCCTCACTGTACATTCAGAGGAGTTCGACTGCAGCTCCCGCGCCGCCTGGAAACAGGTTGTTGCCGTGGACAACGTGCTCCCGTACTACTATGGTTATGAGCACGATGGCAATACTATCTACGAGTATTTCCCCGCTCCCGGCATCAAGGCCGGAGTCTTTGTACAGAATGCCGATGCCACTCAGGGCCACTATTACCCTTGCAAGGGCGTCGGTTCAGTCACCACTCTAATGCAGGTGAACACCTCCCTTATGATTCAGTTCACCTTTGCGACGGCATTCCATTCCACCGTTCTCCTTCATGCATCGGTAACCCGCCATGAGGGCATGGCAAACCTGTTCTTTGGCGTAAGCGGTACGGGAAAGAGCACCCACAGCCGCCTCTGGCACCAGTATGTTCCGGACAGCGATCTCATGAACGACGACAACCCTGTTATCCGCATTCTGGACGGCCGGGCCGTAGTTTTCGGCACCCCCTGGAGCGGAAAAACCCTCTGCTACCGCAATGTCCAGGCCCCAATCCGTGCCCTGGTACGCCTGGAGCAGGACCCGGAGAACAGGATTGAGCGTCTTCACAGCCTCCAGGCCTATGCCAGCGTCCTTGCCGCATGCTCTTCCATCCGCTGGAACCACACTGTCATGGACGCCATTGTTCCCACCGTGGAAAAACTGGCCATGACCGTTCCCTGTTTCCGCCTCCGCTGCCGCCCGGACCAGGAGGCCGTAGAACTCTGTAAAAATACAATTGAATAATGAAAATAGGTATCTGCAACGACCACGCCGGCACTGAGTACAAGTTTAAGCTCGTCAGGATGCTGGAAAAAAGAGGAATCGAAGTCGTAAATTTTGGCACTGACTCAGAAGCCAGCGTAGACTATCCGGACTATGCCCATGCCCTGGCAAACGCCGTGGAAAAGCATGAGGTAGACCTTGGCATTGCCCTCTGCGGCACCGGAAACGGCATGGCCATAACCCTGAACAAGCATCAGGGCATCCGCGCCGGACTGGCCTGGGGAACCGCCATCGGCCACCTCGTAGCCCAGCACAACAACGCCAACGTCCTTGTGCTCCCGGCCCGTTTCATCAGCTACCGCCTGGCATCGGCAATTGTGCGCGAATGGCTGGACACCCCCTTCGAGGGCGGCCGTCACCAGGCCCGCATAGACAAGATGCCCTGCAGATGAGTCTTTCCCGTGACATTGCCGATTACCCGGAAGGCATAGTCCTTCCGGTGGACAAGCCGTACAGGTGGACATCGGCCGATGTAATCCGCAAGCTCAAGTACGCCGCAATAAAGCACTTTGGGAAGAAGAACCTGAAGGTGGGGCATGCCGGCACCCTGGACCCTCTGGCAACGGGGGTGCTTCTGGTATGCATCGGAAACGCCTGCAAACGTGCCCAGGAGCTCCAGGACCACGACAAGGAGTACATCGCCACCATTCGCTTCGGCGCCACCACACCCTCCTATGACCTGGAAAAGGAACCGGACCGCACCTTCCCCTTCAGCCACATCACTGCCGATGCCGTCCGCTCCACCCTCTCGCAGTTCCTTGGCGAGCAGGAGCAGATAGCCCCCCTTTTCAGCGCCAAGAGCGTCGACGGCGTCCGTGCCTACGAACTTGCCCGCAAGCTATACCGTAGTAATAGCGTCATTCCCGGCCCCACCGGGAATCTCTCCGCCCTTGACTCCGCCGCCCTGGAAACCCTCCACCGCAGCAGGATAGTCATCTCAGAGCTGGAATTGCTTGAGTTCCGCGCGATGGAAGTTCCGGAGGAGAGTGTCTCTCCGGAATCTGTGGCCACCCTCGGCCGCATAAGAGGGAGGGGCCCAAAGCTTGCTTTGGGAGGGGTCGACGAAGTCGACGATTCAGGAGAGACACTCTCCTCCGGAACGCCCTCATCCAGAATTAATGTTGCAGATACATCGGCCCTGGGACTGCCGGAGGCAGTTATCAGAATTGCCTGCAGCAAAGGAACTTACATCAGGGCATTTGCCCGTGATCTGGGAGAGGCTCTGGGCTCCGGTGCCCACCTTGCCGGCCTTGTCCGTTCCCGCTCCGGCAGTTACTCCGTCTCAGATGCCCTTACCCTTGACCAGGCCCTTGTCCTACTTGCGCCCTAGCTTCTCTGCCACGTATGTCATGCGGCGGGCAAACTCCCTGCGGCCGATGAAGGAGATGATGGCCGCTATGCCAAGGCCGCTGGCAGAACCCGTGAGGGCAAGGCGGAGACTGTTCATGACCTTTCCCATGGGGTACTCACGCATCTTGATGTACTCTACCATGGCGGTCTCAAGGGGCTCCGGCTCTATTGAGCCGCGGTAGACGTCAAGGTCGTCAAAGCCGAACTCCGCGCCGGTGATGTACTGGCACACCTCGAAGCAGTTCTCGTAGTGGTCTTCCTTCCAGAACTTGTCCACGTCTTTCTGGACGAACTCCGTGGGAGCGGTGAAAAGGTGCCATGCTATGTCCCAGAAATCGGCCACGAAGGTTGCCCTTTCGCGGATGAGCTCCACCACGGCCTCTACGTATTCACGGGTGAAGATATGGTTCTGGAAGTCGGCTCCGAAGCCTTCGAAGCTGGCGCCTGCCGTGAGTGCATTGCAGGGGCAGTCAACTACTTTGATGTCGTGGCTCTCCAGGACGGGGATGAAGAGATCCGTGAGTTCCTCTTTGCTCTTTAGACGGAGATACTCCTTGTTGTACCACTTGGCCTTGTCCGGGTTGAACTTGGCTCCGGCCTTCTGAACCTTGTCCAGGGAGAATGCCTGAACCAGTTCCGGGAGGGTGAACATTTCCCGGTCGTCACCGGGGTTCCAGCCCAGCATGGCAAGCATGTTCACGAATGCCTCGGGGAAGTAGCCGTCCTCACGGTAGCCGCGGGAGAGCTCTCCGGTTTCCGGATTCTGCCAACGCAGGGGGAATACCGGAAATCCCAGTTTGTCTCCGTCGCGCTTTGAGAGCTTTCCGTTGCCGACGGGCTTCAGAAGCAGGGAAAGGTGGGCGAAGCGGGGCATGGTATCTGTCCAGCCAAATGCTTCATAAAGAAGGTAATGCAGGGGAAGTGAGGGAAGCCATTCCTCTCCGCGGATGACCTCGGAAATATCCATCAGGTGGTCGTCCACTATGTTTGCGAGGTGGTATGTGGGGAGTTCATCGGCCCTTTTCCAGAGCACTTTGTCGTCCAGGGTGTCCGTGTTCACTTCAACGTGGCCGCGGATGAGGTCGTCCATTTTCACGGTGCGGTTTTCCGGCATCTTGAAACGGATGGTCCAGTCCGATGTTTCCTCCAGGAGGCGCTTCACCTCTTCTTCCGGGAGGGTGAGGGAGTTACGGAGAGAACCGCGTGAGGCTGCATTGTACATGAAGGTCTGGCCCTGGGACTCCGCCTCCGTGCGGCGGGCGGTGAGCTCATCGGCACTGTCAAAGGCATAATAGGCCCAGCCGTCCTGTACCAGCTGCTCCGCGTACTTGCGGTAGATGGGCTTTCTCTGGCTCTGGCGGTATGGCGCATGGGGATGCTTTGCCGATGCTTCCTCCACCACTTTGCCGTTCTCCACGCCCTCGTCCGGGACGATGCCGCACCACTGAAGGGCCTCAAGGATATACTGTTCCGCACCGGGAACAAACCTGTGGGAGTCCGTATCTTCGATGCGGATTATGAAATCTCCGCCTTTCTGCTTTGCATACAGATAATTGTACAGTGCAGTACGTACGCCGCCCATGTGCAGCGGACCGGTGGGTGAAGGTGCAAACCTTACGCGAGTTCTTCTTTCCATAAGTCTTGAAATAACTTACAAATATAAGCATTTTCACCGACAAAGAAGCTGTTTTACCTTCTCAGGTGCAATTGTGAGCACACGGGCAAGCTGTGAGACAGTTGTTCTCATGGTTCTGTATATATATGGAAGTATGGTGCATCTTTGCAGCATGGACGTATCCTTGAGAGGCGTTTGGAACCATTTCATACATATCTCGGAGATGCTTTTGTAAAGCTCGGAGTCAGATTTCATCTCCCTTGGTGCATCTATCAGATCCTCCTGCATCTTGGCGGAATTCAGGCCTCCCACCGTTCTGAGCCAGAAGGCCTGGTCATGTTCAAAAGCCTGTTCCAGGTACTCCCAGTCGCAGAAACTGCGGGGAATAAGGCGGTCTTCATAATCCAGAAGCCACGGGACGTCTGCGAGCTTCCTTCCCGTGTGCATGATATCCATGGACTCCCGCCTTGTGAGGGACGATACCGGAACCGCCCCCGCCGGTATCCTGTTGTTGAACATGGCGCCATATCCGGACCATGGGTATGTGCTCACCTGGCACTTGTTGTCAATTGCATTCCTTGGGATATACGCAAGGGCGTTGCGAATGTGTGAATTGGTCTCCATTGGAATGGCCTGGGACCCTGTCCTGTCAAGGAAGTTCCTTTCACCGTACTTGTGACGCAGCCACATGGAATATATCCTTTTCACCTCCTTTCCGAATATCTCCGCCCGGCCGCGGTCCGTGGCAAGTACTGCCGAGTGGCAGTGATTGGAAACCACGGCATGGATCACTATTATCACATTCTCTTTCCATGCCGCCACACACATAATCTTGACCATGGCGTCGTAGTCATCGTCGTCACGGCACAGGACGGCGGTGTCCTTGCCCTCAAGGCTCATGTGGAAGGGATAAACGGTGCGGACCTCACCATCCGGCAATTTTCGCGTAACATAACGTATCATAAGCAACATTGTTTTACTTATGACCGTCTCTATCTCACAGCAAAGATAGCAAATCCGCTGCTTAAAATGTAAAAGGTTCGGAAAAAATGACCGAACCATTCACGCAAAATGGCGCTACGGGGCGTATAATGTAAAAGGTTCGGCACAAAATACCGAACCTTTTACAAATGAATAGGGTTAATAGGTTAATGAGACCTGCGGATAGCAGGGGTAATCTCAAGGTCTGATCGGCGCTCGCCGGGTTCTACGCAGAGGACGGGCCTGACGTCGCTGGCAAAGTTGAACTTGCGGGCATTGTCAGAGTTGTTGTAGCCAATCTTGATGGTTTCTGCGCCGCCGGGGATGGATACTTCGGAACCGTGGTCGGACAGATCCCACTGGAAGCCCTCGTCAATGATCACAAGGTTGCCAAGGTCCTTGTTCAGGCCAAGGCCGCCAAGATCCATGTCAAAGCCGGTCACGATGGCCGTGATGCGTATCTTGTCGCCAAAATCGGGGTCACGGTCCCAGATGATGCCCTTCTTGAAGTGGTTGGCATCGCCCGTGTACTCGGAAATCATGTCGTCTATCTTCTCAAGGTCGCTCATCTTGGCGCCGCGCTCGTTGTCGCCGGTGGTGATGTTGATGAGGACGTTCTTTGCTGTCTTGAGGTCAAAATCGTTCAGGAGCGGGCTCTCGAATGCGCCTTTCACAGCATCCTGGAGGCGGTCAGGGCCGGTGCCCTCGCCGCTTCCCATAAGGGCCATGCCGGAGTTTCTCATCATCTTGCACACGTCCTGGAAGTCCACGTTGATGTAACCGGGGCAGCTTATCACCTCAATTATGCCGCGGACAGCGGTGGCAAGTACCTCATCGGCCTTTGGGAAGGCTTCCTGGATGAGAGTGTCGCCAAAGAACTGGTATAGCTTCTCGTTATTGATGATGAGCAGGGAGTCCACGTTCTTTTCCAGCTCGTGGATGCCGTCAACGGCCTTGGACTGGCTCTCGTTGCCCTCGTTCTTGAAGGGGATGGTGACAACGGCCACGGTAAGGATGCCGCGTTCCTTTGCCATCTTGGCAATGACGGGGGATGCGCCAGTGCCTGTGCCGCCGCCCATTCCGGCGGTGATGAACAGCATCTGGGTGCCGCAGTCAAGCACCTTGGCGGCAATCTCGTCCTGTGATTCCAGAGCGGCGTTGCGTCCGGCGGTGGGGTCCGTTCCGGCGCCAAGGCCGTTGGTTCCCATCTGGATCTTCACCGGCACTTCGCTGGTCTGCAGGGCCTGGGCGTCGGTGTTGCACACTACGAAGCTGCAGCCCTTGATATTCTGCCTGTACATGTAGTTCACAGCGTTGCAGCCACCGCCGCCTACGCCGATAACCTTAATAATGGAATTCTCAGGATTCCAGCCTTCGGGGGTAATCAAATCTATCATGGCTTATTCTTCGTTAGCTTTGTCGTAAATCTTCAGTGCAGTGTCTTCTATGGTGTTCCAGAATACGGAGAGGAAGCCGGTCTTCTCGCCCTTGGGCTTCTGGACCTTCACTTTCTTTGTGCGCTTCTTCTCTTCCTTGGGTTTTGCCTCGCCGAAATCTTCGGGGGCAAACAGGGTTTCCGGACCGGGTGTTTCGTCGGTAACGACAACTTCAACCATCTCTTCCTCAGGGACTTCCTTCTTCTCCGGCATTGTTATGCAGTCCGGAAGGTTATCGTCCTTGGCGGCCAGTATCATGCCAATTGCGGCAGTGGCCGATGTGGAGTAGACGCCGCTTCCCACCGATGCGGAGAACATGAAGCGGGGATAGCCCTTGCGCACCTCGTAACCGCTCATCTCCTTCACCAGGCTCACGAAGTTGGCCAGTTCCGCGCCGCCTCCGGTGATGACGATACCGCTTCTGATAGCATTGGGAAGGCCGCTTTCCTGGATGTAGTACAGCATGGCGTCCACAATCTCGCGGGCACGGCAGTCGATTATCTCCGATATGTACCTCACGGGAACCTCCTTGTAAGGCTCCGTCAGGCGGATCTGCAGCACCTTCTCTGACAGTGAGGCAAGCTTTCCGGGGAGGCAGGCGCCGAAGCGCTTCTTGATTTTCTCTGCAAGGTCGTCCGATATGGAGCATTCCGTGCGGATGTCGCCGGTGATGGCCTTTCCGCCGAAGGGAATGGAGGCGTAGTAGCGCATGATGCCGCCATAGTATATGGAGACCGATGTAACTCCGGCGCCGATGTCCACCAGGGCTACTCCGGAGGTCATTTCGTCCTCCGTCAGCACCGTCCGGGCAACTACGTCCGGCAGGAAGTATTTCTTGGCCAGGGCGATGTTCATCCCGTTGAATATCTTGTCCAGGGCGGCGGTTGCGCTGCGGCTGCCGATGAACACCTTGAAATTACCCTCCAGGGAACTGCTCAGGGTGCCCACCACCTCGCTTTCCACAAGCTGGATCTCATCGTCGATGGAGAAGGACTGGGCCACTGCCCCCAGCATTATCTGCTTGTCCGGATTGGGCAGGGGATAGGTCTCCAGGGCGATGGACTTCAGGGTCTGGACCTCCTCGGCCGATATGTACTCGTCCGGGTTGCTGCGGTCTATGCGGGCCTGGGCCGTCACCTGGGCGACCTCGCTTCTGGGCATGCCCACAACCACCTGCAGAATCTGGATCATAAGCTCCTTCTCTGCCTCCTTTATGGCCTCCTGCAGTCTCATGGAGGCCTTCATGGGATTGGTGATGAGAGAGGCGCGTATGCCGTCCGACGGCGTCTCCTTGTAGTACACGATCTGGACGTCCTCCCCGTTCACGCGGGCGACGCACAGGCCGAATTTGGAACTTCCAAGATCAATTGATGCTATATACTTCTCCATATGCTGTATGTTTATTTCCTGCAAACAAGCTGTCCTTTATATCTGAGATCCACCGTCGAGTAGTATCCGCCTTCCTTAGACGGAGCCACGGCGGTGTAGTATCTTTCCATTAGGGAGAATTTCTCCGCTATCCGTACGGGAGGCCCGAAGATGAACTTCTCCCTGCACTCTGCGGGCACAAGGACAAGGTTCCCGTCTTCCCGGACGTTTATGTTCCTAATGTTCTCTTCCCAGGGCGTACCCCTCATATAGGCCGCCAGGGCGAGTATTTTCCCAAGCCACTCCCTTTCGCCCTCGCTGGCAGGGGAGCCCTTGAAGCCCCTTTTGATGCTGAGCGGGAGCTTTCCGTCAACCACCGGCACATCCACGCTGCCGCGGGCCTGAAGCGGGAAGATGAAGCCTTCCGCGTCACAGTAATATCCGTTGGAACCGTCGTCAAAGCGCACGGCCGGCTGCCTCTGGGTGAGCTCTATGTGAAGGGTACCGTCGTCGGTGAGCCAGGCCTCGCAGCTGCGTACTGCGCTGTGTCCAAGGACGATGCTCTCTATTTTTTCCAGGTTCACGCTGTCCAGCCGGAGCCCGGCATAGGCCCTGTATTCCGTATCCAGCCACTTCTCTACGTCCTCCTTTGCCACGAAGCGCCTCTGGGCGCTGTCCCTGACAATTACCTCCAGGGTCTCCTTCCCCTTGCATGTGCGTACGCGGAGCGCCCTCCCGGCCATGCCGGAAGACACCACCCACACGGCTGCGCAGGCAATCACAAGAAGAAGGCCGAGGCCACGACGGACTATAGGTTTCATATGCGGCTTTCCAGGAGTTTGGTTATGGGCTCTATATATCTGTCGATGTTTCCTGCCCCGAATGTGGCCAGTACGTCAACCGGCTCTTCTGCAAGCAGTTCCATCAGCTCTTCCTTTTTGATGAGCACCTTTTCCGGAGCAGTCACGTCATTGAAAATCATCTCCGACGTTACTCCCGGGATGGGCTCTTCCCTTGCGGGATAAATGTCCAGGAGGATGAGTTTGTCCACCTTTGACAGCGCGGCTGCGAACTCCGGTGCGAAGTCCCGCGTACGGGTGTACAGGTGGGGCTGGAAGATGGCCGTCAGGCGGCGTCCTGGGAAGATTTCCCGGATGGAGGTAATGGCGCTCTCCAGCTCTGCCGGATGGTGGGCGTAATCGTCGATGTAGGATATCCCGGGCGTATTCACATGCACCTCCAGGCGTCTTTTCACGCCCTGGAAAGTGCCGATTGCCGCCTTCACGGCCTCCGGGTCCAGGCCGTAGGTGAGGGCGATGGCGGCCGCGGCCACGCTGTTTTCCGCGTTAACCCAGCCGGGTGCGCCCACCTTGATGTCCTTGAGGATACCGCCCGGCCACTTGAGGTCGTAGTGGAAGTATCCGCACTGGTCGGGTCTGGGGCCGATGGCGCAAAAATCGGCCTCCTGGTCCGTGTAGTGGTAGGTAAGGAGCCTTGCCCTGGTGTCTTCCGGGCGTATGGGGGTGCCCTTTTTGGCTATGACCGTGCCGCTCACCTGGGATGCGAAGGCGCGGAAAGCCTCCACCACATGCTCATAGTCTCCATAGATGTCAAGGTGATCCGGATCTACTGCCGTGATCACCGCAATCTCCGGGAACAGCTGCAGGAAGGACCGGTCAAATTCGTCGGCCTCTGCAACGACTGTCGGAGTCTTTGACATCAGGAGGTTGGTTCCGTAATTGCGGGAGATTCCGCCCAGGAAGGCGCTGCAGCCTTCCCCGGTCTCCGTGAAAATGTGCGCCGTGAGCGTTGAGGTGGTGGTTTTGCCGTGAGTTCCGGCAACCGCTAGGCACCTCTGGCCGCGGGCTATCTCTCCAAGGGTACGGGAGCGTTTGAGGAGCGCATATCCGCCTTCGCGGGCCTTAACCATCTCTCCAAGGTCTGCAGGAACTGCAGGCGTATAGACGATGAGAGTCTCGTTGACATCGGAGGGAATAAGGTCCGGGCGGTCTTCGTAATGTACGCTTATGCCTTCCTTTTCCAGCTGAGCCGTGAGCTCGGATGGCGTGCGGTCGTATCCCGCCACGTCAAATCCCTTGAATTTGTAATAGCGTGCGATGGCACTCATGCCTATGCCGCCTATACCTATGAAATATACGTTCTTCATACCAGCTTGTAAATCTCGTCACAAATAATCTGGGCAGCGTCCCTCAGGGCCATGGAGAGGGCGTTCTTTTCCAGGGTTGCTATCTTTTCCGGACTGTGGACCAGCTCCAGGGAGGTTGTCATCAGCTGCTGCGGGGCGTCTGCATCGCGCACTATCATGGCTGCATCCTTGCGCACCAGGGCCATTGCGTTGTGCGTCTGGTGGTCTTCGGCAACGTTGGGGGAGGGGACGAATACCGTGGCCTTTCCCATGGCGCAGACCTCGGAGACGGTGCTGGCCCCGCTGCGGGATATCACAACATCGGCGGCCGCGAAGGCAAGGTCCATGCGGGAGATGAAGTCGAAGTGGCGGATGCCGGAAGCCTCCGGGTGCGCGCTCATGAAGGCGTCGGTGTCGGCCTTGTAGTACTTGCCGCACTGCCAGATTACCTCTACGTCTTCTCCGCCCGGGCAGCCGTCCTGGATCCAACGCTTCATGGCCTTGTTCAGGGTGCCGCTGCCAAGGCTTCCTCCAACCACGAAAATGTGCTTTTTGTAGCCGTCCAGGCCGTAGAATTTCATTGCTTCCTCCTTCATGGCCGGGGTTGCGGGTGCCGATACCGCCGGACGGATGGGGTTGCCGGAGAGGACGATCTTGTCGGCAGGGAAGAAACGCTCCATGCCTTCGTAGGCCACGCAGATGCTGCCTACGCGCTTTGCAAGTATCTTGTTGGTGGCGCCGGCAAAGCCGTTCTGCTCCTGGATGAGGCAGGGAACCTTCATTCCGCTGGCGGCCCAAAGGAGCGGGGCGCTGGCATATCCGCCCACGCCCACGGCGATGTCGGGCTTGAAAGAGCGGACTATTTTCCGTGCCTTGAAGATGCTTGCAAGCACCTTGAAGGGAACCTGGAGGTCGTTCCAGATGTTCCTCAGGGTAAGCTGCCTCTGCATTCCCACAATGGGAAGGCCCACAATTTCAAAGCCCTCGGCAGGCACCTTGTCCATCTCCATCTTGCCCTTGGCACCTACAAAGAGGATTTCCGTTTCCGGGTTCAGTTCCTTGAGCTTGTGGGCTATGGATACGGCCGGGAAGATGTGGCCTCCCGTGCCTCCGCCGCTGATTATCGCCCTTATTGGTTTGTACTGCGTCATACCGTTGTATCTTGAGTCCAGTCGTCGTGTTCGATTATCGGCGCTGCCTGCTGTTCCAGGCGGTCCATGTTCTCACGGGCGTCGCGGGAGATGGACAGCAGGATGCCGAATACTATGCTGAAAGCCAGGAAGGAGTTGGCTCCGTGGCTCACCAGGGGGAGGGTCTGGCCTGTCTGGGGCACAAGGGGCAGGTGTACGTTCACCGCCATGTGCATGAAGGCCTGGCCGGTGACAAGGATTATGAGGCCTGTCACAATCATCTTGTCGTAGTACTTGTCGCACTGCTTGGCTACCAGCGTTCCGCGGGCCAGCAGGCTGTAGTAGAGGAGTATCAGAAGAAGCGCGCCCCACAGGCCGGCTTCCTCCACAATGAAGCTGAACATGTAGTCCCCGAATATCACGGGAACCTGATATTTCTGTGTGCTGTTGCCTATGCCTTTTCCCCAGAAGCCGCCTTCCTTTATGGCCAGGAGGGCGCCTACAGGCTGGTCCAGGGCATCTTTCGCCTTCTGCCACTGCTTTGTGTAAGGCTGGGAGCCCAGGAGGACGTCCATGGTGGCGTCGTCGTCGTTGGTGATGCGGGAGACCAGGGTTCCAAGGCGGGTATCCTTGAGGATTCCCAGCTTGTACGCCCCGAACATGCATCCGAACGCTATCACCAGCACCGCCCCCACAAGGGCCACATCCTTTATCTCAAGGCCGCCTATCAGAACCATCAGTATCATTATGCCGCCGATGAAAAGGGCCGATGAGTTGGAACCGGTACTCACCATGAGTGTAACAAGGAGTATGGGCAGGTAAATGTAGAATATCTTCTGCCATATGTCTGGCTCCAGGAAGGAAAGCCTCTCGAACTTGGAAGCAAGTTTTGGGAGGAAGGTGAAACCGTGCTCCTTGTATGTGTCCAGGGCCCATCCCAGATACATTATCATGAATATCTTCACGAACTCGTAGATGTGTATCTGCTTTCCGGCAAGGATAAGGATGCGGCGGGCTCCGTTAATCTCGCCGGCTCTTACAAAACCGAAGTTTAGCTTGAAAACCAGTATGGCAAGAAGCACGAAGCTCACGGCAAAGCCCCATCGGGACAGTTTCCTGTACCATTCCACCTTGAAGAACCCGTACAGGGCAAGGATAATCACAAAGCCAAGGCCCACAAGCTTCAGCTGGTCTACCATTATGGCGGTGCGGTCACTCTTCAGCTCAATGGCCAGAAGGGGAGTGGAAGAGAAGACGGATATCACCGATATGAGCATGAGGAACATGGCGATAAGGAATATCACCTTGTCCCCGGCAAACCGGTCCATAAGGCCGGTCAGATGCCCCAGAAAGCTGGTTTTCTTCTCTTCTTCCATAATGCTAGAGCTTCCTTACGGCCGCCTTGAATTTCTCTCCGCGGTCTTCGTAGTTCTTGAACAGGTCAAAGCTGGCGCAGCAGGGGCTCAGGAGCACCACGTCGCCGGCGGTTGCCATTGCGGCGGCCTTCTGGACTGCTTCCTCGGCGCTCAGGGCGTCTTCCATGCAGGGAACCATGTCCTGGAATGCCGCGTGAATCTTTTTATTGTCTACGCCAAGGCACACTATGCCTTTGACTTTTTCCTTCACAAGGTCGTTGAGGACAGAGTAGTCGTTGCCCTTGTCAGTTCCGCCCACAATCCAGACCACAGGACGCTTCTGGCATTCAAGTGCGTACCAGGCGCTGTCTATGTTGGTGGCCTTGGAGTCGTTTATGTACAGGACGTCCTTGATGCTCAGGACAGGCTCCAGGCGGTGCTCAATGGGCTGGAAGGTGGCCAGGGAACGGCGGATTACATCGTTCTCTATACCTGCTGCCTTGGCTGCCAGTGCGGCTGCCATGGAGTTGTAGATGTTGTGCTTTCCGCCAAGGGCAAGCTCCTGGAGGAAGATATCGGTCTCTTCCTTCTGGTAGCGGACCACAATCTTGTCCTCCTTGAGGAAGGCACCCTGGGATACCTCCTTCTCCTGGGAGAAAGGCAGCATCTTGCAGCGGAGGACAATCTTCGACAGGTGGCCGATGGTGATGGCGTCGTCGGAGTCGAAGATGAAGCAGTCCTCTTCCCGGAGGTTGCGGGTGATGTTGAACTTGGCGGCCACGTAGTTTTCCATGTTGTGGTCGTAGCGGTCCAGGTGGTCCGGGGTGATGTTGGTTATGATGGCAATGTCCGGACGGAAGTCGTAGATGTCGTCAAGCTGGAAGCTGGAGATTTCCAGGACGTAGTAGTCGAAGTGCTCAGTTGCCACCTGGTATGCGTAGGACTTGCCTATGTTGCCGCCAAGGCCAACGTTGAGGCCTGCGTTCTGCATCAGGTAGTATATAAGGGAAGTGGTGGTGGTCTTTCCGTTGGAGCCGGTGATGCAGATCTTCTTCGCGGAGTCGTATCGGCTTGCGAATTCAATCTCCGAGACTACCCTTATGCCCTTTTCACGTATTTTCTGCACCATGGGGACGGTCCCGGGGATGCCGGGGCTCTTGACAACCTCGTCCGCATTCAGGATAAGCTCCTCGGAGTGCTGTCCCTGCTCGAAGGGAATGTCCCATTTGCGCAGCTGCTCTGCATACTCTTCCTTGATCTGTCCCTTGTCGGAAAGGAACACATCGTAACCCTTTACTTTTGCCAATACTGCGGCGCCTACTCCGCTTTCTGCGCCGCCAAGAACTACTACTCTAGCCATTACCTAAGTTTTAACAATGCCAATGTGCTTACAGCCAATATGATTCCCACAATCCAGAACCTCACCGTTATCTTTGCCTCGTGCTGTGCCGGGACGGGCTTGGGGAAGATTACCTGTCCTGCCGGGGCGGGCTTGTCCTGGAAGTGGTGGTGGAGCGGTGTCATGCTCCAGATGCGGCGTCCCTGACCGTAGCGCTTGCGGGTGGCCTTGAAATAGACCCTCTGAAGCAGTACGGAGAGACTCTCCACGAAGAAGATGCCGCAAAGCAGCGGGATCAGGAGCTCCTTTCGCATGAGAACGGCGCTTACGCCTATGATTCCGCCTATCGTGAGACTTCCGGTATCCCCCATGAACACCTGTGCGGGGAAAGAGTTGTACCAGAGGAAGCCAATGAGGGCGCCCACGAAGGCACTCATAAAGATGGCTATCTCTCCGGAGCCCGGAATGTACATGATATTCAAATAGTTGGAGTCGATGAGGTTGCCCCCCAGCCAAGCCAGGATGCCTAGCACCACCCCAACAATCGCTGACGTACCCGCCGCCAGGCCGTCCAACCCGTCAGTGAGGTTGGTGCCGTTTGAGCAGGCGGTTATGACGATGATTATCATGAGCACGTAGATTGCCCACTTCGCATACCAGCCCCAGGCTCCCTTGACGGGGGAGAGCCAGCGGTAGTCGAACTCGTGGTTCTTCACGAAGGGGATGGTTGTCTTGGTGCTCTTGACCACATCCTCGCTTACATATCGGCCCGATGTGACGGTGGTCTCTGTCTCGAGGGTGCGCTCTACGCTTTCCTTCACTTCCACCTTCTCACGGACTACGATGTCCGGGCTCATCCATACGGTGAGGCCCACTATAAAGCCTAAAACAATCTGTCCCAGGAGCTTGCCCTTCTCTGACATGCCTTCCTTGCGCTTTTTGAAGACCTTGATGTAGTCGTCCGTGAAACCAAGGGCGCCGCACCAGATGGTTGCCGCCACAAGGAGCTTCACGTAGATGTTGGTGAGGTCGCAGAACAGGAGCACGCCGGTCATGATGGACAGGATTATGATGATTCCGCCCATGGTGGGAGTGCCCTTTTTCTGGATCTGACCCTCAAGGCCAAGGTCGCGTACGGTTTCCCCTATCTGCTTGCTCTGCAGCCAGCGGATTATGCGCTTTCCGGCAATCATTGCAACCAGCACTGCCGTCACCGCAGCCAGCATGGCGCGGAAGCTCAGGTAGTGCATCAGGCCTATTCCGGGGAAATCAACCCCCGCCTTCTCCAAGTATTGGAACAGATGGTATATCATATCAATTACATGATTTCAAACACACTATTTACTATCACCTTCTCGTCAAAATGCCTCTTCTCCTTACCTATAATCTGGTAAGTCTCATGGCCTTTTCCTGCAAGCAGCACGGTTCCGTTCTCCTTGGCGGTAATGATTGCGGTACGGATGGCCTCGCGCCTGTCGGCAATGACCAGGGTCTTTGCCATGGCGGCGGGGGAGAGGCCTTTGAGGATTTCGTCGATAATGGCCTGAGGGTCCTCCGTACGGGGGTTGTCGGACGTGACGATGATGCGGTCGGCAAGCTTCTCGGCCACCTGGGCCATCTCCGGGCGCTTGGTGCGGTCACGGTCTCCGCCGCAGCCGAAAAGGCAGGTGAGCTGTCTCTGCGGGGCAATTGCGCGGAGGGTCTTGAGCACGTTTTCCATGGCATCGGGCGTATGCGCGTAATCTATCACTACCGAAATGCCTTTGGGACCGCGCAGGTTTTCCAGCCGGCCGGGGGCCTGCTCCAGGGCGGAAAGGGCGGTGAGCGCCTCTTCCTTGTCAAGGCCAAGGCATACGGCGGTGCTGTAGATTGCCAGAAGGTTGTAGGCATTGTGCTCTCCGATGAGGCGGCACCAGACATCGGTTCCGTCTATCTTCAGAAGCATTCCGTCGAAGCTCTGCTCCAGCACGCGCGCGGTGTGATCTGCAAGGCCCTTCACGGAGTAGGTCTCTACCCTGGCGGCGGTGTTCTGCACCATTACGGGGCCGTTTTTATCGTCCGTATTGATAAGGGCTACCGCGCCGGAGGGGAGGTTGTCAAAGAAGAGCTTCTTGCAGCGCAGGTACTCTGCAAAGGTCTTGTGGTAGTCCAGGTGGTCATGGGTGAGGTTTGAGAAGATGCCCACGGCAAAGTGCAGTCCGCTCACGCGGTCCTGCTCCACGCCTATGGAGCTTACCTCCATGAAGCAGTACTCGCAGCCCTGGTCCACCATTCGGGCCATCAGGGAGTTGATGGTGACGGGATCGGCGGTGGTGTTGTCTGTCTCCAGGCGCTCCTTTCCAACATAGTTAGCTATGGTGGAAAGCAGTCCGCAGTTGTATCCCATCCCCATGAAAAGCCTGTACAGGAGGGTTACGGTGGTGGTTTTGCCGTTTGTGCCGGTAATTCCCACAAGCTTGAGCTTGCGGGAAGGATGTCCGTAAAACTCATCCGCCGCCAGCGCCAGCGCCTTCCTGCTGTTTTCCACTACCTCAAATTCAACAGGCCCTTCAACTCCGCAGAAATTTATTTTTCCGGACGGTGCCGGAAAAACCAAATTTCCGCTTCGTACTTCCTTCGTCGCCTCTCGCACAAAATGCTCTGGAAGTTCTTCGCAGATAATGCCTGTGGCCCCCTTTTCTATTGCAGCCTGTATGTAGTTGTGCCCGTCGCTGCTGAAGCCCCTGACGGCAACGAACAGCGCTCCGGGAATCACTTTCCTGGAATCGGCGGTAATGAGTGTGAAGTCTCTTACGTTCATTTTTCTTTATTCATCTGTGGCACGGCGGCCGATGGAACAAGTTCCGGACGCCATGCGGGGTCAAGGGCATATAGCTGGTCCACTATGCTTCTCACGGCCATGGCAGGCTTGGTGCCGCCGTAGAAATTGCGGTGGGACGGATATGAGTATACGGTGACCAGTATGGTATATTTGGGAGCATCGGCCGGGAAGAATCCCACAAAGGTTCCCTGGAATTTCTTCCTGCCGGAGGCGTCGCTGTAAGGGTCCCTGCTGCCGCCCCTTTCTTCGGGGGAGAGCACCACGCGGGCGGTGCCGGTCTTTCCGGCAACTGGCAGTTTGGAATTTCTGAGGCGGGTTGCGGTACCTTCGTTGACAACGGCCCTGAGGGCGCGGGTCACGGTATCGGCGGTGGCGGGGGAGCAGATGCTGCTGTTCAGCACGGAAGGGCTGTAGTGCTTGAGCACCTTGCCGTCCTTCTCGATGCTCTCCACCAGATAAGGCTTCATCATCTTTCCCTTGTTGGCCAGGGCGTTGTAGAAGGTGGCTACGTGGAGAGGAGTGACGGCCATGCTGTATCCGTAGGCCGTGGTTCCAAGGGTGGTGCGGGACCATCCTGCAGAGCCGGGGCGGTTCACCACGGGAGTACCCATGCCGGAAATGTCAAAGTCGAAGGGCTCTCCAAAGCGGTAAGAGTAGATGTGGTCGAACATCTCCTGCGGCTTTTTGCCGTAGTAATTCTCTGCAAGCCAGGTGAATACGTAGTTTGACGATATTTCAAAGCCATGCATCACGGTTATGTCCCTCCGGCCGGTTTCCCTCTGGTAGTCAAGGATATGCACGTCCTGGTTGTATCCGCCGGGCACAAAGCCGTTGTTTGTGGGGATGGTCTGGTCAAGGGTCTTTACATATCCGTCTTCCACCAGTGACACCAGGGTGACGGTCTTCATTACGGAGCCCTGCTCTCCCACTTCGCGGAGGGCCAGGTTGTCCCTTTCCCAAAGCACTGTCTGGGGGGTGTCGCCGCGGGAGAGGTTCACCATTGCGCGGATAGCTCCGGTCTTTGCCTCCATGATGATGCAGATGCCTGCGCGGACTTCGTCATCGGCCTGGATCTGTTCCCGGAGGGCCTTGTCCGCTATGTCCTGGAAGTCCACGTTGAGGGTGGTGCGGATATCGTCCCCGTCAACTGCCCTGACGCTGGTGGAGTCTATGTCGCGGATCCAGGTCTTGCGGTCCGTGACGCGGCGCCATTCGTAACCCTCCTGTCCGTGGAGGATGTGGTCGAAGCTGGACTCCAGGCCTATGCGGTTGCTCTCCTTGACGTAGCCTATGGTGCGGCGGGCAAGGGAATCGTACGGATAGATGCGCTCCTCGTGCCTTTCCACTATCATGCCGCCCTTGTTGGGGCCTTCGTTGAACAGGGGGAAGGTCCTGAGGCGGTTCAGGGTGGTGAGGTCGATGTTGTTCTTTATCTTAAGGTATCGGGAACCTTTTTCGCGGCCTTTGAGGATTGCGCTCTCGTAGTCGGCGGCGCTGCGGTCACGGAACTGGGCCGACAGGCTCTTGGCAAGCTCCGCAGCCTTTGCCCTCCATGCGTCTTCCCCGGCCTGGTTGTTCTTGTCCAGGAACTCCTGCTTGCGGACGGTGCAGTCCATATGGATGTCGTAAAGGGGGGCCGATATTGCCAGCGGGCGGCCGTCGGTGGCCAGGATGCGGCCTCTCACCGGTTTGTCCACGTGTTTCTGGACGCTGGGACGGAAAAGGTCCTCCACGCGCCTGTCCACGTGATACCCTGTCTGTATCTGCACTATCTTCACCATGATGAATACTCCCAGGGCGAGGAACAGTATGGACAGGAAGAACATGACCACGTGTATTCTGTCGCGGTTTTCTATGGTGTCCTGTATTTCGCTCTTTCGCCTTGTCATTTCTTCTTTATCACGGTTGCGGGTTCCTGGGGCATTGCCAGCCTGGAGCCCATCCTGTCCAGTCTTGCGGCGGTCTGGGACGCGCTTTCAAGCTTTACCAGCTCCGCCTCTTTCTCAGAGTGGCGTATCTTCAGTTCCTCTATGGCGGCCTTGTTCTCTCCTGCCTTGGCCAGGGTCTTGTCCACCCTGAGGCTGAGCATTATGGTGAGCCACATAAGGAGGAACAGATACATGATGTGCATGTAGTATTTGTCTGCCCTTATCCTGAGGAGGAATTCTCCGTTGCGCAGTGCCTTGAAAGTGTTGCGGACCGCCGCCCAGATGCTGCCAAGTGTCATTTTGCTTCCCTCCTCACGGCTATCCTGAGCTTTGCGCTGCGGGCGCGGGTGTTCAGGGCTATTTCACTTTCCTCCGGTACTATCGGCTTCCGGTTCACGGCCTCGAGGGGAGCGTTGACGCGGCCGAATGCGTCCTTGTTCTCCACGCCTTCCACGTTGCCGGTCTTTATGTAGTTCTTGACCATGCGGTCTTCCAGGCTGTGGTAGGTTATCACCACAAGGCGGCCGCCTTCCTTAAGGCTGGCGGTTGCGCCTTCCAGGAACTTCTCCAGGGAGCGCATTTCCTGATTCACTTCAATCCTGAGTGCCTGGTAGATGCGTGCAAGGGCCTTGTGCTCTGCATTTCTGGGGAGTGCCTTTGCTATTGCGCGGTCCAGGTCACCGGTGGTGCCTATGGCTTCCGCCGCCTTTATCAGGCGTGCAACCTGGCGGGAGTTGTCCACTTCTCCGTACAGGCGGAGGATGCGTTCCAGGTCCTCTTCCGAGTAGGTGTTCACCACATCTGCCGCCGTGAGGCGTGCCTCCTTGTTCATCCTCATGTCCAGGGGCGCGTCCTCGAAGCGGAAGCTGAAACCGCGCTCCGCGGTGTCAAACTGGTGGCTGGATACGCCAAGGTCCGCCAGGATGCCGTCGAATACAACCCCGCGGTGGCGTGCATAGTTCTCTATGAACCTGAAGTTGTTGTGGATGAGGGTGAGCCTGGGGTCTTTGGGCGCATTGTTTATAGCGTCGATGTCACGATCGAAGGCGATGACGCTCCCGCCATCGTGTAAGCGTGAAAGTATGGCAGCGGTGTGCCCACCGCCTCCGAAAGTGGCATCTGCGTATATTCCGTCAGGATTTGTGACAAGGCCGGAGATACTCTCCTCCAGCAGCACGGGGATATGATACTGAGACATTGCCGGGACCTCCTACTTGCGTTCGGATAGTCTTGCGGCGGTGGATTTGAACTGCTCGTCAGAAAGGAGGCTGGCCTTGTGTGCCTCTGCGTCCCAGATCTGAAGCTTGTAACCGACTCCGCCGAATACTACCTCTTTGGTTATACCTGCGCTCTCAAGCAGCTCTGACGGGATGTTCAGGCGGCCCAGTTTTCCGTCCGGGACGATTGTGAAAACTCCGTCGTTGTACTTGGTCCAGAACAAAGCGTCCTCAGTATTCAGTTCGGGGTCTGTCTTTTCCAGCACCAGTTCGCTGCGCCGGACCCATTCCTCATAGGGGAACAGGTCCAGGCACTGCTGCTGGACGTTTTTCTTTACCACAAGGGTCATGTCTTCCGATCCTCCGCGGACCATGGCGTCGCGGAAGATGGCAGGGAGCACTACGCGCCCCTTGTCATCAACTTTTCCGCTGGCTTTTCCGAAGAACCTGACCATGTGGTTAAACCTTAAACTTTACTTTCACGCTTTGGTTGCAAAGATAATCATAATTTTCCATTTTATTACATAATCTTCCAAAATTTTCCACAAACTTTTCAACAGCCCATTTCCGGGAAAAATGATTATCTTTGTAATGATGAAAAAAGCATACATAGAAACTTACGGCTGCCAGATGAACGTGAATGACACGGAAGTCATTTTCGCAATTCTGGAAAAGGCCGGATACGGGAGGACGGAGAGCATGGAGGAGGCAGACCTTGTGATGGCCAACACATGCTCCATCAGGGATAATGCAGAGCAGCGCATCTGGGGGCGCTTGGATGTGTTCAACCACCACCGCAAAGAGCATCCCGGCACGCTTGTGGGCATTGTGGGATGCATGGCGGAACGCCTTAAGGACAAGCTTTTGGACACCGGCAAGGTAGACCTTGTGGTTGGCCCGGACGCATACCGCCGTCTCCCGGAACTCCTTGAAGCCATAACCCCGGACAGCCCGCAGATGGACGTCCTTCTCTCCCGTGAGGAAACCTACGCGGACATAACTCCCGTAAGGACGGACAGGAACGGACTTTCCGCCTTTATATCCATCATGCGCGGCTGCAACAATGTGTGCTCCTACTGCGTTGTGCCCTACACCCGCGGCGCAGAACGTTCAAGGGACCCTCACAGCATAGTCAGAGAGGCCTGCGACGTGTTCCAGAGGGGCTATAGGGAAGTTACCCTCCTTGGCCAGAACGTAGACAGCTACCTGTGGAAGAGCGCGGAGGAAACCGTAGATTTTGCAGAGCTCCTGAAACGTGTTGCGGCAATCAGTCCGCTCCTCAGGGTCCGCTTCCAGACATCACATCCCAAAGACATAAGCGACAAGGTCATAGAGACCATCGCATCCACTCAAAACATATGTAAGCACATCCACCTTCCGGTCCAGTCCGGAAGCACCCGGATGCTGGAACTTATGCGCCGAAAATACAGCCGTGAGTGGTATCTGGAGAGGGTTGCAAAGATCCGCAGTACCATGCCGGAGTGCGGCATCACAACGGACGTCATCGCCGGTTTCTGCACGGAGACGGAGGAAGACCATCGGCAGACCCTGAGCCTCTTCGAGGAAGTGGGTTTCTACTGGGCTTTCATGTTCGCGTACTCTGACCGCCCCGGCACCCTTGCCAACCGCACCATGAAGGACGATGTCCCTCCGGAAGTCAAGAACCGCCGCCTGCAGGAGATAATCGAGCTTCAGAACCGAAAGTCCCTGGAGGAATACCGCAAGATGATAGGGAAAACGGTCACAGTGCTGGTGGAAGGCCCCTCAAAACGCAACCCTGCGGAGCTTTGCGGCCGCGCCTCCAACAACATGATGTGCGTATTCCCCGCCGGGAACCTGAAGAAAGGGGACTACGCAGATGTGACGGTGACAGATTGCACAAGTGCAACGTTGATTTGTAAATAACAACCACATAGTATTATGACAAAAAAGTACATTCTGGCTCTGGACCAGGGCACAAGCAGTTCCAGGGCCATAGTATTCGACCACGACGGCAGCGTTTGCAGCGTGGCTCAGAAGGAGTTCACCCAGCACTTTCCCAAACCCGGCTGGGTAGAGCACGATCCCATGGAAATCTGGGCGTCAGAGGCCGCAGTGATAGCGGAGGCCATCTCCACTATCGGCATCAACGGCCTGGACATAGCGGGTATCGGCATAACCAACCAGAGGGAAACCACCATAGTGTGGGACGCTGAAACGGGAGTTCCCGTGTACAACGCCATCGTGTGGCAGGACCGCCGCACCGCAGAGTTCTGCGAGACCCTCGCCCCCAAGGCCGATATCATCCGCCGCAAGACCGGCCTCATCGTGGACGCTTATTTCTCCGGCACCAAGATCCGCTGGATCCTGGACAACGTTCCCGGCGCCCGCGAGAAGGCGGAAAAAGGCCTGCTCCGCTTCGGCACCGTAGACACCTGGCTGGTATGGCAGCTCACCCGCGGAGAGGTCCACGTGACGGACGTCACCAATGCCTCCCGCACCATGCTGTTCAATATTAACACTCTTGAGTGGGACAAGGAACTCCTTGAACTTCTGGACATTCCCGCATCCATGATGCCAGAGGTGAAGTCATCGTCCGAGGTATATGGATATACCAAGACCACAATCTTCGCACACGAAGTTCCCATCGCCGGCATAGCCGGAGACCAGCAGGCCGCCCTCTTCGGCCAGATGTGCACGGAGCCCGGCAGCGTCAAGAACACCTATGGCACCGGATGCTTCCTCCTCATGAATACCGGAGAGAAGCCCATCATGTCCAAGAACAACCTTCTCACCACCATCGCATGGAAGCTGGGCGGCAAAGTGAACTATGCCCTTGAAGGCTCCATTTTCGTAGGCGGCAGCGTGGTCCAGTGGCTCCGCGACGGTCTGGGCGTCATCCGCAGCTCTTCTGAGGTAGAGGCCCTGGCAGCCTCCGTCCCGGACAACGGCGGCGTATACTTTGTCCCCGCACTCACCGGAATGGGCGCCCCGTACTGGGATTCCAGCGCGCGCGGCCTTCTCACCGGCATCACCCGCGGCACAACCGCCGCACACATTGCCCGCGCCGCCCTTGAAGGCATCGCTTTCCAGACCATGGACATCGTGGGTGCCATGGAAAAGGACGCCGGCGTAAAGCTCTCAGAGCTCAAGGTCGACGGCGGAGCCTCCCGCAACAACCTCATGATGCAGTTCCAGGCCGATGTCCTCGGCGCCTCCGTCATCCGTCCCAAGGTTACGGAGACCACCGCCATGGGCGCCGCCTACCTGGCCGGCCTTGCCGTGGGCTTCTGGTCCTCCGTAGACGAAATCAAACGTCAGTGGCAGGTAGATGCCGCCTTCAAGCCCTCCGCAGAGGACGTCTCCGCCCTCAAGGCAGGCTGGGCCGATGCAATAAAACGTACAATAAACAAATAGTATTATGCAGCAGTATATCTTTGAATTGTTGGGCACCCTTATCCTGGTGCTTTTTGGTGACGGCGTGTGCGCTGCCGTTACGCTTAACAAATCCAAGGCGCAGGGTGCAGGATGGGTAGTGATTACCCTGGCCTGGGGTTTCGCAGTCATGATGGGCGTGCTTGTTGCCGGTCCCATTTCCGGAGCACATCTTAACCCTGCAGTCACGCTTGGCCTTGCCATTGCAGGTACTTTCCCCTGGGCTTCCGTCTGCGGTTACATCATCGCCCAGATGGTTGGCGGCTTCCTTGGCGCCGTGCTTGTATGGCTTTTCTACAAAGACCATTACAAGGCCACTGCAGACCAGCCCGATGCCATGCTTGGCACATTCTGCACCATGCCTGCAATCTGGAATCCCTGGAGGAACTTCCTCTGCGAGTTCATTGCCACCGCAGTGCTTGTGTTTGTGATCCTTTGCCTTGGCACCAAGGGCAATACGCCCGTTGGAGCAGGCGCGCTTGGCGCATTCCCTGTGACCTGCGTCATCATGGCCCTGGGTATGTCCCTTGGCGCAACCACCGGTTATGCCATGAACCCCGCCCGTGACCTTAGCCCCCGCTGCGCCCACGCCGTGCTTCCCATCGCCGGCAAACGTGACAGCGGCTGGTCCTACAGCTGGGTCCCCGTAGCAGGCCCCATGGCCGGCGGCGCCTTCGCAGCAGTGCTTTATCTCCTCCTGTTCTAGGCTGGGTGATTCGAATAAAAATGATTATCTTTGCGATATGAAACGGTTTGTCCATATCGCAAAGATTTTCGTTTTGGGGCTGTCGGCACTGGTGGCGGCTTCTTGCGGCGTGTCCAAGGTCAAGGACATAAAAGTCACGTCCGTGGACTTCAAGTACATTACGCCAACATCGGCAAGAAGTCTGGACGCGGTGCTGCTGCTGGGGATAGACAATCCGGCGCCGGCCATAAAGATATCGGCCCTGGAGGGCATTGTGAGCTATGGGGACAGGGCACTTGTGAGTGTCACTTCCGGCGGGATAGACCTTCAGAAAAAGAGCAGCCAGGTATATGAGGTCCCGTGCACCGCATCCCTTCTGGACGGCGTTTCGCTGCTGTCTCTCATACCTGTCTTTACCGGCTCTCCGGATGCCCTGAAGGCAGATGTCCGCCTGCATGTCGCTCTCAAGAACGGCCCAGGCACGGACCTTGTATTCAATGACCTGAAAATACTCAATTTCACCCGATGAAACGCATACTCCTCATATTGGCCCTGCTTACCGTGAGCATTGCCGCAAGCGCCCAGCTGGACTCCCTTACCAGGGCGTCCATGGACACCACGCTTGTGGGACGTGACATCATGTCGCTGGTTGGCAGCAAGGTTTCCGTAAAGCAGTCCATGCCGGTACGTGCCGCCCTTAACAACTACATCCGCTCCAACAGCGGGAAGAAGATCCAGGGCTACCGCATAAGGGTTTTCTACGACAACAGCCCCCAGGCCCGCACCCGCAGTGAGGGCATAGCCGCATACCTTCGCAGCCAGTACCCGGAAAACGGCGTCTACCGTACCTTCGAAGCGCCCAACTACAAAGTCACGGTGGGAGATTTCCGTTCCAAGGAAGAAGCACTCAAGATATATATGGCCCTGAAAGGTATTTATCCTACTGCATATATAATTAAAGAGAATATTAATTACCCGCTGTAAAGAACCATGGCAGCCGTCAGACAGGGATTGGAACAGAAGCTTCAGCAGAAGCTTTCTCCGCTCCAGATTCAGACAATAAAACTGATCGAGATGCCGGTCCAGGCTCTTGAGCAGCACGTGAGGGAGGTCCTTAACGACAACCCTGTCATTGACGATACCGCCCCCCAGGGTAACGAAGAAACCCGCGACGTCTCCATCTCGGAGGTAGAAGAGCGCGAGCAAAGCGGCGGCTCCCTTGAAGAAAACTACGGTCCACAGGACGACGACATCCCTTCCTACAACCTCCATGTCAACAACTGGGGCAAGGACGAGCGCCCGCAGTACAACACCTTCTCCGTAAAGCAGAGCTTCTCCCAGAGCCTTCAGGAACAGCTGGGCTATCGCAACCTCACGGAGCACCAGAGAACCATCGCCACCTTCATCATCGGCTCTCTTGACGATGACGGTTACCTCCGCCGCGACATCGAGTCCCTGGTGGACGATCTCGCCTTCCGTGCGGGCGTGGAGGCATCGGCAGAGGAAGTGGAGGCCATGCTGAAGGTTATCCAGGAGTTCGAGCCTTCCGGCGTTGGCGCAAGGGACCTCAGGGAATGCCTCCTGATCCAGCTGGAGGACAAGAAGCGCACCCCCGCCATAGAGAACGCCATAAAGGTTCTGGACACCCAGTTCGAGGCCTTCAAGAACCGCCATTTCCAGAAAATCATGACCCGTCTTCACCTGTCGGAGGCAGACATGAAGGCCGTCCTGGAGGAAATCCGCCGCCTGAACCCTTCCCCCGGAGGAGATGTGGACGATTCCTACACGGACCAGGCCCAGCAGGTGGTCCCGGATTTCCGCCTTGACTACGAGCACGGGGAACTTATCCTCTCCATGCCGCGCTTCTCCATCCCGGAGCTCCGCATCAACCGCAAGTACGAGGAAATCATGGAAACCGGCCGCCTGTCAAACTCCCGTGCAGACAAGGAGGCGGCAAGTTTCGTTAAGCAGAAACTGGATTCCGCCAAATGGTTCGTAGAGGCCCTCCGCCAGCGCCAGAATACGCTTGAGAGCACCATGAGAGCCATTATCGACTACCAGAGAGAGTACTTTACCGACGGCGACGAGAGTTCCCTCAAGCCCATGGTCCTGAAGGATATTGCAGAGCGCACCGGCTTTGACATAAGCACCATTTCCAGGGTGGTCAACTCCAAGTGGATAGAAACCCACTTTGGAATATTCCCCCTCAAGTACTTCTTCTCAGAAGGCCTTGAGAACAGCGACGGAGAGGAAGTCTCCACCCGTGAAATCAAGAAAGCCCTCAAGGAACTTGTGGACGGAGAGGACAAGCACAGCCCCCTTACGGACGACGAGCTTGTAGATGCCCTTTCCGCCAAGGGATACAAAGTAGCGCGCCGTACCATAGCAAAGTACCGCGCGCAGCTGGATATTCCCAAAGCGAGGTTCCGCAGGGAACTATAGTTTTCCGCCGAATGCCAGGTCTCCGGCGTCCCCTATTCCGGGGACCACGAAACTGTGGCTTGTAAGCTCCTCGTCTATTGCGGCAACCCAGAGGGTAACGTTTTCTCCGAGGGTCTGGAGCATGTGGTCTACGGCATAGGTGCTGGTAACCGGGCATACTATGTGGATGTAGTCCGGCTCCCCGCCGCCTTCTTCAAAGAGTTTCTGGAGGCCCACAATCACCGACGAGCCGGTTGCGCTCATGGTGTCTGCCAGGATGAGGGTTTTGCCCTCCAGCGACGGTGTGGTGCAGTAATTTGCCTTGATTTTGAAGTAATCTCCCTTGCCATACTTGCGGAAGGCAGTAAGGAAGGCGGTTTCAGCGTGGTCGAACACGCTCAGCATGCCAGTCTGGAGCGGCAGGCCGGCCCTCAGGATTGTTCCAATCACAAGCGGAGTGTCCGGAGTGGATACGGTGGCAATTCCCAGGGGAGTTGTCACTTGCTTTTCAGAGTAGGCGAGGTGCTTGGAAATCTCATAGGCAAATACCTCTCCAACTCTCTCCAGGTTGCGGCGGAAACGCATGCTGTCTTTCTGGATGCGGATGTCCCGCAGTTCGGCGATGTAGGTATTGAGAACGCTGTTGCTCTCCCCGAGGTTGATTACTTTCATGTATTACGCTGTATGGGTTGTGAATACAAATATAGCATTTTTTTGTAATAACAACATACCCTTTGAACACCCTCGCGAGCACCCAACCGCCCCACAGTGCCCTCAGAGGCCCCCTGCTGCTCCCGAGCCGCCCTCCAGAACCCGCCTCAAGCGCACCCAACCACCCCACAGCACCCTGTAAGGCACATGACTGCCCTTGAGCGTGTTCAAGTGCCACCAATCATAACAGGCAACGTCATCATTGGTTCAGGTCCGTACCTTGTATCGCTGTTGGAAGTATTAGTCTAAATCCAAATGGTGCGAGATAACATGATTATTTGTGAGATGGCGAACCAGGTACGTCGTTTCGCCATTTACCTCATAAACGCTGTAAAAGACATACCATACCGTCTGTTTGTTCCTGGGAAAGGCTGAATATAACAAGTCATTCCCATAACGCTCAAAGTAGGTGGGGGCGCCTTTCTTGACCTTTAAGGGAAGATTAGTGTGGATGTCACGGAATAACTGTTCTGAGTACTTTTGCGCAGCATCCTTGAAGCCAAGGTAACCTTTATCATATAAGACTTCGGCTAACTCAAGAAACTGATCAACAACTTCAGGAATGAATAATACTTTCATTATTAGGCCGATCTCTCAGCTTCTTTCCTTGCAAACATCTCATTCAAGCCTTCGCGGACGCGGTCAATGACGTCATCAACAGTGATTGCACGTGCCAAATCTCCTTCCTGTGCATTGTTCTGAGCAATCAGAACGAAGGATTCGTTCTTGCCGCGTTGTATGATAACACGTTCATGTTTGGCCGTGTCAAGATACTTTTTCATATTGTTACGGAATTCTGCTGAACTAATTACTACCATGGCATTTGTACATTATGATGTACAAATATACAAATAATATCTGTCTCAACAAGCACCCGACAATAATTACTCATATTTCTCCATGGCAAAGGAATAGTAATTATTGTCCGTGACGATGACGTGGTCCAGGAGGCTTATCTCTACTGCGGAAAGAGCCCTGCGGAGGATGTCTGTCTGGCGGATGTCCGCCTGGGAGGGCTCTGCGGTGCCGTCCGGGTGGTTGTGGACCAGGATGACATGGCGCGACTGCTTCTCAATTGCGCGGCGCAGTATGCGACGGGTGTCTATCACCGTCTTGTCAAAGCTCCCGGAACTGATTTTTTCCTGGCCGATGAGGCGGCTTTTCCCGTTCAGGAACAGGACCCAGCATTCCTCGTGCTGGAGGTTCTGGAATATGGGCTGGACGACGCGGCGTACCAGTTCCGGAGAGGTTATGGGGCTCTGGTTTACGCGTGAGTCTTCCATCATGACACGCCTTCCCAGTTCAAGCGCGGCCGTTATGACTATGGCTTTGGTTCTGCCGATGCCTTTTTGCATCATGAGCCGCTCCAGCGGCGTGGCCGCCAGCATGGCAAGCCGGCCGTCGCAGTCTGCCAGAAGGTCCTGGGCAAGTTCAAATACGTTTTTTCCTCCGGTTCCGCTGCCAAGTACTATGGCAAGAAGGTCCGAGTTTGACAGTGCGCGTGCTCCGTAGCGGAGCAGCTTCTCCCGGGGGCGGTCTTCCGGGAGGTAATCTTTCATCTTTTTCATGGCTCTCAAATAACAATAGGGCCATAATGACAGTCTCTCCCGGCAAATATATCAATTTACCGGGAGAGATATGTAAAAGGTTCGGTTAATTTACTGGATGAATGCGACGATTTCCGCTTTCTCCACCTTGTCCCCCTGCTTAGCAAGGGCGGCGACCACCAGGCCGTCCACCGCTGCAACAATGTCTTCTATTCCATAGTAGGTCTGTACATGGCCTATAACCTCTCCTGCCTTCACCTTCTTTCCGGTGACGGGTGCCTTGGAGGCATTGTCCACATCCAGTTCCCAGAGGATCTGGCCCTTCACGGGGCACTGTACGGGCGTGGCCTTGGGGTACTTGGCAACGTATTCCTCTACGGAGAACTTTGGCATTTCCACAACGGGGCGCTCTATGACGATGGGGGCTCCGGCCTTTGCCTTCATTTCTGCCAGATCCTTGTTGAAACGCTCCTTGGCGACGCCGCTGCGGTAGTCCCTGTACTGGCGCTCGAACATGGCCATGTTGAAGAGTTCTTCGTCGTCCTGGCCGTAGTCCCAGCCTTCCTCGTCCATCATCTTGCGGAATTTGGGAAGCTCGTCGGGATACATGTCCTGAGGATTGCCGGTGTAGAACTCCATGCCCTTTTCCTTGGCCAGGGCTACGATTTCCGGTGCCAGTTCTCCGGGCAGTTTGCCCATGTTGCCCAGGATCATGCCCCAGGTGTCCTTGTCGATGGTGGTCCATCTGGGTTTGTCCTGCAGCATGTTGAACAGGTTCATGAGGGCGGTATTCTTTACGTACTGGCTGAACGGGGTGACAAGCGGCGGGTAGCCAAGGCGCGGCCATACGTACTCAACCTCCTCGAAGAGTTTTACCATGAGGGTGTCCAGGCTCATCTCCGGACGGCCGTGGGCGCGCTGGGTGGCGTTAATTGCTCCCTGGAAGCCCTTGAGGTCCGCCATCATGGAGCCCATCATGCCGCCGGGAAGGCCGCAGCCTACCAGCAGGGAGGTCATCTGGGAGTTGGTGGGGTTGATCCAGTAGCCCAGGAAGTCGTCGATGAATTCCTGAGTGAGGCGGCGTACTTCCATATAGGCGTCCATATTGATGTCCTTAACCTGGAAACCGTCCGCCTTCATCATCTGCTGGACTGTGATTACGTCCGGATGGACCTTGCCCCAGGAAAGGGGTTCCACAGCCACGTCAAGGTAGTCTGCTCCGGCGCGGGCAACTTCCAGCATGGAGGCAGGAGAGAAGCCGGGACCGGTGTGGCCATGGTACTGGACCTTGATTTCAGGATGGGCCTTCTTGATGCCGGCCACAATTTGCCCGAGTTCCGTGGGACGGCCGACACCTGCCATGTCCTTGAGGCAGATTTCATCGGTGCCGTATTCCACCAGCTTGTCCACCAGGTTGAGGTAATACTCCACCGTGTGCACGGGGGAATGAGTTATGGAAAGGGCAGCCTGGCTTATCATGCCGGCCTTCTTGGCATATTCGACGGAGAGCTTGAGGTTGCGGTGGTCGTTGAGGCCGCAGAAAGAACGGGCGATGTCCGTGCCCTGGGCCTTCTTTACCTTGAACATGAGTTCACGGACGTCGGCCGGAACGGGATACATGCGGATGCCGTTGAGGCCCCTCTCAAGCATGTGGGTCTGGATGCCGGCCTTGCGCAGGGGTGCGGTCCACTGACGTACGGCAACATTGGGGTTTTCTCCGTAGAGCAGATTCACCTGCTCGAAAGCACCGCCGTTGGTTTCCACACGGTCGAAGCAGCCCATGTCCACTATTGCCGGAGCCACCCTGACCAGCTGGTCTACGCGCGGCTGATAACGACCGGAACTCTGCCACATGTCCCTGTACACCAGGGAGAACTTGATCTCACGTTTTGCCATAACTCAAATAGTCTTTTAATCATACAAATATAATAAATTTTCACATTATTCCATCTTGCCCAGTCCTAAAAAGACCGCCCTCCCGAATCGTTTTCGAAGCTGGTGGCAGTGTTGGTGCAAGAAATCTGTGGCGCCCACGCCTCATGAGTGGGAGGGGCCCAAACTTGTTTGGGAGGGACGAGGACCGAAGGTCCGAGGATTTCTGCACCAACACTGCCACCAGCTTCACCGAACACGCTCAAGGGCAGTCGTGTGCCTTACAGGGTGCTGTGAGGTGGTTGGGTGTGCTTGAGGCGGGTTCTGGAGAGCGGCTCGGGAGCAGCAGTGGGCATCTGAGGGCATTGTGGGGCACATGGGTGCTCGCGAGGGTGTTCAAAGGGAAGGGGGAGTATAAAAAAGAGAGCCTTGAAAGCTCTCTTTGAAGGGGTGGATGATGGGGCTCGAACCCACGACACTCGGAACCACAATCCGATGCTCTACCAACTGAACTACATCCACCGTGTAAATTGGAGTGCAAAAATAGTCAAATTTTCCGGCAATGCAAAATAATTGACTTAAAATTGAACCGGACGCCCGTAAAGATCGGAGCTGATGTGCCGGCTCATGTACTTGTCGTTGATATCAGTATTCAGAATATCGACGTCAAGGACAATGCTGCGGTATTCTCCGGAGGGGACCATATCCAGGAACTGGAAGCAGTAGAGGACATTCTTGCTCTTGAGGGAATCCTTATCCATGGCCACGGGGTTCTCGCCTGCGCCGTCGTGGACGAGGTATAGCCTGAGGGTCTGTCCGTCGTCATCGTACAGGAGCCTGGTGTCGTGAGGGCAGTCCGTACCTTCCTTGTAATAGTATGTGAGCATTACATTCAGGTATCCGCCGCCAATGTTGCAGTCCGATATCACTACAGGGTCACCCGCAGGCAGGTTCTCCTTGTCGACGACTCCGGAATGTGCCTTGATGGTGCCGGAAAGGTACTGTTTCAGGACTATGTCCAGCTGGGCGTTAAGGATGTCGAATATGGCGTACATGCGGCCGCCATCCACTTTCCATTTGCCGTCGGTATTGTCCTGGGTGATGGCGAAGGTGTTGCCGTAGTCGTTGTAGAGCGTTCCGTCCTTGTATGTAAAAAAGTCTGCGACGTTCTGTGCAGAAAAGGTGGACTCCGGAGGACGGCAAGATGCCACGGCAAGCATTCCGGCAATTATTGAAAGTATCTTTCTCATATGCTTCTGTTTTTCTTTGTTGGACGTGCAACAAGCTGTATGTCAATGTCTTCTATGGTATAGCCCTTGAATTTTCGACGTTTGAGGTGGGCGTTCACAAGGGCGTCAAGGTTCTCGTCGGCGAGGTCTCTCCAGACGTGGTTCTCCCTGTCGTAGAGATGAAGGTGGCGGGTGCTTATGACATCGAAGAACATCTTTCCCGCTGCGGACAGGCGCCGGCCGTAAATATGGCAGTCTGCCAGCTGAGAGAGTATGTTGTAGACCGATGACGTGGTAACCCTGGACCCGCGCTGGGCAAGCTCTTCCTTCACCATCTCTGCCGATGCGTGCACCAGCTGGACCATGACTTCATGCACCGCAAGCCTCTGGCGCGTGGCCTTGAGGTCGTGCCTTCGCAGCAGGGAGCGGAACTCCTCCATCGTGGGTATGGGGCGTACGGGTGCGGTTGCCATATTATCCCAGCAGTGATTTAGCGTTCTCTATGGCGGCAGGGGTTATGCTAGCCCCGGAAAGCATGCGTGCGATTTCCATTACGCGCTCCTGGCTGTCCAGAAGGCGCATGGAGGTGACATCGGCCTTCCTGGATACCAGGAAATGGGCATGTCCCTTTGCCGCCACCTGGGGAAGGTGGGTAATGGCGATAACCTGCATCTTTGAGCCCATGGAGCATACCAGGGAGCCCATTTTGTCTGCCGTGCTTCCGGATACTCCGGTGTCAATCTCGTCAAAGACCAGGGTGGGCATCTTGCGGAAGGCGGCCATGCAGGCCTTAAGGCTGAGCATTATCCTGGAGAGTTCACCTCCCGATGCGTTTCTGGCCACGTCCCCGGGCTCTTTACCCGTAGATGAGAAGAGGAAATCTACCGCGTCTTCACCGGTGGGGCCGGCGGCGGAAGGGGACAGCGCCACGCGGAAAACCGCGTTGTCAAGGTCCAGCGCACGTAACTGCTTCTGTATGCTTGCGCCAAATGATGCCGATGCCTTTTCCCTCAGCTCATGAAGCTTTCCGGCGCATTTCCGGTACTGCTCCTGAAGATGTTCCAGATGAAGGACTGCCGATTCTTCCTCTTCTTCAAGGGAGTCCGTGTATGCTACTGCGGCTTCAAGCTCTTCCCTTTTGGCAATGAGCTCTTCCTCCGTCTGAACCCCGTGCTTCTGCATCAGTGAATACAGCAGGGAAAGCCTGGCATCCACCTGCTCCAGCCTGGCCGGAGATACGTCAAGGCGGGAAAGCTGGGCCTGGACATCGGCCTCTATGTCTTCTGTCTCCACGCGTACGGCCTCCAGCCTCCTGGCAAGGTCTTCCATGGGGCCGATGAACTTGCCGGCCTTTTCCAGAAGCCTCTGTACCTGCCTAAGCTGCATGGCGGGGGAGTATTCCTCGGAGGACAGGATTCCTCCGGCCTCCGACAGCGTTTCCATGAGTTCCTCGGCGTGGGCGAGCCTTTTCTGCTCTTCCTCAAGCTCCGGAAGTTCACCGCTCTGGAGGGCCGCTTCCTGAAGCTTCTGAAGCAGCGCCCGGTTGTAATCTTCTTCCTTCCTGGCGCGCTCCTTTGCCTCGCGGATGTCCCTGAGACGGCGGTCCGCTTCCTGAAGGGCGCTCCAGAGTCCGGCGCATTTTTCCCTTTCTGCCGATGCCGCGGCATAAAGGTCCAGGGCCTCCAGACGGAACATCCTGTCCTGAAGACGCAGCGTCTGGTGCTGGGAATGGATGTCCACAAGAAGCCCTGCCAGTTCCTGCAGGGTTGCCGCGGCGACGGGCTCGTCACAGAGGAAACTCCGTGAACGTCCGCTCTTTGACACCACCCGGCGAAGGACTATGCCGTCCGGCTCCTTGGGAAGGTCGTTTTCCCTGAGGAAAGCCTCCACCTGGGGAGTCATGCCGAATTCGGCCTCAACTACGCAGGTGTCTCCGGCCGGGCCTATCATCGAGGCATCTCCCTTTCCGCCCAGGACAAGCGTCAGGGCACCCAGGAGGATGGATTTTCCGGCGCCGGTCTCTCCGCTTATAATGCTCAGGCCCTCTGGAAAGCTGGTTTCCAGAGAGCCGATGAGAATATAGTTGGAGACGCGAAGGCTGCGGAGCATGGCCTTATTCTCCCTTATTGATGTCGATGGGGTTTTCGCTCTGAGCCTTGCGGTAGAAGAGGTCTCCGTTCTCGAATTCCGAGATTGCAATGAGGTCCGGCTTGGGCTGGCGCTCATAGTACTGGGAGATTTCTATCTGCTCCTTGTTTTCGAAGACTTCGTCCATGGTGTCGTGGTCGTTGCGGAACTCTTCAAGCTTCTTGGTGAGTTCTTTCTTCTCTGCCATGGATATCTGGTTTGCCCTCTTGTACAGGATTACCACTGATTCGTAGATGTTGCCGGTGGGTGCTGCGAGGTTCTTGATGTCGCGTGTAATGGTGTTTACGGGAACTTTTTTCTTGTTGTCCATTGTGTAAAAATTCTTGTTCTATATTAAGTACAAGGGTTTCTGCGGGGGAGTTTCAATTATTTTCCACATTGGTCTCGCCGCCTCTTCCAAGGATTCCCTGGACTTTACGGTACAGGCCGTCAAGCTCTGCCTTGTACTTTGACTCCGGGTACTCGCCCGCGAAGTTGAGGTAGTCGTCTATGAAGGTGAGATAACGCTCTTTCTGCTTTGCCGCGACGCTCAGCCTGGCGTAGTTGTAGGAGGACATGGCGGTGTAGTAGAGGATATCTTCACGGTATATATTATCGGAATTAGCCTTGAGCACGTTCCTGAGCTTCACGCGGGATGCCTTGTAGTCTTCCATGATGTAATACTGGCGTCCGGCTTCGAAATCCTTGCGGTCAAGGCGCTCCTGAAGGTCGCTGAGCATGGCCTCGCAGGCGGGGAGATGGTTGTCTCCGGGGTGCTCCCTCACATACTCGTTGATTGCTGCCATGCAGGCGCGGGTGGGTGTCTGATCCAGCTCCCAGCGGTATGTGGCGCGGTACAGGCAGTCCAGGCGGTAGAACTCCGCATCCCTTGCAAACGGGCTCATGGGATAGTTTTCCACGAAACGGGCAAAATTGGCCTCGGCGGTGATGTAATCCTTGAACCTGTAGTTGGAAAGGCCCCAGTAGTACTGAACCGTGTCGTCCCTTGCAGTTCCGCTGGTGAGGATGGCCAGGGACTCGAACAGCTGGCCGGCTTTCTGGTACTTGCGGTTGTTGAAGTAGTTCATTGCGGCCTCATACTTGGCGTCCACGTCGTTTGAAGAGAGGAGGGCGTCGAACTGGGTCTGGCAGGCTGCAATGCCCAGGACAGCAAGGGCTATGATGATGTATTTTTTCATAATCCGTTCTCTATGAGATAGTTCTCTGCATCTTTCGCGGCCATGCAACCGGAAGCGGCGGCAGTTATGGCCTGCTTGTATGCTTTGTCCGCAACGTCTCCTGCAGCAAATACACCGGGGACGCTGGTGCGGGACGACCAGCCGTCACGCTTGATGAAACCGGCTTCGTCGGTCTCTACCCACGGGGCAAAGAGTTCAGACCCCGGAGCATGGCCGATTCCCAGGAAGAAACCGTCCACGGCGATGTCGAACTCCTCTCCGTCCTTGCGGACAAGCCGGACGCCGGTGACGCCCATCACATCCCCGAGGACCTCCTTGGTGTTGCAGTTCCACAGGACTTCTATGTTTTCCTTGGACAGAACCCTTTCCTGCATGATCTTTGATGCGCGGAAGACGTCCCTGCGCACAATTATGTATACTTTTTTGGCAAGGCCGGAAAGATATAGGGCCTCTTCGCAGGCGGTGTCTCCGCCGCCCACAACGGCAACGGTGCGTCCGCGGTAGAAGAATCCGTCACATGTGGCGCATGCGCTTACTCCGGCGCCCATGTACTTCTGCTCGCTTTCCAGGCCAAGGTATTTGGCTGCGGCGCCGGTGGCAATGATAAGGGTATCGGCCTCTATCTGATGGGAGCCGTCTATGGTGATTCTGAAGGGTCTTACGCCAAGGTCTGCGGCAGTGGCGACGCCGGTGCGGATATCGGCGCCGAAACCGGCCGCCTGCTCGCGCATGCCCTGCATGAGGGTGTTGGCGTCCACTCCGCCGGGAAAGCCCGGGAAATTCTCCACTATGGTTGTGGTGGTGAGCTGGCCGCCGGGCTGGAGGCCTTCGTACAGTACGGGGGAGAGGTTGGCCCTGGATGCGTAAATTGCGGCAGTGTAGCCGGCAGGACCTCCGCCAAGGATGAGGCAGCGTACTTTTTCCATTATCTTATAAGAGTTGAAGTGTAGTCCCTGTTGTAAACGACTCTCCTGACGGCCTTGTTCTGGTGGTTGCCGGAAGGGTCCGAGTCGAAGAGGAAATCCGTGTGAAGGCCTGTGCCCTTGTCTGTCTGGAGCATGGTCTTCCAGCCGTTTCCGTATTTTGCCACTTGGGTGACGAAGTACATGGCGGTGTCATATCCCTGGAAAGCGAACTGCGAGGGCTCCGTGTGGAAAAGGCTCCTGTATGCCCTTACAAAGCGGTCCACTGCGGGTGAGGAGTAGTCCACGTAATATGAGGAGCAGATGTGGAGGGAGAGGTCATGGTAGGCGCTGCCCTCTATGGTGTCGAAGGTGCGTGCCTTTGAAGGAGCGTACATGACGATGTCGAAGCCCTTTCCCAGCATTATGCCAAGGTTAAGGACGACGTCCGACGTGAAGGCCTCGCTCTCGGAAGCCACCACCACGCGGTTCACACCGTCCTTTACCATTATTTCCTGAAGGGTGGCGGGGACGGTGCGGCCGTCCACTATTGCGTAGTTTACTATGTCGTAGGTGAGCTCGCAGCGTGCAAGGGCGCTTCGGATGGCCACGGCGGCAGTCACCGAGCCGGCGCCCTTCTCCGTCACCAGGATTACCTTGTCCGTCTCACGTGTGTCTTCCTTTACCCATAGGGCAAGGTCTTCGTACTGGCTGTCCACGGGAGTGGGAGCCTGGATGTAGTTGGTGTAGGTGGTTGCCAGGGATGCGGCTTTCTGGTCCAGGGGAGAAATGACCGTGACATTGCCTTCCACCCTCTGGAGTATGGCCTCAAGGTCCCTGGAGGCCACCGGACCCAGGACGAAGTCGCTCTGGAGGAGGCTGGGGATGGGAGGGATGCCGGCCATGAGGTCGTATACCTCAAGGTTCACCCTGTGGTCTTCCTTCTCCATGTCTTTCATGGCCATGAGTACTCCGGAGTAGAAGTCCATGTTGAGCCCGCTCACGTTCCCGCTGGCATGAAGGGGAAGTACCAGGGACACGTTAACTACCTCCTTGGGGGCAAAGTCGGGCTCCGTAAAGGCAAGGGCCGATTCGTCTTCCTGCGGGGCTTCCTGGTCTTCGGAAGTCTGTTCCGGGACGATGGTCTCCGTCTGCACGGGGACATCATCGTCAGGCTCTTCCACTGGTACCGGCACTACTGCGGGAACCGGGATGCGCAGGACCTGGCGTGTGGTCAGTTTCTTGGAACTGAGGTTATTGAGCTCCATTATTTCCTTTACCGTGACGTTGTAGCGGCGGGCAATCTCGTCAATGTCCTCGTACCACTTGACGGTGTGCTCCGTGTAGGCGGTGTTTCCGGCCACGCGGGGAGCGCCGCTGACGCTGTCTGTGAAGGGGATGAGGATTATGGCGTTTTTCTGGAGGCCCGTCTCACGAAGGGAGGGATTGGCCTCGTAGATGTCTTCTACCTTCACGCCATATGCCTGGGCTATACCAAAGAGGGTCTGGCGCTCCAGGACCACATGGGAGAGGTATACCTTGCCGTTGAGCTTAACCTTTTCCTTGGACACGGTGACAGGTGTGGGAACATATTCCTGAGCCAGCGCTGCCGTCCCGGCGAGGACCAGGACCGCGGAGAGAAGTATGCGAAGGAGTCTATTCATGGCACGTTATTTTTCTAAAGTCATGGCAAAGTCCGTAAGGGCCTTGCAGAAGGAGTCCCATCCAAGCCGCAGTTTTTCCCTGCCGATCGCCTCCCGGCAGTTTTTTCCTATTGCGGGGTCTGCGAAGTATCGCAGTATCTCCGCCTTTATGGCCGACGGCTCCGCCTGAGGTGCGACAATTCCCGTGCCACGCTCACCTATGGTGCCCCTGAGACCGCCGACGTCAGTTACAACCATCGGGACGTCAAAGTGATATGCGATGGAACTGATTCCGCTCTGGGTGGCGCTGCGGTAGGGGAGGACGGCAAGGTCTGCCGCGCTGAAATAGAGCTTGACCTCGGAGTCCCTGATATAGTCCGGGAATACGTGCACGCGGTCTTTTCCGGGAAGGGAGTCTATTATCTTCTGATACTTGTCAAAAGAGCCGTAAGGTTCTCCGGCAACCAGTATCTGGTATTCATCGGGAAGGTCCCTGAACGCCTCCAGGAGTATGTCAAGGCCCTTATATTCACGTATAAGGCCAAAGAACAGGAGTGTCTTTTTTGCAGGATCCAGGCCAAGCGTGCGACAGGCCTCTTCCCTTGGAAGCTTTTCCCCGAAGTGGGAGTACAGCGGGTGGGGACGAAGGATATGCGGGGCGTCCGGCCGGAGACTGAGAAGGTCGTCCTGGACGCTTCCGGACATTGAAACGAAGCCCGTACAGCCGTTAAGGAAGTACTTTGTGAGGGGCCTGTCAAACCAGTGGGCCTCGTGCGGGATGACGTTGTCCAGCACCACCACGCTCCTGCAGCCGCAGTGACGGGCCACGTAGCCCAGCGAGGGTGCGAACCAGCTCATCCAGTACTTCATTACCAGGAGGTCTGGCTTCCAGCGGCGTATGGCCCTGGCGGTCTTTATCCAGGAGAGCGGATTGATTGTGTCCAGCACGGCATCGGCCTCCACGGGCATGGCTTCGTCTTCCGGGGTGACGTACTGTGTCTTGCCAGGGAAGAGTATGGAAGGGTACTGCCTTGAGAAGGAGAAGGCCTTTACAACATGACATTTTCCCAGTTCAGAAAGCATTGCTGCATTGAACTGGGAAATGCCGCCCCTGAGGGGGTAAAAACTGGACAAGAGGGCTATCCGCATCCTGTCCGGAAATTATTTGGATGACTCCTTGGTCTTGATGTAAGCGGCGTTGAGGCCTGCAAGGAGGTCCTGGGTGATGTCCAGCTTGGGGTCTGCAGAAACCACGGGAGTGGAGAGGACGCTGCCGGCGGTGGCGATAATCATCGCGTAGCCTTTCTCTGCGTTATACTCGTTCACGAACTCCTGGATGGCGTTGGCAATCTGGTTCATCATGACCTGCTGCTCTTCCTGCATCTCGTTCTGCTTGCGGACCACGTACTGCTGGTATTCCTGCTGCTGCTGCTGGAGTTTCTGGTACTGGACCTGTGCGACGGACTGGGTGAGGAGGCCCTTGTCCACCTTGTTCTGGAAGTCGGCCATATCCTTGTCCAGCTTCTTGGTGCGGCGGTCAATCTCTGCCTGGATGCCGGAGGTCTTGGTCTCGAAGACGGAGGTGAGGTCGTTGGCCATGTCGTAGCCCTGCATTACGGTGTCCATGTTGAAGAACACGATGCTGCCGGCGACTGCCGTGCTGTCCTGGGCTGCGGTGGCGGCTGCATTGCCGCTCTGGTTCTGGATGCAGGAGGAGAGAAGGGCAGCGGCTGCTGCGATTCCTGCGATGATGAGAGTCTTTTTCATTAATATAAACTGTTAATACTTATTTCTTTCGCTCAGAGCCTGCAAATATAGCTATTTTTTGCGGATTTCCGTAAGATAGGCCTGAATAGTTTTCTCAAGACCCATGTACAGGGCGTCCGAAATGAGGGCGTGGCCAATAGAGACCTCGTCCGTCCAGGGAATTGTTTGCACAAAATATGCCAGATTCTCAAGGCTGAGGTCGTGCCCCGCATTTAGGCCGAGGCCTGCCTCGTGGGCGGCTTTTGCGGCATCCACGTAGCGCGCGATTGCTTTTTCCGGACCGGCGGGGAACTGCTCTGCATAGTCCGCTGTATAGAGCTCCACCCTGTCTGCGCCGCAGGCAGCCGCTCCGCGGACCATGGCAGGATCCGGATCTACGAATATGCTTACGCGTATTCCTTTGGATTTGAATATGTTGCAAAGATTGGTAAGCAGTTCCTTATTGGCGATTGTGTCCCAGCCGGCATTGGATGTAATTGCGTTGTGGCCGTCCGGAACCAGGGTAACCTGGTTGGGAACTACCTCCAGCACCAGGTCCACAAAACTCTGCACCGTGGGGTTGCCTTCAATGTTGAATTCCGTCGTGATCAGAGGCTTTATGGCGCGTACATCGGCATACCTGATATGCCTTTCATCGGGCCTTGGATGAACGGTGATTCCTTCTGCGCCAAACTCCTGGCACTTTACAGCGGCCAGTTCCACATCCGGCACATTGCCCCCGCGGGCGTTCCGGATTGTAGCAATTTTGTTGATATTTACGCTTAATCTTGTCATGATTCTTACCTTAATTTTACAAAAATAAGGAAAATTATGGGAAAAGTGTTAATTTTGAAGTCTGAAATGAAATGAAGCAATGCGAATAGGATACTTTATTCTGAACGAAGACCTGAGGCAGGACCCCAGGATGGTGACTTTCCTGAAAGACCTGGAAGACGCTACCTTCGAAGTTTATGAAATCAAGACCAAGAGCGATGTGATTCCGGAGACGGACCTGGTGCTCTCCATGGGCGGCGACGGAACTTTCCTCACCACGGCCCACGTGGTGGCGGACATCGGCCTGCCCATACTGGGCGTCAACTTCGGCCGCATAGGCTTCCTGTGCGAGAACCGTCCGGAGGATGTCCGCAAGGCCCTGACGGAGGGAAACTTCTCCATAGAGTACAGGACCGTCCTCAACGCCACCCTCAAGGGACCGGACGCCAGACGCTCAATCGGCATGCTCCCGTATTCGGTGAACGAGGTCTCCCTGCACCGCAGCGGGTCGTCGGTCCTGGGCATACACGTGAGCATCGACGGGGAACCCCTTCCCACCTACTGGGCCGATGGCCTCCTTGTTGCAACATCGTCAGGTTCAACAGCTTATTCCCTTTCCGTGGGCGGTCCCATATGTATGCCGGACACCAAGGTCCTTATCCTTGCCCCTATATCCCCGCACAACCTTAACGTGAGGCCTATCGTCCTTCCGGAAACCTCCAAGGTGGACATCTCCTTCGAGTCCCGGGACGGACGTGCGACGATGTCTACGGACAACCGTACCGTAGAAATCCGTCCGGACTGGACAATTCACGTGGAGATGGCACAATTTTCGCTCAAAAGGGTGCGGATCTCAGAATCCGGCTTTGTGAAGGCACTCACCTCACGCCTGTTCTGGGGAGAAGACATGAGAAACAATGGAAAATAACAACATTCCCGTCCACGTATCCATAATTATGGACGGAAACGGCCGTTGGGCAAAAGCCCGCGGTAAAGAAAGGGTATTCGGTCACTTCGAGGGCGTGAAGAGCGTCCGCGCCTGCACTGAGGCTGCCGTAGAAGACGGCGTGAAATACCTCTCCCTCTACGCTTTCTCGGAGGAAAACTGGAACCGCCCCGCAGAGGAGGTCACAACCCTCATGAAGCTCATGATGAAATCCATCAGGGAGGAGGTCTCCACCCTTATGGACAACGGCGTGAGATTCGTTGTGCTGGGAAACCGCGAGCGCCTTGGGGCAGAACTCTGCAAGGCTATCGACGACCTCATGGAAATGACCGCCGGAAATACCCGCATGACCCTTATCATATTCCTGTCCTACAGCGGAAAGTGGGATATCATGCAGGCCATGAAAAAGGCTGCCGCAGAGCTTTCCCCGGAGGAATTCCAGAAGCTTTCCATGGAGGGCTTCGACAAATACCTTGTCACAGCCGGAATCCCGGACCCCGACCTCCTTATCCGTACTTCCGGGGAAGAGAGGATATCCAACTATCTTCTCTGGCAGTGCGCATATACGGAATTCGTATTCTCCGATGTCCTGTGGCCGGATTTCAGGAAGCCGGAATTCCGCGCTGCCCTGGCCGAATACGCCCGCCGGGACCGCCGATATGGCAAAGTCAAATAAAATGGTTAAATTTGCAGGATAATTTTTTAGAATGAAAATAGGAAGGATAATCTGCGCGGCTTTTCTGGCACTCGTCCCATTCGGGGCGATGGCCCAGAGTGCCGTAGAGGTAGATTACCAGCACCCACGCAAATACATCGTGGGCGGCGTAGGAGTTGAGGGGAACCAGTATTTCTCGGAGAACCAGATCCTGCAGCTGTCCGGCCTTCGTCAGGGCATGAGCGTAACGGTTCCCGGAGAGGACATCACGGGAATAGTAGAGCGTCTTGTTGCCCAGCGCTACTTCGAGGATATTGCAGTGGTTATAGAAAATGAGAGCGCTTCCCGTGACACTGCCTGGTTCAAGATAGTCATCAAGGAGCGTCCCAGGGTTTCCCGCTGGACATATACCGGAGTCAAGTCCGGAGAGAAGAAAGACCTTCAGGAACGCCTTAACCTCCGTCCCGGCCGTGAGTTCTCCGACTATGTCAAGTCCACTTCCGTAGATATTATCAAGAGGTATTACAAGGAGAAAGGTTATCTTAAGGTAGACGTGGACGTGGACGTCCGGAAGGACACCATCATCCGCAGCGCCATCCGTGTAAACTTCGACGTAAAGCGCGGGGAAAAGGTAAGGATCAAGGACATCAACTTCCAGGGCAACGGGGAGATAAAGCCTTACAAGCTTGCCAAGAACATGAAGGAGACCCATTCCAACAAGTGGTACAACTTCTTCAAGAGCAAGAAGTTCAAGGCAGAGGAGTACAAGACGGACCGCAAAACCGTCCTGGAGGCCTTCAACGAGGCCGGCTACCGTGACGCCCGCCTGGTCAGGGATTCCATATATTATGTGGACGACAAGCACCTGGACATCGACATGGTCTTTGACCAGGGCCGCAAATACTACTTCAGGGACATCACCTGGACAGGCAACTCCGTATATCCGTCGGAGGTCCTGAACAACATCCTCCAGATACAGAAGGGCGATGTCTACGATATCGTCACCCTTGAAAAGCGCCTCCACGGCGGCGGAAAGCAGACCGATTACGACATCTCCAAGCTTTACAAGGACAACGGTTTCCTGTTCTTCAGCGTAACCCCCGTCGAAGTCAATATCCAGAACGATTCCGTAGACGTCGAGCTCCGTATCTCCGAGGGCAAGCCCGCCATACTGAACGACGTCATCATCAACGGCAACGACCTCACCAACGAAAGGGTAGTCCGCCGTCAGGTCATGACCCGTCCGGGATATCTTTTCAGCCAGACGGATTTCGAGCGTTCAATCCGTGAGATTGCCTCCATGGGGCAGTTCGACCAGGAAGCGATAATGCAGTACGGAACGGGTTACAACCTTATCCCCAACCAGCTGAACAACACTGTGGACGTCATATATAACGTGACGGAAAAGCCGTCTTCCCAGCTGGAACTTTCCGGCGGTTGGGGCGGCCGCACCTTCGTGATGACGGCCGGCGTGAGCTTCAACAACTTCTCTACCCGCCGCATGTTCGAGAAGGGTGCATGGAGGCCTGTCCCTCTTGGCGACGCCCAGAACCTGGCTGTACGTTTCCAGACCAACGGACGTTACTACACAACCTTCAGCGCCAGTTTCTCCGAGCCCTGGCTCTTTGGCAAGAAGCCCACGTCCCTGAGCATCTCCGGATACTATTCCAAGATGACGGATACGTATTATTACACAGGCGGCTATTACGGATATAACAACAGCTACCTCTCCGACCTGTTCAACAGCTCGAAATCTTTCGAGGTATACGGATTCAGCGCCGGTCTGGGTACCCGCCTCAAGTGGCCGGACAACTACTTTGTCTTCTATAACAACCTGAGCTGGCAGACATACCGTCTGAACGACTGGTCCAGTTCTTACTTTGCGTTCAACAACGGTACCTCCCATAATATAAGCTACACCGCCTCCCTGTCCAGGAATTCCACGGACCAGCAGATTTATCCCCGCCAGGGTTCGGACTTCTCCGCATCCCTGCAGATAACGCCCCCGTTCTCCCTGTTCAGGAAGTTCACATTTGACGCAGACGGCAACAAGGTGCCTGTAAACAGCTATAAGGACGTCAACTACGACACATGGACCAGCGCCCAGCGCTACAAGTGGATAGAATACCACAAGTGGAAGTTCAGCGGCGCCACCTATACTAAACTCATAGGTGACCTGGTTCTCATGACCAAGGCACAGTTCGGCTTCCTTGGCTACTACAACCGCAACTGGGGCTATTCCCCGTTCGAGAACTTCCAGGTGGGCGGCGACGGCATGACGGGTTACATGACCTACGGCGCGGAGATAATCTCCCTGCGCGGATACACCGACTACTCCCTTACCCCCCGTAAGATCACCCCTTATAGCCAGCAGGGAGAAAGTTTTGCCGGCAACCTGTTTGACAAGTTCACCGTAGAGCTCCGTTACCCCGTAATCCTCCAGCCGCAGTCTACGATCTTTGTGCTCGCATTCCTCGAGGGCGGCAACTGCTGGTCCGATTTCCGCGAGTTCAACCCCTTCCAGATCAAGCGTTCCGCAGGTGTGGGCGTGAGGGTATTCCTGCCCATGATCGGCCTTCTGGGCATAGACTGGGGTTATGGATTTGACGATACCTCAACAGGTGGAAGCCAGTTCCACTTTGTTATAGGACAGCAGTTCTAGCATGCTGGCATAATGTTTGAGAATATGGTTACGGCCTAAGAATGAATAATAATTAAAACTGAAGATATGAAAAAGATTTTTGTCATCGCAATTGCCTCTTTAATGGCACTTTCCGCAAGCGCACAGAAGATTGGACGCGTGAACTTTAACGAGCTGGTGATGCTCATGCCAGAAATGGACGCCGCCCGTGAAACAATTGCAGCCTCCCAGAAGGAAGCAGAAGAAACCTACGCCGCAATGGTTGAGGAGTATCAGGGCAAGGTTAACCAGTACCAGCAGAAGAATGCCAGCTGGACCGCCGCAATCAAGGAGTCCAAGGAGAAAGAGCTCTACGACATCCAGACCCGCATCCAGGAATTCCAGCAGAACATCTCCCAGGAGCTTCAGCAGCAGCAGTCCCAGCTCATGGCTCCCATCAATGAGAAGGCAAGCAACGCCGTCAAGGATATTGCCAAGGCAAAGGGAATTGATGTCCTTCTGGACGCCTCACAGGCAATCTATTTCTCCGATGCAGTTGTAGACCTCACCGCAGATGCCCGCAAGGCTCTTGGTATTGCAGAAGGCCGCACGCTGGAATCTCTCCAGGCAGAGCTTGCAGCACAGGCACAGGCAGCACAGCAGAAGTAACGGTTTACTGATATAAAAATGTAAAAGGTTCGGTTTTTTACGCCGAACCTTTTACGTTATATACCCTGTAGTACGTTTTTGTGTAAATGGTTCGGCACATAAAACCGAACCTTTCACACTAGAAGTTGAATTTAGTCATCCAGAGGATGCGGTGGTTGCCAATCCAGTGGCAGTCTGCATCGTCATAGAGGCCGCGGGCATTGCGGGTGATGCCGCTGTTTCCGAACTGGGCCACGGTGTAGTCGTACTCAAGGCCAATCTGGAACTTGCCCATGTTCCAAAGGAGGGTGGGCGTAAAGCGCACTGCCTGCTGAATGTTGGTTGCGGCTGCAGTGTTGATCCAGAGATTGCCTCCGTCGGCGACGGACTTGTTCAGGACAGTTGCGCCAAGGATGTCTTCCGTTGTGCCAAGCTGCTTCATGTAACCAATCATTCCAAGAACCTGGAATTTCTTTCCGTACTGTGCGGAAACGTACGCCGTGAGGTCCTGCATCGGGGTGTAGGTGTACTCGTGGGCGGCGGCGTCATATGCGGCCAGGCCATAGCCTGAGAGGATGTTCATGTGCTCTCCGCTCTGTGCATAAGCCACCTTGGCCTTGACCTGGAACAGGTCCTTGGTGTACTGGCAGTAGTAGAATGCGGAAAGGGCATCCAGAAGACCGCTTGCCCTGTACTTGTCCGGAGTGGTCCTGACGGGCTTTGTCATGATGTTGGTGAATCCCAGTTTGCTCACAAATGCGCCATAATTGGTGGTGATGCCAAAGTACTCTTCAGGCATGCCATATTTGTATGGGGCAACGCTCTTTGCTCCGGCCTCTGCATCCATGGGAAGATACTGGCTCAGGTACAGCAGGCCGCCGGTGAGAGTGAGGTGGCCGTGGGTCCAGTGAACCATGACCTGGGGGCTGCGGTTGAAGGGCCCGAAGGGTGCTCCGCTCTCAAGGCAGATGCCGTGGGGAAGGTCCGCTCCCATGGGGTGCCATGTCTGGCCGAAGGTCATGACCAGTCTGTCCCCGTTATTCATGTTGTTTGTGAGGCTAAGGTATGCCTGGCGCAGGCGGAACTGGGCTATGGTGCTGGCGCTGCCCGTGCCGTTGAGGCTGTAGAAATCGGCCTCTACCTTGCCGGAGATGCCCATGCCCTGATACTCGTAGCCGGAGAAGTCAAGACCCAGACGGGTGGTGAGGGAGATGAACTTCCAGTTGAGGCCTGAGTTGAGGTCAGTGGTGCCGTCTGCGCCTAGGAGCTGGTCCTTTGGCATATAGTAATAGAGGTCGTGTGTACCGCCGTTTACCTCACGGGTATCTATGGCTGCGTAGTTGCGAAGGAAGCCGTAGAGCTTGAACTTTGCAGGTGTCTCCTGTGCCATGGATGATAATCCGGCAAGGAGAGCAAGGGCTATGAGAACAGTCTTTTTCATATTATGCAAATGGATAAATCTTTGTGAGCCAGAAGTATGCAAGGACAAAGCCGATGACGCCAATCACTATGCCTATCTTGGTCATGTCCTTGGTCTCCACCATTCCGGTAGCGGATGCAATTGCATTGGGAGGAGTGGAGATAGGGAACAGCATGGCTATGGATGCGCACACCGCGATGAAGATTATCATGGCCGATGTTCCGCCCATGGCAAGGAACTGTGCGTTGTTTGCCGCCTCGGGGTCTGCCATGCCGTTTGCAACCACTATAAGGATAGGTATAAGAAGTGCAGCGGTGGCTGAGTTGGATATGAAGTTACTGAGGAAGTAGCATACCAGGCCTGCAATGACAAGAACCATCACTACGGACATGTCTCCGAACGGAATTGCCTGGATGAGCACCTTTGCAAGACCTGTGTCCTGCATGAGGTAGCCAAGGCAGAAGCCTCCCGCTACCAGCCACAGCACGTTCCAGTTTATTTCCTTGATCTCTTCCTTTCCGAACAGACCTGTTGCCGTGAATACTCCAAGCGGAATCCATGCCACGATGTTGGAGTTGATTCCGGTAAGCTTTTCCGTTGCCCACAGCAGGATGGTGCCGATGAAAGTAATCCAGACCACGTACAGTCTCCAGTCCTTCTTCTTGTTGCTCTCGGGAATCTCCAGAACCAGTTTCTTGGTCTTGAAGGGGAAGAACACGCGCAGCAGCACCCACGCTATTACAATCATGATAATGACGTAAGGAATCATGTGTGCGCACCACTCGCCGAAGCTGACATCTATTCCGGCCTGCTCCAGCGCTCCCTTTGCGGTGGCGTTGGGCGGGGTGCCGATGGGGGTGCCGATACCTCCGAGGTTTGCCGCCACGGGGATGGACAGCGCCAGGCCTATCTTGCCCTTGTCATCGGCAGGGAGCTTTGACAGCACCGGTGTCAGGAGGGCCAGCATCATGGCGGCCGTAGCGGTATTGCTCATGAACATGGAGAAGATGGAAATCATGATGAGGAAGCCCAGGAGCACTATCTCCGGTTTTGTGCCGAAGAGTTTGAGGAGTGCCCTTGCCAGGGTTACGTCAAGGCCGTAGCGCTCTGCCATGATTGCCAGGACAAAGCCGCCCAGGAACAGCATCACCACGGGGTCTGCCATGGAGCTCATGATGCGGCCGTAGGGGACCAGGGTACCGTACTGAGGGTCGCAGAAAAAGCCTATTCCCTTGTTTGAGACCGTGAGGAGGGCAATCACTATTACCAGCAGCGAGGTGCTCCAGTTGGGGATTATCTCAAAGATCCACATCAGTGCAGCAAACACGAACAGGGCTATTACCCTCTGCTGCACAACCGTAAGGGCCTCTATCCCGAAGAAGCTCACGGGAACGGCCCACAGGAAAACAGTGATGGCAAGTACCAGCGGCAGCCATACACAATACTTCATACTAAAATGCTTTTCAGCCATATCTGTAGTTATTTTATCTTTCGTACTTGAACCTGATGTCGACGGGGATCCTCTCCTTTTCAAGAAGGACGATATCGGTCTTGAGGGAGGCGCTTACAACGCAGTAGTAGGAGGTCAGTGCCTTTGCTGCGTCGGCGTCTCCGGTGGCCTGAATCTTAAGGATTGTCTCTCCCAGGGAGGCAATTGCGGCCTCCGTCTTGCCGTAGTCTACCGCATACCTTCCGGACTCCTTGAGGCCGATGGCGCCCTGTTCCAGCAGGTAGTTGTAGATGAGGAGGTTGGCGCGGCCTGTGGCATCGGCGTCTCCAAAGCGGCAGGAGCGTATGATGTTGGCGATGAAGGTGGCCAGGACATCTTCTTTCTGAATGAGGGCGTCAATGCGGTGTGCCGATACTTCCGCGGCGCAAAGATATGCGCCCAGGACGTTTGACTTGGCCTTTTCCAGAGTGAGGGCTTCGGCGCCGAGGGCATCGGCGACCGTTCCCTTGCCGCTCACGGTTTCCTTCACGCCCAGGCCCTTTGCGACCTCGCGGAAAACGATGTTCCACCAGAAGGCGCTGGCGTCAAGGTGTGCGGCATCGTCACCCTCGAAAAGGAGCATGCCGGCCGGGAAGACCGTGCGGTTGAACTTCTCGCGGATAATGTTGTCGAAAAGGATGGTGCGGGTGCCGATCTCTTCCTGCAGGCGGGCGTCGTACGGGAAGTTGATGGCGATGACCTTGAAGCCGGCGTTGGTATAACCGCCGTAGTAGATTGCGTCGCAGGAGAAGATGTTGGACGATGCCACCGGGACGAAGCTGAGGTATTCCGGATTGCCGGGGAGCATCTTCTGATACTCCTGGATGCGCTCTGCCACTGCGGCCAGCTTCTGCGTGCGTTCCAGGTTCTTCAGGAGGACATAAGCGCCGTAGGAGGCCTTCTTGCCGTAGAGGTTGTCGTCCACGGTCTCGTTGGGACCTATCACAAGGTCCATCTTGCTGTCCGTCATCTCCAGCCAGGCCTTTTCCGCCTCGTAGTAGTTGTCCGTGCGGAGGCCTTCCGCCATCTTGAGGAGGTAGTTGCGGACGCTTTCCTTGATGGTGATGTCTGCGGCGGCGGTGAGGAAATTTGACATCTTCTCCACATGCTGGGAGTAGGCGTCATGGAACCAGACCACCTTGAGGGAGCCGTCACCGTCCCTTGTGATAAGGGTGTAGGGGCTGTCCTTGGCAGGGTCCCGGAGGGCGTCGAACTCCTCAGGGGTCATGTCCGCGGGGTAGAACTGTGCGCCGGCGGGTCTCTCGCCGTAACCTTCAAGGAAAGGTTTTCCGTCTATGCGGTCCCAAGGGCCGTAATTAATCATGGCGAAAAGCTTCTCAAACGGGTCCTTGAGCGCCTCCATGGCACTTTTGTCCCCGAAGCTCTGCTGCCAGTAAATGGCATCGGCCTCGTCCGCCGCAAAGCGGTACAGGTTAAGGACCTCCTTTCCGTTGTCCGTTATTCCCGACAGGTCCGGAGCGGGAATGGTAACCTCTGCATAGTTTGCTGTGAGCCTTTCCGCCTTTGAATGCTTCCTCTCACATGAGGTGAGGAGAAATGCCGGAAGGAGCAGCGCAATCAGGTATTTTTTCATTATTGTGACTTACTTGTGTTAAATCCTACAAATTTAGCAATAATCCACGGAATAACCATGAAAGGCCATTTTTTATTTTTCCTTCAATAATTGTTGGGAATTACCGTTTTATTCTTTAAATTTGTAACGGAATTAACGATTATTCCTATTTTATTATAACCACTAAAACAAATTACTGATTTCCATCATGAAAACAACTGACATCATGGCACGCCTTCAGGCCAAGTATCCCACGGAGAAAGAATACCTGCAGGCTGTTCAGGAAGTACTGGAGTCCATCGAAGAGGTCTACAACCAGCACCCTGAATTCGAGAAGGCAAAGATAGTGGAGCGCCTCGTAGAGCCGGACCGCATCTTCTCCTTCCGCGTCACCTGGATTGACGACAAGGGCGAGGTCCAGACCAACACCGGTTACCGCATCCAGTTCAACAGCGCAATCGGCCCCTACAAGGGCGGTCTCCGCTTCCACAAGGCCGTGACTCCTTCAATGCTCAAGTTCCTGGGCTTTGAACAGACCTTCAAGAACGCTCTCACCACCCTTCCCATGGGCGGCGCAAAGGGCGGTTCCGATTTTGACCCCGTGGGCAAGTCCAATGACGAGATCATGCGTTTCTGCCAGGCCTTCATGCTTGAGCTCTGGAACTGCATCGGCCCCGACCAGGATATCCCTGCAGGCGACGTAGGTGTGGGCGGCCGTGAGATTGGTTACATGTACGGAATGTACAAGAAACTGGCCCGCCAGTACAACACCGGCGTTCTCACCGGCAAGGGCGGCACCTGGGGCGGCAGCATCCTTCGTCCCGAGGCCACCGGTTTCGGCGCTCTCTATTTCACCCAGCACCTCCTGGAGAAGGCCGGCAAGGACATCAAGGGCAAGAAGGTAGCACTGAGCGGCTTCGGTAACGTTGCATGGGGTGCAGCCCAGAAGGCCACCGAACTGGGCGCCAAGGTTGTTGCAATCTCCGGCCCCGACGGCGTATGCGAGATCCCCGGCGGCATTACCAAGGAAATGATAGACTACATGCTTGTGATGCGTGCCTCCAACCGCAACAAGGTAGAGGACATGGCCACCAAGTTCCCCGGTGCAACCAAGTTCACCGCCGGCAAGAAGGCCTGGAGCATCCCTTGCGACATCGCCCTCCCTTGCGCTTTCCAGAACGAGCTCTCTGAAGACGATGCAAAGGAGCTGAAGGCAAACGGCTGCTGGTGCTGCTGCGAAGTCTCCAACATGGGCTGCCAGCCCGGAGCAATCCACTTCTTCCAGCACAATGGCGTCCTCTTCGCTCCCGGCAAGGCCGTGAACGCAGGCGGCGTGGCTACCAGCGGTCTTGAAATGACCCAGAACGCAGAGCACATCTCCTGGGACGCCAAGGAAGTAGACGACAAGCTCCACTTCATCATGAAGAGCATCCACGAGCAGTGCGTCAAGTACGGCACCCAGCCGGACGGCAGCGTAGACTACGTGAAGGGCGCAAACATCGCCGGCTTCATGAAGGTTGCAACCGCAATGCTTGAGCAGGGAACTATTTAAAGGCTTTTACGATTTTTGTCACCAGAGGGTGGCGGACGATATCCTGTTCCGTGAACCAGATGGTGGCAATGCCTTTGATGTTTTCCAAGAGTTTGATTCCGGTCAGAAGGCCGGAATCTTCTTTTCTGGGCAGGTCTATCTGCGTGGCGTCGCCGGTGACGATGAATTTGGCACTGGTGCCCATGCGGGTGAGGAACATCTTGAGCTGGCCAAGATTGGTGTTCTGGGCCTCGTCCAGTATGACGCAGGCTTTGTCCAGGGTGCGGCCTCTCATGTAGGCGAGAGGAGCTATCTGGATGGTGCCGTCGGCCATGAATTCCTGCAGTTTCTTTGAAGGAATCATGTCCGACAGGGCATCGTACAGGGGCTGGAGATAGGGATCCAGCTTTTCTTTCAGATCACCGGGCAGGAAACCAAGGCGCTCTCCCGCTTCCACGGCGGGGCGGGTGAGTATGATGCGCTTGATTTCGCGGTTCTTGAGAGCCCGGACCGCAAGTGCGATTGCAGTGTATGTCTTGCCCGTTCCGGCGGGGCCCACGGCAAAGACAAGGTCGTTCTCAAAATAGGCTTTGACAAGTTCCTGCTGTGTCTTGTTGCGGGCGCGGATGGCCTTTCCGTCCGTGCCGTAGACAATTACGCCGTCTCCGGCAAGACGGAATTTGTCTTCTGAGCCTCCGGAAAAGATGTCCTCCACGTCATAGGCGGTGAGGTTCATCTTGCGGTGTCTCAGGGCAACGAGCTCCGCAAAGCGGATGTTGAATTCCGCGATGTCGCTTTCGCGGCCGTCCAGGATGAGCTCGTCTCCGCGGGCGGTTACTTTGAGGTGGGGAAAATAGGAGCAGAACTCCATGAGGATTTTGTTTCCCACGCCATATATTTCGATGGGGGTTATGCCTTCCAGTTTTATGGTTTTCTTCATATGCGCAAAGATACTTCATTTTTCGTGAAAAATGATTAATTTTGCAATTTAAGGAGGATTGGACCATGAAAAAGTCAGTACTTGTTGCTCTGGCCGTAAGTGCCATCATATTATCCGGATGCGATTTTCTCAGGACAATCGCAGGCCGCCCCACGGCAAAGAAGGTGGAAGCAGTCCGCCTGGAACGCATAAGGCAGGAGGAGGCCCGCCACCAGGCGCGCCTGGATTCCATGAAGCGCATCCAGCAGCATCTGGCAGACTCCCTTGCCCTGGAGCAGTACCTTCTGGATTCCCTGACCCAGTCCAAGGGCACCGTCATGACTCCCGCGAACCTGGGAGGAATAGGTGTAGCCAACCTGGAGTACAACTACTATATCGTGGTTGGTGCCTTCAGGGACCCTGCAAATGCCCAGCGCAAGAAAACCCAGTGCGACAACGCCGGCTATCCCGCCCTCATCATAGCCTTCCGCAACGGACTCAACGCCGTGGCGCTATGCCCCTCCAACAGCATAGCGGAGACCATAAAGAATCTCAAAGCCGTGAAGGGCCAGAGTTTCTGCCCCCAGGATGGCTGGATCCTTGTTAACCAATGAGAAAGTTTGCAGCAGCCATAGCGGCGGCGCTCCTTGCCGCCTTTTCTGCGGGCGCACAGTTCGCAAATCCCCTCCTTGCCCTTGAAGACTCTGAAACCGTCCATAGCCTGAAGGAGCACGTTTCCATGCTCTCGTCGGCCCAGATGGAAGGGCGCGCTCCGGGTAGCGAAGGGGAGAGAATGGCTGCCGATTACCTTGAGCAGAAGCTCCGCGAGTACGGCATTGACGTTCTCCCGGCCCAGACCTTCGGGATACTGGAAGGGGCGGACACCCTTACTTCCAGAAATGTGCTGGGCTTCCTTCAGGGTTGGGACAAGTCGCTGAATGACAGATATATAGTGATAGGTGCCCGCATGGACAACCTGGGCACGGACACCTACATGCTGGACGGTGAGCCCGCCCGGAGGATATATTACGGCGCAAACGGCAATGCATCCGGTATGGCCATGCTGCTGGAACTTGCGGCAAAGCTCTCCTATTCGAGGAACCTCCTTCGCAGGAGCGTCCTTCTGGTGGGATTCGGGTCTTCCACAAAGACGCTGGCCGGGTCCTGGTATTTCCTTGACAGGGCTTTCAGCGACGTCGGCAATATAGACGCCATGATTAATCTGGACATGGTGGGGACAGGGGAGAACGGCTTTTACGCATACACATCGTCCAACGAAGACCTCAGCTCCATCGTCAAGACCCTTCAGGGCGAACTGCTTCCAGTCCAGGCCCAGCTTACGGGCATGGAGCCCTACTCCGGAGACCATCGCGCCTTCTATGCCAAGGAGATTCCTTCGGTGCTGTTCACCACAGGCAGGTACCCGGAGCATGACAACGGGCGCGACAGCTGGGACATCCTGGACTACGATGCCATGGAAAGGGAACTGGAATACATCTACAGTTATACCCAGCGCCTCTGCAACGGCCCAAGGCCGCTCTTCCGCAACGCATCCGTCAAGGAAGAGGTCCCGGTTGGCGTGTATGCCTTCGGCGACGTGGACTTCAAGCCCATGTTCCTCAATTCCCCGGATCCCGCAACCTTCATGGAAAAATGGGTGTACCAGTATCTGAAGTACCCCAAATATGCAGCTGACAACGGCATCCAGGGCAGGGTCCTGGTGAGTTTCGTGATAGACGAGAAGGGCAACGTGACGGAAGTCAAGGTTATCCGCGGCATACATACATCCCTGGACGATGAAGCCGTCCGCGTTGTGAGCGCCAGCCCCCGCTGGAGGCCCGGACGCATGGCCGGGAAGAAGGTCAAGGTCCTGATGACCGCCGCGGTTGATTTCAGGTTGGAAAAGACAAAAGGAAAGTTTGGAATAAACGGTAAAGCAATATAATGGATTACAATTTCGCAGAGATCGAGAAGAAGTGGCAGGAGTACTGGGCCAAGAACAAGACCTACAAGGCAGAAAACAGCTCAGACAAGCCCAAGTATTACGTCCTTGACATGTTCCCTTACCCCTCCGGTGCGGGACTTCATGTGGGACATCCGCTGGGATACATTGCCAGCGACATTTTTGCACGCTACAAGCGCCTCAAGGGCTTCAATGTGCTCCATCCCATGGGGTACGATGCCTTCGGCCTTCCGGCAGAGCAGTACGCCATCCAGACCGGCCAGCACCCGGAAAAGACCACCCACGACAACGTGGCCCGCTACCGCAGCCAGCTGGACCGCATAGGCTTCTCCTTCGACTGGGACCGCGAATTCCGCACATGCGACCCTGACTACTACCACTGGACCCAGTGGGCATTCCTCAAGATGTTCGGCTCCTGGTACAACAAAGACCTGGAGAAGGCCCGCCCCATAGAGGAACTCACTGCCGCCTTCGAAAAGGGCGGAAGTGCAGCGGTCAATGCCGCATGCAGCGACGGCCCGGCTTTCTCTGCAGAGCAGTGGAAGGCATTCTCCGAAAAGGAAAAGGCCGATGTCCTGATGCGCTACCGCATTGCATATCAGGGAGAAAGCACCGTCAACTGGTGTCCTGCCCTTGGAACTGTACTTGCCAACGACGAGGTCAAGGACGGCTACTCCGAGCGTGGCGGCCACCCAGTATTCCAGAAGAAGATGACCCAGTGGCAGCTTCGCGTAAGCGCCTATGCCGGACGCCTCCTTGACGGCCTTGACTCACTGGACTGGACAGATTCCCTGAAGGAGATGCAGCGCAACTGGATTGGAAAGAGCCAGGGCGCGGAGATGGTCTTCAAGGTGGAATGCGACGGCCGCTCCTACGACATGACCATCTTTACAACCCGTGCAGATACCGTTTACGGCGTCACCTTCATGGTCCTTGCCCCCGAGAGCGAGTGGGTTGAGAAACTCACATCGGCCTCGCAGAAAGAGGCGGTGGACGCTTACCTCCAGGAGGTGAAGAAGAAGACCGAGCGCGAGAGGATGGCCGCCAAGGCCGTCACTGGCGTTTTCTCCGGCGCCCAGGCCATCAACCCCCTCACCGGTGACAAGGTGCCCGTCTGGATATCGGAATATGTCCTGGCCGGCTACGGCACCGGCGCCATCATGGCAGTTCCCGCCCACGACAGCAGGGACTACGCCTTCGCAAAGAAGTTCGGCCTTCCCATAGTCCCTCTCATTGAAGGGGCCGATGTCTCTGAGGAGAGCTTCGATGCCAAGGAAGGCATCATGTGCAACAGCGGTTTCCTTGACGGGCTCACCGTGAAGGAGGCAATTCCTGCCGCCATCGATTATGTGGAGGCCCACGGAATTGGCCGCCGCAAGATAAACTACCGCATCCGAGACGCCATTTTCTCCCGCCAGAGGTACTGGGGAGAGCCTTTCCCCATCTATTACAAGGACGGCATAGCAACGCCCGTTCCCATGGAGGAACTTCCTCTTACGCTTCCGGAGATTGACGAGTACAAGCCCACGGAGGACGGCCGTCCGCCGCTTGCCCGTGCAAAGGACTGGACCTACAAGGGCTATCCCCTCGAGACCAGCACCATGCCCGGCTTCGCCGGCTCCAGCGCCTACTATCTCCGATACATGGATCCCAAAAACGGCAATGGCCTTGTAAGCCGTGAGGCTGATGAATACTGGCGCGACGTAGACCTTTACGTAGGCGGAACGGAGCACGCTACCGGCCACCTTATCTACAGCCGCTTCTGGAACAAGTTCCTCTTTGACCTCGGTTATGTCTGCGAGGACGAGCCTTTTCGCAAGCTCATCAACCAGGGCATGATCCAGGGCCGTTCCAACTTCGTGTACATGATTCCCGGAACCAATAAGTTCGTTTCCGCCGGCCTCAGGGACCAGTACGAGACCATCCCCGTGCACGTGGACGTGAACATCGTCTATAACGACAAACTGGACATCGACGCCTTCCGCGCATGGAGGCCGGACTACAAGGATGCCGAGTTCGTCCTTGAAAACGGAGAGTACATCTGCGGCTGGGCCATCGAGAAGATGTCCAAGAGCATGTACAACGTGGTTAACCCGGACAAGATATGCGACACATACGGTGCCGATACCCTCCGTCTCTACGAGATGTTCCTTGGCCCCATCGAGCAGGCAAAGCCCTGGGACACAAAGGGCATAGACGGCGTGAACCGCTTCCTCAAGAAGTTCTGGCGCCTGTTCTGGGACCGCGAGAAGTGGCTGGTCACGGACGACGAGCCCTCGCGCGAAGAGCTGAAGGCCCTTCACAAGCTCATCGGCAAGGAGCAGGAAGACATAGAGGCCTTCTCCTACAATACCACAATATCGGCCTTCATGATTGCCCTTAACGAGCTTGGAAACTGCTCCAAGAGGGCCATCCTGGAGCCCCTGACGGTGCTTCTGAGCCCCTTCGCTCCCCACATTGCAGAGGAACTGTGGCACCAGCTTGGCCATGAGGATTCCGTAGTGTATGCTTCATTCCCGGAGTATAAGGAGGAACTGGCGGCCGAATCGTCCGTCAAGTATCCCGTGTCCTTCAATGGAAAGACGCGCTTCTTCCTGGATGTTCCCGCAAGTGCCGGCGCTCCTGAGGTGGAGGCCCTTGTCCGCAGTAACGAGAATACTCCCAAGTACGTGGGAGACCAGAAGATAGTGAAGGTAATAGTAGTTCCCGGCCGTATTGTAAACGTTGTTGTAAAATGACAGATAAGACCAGAAAAGTCCTGATAGGCATTTTCGACTACATCGTAATCACGGTGGGCGTGGTGCTGTTTGTCCTGGCGTGGACATCGTTCCTTCTGCCGAACAACATGATTGACGGCGGTCTCACCGGGGCATCGGCCCTTCTGAGCATGGTCACGGGCATTTCCGTGGATATCTGGTACTTCGGTATCAACTCTTTCCTGCTCATCATGGCCTGGATAATCCTGGGGCGGAGCTTCGGGATAAGGACAATCTATGCGATAGTCCTGTCGTCCGTACTTTTCCGCGTGTTCGGGAGCCCTTCCATGGCCTTCCTCCAGTCCGTGCCCGGCAATGCGCTGGCGGTGAACGAGCCCATCCTGGTCCCTATCATCGGCGGCCTTCTGGAGGCAGTGGGCCTGGCCCTGATTATCCTCAGGGGCGGTTCCACCGGAGGAACTGACATCCTTGCTCTCATCGTCAACAAGTTCTGGCCCGTATCGCTGGGGCAGTTCTACCTGTTTGCAGACTTTGTGGTAATCACCCTGCTTCTCTTTATCCCCGGTCACTGCTTCACGGATGTTGTGAAGGGTTATGTGACCATGGGCGTGTGCGCCTATGTGCTGGACATGATCATGCTGGGAAGGGAACAGTCAGTGCAGCTTCATATCTTCTCCAGCAAGTATGAAGAGATAGGAAACTTCATAAACAAGGAGATGGAAAGGGGAGTGACCGCACTGGAAGCCGTGGGCTGGTACACCAAGCAGGAGCGCAAGATCCTGCTGGTGGTCCTTCGCCGCAGTGAGCTTGGAACTCTTACCAAGGCTGTCAAAGAGATAGATCCCAAGGCTTTTGTAACCGTCGTCCCTGCCAACAGTGTGTTCGGCGAGGGCTTCGGGGAGATGAAAACCGGAATAGCGCTTAAAAAGAAAAAGAAATAAACGAACTATGTCAATCTTCAAGAAATCGGCCCTTGTAACAGTAAAGGAGTGGCTTCTGGTGACGCTGGGTATTCTCATCTACACCGCAGGCTGGGCCATTTTCCTTCTCCCCAACAACCTCATCGGCGGCGGAGTGTCCGGTATATCCTCCATCATCCAGTATGCAACCGGAGGCACCATACAGATGGGTTATTCCTACTTTGTGCTCAATGCCATCCTGGTAGCCATGGCAATTGTCATCCTGGGCATGGGCTTCGGCGCCAAGACCATTTATGCCATTATACTGGCATCCCTGTCCCTGAGGTTCCTGCCGGGTATCATTCCGCCGGAGATTGTGAACACACTGGCAATACAGAACGGAAAGCTCATGTCCGTTCTCATGGGCGGTCTCATGGCGGGAGTGGGCATAGGAATGAGCATTTCCGTAGGCGGCTCCACCGGCGGCACGGATATCATCGCGCTCATCTATACAAAGTACCATAACGTCTCTCCGGGCAAGGTGATCCTGTTCATAGACTTCATCATCATAAGCTCCTCGCTCCTGGTCCCTTCCTACGTGAACGACGTTGACCCCGTCACAGGCGCGGCCATCCTTGACGCCGCAGGGAATCCCGTCCGTCACCTCATGCCCTTTGCAGAGAAGATCACCACGGGCGTGTACGGTCTCATCCTTGTTACCGTCTGCAGCTATGTCATGGACATGTACATATCCGGCCAGCAGCAGAGCGTGCAGCTTTTCATCCTCTCACACGAGTATGATAAGATTGCCGATGCCATAACCAAGGACCTCCACCGCGGCGTGACCGTCCTTGACGGCAAGGGCTGGTACACCAAGAAGGACACCAAGGTCCTTATGGTCCTCACCCGCAAGGCAGACCTTAACATGATGCTGAAGTACATCAAGCAGATAGACTCCCAGGCATTCCTCTCCGTGTCCTCCGTGAACGGAGTGTATGGAAAGGGATTCGACACCATAAAGAAATAGTTCATTGACATACAGGGACGGCAGGGCCGGCACCTCAATGAAAGCAGATGAAAACAATTGTTTGTGTTCTGGCTGCTTTCTTTGTCGCGGCCGTTGCACTTGGCATATACCTGTTTATACGTCTGCGTAAGAAAGAAGCCCGCCTCAGGGAGGCATTGTCGCATCCGGTAATGCAGGATTTTGCGCCGGAGCAGATCTCATCGGCGGCGATCGATCAGTATCTTTACGACAGATGTTGCAAGTATATGATGGAAAGGCGGCCTTTCCTGGTGGACCGATACTCCCTCCAGGACCTGGCCAACGCGCTGTTTACCAATAGGGCATACCTTTCCAAAACCATCAACAAATTTTCGGGCCGTAACTTTTGCAGTTATGTTAATTACTACAGGGTTATGTATTCCGTAGAGCTGTTCCGGAACAACATGAGCATGAGGGTGACGGATATGGCGGAACTTTCGGGCTTCCATTCCATCACTGCGTTTTATCAGGCGTTCCGGTCAGTTATCGGAGAACCCCCGAGCCACTGGTGCTCGAGGGTTCGCAAATCGGTCAGGAAAAAGAGTTTGAAACAGTAACCTTAAATGGCGGCCTGCTGCTCCTGAATGCCTTTCCAGCTGTCTGGAACGGGCGCGGTAACATCCACCTCGGTCTTTTTGACGGGGTGGATGAACTGTATACTGCGGGCATGAAGTGAGATGCCGCCGTCCGGGTTGGAGCGTTTTGCACCGTATTTGAGGTCTCCTTTGATGGGACAGCCCATACCTGCAAGCTGGCAGCGGATCTGGTGATGGCGGCCGGTGTACAGTGTGACCTCAAGGAGGAAATACCTGTCCGTGGTCTGGATGAGCTTGTATCGGAGCCTTGCTTCCTTCCCGTTTTTGGCTATGTAGGACTTGTTCTGTTTTTCGTTGCGCACCAGAAAGTCCGTGAGGGTGTCCTCGTCCTTTGGGGGCTTGTTGGCGGTGAGGGCCCAGTATGTCTTGTGGATGTCTCCGGTGCGGAGCATGTCGTTTAGTCTCTCCAGCGCCTTGGATGTCTTTGCAAAAAGGCAGACGCCGCTCACCGGCCTGTCCAGCCTGTGGGGAACGCCCATGAAAACCTGGCCGGGCTTTGAATCCCTTTTGGCTATGAAGGCCTTGAGGGTCTCCGAGATGGGCTCGTCCCCGGTTTTGTCCCCCTGGACAATCTCTCCGCTTCTTTTATTGAAGACGATGATGTGATTGTCTTCATATAGAATCCTTTGTTCAAGGTCCAGGTATTCATCCCCGGACAGTTCCCTGTAGATGCCCATGACATGTGTTTTATTAGTTTTCAAACCTTAGATTTGCAGCGTCGTTTTCTGCTCCAAGGTTTGTACGACAAAAGTAGTAAATTTATGTCGATAAAGAAAGTTTAACAAAGGACAATGGAGCCGGGCGGTTCTCAATTATTTCAAATGG
>JAEEGF012172434.1_pt1 | contig 65112 bp, 59 predicted proteins | sample 9134171 | NCBI WGS metagenome assembly JAEEGF01 (sample SAMN16246542, study PRJNA631951) | gut metagenome | biome: gut microbiome; feature: rumen; material: AP-attached | host: Bos | place: Iran: Karaj | collected 2018-10 | reverse complement strand
TATCGATGTTGACCGTCGCATAAAGTTTGCTGTAATCATGGTCTCCTATATGCTCTTCGCCCGAGAACTGATAATATGTGACATGCTGTGTGTCTTCTATAGTGTTTTTATAATATTCAACCCATTTAACGCCTTCACGAACAAGAGGCGTATAACTCAGAAAATCAACAGCTTCATTGTAGAGCCATCCCTTGTAAATGATTTCATCGCCATCTTCCACCCATGCAAGTCCCAAATAATATCGATCATCGTTCCAGATATTGATAAATGCCTTATACAACGGACCAATACCTTCGGCAATACTGCAATACATCGAACCAGGAGGAGCGTAATAGAAACTTATAAAGCTAAAGTAGTTAGCTAAGTGATCTCCAATCTGCATCTGGTTTGTTGTAAGAGAATTGTTCATACTATAGTAATCAAAATGAGTGGTATAAGGATTAAGATAATTATTAAAGTCATACATAATATACTTGCCAATTGTGATGTTAACCAATTGGCAACCATAAATACGCACAAAATTTCCATCTACACCCCATTGGTAATCTTCTCCGTAGGCTAAACCATTGAGAATGGCATAAACCTTCTTATTTGCTTCATACATGAAAGCTATGGGGATATCCTCGTCAGTAATATTTTTGGTGTTTTTTGTGGCATACAGGTTCTTGTATTCCACTCCATTAATAGTTGTTGTTCCTTGAAACTGATAATATGTCAAGTAATCTACTTTATTTGTTGGTTTCAGTTGGCACTCAACCCACACCTTGCCTTCTCTTACCAATGGGTCGTATTGGTATTCCAATGCGCTGGCGCTGGTTATCATCAGCAGGCCCAGCAAGGCAAAAATTGTTCTTTTCATAACTGTTTATTATTATGTGTTAAACTTAATCTTATCATTGTTGCTGCAAAGTTACAATCAACAGAACTATTTTGCAAGAATATCGTCCTCATCCCCACTTTTTTACAATTCGCTATATCCCAGTCAATTACAAGTTCTATAATATGCCTTTTCATTTTTGTCATGTCATTAACAAGAAAAAGCGTGGAGATTTGTCTGATTATTATATAGGAGGCTTTCGGCATGCCCGCACTAAAAATAAACAGTATCCACCACGCCATGCCAATATATCGCCCCTTGCACAGGTAGATATAGGCTAGCGAAGACGTTCTTATACTGCTTATCCTTTTAATGCTGAAATTTTGCCGAAATTTCCTATATAGGATAAACCAAAAACGCATTCTTATATCTTCATGTGAGAGCTTGTCTCTACAAGTTCACTTGAATTGTCGCAAATTTACACTTTAATTTGATAAAAAACAAGATTTTTCTTAATTATTGAAAATATTTTTCAATATTGTCTTCATCCTCGACCAAACCATATCTTTGTGATATCCCAAGCGCTCTTTGACATTCTGCCACCCCTTCAATAATTTTTTTTCAAAACTGTCCCACCCCAAAAACTATTCAATTTTAATCTTAATTTTGAGTGAGCAAAGCGAACGGTTTAATTTCTCGCCGCAGGCGATCCCCCCAGCATCTAACGCACTTTCACGCGCAGCCAAGATTATGCATTGTGCATTATGCATTGTGCATTGATTAAACTGAGTCAGGTGAGTCAAGCGAATTGGCAACTCAACCAATTCAGAAGAAACGTGCTAGTATGTCGATGTGCTCGATGGGAGTTGCCCAACTTGTTGCAAAGCGTGTGATGAAGCGACCATCGGGAAGCCTGTCCCATACTTCGAAGGCAATCTGCCCTTCAAGAGCATCCATCTGCTCTTGAGTGAGGATTGGGAACTGCTGGTTGGTGGGCGAGTCGATATAAAACTCAATGCCTTTGCCCTCAAACATGCGTTTCATTTCCATTGCCATGTCGATGGCATGCTGGGCGATGTTAAAGTAGAGGTTGTTGGTGAACAGGGTATCGAACTGGATTCCCAGCAATCTTCCCTTAGCAAGCAAAGCCCCATGCTGCTTTATGATGGTGAAGAACTGACGTGGAGCGTTGCCTTTCGGGAACACCACTGCCTCGCCGCACAGAGCACCGACCTTGGTTCCACCAATGTAGAACACATCGCACAAGCTGGCGAGTGCTTTCAGGTCAACATCTGCAGCTGGACTAGCTAGTCCATAACCCAAGCGTGCTCCGTCTATAAACAAAGGAATCTTATATTCCTCGCAAGTGGCCTTGATGGCCTTGAGCTCATCAAGGGTGTATATTGTACCATACTCGGTTGGAAATGAGATATAGACCATTCCGGGATAGACCATGTGAGGCCAAGTGGGATCACTGTGGAAGTGCTCAAGATACTCACGCAGCTCGGCAGGGGCCATCTTGCCAAGATGATTAGGCAGAGTTATCACCTTGTGACCGCTGAACTCTACTGCCCCACTCTCGTGCACTGCAATGTGACCTGTCTCGACTGCCACCACGCCCTCGTAGCGACGCAGCATTGCGTCGATGACGGTGCTGTTGGTCTGTGTGCCTCCCACTAGGAAGAACACATCGGCGTCGGGGCAGCCAGTAGCCTGACGAATCCTGGTGCGGGCGTTCTCGCAGAATGGATCTTCGCCATAGCCCTCCACTTGAGTCATATTGGTCTCTATCAGTCGGTTTAAAATCGCAGGGTGCGCTCCCTCAATATAGTCGCATGTAAAAGAAATCATATTTTAAATGTTTAGTGTTAAGTTGCAAATAGTGAAGTTGTGCTTAGGGAACAAAGATACAAACTATTTTTTACGCACATTGGCATTTTAGTGCATTTTTCACTACCTTTGTACAAAATATTGGAAAAGATGAAAATTAAGACTGCAAAATTTGAGATAAGCAACACCGACTACACCAAGTGCCCGGCTGGCAACAAGCCGGAATATGCGTTCATCGGGCGTTCTAATGTAGGCAAGTCATCACTCATCAACATGCTCACAGGGCACAAGGGCCTTGCCAAGACCTCTTCGACACCAGGCAAGACGTTGCTCATCAACCACTTCTTGATTAACGACGAGTGGTATATTGTCGACCTGCCTGGCTACGGCTACGCACGGCGTAGCAAGGATGCCCGCGAAAAACTCAAGAAGATTATCGAAGACTATGTGCTTGAGCGCGAGCAGATGACCAACCTCTTTGTGCTTATCGACAGCCGTCTGAAACCACAACAGATTGACGTGGAGTTTATGGAGTGGCTGGGCGAAAACGGTGTGCCATTCAGCATCGTTTTCACCAAGCTCGATAAGCTTGGTAAGGTAGCAGGGGCACAGGCTGTGGCAGCCTACAAGCGACACTTACTGCACTCCTGGGAGGAGTTGCCACCAGTATTCACTACTTCAAGTGAGGATGGTCGCGGCCGTGACGAACTGCTCGACTACATCGAACAAATCAACCAATCGCTGACACAATGAAAAAGCGAGTAGTGATAATTATGGTAGCACAAGTGGCATCGAGGGTACGATTCTCTAGATTAAATAGCTTTTTTTGACAAAACCTGATATTATGAACTACCAGCAAAGTATATTCTTAAAGCGACGCAGCTGCCGGAAATTTACCGACCAACAGATTGACCCTAACCAAGTGAAAGCTATTGTTGAGGCAGGATTGCTAGCACCAACAAGCATGAACCGCCGTCCTTGCCAGTTCACGCTTGTTGACGACAAAGGGCTACTTGAAAAACTTGCGCAATGCAAGCCTCACGGGGCCGACCTGCTAGCTGGATGCGCACTTGCCATAGTGGTGAGCGCCAATCCCAGTATGAGTGATGTGTGGGTTGAGGATGCTGCAATCGCATCGAGTTACATTCAGCTGCAAGCCGAGTCGCTAGGACTCGGCACTTGCTGGGTTCAGGTACGCAATCGCATGCAAGATAATGAGAACACTTCAAGCGAGTGGGTGAAAGATTTGCTCGACATGGACGGTGCCGAGCATGTAGTGAGCATTATTGCCATTGGCCACAAAGATGCGCCACGTCCACAGGCGCGACTTGATCAGCTTCAGTGGGAAAAGGTTCACATAGGCAATTGGAAAGAGGAACAACAACCATGAAAAGACGTGTAGTAATTATAGGCTCAGGTAATGTCGCGACTAGCCTAGCATTGGCATTAAAGCACAAGTGCGAGATAGTGCAGATTTACAGCCGCACCATTGCCAATGCCCAGACGCTAGCACAGCAGGTAGGCTGCGATGCTACCGACAAGTGGCAAGATCTCACTCTCGATGCCGACGTCTATATCGTCTCGGTGAGTGATGATGCTATAGCCAGTGTGGCTGAATCGGTGCTCGACAACGGCACTTTGTGGCTCCACACATCCGGGTCCACACCTATATATGTGTTTGCCAAGAACCGTAGTCACTATGGTGTGCTCTACCCCATGCAGTCCTTTAGCAAGAGCAGACCAGTCGACATGAGCGAGGTGCACATCTTCATTGAGGGCAACGACAGCGAGAGCACAAGAGAAGTCAAAGAATTGGCATCACTCATAACCAGGAATGTGCACCAGGCCTCGAGCAAAGAACGCGAACGCTTACACGTGGCTGCTGTTTTTGCCTGCAACTTTGCCAACCACATGTTCACCCTATCGAGCGAAGTGCTCGACGAGGCGGGCATCCCCTTCGACGCCATGTTGCCGCTCATCAAAACTACCATTGACAAACTAGACCACATGACGCCTGCCGAGTCACAGACGGGACCCGCAGCACGCGGCGACGAGAAAATCATCGAGAAGCACCTTGCATCGCTCCATGGCGACAAGCGCAAGATCTACAAGATCCTCACCCAAAGCATAATGAACTCTAAAAAACAATAATACACCTATGGAATGGAGAGATATTAGGGGAATAGCATTTGACGTTGATGGGGTGTTGTCGCCTTGCACTATCCCAATGAGTGAGGATGGAGAGCCTTGTCGATTGCTCAATGTTAAAGATGGATATGCAATTCAATTGGCTGTTAAGAAAGGTCTGCGACTTGCAATTATCAGTGGTGGACGCTCCAGGGCTGTAGCAATTCGTTACCGAAACCTGGGTGTTCAAGACGTGTACATGGGAGCCACCTACAAACTACCACTCTTTGAGCAATGGCTCGATGACGCTGGCCTTGATGCCAGCGAAGCGGTTTTCGTAGGCGACGATATTCCCGACATCCATGTTATGGAAGCTGCTGGACTGAGTGCAGCACCTGCCGACGCTGCTTGGCAAGTAAAAGAGATTGCCGACTATGTCTCGCCTTGGGAGGGCGGTCACGGCGTAGCACGCGACATAATCGAAAAGATACTCACCGCCCAAGGCCTGTGGATGGACGACGAACACGCCTTCGGCTGGTAAAAAAAGTTTGTTCTATGCTATTAGATAAATTAAAACAATATAATGTAGTGCTGGCAAGTAACTCGCCACGGCGGCGAGAACTGCTTGCCGATCTAGGCATCGACTTTGAGGTGCGCACCATTAAAGGCATCGATGAGAGCTATCCTCACGACCTGCCAGTGCTGGAGATTGCCGAATACATATCACGCAAAAAGGCACATGCCTATCGTGCCGAGATGGCACCCAACGAACTTATAATCACTGCCGACACAGTGGTCATACTCGACTATGAGGTGCTTGGCAAGCCAAAGGACAACACTGATGCATGCCGAATGCTCAGCGAACTTTCGGGCAAAACCCACAAGGTGGTGACAGGAGTGACCATAGTAACGACCAATGCTACTCGCTCGTTCAGCACCGTTACCGACGTGGAGTTTGCACCACTGAGCGACCAAGATATTCATTACTATGTTGAGAAGTACCAACCTCTTGACAAGGCAGGAGCCTACGGCATCCAGGAATGGATTGGCTGCATGGGCGTGCGCCACATCAACGGAAGCTTTTACAACGTGATGGGTCTACCGCTCCACCGCCTATACAACGAACTGGACACGATGCTTAAAGGATAGACAATGAAAAGAAACATCAGCACTTGTCATGAGATGATGGCGGCAATCGAGGAACTAGGGTTTGTTCCCCTACTCGATGGAGGCATAGCGGGATTCAGCGCCGAAGAAATGGTCGACGATGAATGCCGTTACGTGGCAACTGCCGATGGCTGGGACTGGCCACTGTGGAAATGGAAAGGGCCCATAATCACCGAGGGCGACTGCGTGTATGGCAAGTTCTTCAACAGCAAAGCTGGTTTTGTGAGCATGAAGTGGTGGCCCCACTTGTGCAACTGGCGACGCAGCAAGAGCCCAACACCTGCCCCAGGGTCGATTGAAGAGACTATCTTGCTCACGCTGCAAGAGCATGGCAGCCTCATCACACGAGAACTGCGTGCGATGTGCGGATTCACAGGAGCAAAAATGCGAAGCCGCTTCGACTCCTACATCACCCGGCTGCAGATGCAGTGTCGCATAGTAACCGAGGACTTCATCTATCCTCGCGACCGACATGGACGAGAGTATGGCTGGGGCTGGTCGCTTCTTACTACTCCCGAGCGCCTATTAGGTCGTGAGGCTTGCCAGTGTGAGCACAGTCCCGAGCAATCGCGAGAGCTCATCACCGCCCACCTGCACCGCATCCTGCCCCACGCCACCCAATCACAGCTGAATCGGTTGATTGGATGAAAATATGACTCAATACAGATTCTAAACAAAAAAGCACCAAGTTCTCGTGGAACCTGGCGCTTTTAATTTTCAAGAGTTAACAACCGGTGAATTACTCACCCTTCTCGAGTTTCTGCTTGAGCTCAGCGAGAGCATCGATGTCGCCCAGAGTGGTCTTCTCGATGTTGCTCGACTGTGCTACAGGCTGCTCATCGGCTTGCTGCTTGCCAGCAGCCTTGCGAGCCTTGCGAGCCTCGGCCTTCTGCTCATCCTCGAAGATGCGGCTGTGGCTCAAGATGATGCGCTTAGCATCCTTGTTAAACTCGATAACCTTGAACTGGAGCTTCTCGTCCTGCTTGGCAGGAGTACCGTCTTCCTTAACAAGGTGCTTAGGAGTAGCAAATCCCTCAACTCCGTAAGGCAGGCTGATAACAGCGCCCTTGTCGAGGAGCTCAGTGATAGTACCCTCGTGGATGCTGCCCACGGTGTAAACTGTCTCGAAGTTGTCCCAAGGATTGTCCTCGAGCTGCTTGTGACCAAGGCTCAGACGACGGTTGTCCTTGTCAATCTCAAGAACTACGACCTCGATGTCGGCACCAATCTGAGTGAACTCACTTGGGTGCTTAATCTTCTTGGTCCAGCTCAGGTCGCTGATGTGGATAAGACCATCAACGCCTTCCTCAAGCTCAACAAACACACCAAAGTTGGTGAAGTTGCGAACCTTAGCATTGTGCTTCGAGCCAACGGGATAACGCTCCTCAATCTTGTCCCAAGGATTCTCCTTAAGCTGCTTGATGCCAAGCGACATCTTGCGCTCGTCGCGGTCGAGAGTGAGGATAACTGCCTCTACCTCGTCGCCCACCTTGAGGAAGTCCTGAGCGCTGCGCAGGTGCTGCGACCAGCTCATCTCGCTCACGTGGATAAGACCCTCTACGCCTGGAGCAATCTCAACGAATGCGCCGTAGTCGGTCATCACGACAACCTTACCAGTAACCTTGTCACCAACCTTGAGGTTCTCATCGAGCTTGTCCCATGGATGTGGTTGAAGCTGCTTCAGACCCAAAGCGATGCGCTTCTTCTCCTCATCGAAGTCGAGGATAACAACGTTGAGCTTCTGATCGGGCTCTACGATGTCAGCTGGGTTGTTTACGCGGCCCCAAGAGAGGTCGGTAATGTGGATAAGTCCGTCAACGCCACCCAGATCGATGAATACGCCATAGGTAGTGATGTTCTTAACGGTACCCTCAAGCACTTGACCCTTCTCGAGCTTAGCGATGATTTCCTTGCGCTGCTGCTCAAGCTCGGCCTCGATGAGTGCCTTGTGAGAAACAACAACGTTCTTGTACTCCTGGTTGATTTTCACAACCTTGAACTCCATTGTCTTGTCGACAAACATGTCATAGTCGCGGATGGGCTTAACGTCAATCTGGCTACCAGGCAAGAAGGCCTCGATGCCAAATACGTCAACAATCATACCACCCTTAGTGCGACACTTGATGTAACCCTTGATGATTTCATCATTCTCAAGCGCCTGATTAACGCGCTCCCAACTCTTAGCAGTGCGAGCCTTCTTGTGCGAGAGCACGAGCTGACCCTTGCGGTCCTCCTGATTCTCAACAAACACCTCAACGGTGTCGCCTACCTTCAGGTCGGGGTTGTAACGGAACTCGTTGAATGGAATAATACCGTCTGACTTGTAGCCAATGTTAACCACTACCTCGCGCTTGTTGATTGAGATAACAGTACCTTCGGTTACTTCTTTGTCCTTGATTGCGCCAAGCGACTTGTCGTAGGCGGCTTCCAGAGCCTCGTAAGACTCATTCTTTTTTACATCACCTCTCTCAAAGGCTTCCCAATCGAAGTCCTCAATAGGTGATACTGGAGAATTTTTTAATTCTTCGCTCATTTAAATGTTAGTAAAAATAGTTAATAATCACAGGTCTTCCAGATTCGTTCCCGGAAAACGCGACTGCAAAGGTACGCATATTTTTCTAATCCACAAGCGATTTAAGCTATATTTTTTCAGATTATAATGGACAATTGTTTTCAGGGGAGAGAAATTCAAGTGGAGAAGGGAGAGTGGAGAGTAGAGAGTGGAGAGCTCCCTACGGTCGCTAAAATCATTATGGTGCTTCGCACTAAAATTTGGTTTTAAATTGAAAGTGGGGATTCCGGGGAAGTGGGAAAAGTGGGACACTTTTGAAAAAAAATTTTTTTGAGTTTGAGGGTTTGTAGTCATAGTGGGCAAAATTTGTTTTAGATGTTAAGGAATGGAGAACGGATTGCTTAATGTTTGGTCGTGGGTGGGACAGTTTGCGCAAAAAATGCGTGGTTACGGATTGTAAGCGGATGGGTGGTTTTTTCAGACTATGAAGGACAAAAAGAAATGTTTTCATTGGATACTGGATACTAAGCCATGAGGCTTGTGGTTATTAATGACAATTGCTATTGGGTGCTGCGCGTGGGGGAGCGTTTGAGGCTGGGGGGGGGAGCTCACGCAAATGGCGCGAAAAAATCAAACAACGAGAACAACTCAACAACAAATAAAACAACAGTTTTTTGGGGTTTTATTTCACGCGAAAGGGCCTTAATCAATGCACGATGCAGAATGCACAATTTGGGCTAACGCCGCGGTGCAGTGGGTTGGGAATTGTAGGTGGGACAAAAACGAAAAAAAAATTTTTGAAGGGGTGGCAGAATGTCAAAGAGCTCTTGTGTTGCAAATATAACAGATTAGATTAATAAGGACAATATTAAAACGCCGCAAGAGAAATTTCTAGCGACGTTTTAATTGTAGAGTTGTCATATTTTCCTAAATCATACTTTTCACAAAAAAAGGGCTTGGCTGTCGTATTGGTCAAGGCCATCCTTTCGGTCGGCTTCTTTTTTTCAGCACTTACAAGTGCTGAAAGTGGTTACACTGGCGTTGACAAGTCCACCTTCATTTCTTTCAACAAAGTTCCAGTTTTGGTCTTACATAAAGTTGATTTATATTTCGGATTTTTATGGATCTTCATAAGATAATTTTTATTTAGTGTACATTCTTCTCTCAGGAATATAATGTCATTACTAAACAAAAAACATCCCATCAACTCCTTATTTATAAATTACTTACTCTAATCTAAATAGACTTTCCTACAGTACTGGCCAAAGCAACATTCATTATTATGATGCCCCAAATAACCCTTTGAACCATCACGAACACATTTTAAATAAGTAGAGTCCTTATATATATCTTTCAGACTCTTATTTTTTACATTCTCAGGAGTGATATCATCAACTATTACCATCATACTATCTTTAAATGCTTCACAGGGGAAAACATATCCATCGTAGCGTACAGTGAGTTTCAAAGAACCAGTGCCACAAGGTGCACGCTTTGAAGAGAATGGAGATCCAAGACGAATCTTGCCTTTGTAGATTTCCTTACTCATAGTGAGAATCTGTTGTAACTCCTCTTGTTCATCCGAGGACAGAACAACAAGTTCTTTATTTTCCATAACTCTTCCCTGAGGAACAAGGCGCAAGATACTGATATTTTTCACACCCATAGAGAACAGCTTATTTAAAACCTCTGGTATCTTACGGTAATTACAGTGCATAGGCACCAAATGGGCTTCAACGGGAATATCCAAAGCAATGGCATTCTTGATTGTTTCTTCCAACAGGTACATGTTTGCAGGATCTGTGCCCATAATTGTGGCATACAGCTCAGCATCAATTGCCTCATAATTGAAAATCACAGCATTAATCTTGTCCTTTACGGCCTCTAATAATGCGACCGGTATTGTTGAGTATTGCCCGTTTATACAATAAATACCACTAGTGTATACTCTTATACCAATACCCTGAGTATGGATGTAATCCACTATCTTTGCTATATCTGCTCTTAAAAATGGCTCACCACCTGAGAGGTTTATAGTCTTAGCTCCCAATAACTTTGCATCGCCAATAATTTTGCAAACTGTTCCAAAATCCAGTGCCTCTGTTTTCTCTATATTGGAGCGTGAAGAACAGTATATGCACTGATTGGGGCATTTTTGAGTTAACTCAATGGTAATCTCATTTAACTTCATATGGCTAATAAGGACAGTTGTAATGGTTCTCGTTGGATATGTTCTGATACACCCCACTTATCTGGGAAGTAGTAATCAATCCTTTCTGTCGAGGGCCTATAGTGTTGTTTAATGCGCACATTGCCCACTTTCAATTCAGGCATTTTGGCACGTAAGTATTTATCAGTCTCACAAAAACAATTTTGGAGGTCAATTAGTTTGGGCTTGCGTCCAGGTAACGGGCGAAATTCAGTATAACCATATCTTTTCTGCAGTTCTTGAAAATGGTCATGGATGTAATAGATTGCATCCTCGTAATCATTTCCGTATGATAAGAAGCACTTTTTTATACCTCTCACAGCTCCAAGGCCCGCTTTCACAAAAGAATCCTCATCAAAGTTCAAGTAAGGAGAATAGTTGAAATCAATAGTATATTGATAAGCCAAAAAGTTACCAATCAATGGACAACGCCTCAATTGATTATAGACTTCAAGCATAGACTTAGCTTCAAGCACTTTTTTAAATCCCTGTTTCTTGATAAACTCGTCTTCTATCATCTTCAGCCAAACGTGATGTTTAGTATTGATCCCTTCGTAACCAGAATAACAGCCAGTCATCATATAAGCATTTGAAAAGATGGGATAGTTTTGCTGTCGCTTAGTCAAAGCTTTACTCAATTTCTCCACATTGAATAGAGTAACAGTAATATCTGTCAGGTGGCTGAGATAATTCCAAGTCTCAATTCGGTTAAAAACCTTGAATACCAATATCCGCAGCAACATATCCTCAGGACTGTACTTTTCTAAATCTTTATAAATAACATTTTTAATGAGATACTGGCTCACGCGGTCACAAGCGCGATACACATTGGTAAACTTATATTCTTTAAGAATTGGATCGTTAGTAAGACTACCACAATCTTCACACTTCCTCCAGAAGATATTCATACGCTCCTGAATGAAGTAAAAGTAGTATTTCAATGTAGCATCGTTGGGAATTATGCTACTCGTCTTCTTCCTCCTCATAGATGGGCATTTTAGGTATTTTGAACTCTTTCCAATTACACGGGTCACCATGGATCCCAGGATCATAGTTTGCCTCAAGCCATGTTATGAAACTGTTGATTTTTATATAATCCAAATCCTTGTACCTAGTTGCTCTCGGATTCCCAGTATCACCAATATACTCAAATTCTTTAGGTAAAATGATTGCTTTATCTCCAAAGTAGAAATATCGCTTGCAAAGAAGCACATTCTTACCACTGACATCTCTATTCTTATGCTTTCCGTTGGGGTCATTGCTGTGTGCACAAGGTTCTTGCACCATTTTGCCTTCCACAGTATGGTAAACATTGTCACCATACATCTGTAGTAAAGAGCCTTTGATATTGGCTTTCTTAACTTGGAAATGAGGGTTATTCCAATAATCATCAAAAGTGATCACTTCGTCAACTTGTGCAACATAAACCACCTTACCCTCATTATCCATCGCCTTGCTTCCTAAACCAACAATCCAGTCGCCTACGGCGAGTGAATGGTTCTTGCGGATTATAGCTTTGCAAGTTGCAAGAGTTAGCGTACCCCAGAAAGGATTAGGAGCAAATCCATAATCGTGTTCCATTCTATATCTAAAGCAGTGCATAATCAATTATTTACATTTAATATAAATCATTGGATAAGAAACAAATCCTGTAACAGGCATCCCATCCGGCTTTTCGTTAACAACCTCTCTTCCTTCAATGACATCAATCAATTTATCAGTTGAATTCCAACCAATTGTTGTGCCACCATATTGTTTGAACGCACCTGGCAATTTAACATCATTCTTACAACCATGCATATAAACACCAACAATCGTCTTTCCTTGGCGGGCGGCCTGCCTTATTTCATAATTTACCCACTTACGTTCATGTGTATGTTCTCCTATCATAACAATAAAAGTCTTTGCCCAACGTATACAAATTCGTAAATATCGAGCTATTGTTGCATCTTCTACCTTATAAGGACGATATTTCTTCTTTTCCACGGAACTATTACGCACATCACATCCATGGTCTCTTAACCGCTGTTTCAGGCTGTCAAGAGAATTTTCATCTTCTCCATAGTGCGATATGAATATGTTGTGTAAATCTGTCATTTTTCTGTCTCTTTTCTTAAATCTTAAACAAATATATTATGTTCTATATCCCCTGAGATTTAGATTATACCAATCTGATGATGCCTCTATCGATTAATACAACAATTATAATAAGTGTTCCATAGAAAGGCCATGTAGCAATAGAGAAAAAACCGGCTATAACGGATTTAATATCATCTATGATGGTTCTGTTTTCAAATTTATATAATTTTTCCCTATACTGATTATCATTTTCTCGCACTCTCTTGACAAAATCACCCATCATATCTCGGAAATACTTCTCACAGCCAAGATAGTATGAATCCAATAGGCAAAACAATATTACCAATGGATAGGCTAGGCATATTTTGTCAACAGCAGATTGCATTGATGGCTGCATTGCCATGCAGCCTGCAAAAATCGCCAGCAACCAGTTTTTACAATTGGCACTATTAGAGGCCATTCTGCTGATGATGCCCTCCAAATAGCTGATAAAATGTTGCACATCTGATTTTTCAAAATTATTTTCCATTTTCCGTTACTTGATATAGTTGTCTAAATAATGATTCTTCTTTTTGTGATTTTCATATTGTATGTTCATAAATTTGTTCCTTAAATAGTTTTTACATTCAATGTACAAATTTAATAACTTTTATTGAAAAAAGCAACTGAATTATTAAACAGTATTATTCATTACCATAATTTTGTTTTGTATTTTATTAAAAGGTTTACTAACAGCTGGTGGTGCTATCCACCAGCTGTTAGAATTGTAAAAAAGGTGAATCTGAACTATTTAATGACTTTCTCGGTGGTGCGTGTGCCATCGGTGTAGGTGGTGACGCGGATATTGAAGCCCTTGAACGGCTCGCTGCTGCTCATGCCCTGGAGGTTGTAATAACGCACGCTCTTGACATCTTTGTTGATCACAATATCGTCAATGCCACTAAGGTCATTTATAACATCTTGATCGTCATAAGCTTCAGAGTCATAAAGTTTTGTTGTTATGAAGTTATATTGACAATAATATGCTTCGGTCCATCCATGCGCGTCAGTAATAGGTCCTCCCATAATTGGAGGTCGTGCGATATATTGCAAGGTAATAATTGGTTCGTCAAACACAATTCTATCTCCTTCGAGATATCCACCGTCAATAACAGACAGTCGATTCAGGTCTAAACCGTTCTCAATGTCTTCAGCAAGGCTATAACACCTGTGCTCATCAAGTGCCACAATGCGGCTTGTCAATTGACCATAAGGAGGTTCTGTCTCATATTTCACATCTCTCTCCAAGTAATTAGTTTCAGGCAATTTGATATCTATAGCTTCTGTAAATTTACCTAAGTAAAAGTAGAATAAATTAACGTTTCTTCTAAGATCAAGATTTTTGAATTTATAATATTTAATCTGTTGAGGGTCTTTATCGTAATTGCCAAACTCTCCTAAGGCTATAGAATTCAAGCTGTGAAGGTATTCAATGCCTTTGAAATTCTCAGTTGCCATAAGATATTCTTCACCTTCAAAAGTTATGTCGTAGGGAGAGTCAGAAGGTCCTATAACATCATCTGGAATATTCACCCTAATTCTTTTGATTACCCCCAGTTCATCGTAATCTAAAATGTTATTATGGTCATTGTCGATGTTTATAGACAACCAAATGCGGAAATTCTCGTCAGGAAAATGCTCTTCGTCGAGTGCCACACTTTCCCCTTCGTGAATGGCTTGCAGCTCATTCAAGTGCCATTGAGTTTGAGGATTAATCCTGATGGTACTTTCACAGATGTTTTGCTTTCCAGTCTCAGGGTCGGTTGAAATAAGGTACTTCATGTTAGCTTCGTGTTTTCCCTCATTGAAGAGTAATATCGGTTTGCCATTCTCATCATAGCTAAGCACCGCATTATCAAGTTCAATGATTCTATCAACATCAAAGCCATTGCTTGTATACCTGTCAAGGTCAAATTTGTCAGTAACCGGGATATCATTATAATTATAAAAAGAATGCTCACCTCCAAACACGCTACCTTCTATATTAATCTCAGGCATTGGAGTTCCTTGAGGTGGATTGAAGTCAAAGAACAGCATTTCAGAGTTTTTGATATCTACCTTTCTCAAGTTGCCAGTTTGTGGTAAGAACAGATGGGCAAATGGTTTGTTGCCCCTTAGATATTCCGCTTGTGGGTAAATGTAAAAATGATTATATTGATCAAGAATAACCAAAAAATCTTCTAAGAAAAAATCTAGAGTAAGATTCTTGTTACCAATCATGTATCTCCACGATGGATTGTTCAACTCTAAAGTCTCAAGATTTGGGAACCAGTCAAAGTGGTAATCAACAGCCTGGCGGCCCAAAAGATGAGACGGGTCAGATGCATCGTTTATGACTCTCACAGCCGACAATTCCTCTTGGCTTAGAATACTGTCATTATCCAAATCCACGTGCTGGAGACACCAATCGTAGAAACAATTAGATAATGATTCGGTGACAAACCATCTTTTCAAATCGGCGAAATCATAAATGTGAGCAAACTCACTCCAGTCATAAGATGTTCCATAATAATCGACATTCATGTAATAGTTGTTAACGTAATCTACATAGAAGTCATAGTAGTTCAAGCCACTGAGATCCTTGCTGGCAGTGGCGCCGTCATTGGCGGCCATCATTGAGGCTTGCGGCATCAATAGAGGTAATGCAAGCGTCATTGCTATAAAATAAAGAATCCTTTTCATGACTGTATAAGAATTAAATATAGTTATTGAAAATACTTTTTTAAATAAAACACAACAGTTGAGGTGATTATTGTCTAAACACACAAAAAATTATCAACAAAAAAATGCGTTTACAAGTCTAGTTTTCACAAATTTATATGTCAAAACTTACATAAGCGAACTTTTTATTGCAAAAAACTCAACGTAAATAAATATAGTAACTTCTTTTGAGATAATAGGTAAACTTAAAGTTATACAAATCTATTGTCCTCATCAGTTATGACACAATTTGTCATGTGTTGTTGTAAATAATTTAGAGGGTGGGTCGATGTGCCTTCTAAAACGTTATTTGCAAAACACAATACATCCATCTTGAATAAAGCTTGCAAAGATATATTTTCCCAAGATTCGTAAAAGACAGGATTTACATTAGTATCTATTGATTTAAAATGATTATTTATATATATGACTCTACCAGAAGTTCCAAAGTTCTGGAATGCGATCAGATAGTCAGATGTTATAATAGTATTATCTTCAATAAAAGCATTCAATTCTCCAACATCCATACAATAAATTCTTGGAGAGCCTTTGATTATATTATTTTTAATGATTAAATCTTCTGAAGATATTGCATAATCTCCACTTGTTATTTCACCAAATAGATAAATACCTTCTAGATCATTATCTGAAATTATTAGATTATTATTTAAACCATGATTCCAGAAGAAGTATATTTGGCGATAAATTTGGTCGGATAAAGTATCACAAACTCTTGTGATATTTTCAGACACTTTTACTTCTCCTCCAATTTGTGTTAGAAAGTATAACCCAGGGTAGTTATCATATATTCTGACTGACGCTTTATTATATAGAGTATTGCCAATAATTTCATATTTTGTGTCAATGCTAGGATAACTGTTTATGAGTTCAAAAACAGAAATTGTGTTACCAACTACTGAGAAATCTCCTATTTCAAAATTATTGTTCTTGAAAAACACATCCCGTAAAAAAGTCTGATCCTCAAATCTACAATTAATAAACCGTAGACAAAGATCGTTAATTATTAATTTGTTGTTTTCAAAAACAATGTTTTCTATATGAAATAATGTGTTTCCTTGTTGTGTGTGTACTGGGTCATTAATGTTATCATGGTCAATAATTGATATCAAACAACCATTTGAATTTGAGTTAGAGTAGTGTTTTTCATAAACAAACACATTGTTTTCAACAATAATGTTCTCTTTGTGACAAATGCCATCGGCAGGAACATAGATTGATGGAATAATAGTGCTATCAAGGTAATGTCCAAAGAATCCTAAAGCCTCGTCATTTCCTGATTTCTTAATAATGTTGTTGGAAATTTTGACATTTCTTGTCATTCCTCTGAACCACAATATGCCGCCTTCATGAACAGGCTCTGTATTATTGTGATAATTCTCAAGTAAACAGTTCTCAACAATCACATTCTCACATTCACGCATATCAATATTAGTGATAATGTGCTGTTCTTCCAATTTTATCTTAACATTGTCGAGACGAATAGAATCAGCCCAATAAAATTTCAAAAAATGTAATACATTTGTTGTCGTATGCCAATGATGATCTCCATCGATGAGGAATTCTACATTCTTTATTACAATATTTGGTCGAATGTAAGATGTTCTCCCTGCTATTGTCTTAGTAATATAATTAAAATGCATGAAAGCATTTCCATTATTATAATCAGTATCTGATGAAAATTTAACTGCAATAACAGCACCCTCACACCCTTCTATAATAATATTGCAATAAAGCTTTAAGGCAGAGTTGAGATAGTATACTCCAGGCTCAGTAATCTGGACTTTCACTACTTTGGCATCTTGACGGTTGCCAATGCTAACAAGAATAGAGGAAAGGTTGAATCCTTGCTGAAAAGTTGGACCAGTAATTTGTCCATCAACATAAAAATTACTCATAATTCTTTAAATTAATTGTTAACAATTGAGAGATAAAAGTCTACGTCGTTTTAGTCTACTGTGAAGTTTCCATAATATGTAACACCGTAGATGCTGTGGATTGTGATGGTGTAATAACCTGCTGGCAGGTAATAATAGGTGGTGCTGGTGTTGCCGTAGTGGTATTCTCCATATATATAATAATATGGGCCAATCGCGTCAACACATTCCAAATCGATAGTACTGGTAGAGCCAAAATAGACCGTGAGCTCATTAAGCTCTTCTTCGTAGGTCACTTGGGGAGGATCAAGGTAGACCAGTTCAAGACCTTGATTGCTGCCAACATTATGAAGAACAACTTCACGCTCATTTCTGCCATTAGCAAATGCTGTCAATGCTAATAGTGTTAGTAAAATCACAATAATCTTTCTCATTTTTTAGTCAAGTTTTTAAGTTATTAAATTACTGCAAAAATCAGAAATCTTTATTAAATAAAAAAATAATCGCAAGATATTCTTGCGATTGTATAATGCTGTTAATCAGCGTATTCCTAAATAAATTTGATACCAATATATTTATTATTGTAAAAAATCCCTAACGATAGCTAAATGTGACAGATATTTCAAATATCATTTCACATCAGCTGTTTGAGATAATCGGCGAGCAAAACATCCAGGTTCATTTTTTCCTTAATTTTGTTTCTCTTGCTCGTTACAGTTCTCGCATTCCTATAACCTTTGCAAACAGCAATCTCTGCATCATTGAATCCACAACATATCAAACCAATGACATTTATCTCGGTTGGCGATAATCGGGGATACTTCTTTTCAATTCTCTTAATGATATTGCTGTGTTTAAGATTCAAGTAATCATATAGTCCATTCCAGAATTCTTTGTCAGTATCATCGATGGGCGAAACCTTATGCTCTGCATTTTTTGATTGATAATCACTGGATTCATTATAGGTCTGTGCCATGATGCTTTTCAGAACACTAATTTGGGAAAGCATAACATTAGCAAACCGATTGTTTATATTGATAAGTTCATCATTTAGTCGATCATATTTGTCGGAATTTTCTTTTCTTAATTCATCAATCAATCTTTTTGCATCTTTTTTCTTTTTCAAATATAGCAACAAGAAAACAATCGAAATCAGCAGCAATAACCCAATAAGAAAAGAAATAATTCTCTTTTTCTTTCCTAAAATTAATGAAGCTTCAGATTTAGTGCTCTTATCAAATTCTTGTTCTGAATCAAGCAGTTTATATCTTGTTTTGTTGTATTCTAGAGAGTTGGAGATATTATTGCACTTAGTGTTAAAATTACGATATTGTGAAAGGTTGTTCTCACACAACGCAATCCCCCTTAAGGCTTTATACATCAGCAGACTATCGTAAGCTGTGTTTTGTGATTTATCAGGCAACGAGATGAAATATTTAGCAGAATCAAGGTCTTTCAGATTGGCATAAATAAGACTCAGCATGTAATAATTGTAGTTCTCTTCAAACCTGTTATTCAATCGGTAAGCATCCAAAATATATTTCTTTGCCTGCGAGTATAGAGAGTCTTCTATATACATTAATGCATAATTGACATCGATGCTATAAATATTTGCTGTGTCCTTTAACTCTCGCGCCGTTGACAAAGCCTTATCATAGCATTTTCTCGCCTCATTAATATCTGTAATCCTTAGCACATTTCCGCAATATTCTAAGGCTGCTATCGTCATTTTTTTTTCTCTTAAAATCTCATAATAGTGAGCAGCCATTTTGAACTTGTTCAAATCAAGGTTATTACTAGCGTAGTTTTTGTAGTACAACATTCCCATGCGGAAGTTAATTTGAGCGAGGTTCCGGTAGTCGGTGCTGTCGGCGTTATTTTCGGCTTTCTTATACCACTTTATTGCTTCAACAGGCTTATTAGTGTTAAACTCGTAGTACGCACCTTTATATAATAACGAGCGAGTATAGTGCTCTCGGTTATGGTTGTCGCTGAAGTGTTTGAGTGCACTATTTATTAATGTGTCGCTAGTGCAGTTGCCGTTGCAACGGAATTGTGCCTGAGTAAGTAAGAGAGCATGGTATGCAAGGTTTTCTTCTCCTTTCAGGGAGTCGCGGTTGATGGCTTCAAGGATTGCAAGTGAGCTATCGGGGTTGGTCCACATGAGGGTATCGGCGAGGACAAGACGCTTGTCCACGCTTCGACTGCAACCAACTGCTGCCGAGAGTAGAATAGTAAAGAGCGATAGGTATAATAGTTTCTTCATAATGATGCTTTAATACATGCAAATTTAGCACGTTTTCTGTTAACCACCAAACAATTTGCCCGTATCCTTAGTTTTCATAATATCCTATACTCCAATTAATTACTGACACCAAAAATGTATCCTTTCATGTTTTAATGCAAATTTTCATTGAGTTTATCATGAATTTACATTGTTGACTGGGTTTTGTCAAATAACAAGATTTGAGGTAAGAGGAGAGAGTGAGAGGGGAGAGAGGCTGCGCGTGGTTCTTTTACACAAATTACCGTAAATTGACCATAAATTATCAAAATCGGTGGAATCGGGTGACTAGGGGCGGTTATACTCCCCCCTCCCTCTTATAGATAGGGGGGAGCTAAGGAGGTAACGCAACAGCCTCTTTTCTAAAAAAGCAGAGACTTGAAACGTTATTTACTACTTTGTAAGGATAGAGATTAGTTCGCGGACGCCCTCGGTGGCGGTTTTGGGGATTACGTGGACGTAGTCGGGCACGGCGCTTGGGCGCGGGTCGATGTAATAGACCTCGGCATTGCGTGGGGCGTAGTGCAGCAGCGACGCCGCGGGATATACCACAAGCGAAGTGCCAATGACAACGAAGATGTCGGCCTGCTGAGCGAGCATGCAAGCGCGGTCGAAGTTTGGCACTGCTTCCTCGAAGAAAACAATGTGTGGACGCACTGGATCGCCATAGGGGTCACGCGTGTCAACACTAGTCTCAAGTCCCTTGTCGGTAAGTTGGTCACACGGAAGCTGGTACACACGGCTCTCGTCCCTGAGCGAGCGAACCTTCATAAGTTCGCCGTGAAGGTGCAGCACATTCTTCGAGCCTGCGCGCTCATGCAGATCATCGACATTCTGGGTGATGACTCTCACGTCGAAGTACTTCTCAAGCTCTACAAGGCCCTCATGGCCGAAATTAGGCTTGGAATCAACAAGTTTAGCCCTAAGCCCATTATAAAACTTGTGGATGAGCGCCGGATTGCGCAAGAATCCAGTGTGACTTGCCACATCCATTACGGGATAGTTCTCCCACAAACCATCGGCATCGCGGAAAGTCTTAATTCCACTCTCGGCGCTGATGCCGGCTCCTGATGATACTACTAATTTCTTCATAATTTGTTGGTCGTTATTCGTTAGGGGTTATTCGTTAAAATTCGAGTCGAAAGCCTTTGTGCTTGAGTTCGGTATACTTTTCAGGGTTGAACTCAAAATAGAACGGCTGCCGTGGTGTGTTGGGGTCGTCATTGACGACTTGAGTGAGAAGTTCGAGGTGCTGCATCTTCTTGTAGAAATTGCGACGGTCGAACCTGACGTCAAGAATCGCCTCGTAAAGCGACTGCAGTTCCTTCATGGTAAACTGCTTTGGAAGCAGCTCAAAACCCACTGGCTCGAAATGGATTTGCTGTCGCAGCTCGCGTGTAGCAATGCGCAAAATCTGGTCATGGTCGAAAGCTAGCGCCGGCACCTCGTCGAGGGCAAACCACTCGGCCCGTGCGGCATCGTCGCCACCGGTCACATCCTGCAACCGCACGAGGGCATAATAGGCGATGGTGATGACTCGCTCACGAGGGTCACGATTAGGCTCGGTGAATGTGTGGAACTGCTTGATGTAGGCTGTCTCTAGACCTGTCTCTTCCTTAAGTTCTCGCAACGCACCATCTTCGGCGCTCTCGTCCATGCGCAGAAATCCACCAGGCAGAGCCCATTTTCCCTTATAAGGATTGATTCCACGCTCGATGAGCAGCACTTTGAGCTTTGTACCATCAAATCCAAAGATCACGCAGTCGGTTGTCACCGCCGGATGCGGATATTGGTAACAATATTTCGTCTCTTCCATAAAGTGTATTTTTTACACAAAGGTAGTATCTGTTTTTCAATCGTGCAAGTTTTAGTAGTGTTTTTTTCAAAAAAATGAGAATTGATGTAGCTCAATTCTCATTTTCTATTGGTGGAGTGTGATCAGCGGGTCATGTCGCTGATGCCAGGAGCGGTTACTGGGTGGCCAGCGTCGTCGTGGCGCGGCACATATCGCGTGAGGTTGCCACTATTGTCGATGATGGTGATTTCCATGTCGGGCTCGCCATTCTCGTTGCAGCGCACCACAAGGGGGCGGCTGTCGCTGTTGTAGAGCCGCTCACCTGTCTTAGTATTCTTGACGGTAATCTTGGCATCTTCATGCGCAGCAAGAATCAAGTAAACCTCCTTACCGCCGGTCTGCGCTTCCCAGGCATTAACATCTTTAAATTCAGGATATTTTTTGTAAGGGTCTTCATATCTCATTGTTGAGAATGTGTTCCACTCACCCACATATGCCACCTGTGCCACGGCGTTAGGGTCAACCTTCTTGGGTTGTGCCTCAACCGGTGGTGCACCAGCAATGAGTGACTCGCCAAGCTCGGCTCCCAAACTTGAATATATGGCCTCAGGATCGATATCGTCGCGCTCCTCAGCGCTGAACTCATAAAGCATGGTTGCGCTCTTGCCATCGTGGATAAGCGTGCGCTGATAGAAGTGCTTGTCGCCCTTTTCGCCCTCGATGACAAAAGAATCATCCTCGAGGTCGGTGCTGCTCACTTGTGCTCCGTCGCTGTTGAATTGTTTCAACATGCTCGACAGCAAGTCCTCGACTTGCAAATTGCAGTTCTCGCCCCAAGCCTTGAGTGTGGCCACGCCGTCCTTGCTGTGGCAAGAGAATCCTCGGTCGCCGTCCTCTTTGAAATCGACAAAGGAGTTAGGATATTGCACCGAATAGTCCATCGAAGCGCTGTGGAAATAGGTGACACCTTGTCGTAGCGGGTTGTTCTGGTTCATTATCTCTTCTTTTTCCTCGTCGGTGTAGCCCGAGTTGGAGCGTGGCATCCTGCCGCCAATGCCTCCACCCCCAAACTGGCAACCAGTCAGGACAATCGCCAGTGTAAGTATTACGAATATCTGTTTCATAATCATGGATATTATTGATACAAAAATAGTGTGCACAAATTTACATAAAGTGCCGTGTATTTACAAGTGAAATTGCTGCGATAATTCATTTTTCTAGCATAAATTTATGTGATGTGGCACAAAAACGTTATCTTTGTAGCATTGAAAACATCATTGACTTATATACATTAACAAAAACAACTATGAACGAGATTGAAAAACTTCAACCAACGTGCATCTGGCGCAATTTCTATGCGCTGACACAAGTTCCCCGTCCATCAGGACATGTAGAGAAAATTCAACAATACTTGCTCGACTTCGCCAAGAAGGTTGGCGTTGAGGCATTCCAGGACCCCGCCGGCAACATCGTGATGCGCAAACCTGCTACTCCAGGCATGGAGAACCGCAAGTGCATCACCATGCAGGCTCACATGGACATGGTTCCACAGAAGACCCCAGAGAGCAAGCACAACTTTGAGACTGACCCCATTGAGCCATACATCGACGGTGACTGGATCAAGGCTCGCGGCACCACCCTGGGCGCCGACGACGGTCTAGGCATCGCCGCCATCATGGCAGTGATGGAGGACAACACCCTCAAGCACGGTCCTATCGAAGGTCTTATCACCAAGGACGAAGAGACTGGCATGTTTGGCGCTAACGATCTGCCCAAGGGCCAGATGAAGGGCGACATCCTCTTCAACCTCGATAGCGAGACTTGGGGCAAGTTTGTAATTGGTAGTGCTGGTGGTATCGACGTTACCGCTACCCGCAAATATAATGAGGTGAAGACAGCAGCTGGTGAAATCGCCTTACGCATTACCCTCAAGGGCTTGAAGGGCGGACACAGCGGTCTCGAGATTCATGAGGGACGCGCCAATGCAAATAAGCTGATGGTTCGCCTTGTGCAATTCGCTATCAAAGACCACAAGGCTCGCCTCGTGAGCTGGCACGGTGGCAACATGCGCAACGCCATCCCATTCAAAGCCGAGACAGTGATGACCCTTCCTGAGGATAACCTCAAGGGCATGAAGAAGCTCGTCAAGACCCTTAAGGCTGAGTTTGAGAGCCAATTCAAGCTCATCGAGGACAATGTTGACCTCACTCTCAAGAAGGTTGACCGCCCCAAGATGAAGATGGCGCTCGACGACCAGACCACAATCTTGCGTGCCCTCTACGCTTGTCATGACGGTGTTGTTCGTTTCATCCCCGCTTATCCTAACGTGGTTGAGACTTCTAGCAACCTCGCCATCATCGATATCGAAGACGGCAAGGCTGCAGTGAAGATTCTAGCCCGCTCGGCACGTGAGGACATGAAGGACTACATCGTGAAGATGCTCATGACCTGCTTCCACCTCGCCGACTTCAAGGTTGAGACAGGCGGTGACTACATCGGCTGGGATCCCAACCCCGATAGCGAGGCGCTGCACATGCTTCTCGGCATCTACAAGAAGCTGTTCAACGAGGAAGGTATCGTGCAAGTTGACCACGCCGGTCTGGAGTGCTCTATCATCCTGGGCAAGTACCCACACATGGATGTAGTGAGCTTCGGTCCAACGCTGAAGAGCCCACACACCACAATCGAGCGCGCCTACATCCCCGCAGCCGAGCCATTCTGGAAGTTGCTGGTTAAGGCTCTCGAGGAAGTGCCCGTGAAATAAAGAATTATTTATTCTAAGCTATATCTAGAAATTCTAGAAGTTCTAGACATTCTAGAAAGACTAATTAGGGAGGATTTTGCTTTCTGCGAAATTCTCCCTAACTTTGTAGCATAAAAACAACCTATAAAATCATGAATGACTATCATTACAACGAGAACGACTACCTGTCGGCGCTGGTGACTGCACAACCAGAGCTGCTGCTCACTTTGTCGCACTTCGGCATACCGATGGGCTTTGGCGACAAGACGATATCGCAAGTGTGCCATGAGCATGGTGTTGACCCTAAGTTCTTCCTGCTCATTTGCCAAGTCTACAGCAACGACAACTATTTCCCAACGGCCACAACGCTTCGCAGTACACCAATGGAGGGTCTGATTCCCTACCTGCTGCGCTCGCACGACTACTACCTAAACCGGCGTCTGCCCCACATCGGACATCACCTCGAGAAAATTGCCGCCCTGCTGCCCGAGCGTGCTGGCAAGGCGATAATAAAGTTCTTCAATGCCTACATTGAGGAAGTGCGCGAGCACTTCGGCCACGAGGAGACTACCGTTTATCCTCACATCAGCCATCTGCTTGGCGGTGAAGCTAAAGACAATTTCAAAATAAAGGATTTCCTGGAGTCGCACGGCAACCTTGAGGACAAACTCAGCGACCTGGTACAGATTATTTTCAAGTATCTGCCAGCTTCGCCTAACATTGAGGATTGCCATACTCCCCCTGTATCCACCTCTAGCTTAGAGGGGGAGCTGATAACGGCACCATCTAGGTCTTGCTTAGAGGGGGAGCTGCACGACGATGACTCAATCGACATGATTTTCGACATCCTGCAGCTCTCACGCGACCTGCGCAAGCACGCCATCATCGAGGATAAGATACTGGGTCCCTATGTGAAACAACTCGAAAAATCCTCACGCCTATGAAAAGGAAAGTATTGATAGTGGAGCCGTCGGAGGTAATTGTCGAGGGGCTTATCTCTACCCTCACTAATGCCGAGCTCCGATTGTTGCAGCCTGAATACAACATCGATGACCTCGACAACAGGCTCGATGTGCTAAAACCCGACATACTAATCATCAACCCGACGTTGACCGACAACGTGACGGCGCTGCGCAACGGACGCAATATCGCGGTCGCTGCCCTTGTCTACCAATATGTGAAGCAGTCGCGACTCAGGCACTTCGACGCGGTCATCGACATACGCGACTCGAAGCTGTCGATAAAGCAGACCGTTATCGACCTTATGGCTAAAACGGCCAGCAATGACAATACCGTCACCAACCACGAACTCACGAAGCGCGAGACTGCTGTCTTAATCGAGGTGGCACGAGGTCTATCCAACAAGGAGATAGCAGCACGGCTTAACGTGAGTATCTTCACGGTGACGACCCACCGCAAGAACATCGTGCGCAAGACTGGCATCAAATCGGTTGCTGGCCTCACAGTCTACGCCCTGCTCAACAACCTCATTGACGAGGATAACGTAATTTGACCACTCGACTTTGTTAATCAAACAACTTGGACAACTTACTAACAACTCCCACAACTAATATTTTTATTTCATTTAAAACAGAAATAAATATACGAAGACACCGTGATTTGACCACTTGACTTTGTTATATCAAACAACTTGGACAACTTACTAACAACTCACACAACTAATATTTGATTTTCATTTAATACATAAGTTATAAATATGATCGATATAGATGTATTAAAGGATCACATATATGATGTGATTGGTGCTATTCATAAGGTTAAGAAAGGTATGGGACCAGGTCTTAATGAATATTGCTACCAAGAAGCTTTACAGATGCAACTTGAAAGTGATAAAATCCCTTTTGTAAGAGAAAGGTCATTCCATCCCATTTATAATGGCACACCTCTTAAGTCTGAATTTCGAATAGATTTTTTATGTAAAAATGATATAATCATTGAATGTAAATCGGTTACTGATTTAATAAATGTACATCGTGCTCAACTGCATAACTATTTGAGATTGACAAAATCAACTTGTGGTATTTTAGTAAACTTTTTCCCCGATTACTTTGAATTAGAAAGATACTTCTACGATGATGAACAAAAAGCCATTCTAGGCTATGACGGTCGCAAAATAAAAGGATACAAATAACAACATTTTGTTGTGATTGTTGTTTATTATGTTGTGATTGTTGTTTATTATGTTGTGATTGTTGTTTGAGAAAGGAGAGGGGAAAGGAAAGGCGGGCCGCCTGGTTGAGGGGCCCGCCTTTTTGTGTGGTATTTATTGTGGAGTGACTATTCGGTTGTGTGACTAATATTTAATAAAAACGTGAATTGTGGTGAATAGTCGCTCTCAATAAATGTCTAAATTTCAATTAGTTGCCGCCAAGCATGATGCTATAAACTGCGGTAACGTCGCCTGAAGTGATGTGACCGTCGCCATCAACGTCGCCGTTAACGAGGTTGGTGTCATCACCGTTGAGGATGTAGTCGTAGAGAGCAGTAACGTCGCCCGAAGTGATGTGGCCATCACCGTCAACATCGCCGACCAATACTTCACCACCGCCATCGCCTACCTTAATGGTGAACGCAGTGCCTGGGAGAGTGTAAACAATATTACCATTGTTGCCTGGCTCAACGTTGATAGTGAGAGTGGTGTAGCCAGTGTAAGAAACATTGCCTTGATCATCAGTTTCCATCTCATCATTGGCTGTAATGGTGATCCACTCGGGGATATCATCTACTGCCCAAGCGTCGGATGGCTCGCTAGCCTTGAGCTTGAGAGTAAACTCACCACCCTCAGCTGGGATAGCGTACTCGGTAGCGCTGTCGGCTGCAGTCTCGATGTAAGCCATCTGAGCATTGATAGAGAGCAGGATGTTAATGGGCAGACCGCTGTCATCGCCCGAACCCCAGTAGTAACCCATGTGGCAAGGATAAATTCTAGTGTCAACGATTTCCTGATCTGCACCATAGAACTCCCACATAGAATAGCCATTGCAGAAATGATTATAGAGATCAGGATCGTGAGCCAAGTCGGCAACACGGGTAATAGCATTCAGAAGAGGAGAGATATCAGCAATCTCATTAACGCCCTCAATAACAATAGCGATGTCGCCATCGATAGTGAGCCAATCCTCCTCGGTAAGACCGAGTTCAGGATCCTCTTTCTCAAAGTAGAAATCGATTACAGTTTGCGCATCCAATGCTTCCTCGGGGAACTCATAAACGGCCTCAGCGATGGGGTCTTCCATGATAATCATATTTTCCTCAACACGGCAAACCTTAGCAGTAAGGGTTTGTCCAGCATTAGCAGTGCAATAAGCATAGAACTGGATGCGCGAGAAGGTGTAGGGATGTCCAGGATAGTTGAAGTACTGGATGAAGTTCATAATCTTACCATCAGTAGCACCTTCGGGCTTGTAAGCATCAGGAAGGTCAGAGAAGAACACGTTAGCATCCTCAGCATAACCAGCACCGAACTGAGTGCGCATGATGTCGTTGTAGTCGGCGCGTGGCGAGAACTGATACATACCAGTCATTGTTGTACCATCGCCAAGAACATCGTCCTCAAACTTACCACCAAATTGCACAGCTCCGTCGAAAGCATAGTAGTTGCCAGCATCGTCGTCAGCCTCGCTGTAAGCATCGGCAAAAAGTCTTGGTGCGATCCACCATCCAGGATAGTTAGGGAAGGTGCAAACCAAGTCTTTCGCACCTTCTACTGGAGTGAGATACTCCTCGTCGAGACCTGGATTGTAGTACAACCAGTCGTAATTGTCGCTAGCAATACCAGTAGAGATGTTGGTCCAAGTCAACTCGGTGTTGCCAGGAACTACAGCCATATTATAGCTGTAGAACAAGCTGTTGCTGTAGGGGAAGAATGCTGAGAAGAAAGTGCCTCTTGGAGTGAGATACATAGTATCAACACCAGAGGTGAAGTCTCTTGTCATACCAGCTTTGCCAGTGTACAAGTCACCCATCTTGGCTTTCATCTCAACCTTAGCCTCTGATTTCTGTGGCTGAAGCTTTTGAACCTTCTGCATTGCGGGAAGGGCAAATGCTGCAACAGTCACAGCAGCAAAAAGAAGAGTAAATAATTTCTTCATAATTTTAATTGAGTTTAAGTTAATAATAAATTAATTGAATTATAATCTCTATTTATATTAGTTTTTATATATCTACATAGAATGTGCAAATGTATGAAAAAAATGTGATACTAACAAGATTTTTACACCATTTTCTTCAAAAAATGCATATACGACAAAAAATATCAAACAACGGGAACAACTCAACAACAACTTAAAACAATAGTTGTTTTGGCTTTATCTCACGCAAAGGGCGCGAATGGCGCAAAAGGGTTATCTCGCAAAATAAAGTGGATGGGACAATTTTTGAAAAAATTTTTTGGGGTTTCATGGGATGCTTGGGACAAATGGGACAAAAAAGGAAAATTTTTATTTAATCTCACAAAGTTGCACCTGGCGGTGTCGCAAAGCCTGCTTACGCAGGAATTTTTGGCTGCGCGTGTTTTTCTCAGACTATTACGGACAAAAAGAAATGTTTTCATTGGATGCTGGATACTAAGCCATGCGGCTTGTGGTTATTAAGGACTATTGACTCGGTTGACTCGGGTGGTTCACCTGACTCACTTGACTCACCTGACTCACCTGACTCACTTGACTCGGTTATGTCAAACAACTGGAACAACTCAAGAACAACTAAAACAACAGAGATTTTGGCTCTTGTCTGACTTTGTCTGACTGGGTCCGACTGGGTCTGACTGGGTCTGACTGGGTCTGACAAAAGGGATTTCTGTCTTGATTGTGCATTTCTACAAATTTTGTGATTTAATAAATATATGTCAAAGATCTCTTTGTGCAAAGGTAATGGTTGGATGTGAGGCGAGACAATATTAAAAAGGGATTTTTGAAAGGAAAAGCACAACTACAGAACAACCAGCGAACAAGAGAATTTACTCTCAAAAAGTTTAACGATGCTTAATATATAAAACAAAAGTGGCGGCTCTTTTTAGGAGTCGCCACTTAATAATTCACTTGTAAAACTTATATATTACATTTGTGATGTAGTGTAAGAAAGGAATACAAAGTTGTTGGGGTTGCTCTTGCTCCTCAAGATCATTGGGTTAGACACCATCAAATTGTCGGCGCTAAGCTCATATTCACCAGTACAGAGCAAATCAACCATAGACCTCATACTTGGCAGCCATCCGTAGATTCTTCCACCATTGGTATCGTAGGGATTATCGGCATTGGGGTCGAACGAGAACTTGATGGTGTGATCATCAATTATCTCATGGTCGAGATAAATACTGCCATAGTTATTACCAGTGTGGAACCTGAAGTATAGACGATACTTAGCCTTAGTGTTGTCGTAGCCTAACTGCAACCATTGGAAAGTGTAGTTGAGAGGTTTATTGTTTACTTTCGTGTTTTTAGCCTCGGTAACTATCTGATTGAAGAGTGTGAGGAAATCTCCACTTATCTCACCATCAGCTTTACTAAAAGTCCAGCCAATTTGCTTCTGATGGAACAGGTCGGCAAAAGCAGGACCCTTAATAGTAGTCACTCCGTCCTCAACACAGAGAAGAGTACCATCGGGTTGGATCTCAAAAGACTGAGCAGCCACGTCATTCTCGTCATACTCGGTCAAGAAGTCCAAGGGCTCCATAAAGTGAACACCATTAACAGTAAAAATAGCATTCATATACTCACCACTATCAAGCAGAGAGCTACCTTCGGGATAGAAGCTCCAGAACATAGAATTGATGGGGCCACCGTCACCGTTGCAAATGTAACGCTTGCCACTTGCAGTAGTGAGAATATAATCGTTCACACGGTTGCTAAATGTGAGATTGAGCACATTATTAAGGATAGAGAAGTACTCCTCATCGGTTGGTGCCACCGCGGTAGAAAGACGACTCATCAAAATGGTGATGCCAGTCTTCTTGCCACGCAACTTAACCTGATTCTCGGTGTTGCTAATAATAATAAATTCATAGTCACCCTCGTGTCCCTTGCCATAGGTGCTTGAACTAGTACCAGCAGTACCCAATTCTATTTCAGGGTTAGAGAACACATGGAACGCCCTGTTATAGGTGTTGAACGAGAGCACTGGACCATAATCGGACACCACTTCCCAGGTAGACTTGTCGGTGATAAATGCTCCACCATTAACCTCACTGTTTTTGGTAGAAATGTCGACCGTGCCATCACCATGGAAAGTCATAATATAGTTATAGCCTGGCTCGCCTGCATTGCAAAAATATTGCATAAGCCATCGTCCACCATCGGCCTGGAACAACTCGGTATAGTTTTTCAGAGCTTTATCAAGACGCACTGCTGGGCTGTCATCGAAGAGGTCGTCCACCTCGCTTGGAGCACAAGCCGCTAGCGAGAGCATCAGTATTAAAGCCGAAAGATTAAATATTTTCTTCATAATATCTAATGTGTGTGTTAAGATTAAACATTACTCAGCTAGATTAACTTGCTGGCGCAGCTCTTGAAGCTTAGCGGCATCGAAGGTCTGGATGCGAGCTTGAACAACATTACGCAATTGCTCGAGGTCGATGCCCCACTCCTCACGGAACCAGTCTTTGCACAACTGAATTTTGGTCTCCAAAATATCTAAGCCGCTCACATTATCGTCATCCTCAACGGCATAAACGTAGATAGGAACGCGATTGCCATTCTTATCAAGCACATAGCCTTGTGCGTCGCACTCAGCTCCTGTAGAGTCATAGTACTTGCCGTCCTCGGGATTCAGAGTCACACTACCAACTCCCTGCTGGTACCTATTCTTGAAGATGAGTGTACCGTCTTCAAGAGTATCAACTCTACTCTGATCAAGATAAGTGAGAGTGCTCTCACCAGCATCATTAACAGGGTTGTTGTTGGGATAGTAGTAATAGCAATAGTAGGGAACCCATTCATCGCTGCTTAGAGCATCCTCGTTAGGAGTAGCCCATCCACGAGCAGCATCATCCTTAATTGCAGCCCATTGAGCATCGGACATTGTGATATAGCAAGCGATGGTCTCGGCAAAGTCTTCACGAAGAGCACTTGAGGCGTAAGGAGTCACGAAACCGAGCGAACGAACCATTTGAGTGTTCTTTTTCTCCCAATTCATGCCATCATAATGACCAGCCGAAAGAATGCGGAACTCAGTAGGGATACTCTTAGTTTGATGCAAGATGTGAGCAAACTCATGGTGCATAGTGTGGAAATACTCGTCGTTCAAGACATTAATCAACTGTGCTGGATTGTTCACATAATTACCCAATCTATTAACATTGAGTAGAGTCACCTTAATACCACCCTCGGCAAGACCAACTTCGATGGTTCTTGAGCGAGGGTTGATAGCTGGAGAACCCACAAGCATGATGATGCGTGGACCATACATTTTCAAGAACTCCTTGCTTCCTGTCACTTCCTCATAAACATCAAACCACATGTACTTGGAAAGCACAGCCAAGTCGATAGAATTACGAAGCGTAGCTGGTTGAAGGTTATAGTTCATATTGGTCTCGTTGTCCTTCAACTTGTACTGGAATTCCAAGTTGTAAACATCGAGGTAGTTCTCCTTAAGCCACTTGTCGAACGGATAAGTGTAGCTATTGGGGTCAAGCTCATCGGTAACATCGGGGAAGATGGTTTCATCCAAAGCTTTCTCGCCACACGAGGTGAGCGACATTGCCGCCATAGCCACCAGTGCCAAAGCACTTAAATATTTAAAATATTTTTTCATAATCTTATCTGAATTATTAATTATTCATCATTACTTGGTGGTGGTACCGTCGCCTTTTTAAAGCCAGAAATCCTTGTTGTCAACGGCGGATCAATTCGATTGTTGGGGTCAATACCAGCAGCAATAACCTCATTAGGAATCTGAAGAGCCAGGCGATGGTCGAGAACGCCAGCTTCAATGTCAGGATTCAATGTCACAACACGAGCATCCTTACCAATGACGTGGCTGAAAGAGATGCCATATCGCTTGATATCGAACCAGCGCATGCCACGGAACATAAATTCAATGCGACGGAAGTGCTGAACGCACTGGAGGTAAGGATTAATCTCGGGAGAGTTGTGGTACTGAGCACTTGGGCACACAATGTCGATGTGCAATGGCTTAGCGATACCATAGTAGGTCGAGTCGTTGACCTTGGCTCCCAAAAGTTCACGACGCTCAGGACGGCTGTTAAGGATGTATTTCTCCTCGGCAGTAGTGTAGAAGTTCAAAACAACTTCCTTACTCCATGGTGTCATGCTACTAGTGCTGTTGGTAGTGTTGCGTCGAGCAGCTTCCCACACACCCAGGTCGGCAATAGCGCCATCGATGTCGCCAAGGAACAATTTAGCCTCGGCACGGTTGAGCAGAGCCTCCTCGCCAGTGAACTCACAAAGCACCTGGTGAGCATAGCCAATACCTGCAACCTTATCGGTGTACTCAAACTGTTCACCAACTGGAGCGGCCCACCACAGACCGTAGTCTTGATTGGAACCTGCAACGTACATTCCACAACCGTTATAGCATGGATGCACGCCTCTCCATGTTGGTCCACGACCATCCCAAAGAGTAGCCTGCATAGCTTCACGGTTACAAGCATATCGGTTACCATTATTGAGTTTACGCAAATAAACTGAATAAGTAGGAATAATCATAAAATTCCTCATATGTGCTGGGTCACAATAGTAACGGTTAAAGTCTTCGTCGTCCTCCAATTCTTCTTTATGAGCCCAAATATCGGTCATGTAAGGAAGAGGATCAACATCGGCACCACCGAAGGCAGTGTTGGCACACTCAAGCACCTTAGGATAGTCACGCTTAAAGAGATAGAAACGCGAAGCAAAAGTGTAGGCAGCCTGCTTGTTGAAATGATATTTAGGCTGCTCATAGATTGCGTCGTTGATCAATGGCAAACCCTCCTCGATGTCACGCTCAATCTTGTCGTAGGTCTCTGCAAGAGTACCACGCTCATAGTGAGGCTTAACAGTAGTCTCGGGTTTAGTCATATAAGGAATGCCTGGCTCCTGCTGGCTCAATTCTGGGCCACGATAGGGCATACAGAAGATGTTGGCAAGCATGAAGTGGCAGTAGGCACGGTCGATGAGTGCTTCGCCCTTAACGGCCTGTAATTTCACACTACTCTCACCTGCATCCTCAAACTCCTGAACTTTCTCGAGAACTTGATTACAAGTAGCAATGGCGTTGTAATAGCCTTCCCACGATCCTGATGGAGTGTCTTCGCCCGTAGAAGTGCGGATGTCTTCCCAAGCAAAAGCCTCATCATCGTTGCGATCGGCAGATGGCAGATTGAAACGAACACCGTCAACACCCGGCGAGTTATTGTCGATAAAGTTATCGGTCGAATAATCGCAGAATGGCACATAACTATATTCTGGATAGGCACTGGTCATCAACATGCGCAACTGCTCAGTGTTGGTGAGAGTAACGCGAGTGTCGCTAGGCTTGTCGAGGAAGTCGCTACATGACGACAAAGACAAGAGTGCCACGCCAGCCAATAATAAATATCTTAATTTCATAGTTTTTATGTATTTTATTAACATTATACTAATTAAAGACCAAAGCGTAAAGTGAGTGTGAACTGCTTGGGAGAAGGAGCTGCCACACCACCTGAGTTAAAGAACTCGGGATCTTGTCCGTTGAGTTTTTTGTCGGCATAGAGCAAGCACAAGTTGGTAGTGCTGAGCTTAACCGATGCATTGTTCAGACGCAAAGCCTTGAGAACCTTCTCGGGGATGTCGTAGGTGAGAGAAACCTCTTTCAAGCGGATGAATCCACCGTTGGCGATGCGAGCAGTACTATAGTTGTAAGAACTATAGGCAATGCCCAATCTTTCACCATAAACATTGTTCCAAGTCATATACTGACGAGTAGAAACAATAGCAGGAATGTCGGTGTGAGCCTCATCACCAGGAACTACCCAACGGTTCTTCATGTCGCGAGAGTTGGCTGTCATGTCACCGTAAGCATAAGAGAAGTCGGCTGGCAAGCGCAGCTTGTTACCGAAGGAGTAGGTCAAGAACAGGTTCAGGTGGAATCCCTTCCAGCTGAAGTTGTTACCGAGACCACCAGTGTAGATGGGATCAACTGGACCCTCATACTTGAGGAAGTCGAGATTATCGAACTGCTGGAAGTAGATGCCAGCCACAGTGATGTCGCCATTTTCATCGTAGAATGTGGGAAGACCCTCATCATTCAAACCAGCGAATGGAATAGAGAAGATAGCACGCACGGGATAGCCCTGGAGTGCGTAACCAGTACCAGGCACGAGGTCGATGATGCGGCTACGTGACAAGAGGTCGGTAATCTTGTTCTTAGCATAAGAGAAAGTAAAGTCGGTGCTCCACTCGAAGTCGCCAGGCTTAACAGCCTCGAAGTTGCGTGTAGAAAGTGTGAACTCAACACCATGCGATTCCATAGAAGCGACATTAGCATACTTGTGTGTCACACCACCGACACCCTCGGTATAAACACCACCAATCAGGTCGTAGTTATTACGCTTGTACCAGTCGAAGACGAGGTTGATGCGGTTGTGATAGAAACCGAGGTCAACACCAACGTCGAACTCGTGCTTCTTCTCATAGGTCAACTCCTCGTTGGCGATGTTGGCAAGGTAGAGGTTCATCTCGGCATCCTCAGGATTCAATCTCCAAGGCTTAGAAGGATAGTAAATAGGAAGTGCGTTAGAAACGCTTGCAGGACCAGCATCGGCAGTCAGCGAGTAAGACAGACGCAGCTTAGCATAGGTCCAGATACCCTTCTGGTAGAAAGGAGCATTGATAAAGAACTGCTCGTCGCTTGCATTCCAAGCACCCGAGATATTCCAAGTTGGGAGCCAACGGCTCTTCTTGGCCTTACCGAGCTTATTAGAACCCTCATAACGGAAGGTACCAGTGAGGATGTATTTACCCCTGAAGGAGTAGCTACCCATAGCATAGTAAGCCATGTTGCGGCCGTAGCGCCAAGACTCGCCGTAGTAGTTGTGGTTCTCCTCAACTTGCTGCTTGAAGAGGTTCTTGTCGAGGAAAGGAATGTTACCGTTCTCATAAACGATACCCCAGCCCTCAAAGCTCTCGGCGTGACGGTCAATCTTACTCATCTCAAAACCACCCAGCAAGTTAATGAGGTGCATGTCGTTGAAGCTCTTGTTGTATTGAGCCTGAGCACGCAAGTCGAACTGCGACATAGCGTTCACGTCGTGATAGAGAATACCACCCTTAGGAAGAACGGTCACTGGAAGAGAACCAACAATATCGGGGTCGGTATAGAGATAAGTGTTAGCATCGCGAATTGAAGCATTCTCGGGATCGATACCAGCGCGGTAGGCGTTAGCCTGGTTAGAATCGTCCTTCACATAGTGGTTGGTAGTACTGCTGTTGAAGCGGTAAGAAGCCAATCCCTTAAGTTCAAGACCCTTAACGGGCTTCCAAGTGATCTCGCCCTGGAACTTGAGGTCGGTTACACCGAGGTCGATGTAGTTCTGGTCGAGCTCGTGGAAGATGTTGAAAGATGTATAGTTACGAGTGTAGATAGCATTGGGGTCGGCAGTACGTGAGGTGTTCAACGCATAGCTATAGGGGTTGATATCGAAGCTACGGCTATACACACCGTTAACCACGTCAACGTCCTGACTCAATGTACCAGGAGCGCGCTGCTTGCGGTAGCTGTCGCTGGTCAACAATTTAATTGTCAAGCTCTTTGACAGGTCGTAGCTGGCGTTGGCGTTGAAAGTGTAACGAGTAACCTCGCTCTGCTTGGTCCATCCTGGGTCGTACATAACCGAAGCCGAGGTGTAGAAACGAGCACGGTCGGTACCACCCGCGATTGAGATAGCATGGTTTTGTGAAACGTTGCTGTTGAACAAGAGGTCGAACCAGTCGGTGTTACGGAACTCAGCCTCACGCAAGTAGGCGTTCTTAGCAGCGAGGGTATTGGGAAGTCCGAAACCTGTAGCGGGATCATACTGGTCCATGAGCTTGTACATGGTACCATAGATACCCGAGCTAGAAGAGTTGGCAAGACTAGCGAAGCTCAACCATCCTTTTTCCTCGAGTTCCTTGTAGATACCCATCTGCTCCTGCGAGTTACAGATGTTGAACTCACGGTACATGGGTTTCAAGCGATAGGTGAACTCACCGGTATAGTTGATGCTGGCCTGACCCGAGCGACCCTGCTTGGTGGTAACGACGATCACACCAGCCATGGCGCGAGCACCATAGATTGATGTTGCCGAACCGTCCTTAAGGATCTGGAAGCTCTCGATATCGTCGGCATTGATACCAGCGATGGCGCTGGCGATAAGGGTTGTGGCATCACCACTCGAGAGAGCGTCGGCATCGAGCTCAACGTTATCCTCGAGAATCACACCGTCGACAACCCACAAAGGCTTGCTGCTACCATAGATTGAAGTAGCACCACGCACACGAATCTTGGGTGCGGTACCAAAGGTACCCGACACGTTCTGCACACTCACACCTGCAGCACGTCCCTCAAGGGCACGTGACACGTCGGCGACACCGTCGAGCTTAGCCTTGTCGGCCTTGATGCTTGTGGTGGCACCGGTAAAGAGGCGCTTGTCTACGTTTTGATAACCTGTTACAACCACTTCCTTGAGGGTGGTAGCCTCGTCGGTGGTCAAAACAATCTTCATCTCACCCTGGGTGACCTGCACATCGGCATCGGCAAGGCCCATGTACTTCACGATAATGTGACTCTTGTAAGAGGGTACGGTAATGGTGAACTTACCGTCAAAGTCGGTAGCAACACCATTAGTGGGTTTTGCTTTTTCCGATACATGAGCACCAATAACGGGTTCATTGTCCTCGGCCGAAATAACGACACCCGTCACTTTGACCTGTGCGGTCGCCGCGAGTGACATCAGTATTGCAGCCGTCAGCAATAAAAGTTTTTTAAGACTCATAAGCATTGAAAAAAAATTAATAATTATTATTTGGTTTTATTTAAAAAATTTTCTCACTAAGTGCTATCTCATAACAGGTTAGAAAGTCAGTTTTCATTATATCGTTTTTCGTCTCCTGGTTAATCACTACTACAAAGCTCTGGTGCATGCTCAATGTGTGCTCAACGGCATGCCTTTGTGGCTTCAGCAGCCAAATGGGGGCACTTGTGTATTTTAACGTGCAAAATTAAATAGATTTTTTTAAAGTATCTAATTTTTATTGTTAAAATTGAGTGTTTAATTTAAAAAAACAAGGATTACAACTAAATAAAACAATAATTATGCTGTAAAACACAAAAAGAGTTCAGGACACGCATGAGCATGTCCTGAACTCATTTTCCTGGCGCAAAAGCGCCTAATAACCACTAATCACTCAGGGCGCGAACGCCCAAATTACTAACTTCCTTGTGATAGCGAGCGATAGCTCCCTTCTATCACTTGATTGCAGTCTCAATCTCCTCAATCGTTGGATTCACAGCCACTATCACACCCTTGCCGTTGATAAGGAAGGTGCAAGGCTTGTCGATGCTGCCCCAGCGCTTCTCAAACGAAGGGCGATCCTGAATTTCACAGAAGAACTGCGATGATACCGCCAGGCTGTCGAGGCTCACCACCTCACGGAAGAGCGCCTTGCTGCGGTCGAAATTCACACCCATGTGCACGATCTGGGGATTGTTGCGCGCAATCTTGTTCAACTCAATATTCTCTAAGCGGGTTACGGCATCGGCCGAAGTCCACATGTTCAGCACCACAAACTTGCCACGGTACTGCTCGAGCTCGACCACATTCTCCTCGTTGCCAATGCTGAAGTTGGACGCCTTAGTGCCCACACGGCTATCGTTAGAAATAGTGGTACGCGACGAGGTGAAGACTAGCACCACGCACAGAGTAATCAATAAACAAACAAACTTCTTCATAATTAAAGTGTTTCTTCAACTATGCCAGCCTAAATCACTCATGGCCACTGATATCGCGACCACTTGTGCAACATCGTTTGTCCCTTGTGTGAGAGAGGATGCTTGTCGTCGTGTTTTGAGTTTTTCACACCCAAAGCACGGGTCTGCACGGTTGAAATCGGGGTGCAAAGGTAGACAAAAAATCTATAACCCAGCAAAGAATTAAGATTTTTTATATATCTTAAACACAGTTTTTTGCGTCACATCAGCGCTCGGCAAGTGCCGCAAAAGTCAAGTTTTTCAGAACTTATAGACCGCGCCAACAGAGAAGACTGCCTGGTCGATGCTGCTCACGATCGAGTACTTGAACTCGGCATTGATGGCAACGTTTGACCTGACGTCATACTCACATCCACCACCCAAATTGAGCCCAAAATGAGTTACCGACTCGTCGGTTTTGTCGTAGCTCTTGCTCACAACAGTGAGACCCGCGAGCGGATAGGCCCTGAACTTGGGCGCAATGCTGAAAAGATAGTGGGCATTGGCGTTAAGGTCCCACATGTGGAAGCCATTGTTGCTGAAGTAATAGTTGAACGAGGCTTCACCCCTGATGTCGTTGGTAATGCCATACTGGAACTTTCCACCAATACCAAGCATGTTGATCTCGGTGCCATAGAGCAGATTTCCACCCACGCCCATCACGCCCTTCTGAGCTGCGGCATAGCCACATCCCATAGCGGCAATGAGCACTAATGCTAGAATTTTTTTCATAATATTATAGTTATAATTCTTTACTTTCAACTTAACACTACCCTACTCGTCTTGCGGCACGTTCACGTTCTTGCTCATAACAAGGTCGTGGGTGCGCTGCATGAAGCGCTTGAAGGTCTCGCGTGAGTCGGCACGCACCAGCTCGGGCTTGTCCTCGGGGATCACCTGATAGGTGTTGTCGCCTGCGCCTGGCTTCTGGCAGAAGAACAGCTTGTAGCGAGGACTGTCGATCACTGGCTTGCCGTCCTTCATCTTAACCTTAACTTTAACCATAGCGCCGCCTCGGCAGTCGATATCGCTCATGTTGGAGATAAAATTGCCCAAACTGTAGACCAGCAGAATGTCCTTGTTGTACTTGTCGCTGTGGCGCACCTCGAAGGGCTCTACCACATGAGGATGGCCACCGATAATGAGGTCCACTCCCTTGTCGATGAGGAAATCGGCAAGATCCTTCTGCTCCTTCACTGGCGTGAGAGTGTACTCAATGCCCCAGTGCATGTTGACGCACAGCACATTGGCACCAGCTGCGCGGGCAGCATCGATGTCGGCAGCGATCACCTTTTTGTCAATATAGTCGACCACAACATCCTTCTGGATGGGAATGCCGTTGGTGCCATAGGTGTAGTCGAGAAATGCCACCTTGATGCCGTCAAAATCTTTGATGCACGGCAACCGCTTAGCGCGGTCGGCCTTGTTGATGTAGGTGCCGATGTGAGGAATGCCCCACTCATCAAGCTTGTTGATGGTTCGCACAGCGCCCTTGTCGCGGCGATCGAGGCAGTGATTGTTGGCGGTAAGGAAGAGGTCAAAGCCAACGGTCTGCAACTGCTTGGCATACTCGTCGGGGGCGCTGAAGCATGGATAGCCCGAATAAGGTGCACCGCCAAGGCTGCACTCAAGGTTCACCACAGCATAATCGGCCTCTTCAATGTCGCTCTGCACATGCTTGAAACACGCGCTATAGTCGTAGGTGCCATCGGCGCGCCGTGCCACCTCATACTGCTTGGAGTGCTGCATTGCATCGCCAAAGAACACGAAATCGACCTCGGCATTTCCTGCCAGCAGCGACATAAGTGACAACGCCAGTATTGAGAGAAGATTCATTTGGGAGTTATTTGTTATTCGTTGTTCGTTCGTTTGTTTGTTTGTTACACATTAACGGCGGCGACCAGCGCGCATGAGTTGCTTGGGGCTCATGTTGCTCATCTTGTGCATTGCTTTGCGAGTTTGGTCAAACTGCGTGAGCAAGCGGTTAACCTCTTGAATGTTAGTGCCGCTACCACGTGCTATGCGCTGACGACGGCTGCCATTAATCACCTCGGGATGCTCACGCTCGTAGGGTGTCATCGAGTAGATAATAGCCTCGATGCCCTTGAAAGCGTCGTCGCTGATGTCGATATCCTTAATGGCCTTGCCCACGCCAGGAATCATCGAAGCCAAGTCCTTGAGGTTACCCATCTTCTTAATTTTGCTGATTTGAGAGAGGAAGTCGTTGAAGTCGAACTTGTTCTTGGCAATCTTCTTCTGCAACTCGCGGGCCTGCTCTTCGTCATACTGCTGCTGCATGCGGTCGACGAGCGACACGATATCACCCATGTTGAGGATGCGGTCGGCCATACCAGCAGGACGGAAGGGATCGATGGCCTCCATCTTCTCACCAGTTCCCACCCACTTGATGGGCTTGTTGACAACCGTACGGATAGAGAGGGCTGCACCACCTCGGGTGTCACCGTCGAGCTTGGTGAGCACAACGCCATCGAAGTCGAGGCGGTCGTTGAAGGCCTTGGCGGTGTTAACGGCGTCCTGACCAGTCATAGAGTCAACAACGAAGAGGGTCTCGTTGGGCTGGATAGCGTCTTTTATTGCCTTGATTTCCTGCATCATCTGCTCGTCAACAGCAAGGCGACCAGCAGTATCGACGATAACTACGCCATGGCCCTTGGCCTTGGCCTCGGCGATTGCATGCTGAGCTATCTCAACGGGATTCTGGTTCCCAGGCTCGCTATAAACGGGAACACCGATCTGCTCGCCCAGCACTTTAAGCTGCTCGATGGCGGCAGGACGGTACACGTCGCACGCAACGAGCAACGGATCGCGCTTGATGAGGCGGTTGGCAAGCTTTCCAGAGAAGGTTGTCTTACCTGAACCTTGCAGACCCGACATGAGAATGATGGCTGGATGGCCCTCGATGTTGAACGGTGCCTGCTCGCCACCCATGAGCTGGGTGAGCTCGTCGTGAACTATCTTAATCATCAACTCCTTTGGCTTCAAAGAGTTGATAACGTTTTGACCTATTGCTTTTTCTTTAACAGTGTCGGTGAAGGTCTTAGCTACCTTGTAATTGACGTCGGCCTCGATGAGTGTGCGGCGCACCTCTTTCAGAGTTTCGGCAACATTAATCTCGGTGATTTTACCTTCACCTTTAAGTACTTTAAACGCGCGTTCTAGTCTTTCGCTTAGATTTTCAAACATATATATGTCAAGTAATAAATATTAAGTATAACGTAACATGTTCTTTGGAGATAAACACCTCAGTAACAAGTTACAAAGTAACAGTTCGCAAGTGGCTGTTACTTTTTGGGACATTACTAAATCAGTTTGTTAGTAGCAGTGTCGGGGAACACCACCATTGGCTTGAAGCCCTTAGCCTCCTCGGGAGTCATCAGCGCATAGGACATTATTATTACCACGTCGCCCGGCTGAACCTTACGGGCGGCAGCGCCATTGAGGCACACCTCGCCCTTGCCGCGCTCGCCTGGGATAACATAAGTGTCGAGGCGCTCACCGTTGTTGTTGTCTACAATAAACACACGCTCACCCTCCATGATTCCGGCTGCATCCATCAAGTCTTGGTCAATGGTGATGCTGCCTATATAGTCGAGGTTGGCACCAGTAACGGTGACACGATGAATCTTGGATTTTACAACTTGAATAAACATAGTGCAAAATTATTAAAGGTTAATAATGTGGTTACTCATTTGCTTTTCAGCAAAAAGCGTGCCACATTACAAATCCAAGGGTTTCTTGTAGGTTATATTGTCGATTTCACGCACATCGCCACAGTAGACGGTGATGCAACCCACAATGTAATCGCTTTCTTCCCAAGCACTTACTGGCTGCAGCGTGATACCGTCGCAAATCGAGTAGTACTCGACCTCCATCTCGGGATAGGCATTGAGTGTTGCAACCACCCAGTCGTGGGTTTGCTCCACAGTATGATCTTCGGCAAACGCCAAGCTATCGCACAGCACACGGTAGATGTTGGGAGCTATCTTGCGCACGAGGGGTGTGAGGCGCACGTTGCGGCTGCTCTTCGCCAAGCCATCGGCCTCGCGAACGCAGGGGCAAGTGACTATATCAAGATTGAGACCCAGCTGCTTAATCATAGCGCGAATCACGGCAATCTGCTGGAAATCCTTCTCGCCAAAGTAGGCGCGAGTGGGCTCAACCATCATGAAGAGCTTGCTCACAATCTGGCATACACCGTTGAAATGGCCTGGACGCATGGCGCCTTCCATCACCTCGGCAACAGGACCAAGCTTGAACACGCGTGTGTCGGGCTCAGGATATATGTCCTCGACCGTGGGCATGAAAGCGATGTCAACGCCGCAGCGCTCAAGCAGTGCGGCATCGGCCTCGGCAGTGCGCGGATAGGTGCGCAGATCTTCTTTATTATTGAATTGCGTGGGGTTGAGAAACACGCTCACCACCACTATGTCGTTCTCACGGCGAGCACGCTCCACCAGAGACTGATGGCCCTCGTGCAACGCACCCATCGTGGGCACAAGTCCTATCGACTTGCCCTCTTCACGATGCTTAGCGACTTGCTTTCTCAGTTCGTCGACTTTACTTATTATTTTCATTGTAATTACAATAAGATTTTAAAATCGACTGCAAATTTAGATATAATTTCTGAATAATAAGCTAGTCAATAAAAATAAATATATTTTTTCTATATTTCGCGTGCCATTCATCTTCATGACCGCTTGGGTATAAATAAAGGCTGGCACGATTGTGCGCCAGCCTTTAAATATACTTTGGTTTAGAATAATGCTATAGCTTACTCTTCGGGTTTACTGTGCGAGAAGTAGATTCCACCGCAGAGCTCAATCTTGCCGTTGAAGGTCTTCTTGTAGCCAATTATTTTAAGATTGTCTTCAAGCTCAATACCGGCAGTCTCAAGCCAGTTCTTGCGGTTGTCGCCAGTTGCGCCCCAACCTGGGTAGCATCCATATACATAGACGCTGCCAGTATCATCAGTAAGTGTGAGGTTGCCGTAGGTTGGGTTGTCAATGTCGGTGATTTGACCAGAAAGACGATAGTAAACGCTCTCGTCATCAGGCTTGGTGAGGAACTCGCCAATTGTGATGTCGGTAACAGGAATGTGTGTCTCATACTGTCCTCCTGTCATCTGTGGGTTGCCGTTGTAAGCACCGCGCTTACCCACGAGAGTAACGATGTCGCCTTCCTTCAGGCCAAGAGCCTGGAAGTCACCCTTAGCTCCAATGCCATAAACATACATCTCACCACTGTAGTCACGCAGGTAGATGTTGCCGTAGTCGGCCTTAGCAACCTTTTGGATTACACCAGTAATGCGATACTGAGTGTCACCTACTTCAGCAGCCAGGAATTCAGCCACATTGCAGTCAACGATAGAACCGATTTGGTTGATGGTAGCAGTTACAGCACTCTCCTGTGAACCATTGCTAGTCTTGAAGGTAACCACTGCGCTGCGGTCGCCACCATTGTTAGCGTTGGCATGGAAAGTCACGGTTGGGTTGCTTCCAGAGGTGATGTTGGTGATAGCGAGCCAGTTCTTAGCGCTCTCAGGAATCTCAACGCTCAAGCCATTGCCCTTGCAGTTAAGGTTCACAGTAACGTCGCCACCCTCCAATGGAATAGTGGCATCCTCGGGATCAATGCTCTCAACCTTGAGCAGCGACTTCACAATCTTAAGTACGGTAACATCCACAAGCTCTATCTTAGTTCCATAAGTTGTCTTAGGACCTTCAACAGTAACCAAGTCACCCTCTTCAAGTCCAAGGCTCAAGAAGTTCTTAGTCTTGCCATTCTTGTCAAGAGTACCATAGATGTAGATCTCACCAGTATTGTCAACGAGCCACCAGTTACCATAAACGGTGTTCTCGATGCGGGTAACAGTACCGGTCACGCGATAGGTCTTGCTGTCGGGACCTGCGATTACCTCGGCACAAGTAGCGTCTTGAACTGTTGCAAGACCTTGAATAACGTTGATTCGCTGAGTGCGGCCAGCGCAGTTAATCTTGAGCTCAGCAGAGCGTCCGTTATCATAAGCAGGAGCGCTGAAAGTGATCTTGCCGTCACCACTGCCACTCTTGGGGCTTACGGTGAGCCACTCGGGAATCTCGCTCTCTTCAAAGTTCCAAGCGCCTTGGGCTGTTATGTCGATAGTAGCCTCACCACCGTTGACGCTGATGGGCACGTAGGAACGAGACACTTGAATCTCATTAAGAAGTGTTACAGTGTCTTCATCGGAGCAGCTAACAAACATAGCACCTACCAGTGCAATAAATGCGGGAATAAAATATCTAAGTTTCATAGTAGTGTATGTGCTTTATGAATTAATTGAAAATATACTTAATACCTATTGCCACGTTCCAGCACTGGCCAATGTTGTGGTTGGGAACCCAAGTCTTGGTGTCGCCGTCAATGGCCTTAATTGTAGAGAATGTTGCATATCCATCGGCGTCAACGCCCTCATATTTGAGGATACGAGCGTCGCTGCCAATAGCAGGATTCAAGTACTTGCTAACACCCCAGCTAGAGTTGAAGAAGTTCAGAACGTTCTTCATGTCGAAGCTCAACTGGATTGTGTGCTTGGTATTACCAGCACGGAAGTTGAAGTCGTGCTTGTAACCAAGGTCAATGCGATGTACCCATGGGCTGTAAACGCTGTAACCCTCGGCATAATCGCCTTGATGATTCTTCAGGTAGCTGTCTTTGTGAACATAGGCCATGAAGCGGTCACGGTCGTTGTCACTAACGAAGCGGAACTCGCGGTTTGCAACCTGCTCATCGGTTGGAACATAGATAGCGTCGTAGTTATAACCGTCACTGTTCATGTCGTTGACAGTCATATATGAGTAGTTGTAACCACCGCGCCAGGTCTCATAGATAAGGCTGTAGTGGTTGCCGCTGCGGTCATGCAAAGTTGCACTGGCGATGAAACGGTCAGGAGTTACATACTGCGAGTTGTGCAGACGTATATTGTTGGGGCCTTCCCAAGTAGGAACGTAGGTGAAGGCACTTTCGGCAGCCGAACCTGGCATACCGGTAACTTCCTTCGATACAGTGTGAGTGTAAGAAGCCATCAGGCTTACCCAATCGGCAGGCTTAGCAGTTGCCATCAAGTTAGCGCTCCATCCGTATCCCTTGCTAGTGTTCTCAAGAACGAAAGCCTTGGTACCTGTGCGGAAACCAGCAGGATAGATAGGACGGTTGTCAACACCGTTGAAGCGGGCGAAGCCACCCACGCTTGGAATTGACCAGTCGCTGATCGAAACAGCATTGATAGTCTTGTTGAAAATAAACTCGCCAGTGAATGTCAATGGGAACGAAATTGGCAAAGCATAGTCTATTGCTATCGAAGATTTCCACACCTGTGGCATCTTGAACTTAGGATCTACACCATTAACTGCCGAGGGAACTGTACCATCTTCGGGCTTAACAGTTTGAGGATATCCCATACCAAAGAGCTTCTGCTGCAGAGCATCGATAGTGGCATGACCATTAGCGTCGGTAACAAGACCACCCTCAAAGAGACTCATATCGGTGTTCTTGGAATTTAGCTGAGCCTGATATTGTACCATACCACCGTTGGTGGGCATATTGGTGAAGAATACCAATGGCAGACGGCCCGAGAAGAGACCTGTACCACCACGAAGCTTCAAGCTCTTGTCGCCGAGAATGTCATAAACGAAACCTACACGAGGCGAGAAAGTGATGCTGCTGTTTGGCCACTTACCTGTGTCGATGTGACGAACGTTGCCGTCATTGTCATAATAGTTAAGGTCGAGGATGGCTTTGTTGGTCATCAGGTCGCTATTGTTAAAGAACAAACCGTCAATTCGCAAGCCATAGGTCAATTTGAACTTGTCGGTAACGTTCCACTCATCCTGGCCGTAGATACCAGCCTTGTTGAACTGAACGCGGGCGGCAGGTGTTTTCTCACCGTCATAACCGTAAGTCAAGCAAACTACCTCGGGAGCAGCGCCATTGATGAAATCGTCAACGCTTTGATAGCGGTAGTAACCTGTACCGTTACGCATATACTGGTTGTCAGCCATCTGATGCTCAAAGTTGATACCTGCTATAATTTTGTGGCTTCCAGCATAGTAGGTAATATCATCCTTAATATTCCAAATGGTGTTGTGAACAGCATTGTTCCAAGTAAACAGCTCATAACCAAGGGCCATGTAGTTGCCTGTGGTGCCTGTTCCATCAAGAATATCGATGAATGGGAATTCATCAGAGTTGCTTCCACGCACATCATCAAGTTTTGACCAAGTAGCGAGGAACTGGTTCGACAGGTTGTCGCTCAAGCGGCTGTTCAAGTCAAACGAGAGAGAGTGCACGATATTCTTCATCGAATACATAGCATTGGCAAAAATCATCGAGTACTGCGAAGCACGGCTGTAGGCCGAGCGTGTACCACCGTCCATCGACGAAGCATTAGTAGCGTTCCAAATGTTATTGTTAGTATAGTTGTAACGCAATGCCAAGTGATGATCGTTGGTGATGTTCCAGTCGATGCGGGCAAGCAGTTTACTGTTGTTCTCGTCGGCAGGGAAGTCGGTAAACGAACCAGTGTCGTAACCATATTTCTTCATCACGTGGTCTTTAACACGCTGCAGGTCGGCGATAGTAGTACGCGACAAGTAGTTGTCGGGGTCGGCAACGCCGTTCTCCGAAGCGCGCCAGCGGTTGGCAATGGTAGGAATCTTCGACATTTCACCGTTCACGAAGAAGAACAACTTGTTCTTGATGATTGGGCCACCCAGAGTAAAGCCATAAGTTGTGGTGCGGTCTTTTGCACGAGCTCCGGCAAGTTGCTCACCCTCGATGCAGTCACCACGCAGGTGCTCATTGCGATGGTAAAGATAGGCACTTCCACGGAATGTGTTGTTACCGCTCTTAGTAATGGCGTTAACACCACCACCAATGAAGTTGGTTTGACGAACGTCATAAGGCGAGATAACCACCTGCAACTCCTCAATAGCGTCGAGTGAGATTGGGTTACCACCACCAGGAAGTTTGTCGCTCAAACCGAAGTTGTTGTTGAAGTTGGCACCATCAACAGTGAAGTTGGCAGTACGACCATCAGCACCGGCAAAAGCCATTCCATTACCTCCATAAGGCGAGAGGCGAGTAACGTCGGTGATGCTGCGGGTAACGGTGGGAAGGTTGGTGATTTGAACATTGGAGATGTTGGTAGTAGCTCCAGTCTTCTCACCAGCGAACTTCGAACCTGAGCCCACAACAACCACTTCTTCGAGTTGGTTAGCATCGGCCCTCATAGTTACGGGCAAATTGTAGGTCTCGCCCAGAGGCAATGTGATTTCAGACATCACCATTGTCTTGTAACCAATGTAGGACACTGTAGTAGTGTAAGGACCACCAGTACGCATACCTTGGATGTAGAAACGTCCATCCATGTTGCTCACGGCGTTGTACTCAGTACCCGAGGGCACATGCACTGCCTTTACCACTGCGCCAATGAGGGGCTCATTGGTGTCGTCAACGATTACACCTGTCATCGACGAGGTTGTAATCTGCGCATTAATTGACATTGCTGCTGCCAGCAACATCATCAGCGTTGATAAGTAAAATCTTTTAAGCATAAAAATTGTAGATTAATAAAAAAATTATTAGTAAAAAACGAGTTTTTTCAATAGTCGTGTCTTTATTAATATAAAATATGTGTATTTCTGATACTATATAAAAAGCGACACACCGTTATTAGATACAATACTCTAATAGCGGTGCGCAACCTATACTTTGTGGCTCTGTGTTCTTTGAGTGCGATATCAAGTCACCGGCAGTATATGTCTGACTGCCAGGCACCTGAATCTCAAATATAAAGAACTTAAATAAAGCCATTTCTTTGAACCAAGGTCCTAATTTCGGTGCAAAGGTATTGATATTTTTTGGGATAGAAAAATCAATTTCAAAACATTTTTCCACATTAACCATTTTAACTAAAAATTTACAACAAAATCACACGACACAAACACCCAAATCACTGTTCCTTAGCACATTGTATTCCAAATATGTTAAAACAACAACCACCAACAACCGCTTATTTTTTAACAAAACCATGGTATGCAACGAGTTGCCATCATCTATCCATTAAGGCTATTGACATTCAATCTCAATATTTAGCAACGGCACAAAAAAATTATGCAGGTGTTTCTCAACAGCCGCATAAAGTAAACCTTAAAAATCTAATCCTATGAAAAAACTTGGTGCAAATATACAATCACATCAATAATCATGCAACATATTTATTGGAAAAAAATGATGAATTTAACATTTTTTGGGGCACAACAAATTCATTTGTCGCATTCTCACGAAAAACCGAAGTCCTCTCTCTTGGCAATAACAATTTATCTTTGTAACTTCGTGCCCTGAAACTCGACTCAAAATGACAGCTTTTGACTTAAACATACTGGGATGTGGATCGGCAACCTCTACCCTACGCCACTTGCCTTCGTGCCAAATTCTAAACGTGCGAGGCCATCTAATGATGATTGACTGCGGTGAGGGAGCGCAACTCGAGATGCGACGCATGCACCTCAAGTTCTCACGCCTGAACCACATCTTTATCAGCCATTTGCATGGCGATCATTGCTTTGGGCTATTGGGACTCATTTCCACTATGGCGCTTCAAGGAAAGGGCGGCACCCTCACCGTGCACATCTTCAAGGAAGGAGCCGAACTCTTCGGGCGCATGCTTGACTTCTTTTGTCGCGAGCGCCCATTTGAGCTAAAGTTCAACATCATTGACACCCGCAAAGCAGTAATATATGAGGACGATGCCATCACGGTCACCTCGTTCCCAGTCAACCACCGAGTGCCATGCGTGGGTTTCCTTTTCAGGGAGAAGCCAAAACAGCGCCACATCAATGCCGACGCCTGCAAGCAGCATGATGTGCCACAGCATGCCATGAACAGCCTCAGACTAGGAAAGGATTACGTCACACCACAGGGAGTTGTGATTCCCAACACTGAGCTAACCACCGATGCCGACCCCTCAATATCCTATGCCTTCTGCAGCGACACCAAGTACTCCAAGCGTGTGATAAACGCAGTGCAGGGTGTCGACTGGATTTATCACGAGGCCACCTATGGCGACGAAAACCTAAAGAATGCCGTCAAGCGCTACCACAGTACAGCACGCCATGCGGCAGTTGTGGCTCGAGAAGCTGGAGTAAGACGGCTTATAATAGGCCACTACAGCAACCGATACATGGACGAGACAGTCCTATTGCGCCAAGCCCAAGAGGAATTTCCAGCAACCATGCTTGCTATGGAAGGCATGACTATCGACCTCAACAAGGTATGACCTAGAAGTGGTTGGGGCGTTCTGGAATGGCAGCCAATCTATAAAAAAATGAAAAATATTTGCCAGTAACGAAAAAAGTAGTACCTTTGCACCCGGGTAAGTCCTACACGGCCAGCTCCCTGCCAATCCCCCAGGTCTTGACCGAAGCAAGGGTAACAGGTTGTAGCGGCGCGATGTAGTCTTCTTACCCTTTTTTTGTATCCCTACATCATCTTTCCCTTTTATATAAAAAAATGTGACGCATCGCATGCGCCACAGATTGCTTTATGTATTTACTATTCGGTCGGGATTTTTCTTTATAAAGTCTTTCCAGGATTTTGCACCGCCACTTGATATGGGTTTCTTGCTTTCATAAAAGTGACACAGAGCGGCTGCCAAAGCATCGGTAGCATCGAGCAGGCGGGGCATATCGTCGGACGAGATGTTGAGCTGACGCTGCAGCATCATTGCCACTTGCTCCTTGCTGGCAGCACCATTGCCCGTAATTGCCATTTTTATCTTGCGAGGCTCATACTCAGCAATGGGAACCTGGCGCCCTAGCGCGGCAGCCATCGCCACACCTTGAGCACGGCCAAGTTTAAGCATCGACTGAACATTTTTTCCATAGAACGGCGCCTCTATCGCCATCTCGTCAGGCAGAAAGTCCTCAACCAAACTTAACACTCGATCATAGATGCGGCGCAATCTCATGTAGTGGTCTTCAATCTTACTAAGCTGAATCACACCCATAGCAATAAGAGAGGGTTTACCGTCGAAGATGCCAAGCAAGCCATAGCCCATCACATTAGTGCCAGGGTCAATGCCTATAATTATCTTATCGAAGTCTTTATTCTCCATTGCTACAAGTCGATATTCTCCATAAATGTAGTGAAACCGGCAACTTTGTCGCCAAAACGCTCGGTGAGTTGCTCATGGAGCCCTTTGCCCACAACTTGATTCCACCGCTGAAGCTCACCAAGGGTCGATGCCTGCAACTGAAACGCAAAGCAAGCTCCCCCCTCGTTGTGCCCCATCAAACGCATCAGGCGAGGTTCGCGCACCATGCCTCTAGCCACAGCCTGTGGCACATAATACTCGCGCATCCAGTCTAGGAACTCGCCGCTGATGTCACAATCAACATGATATGTCGTGTTACAAACTATCATCACTGCAAAATTACACAAAAATCCGCATTTCACCAAAAACTCACCAATGACCAGCCACAATCCAAGTTAGAAGTAGCATGCTAGAAATGATTTCAAAAAAAACTAACAACTAACACTAATAACTAACAACTATTTACTATCTTTGCAAGAAATATATTCAAAAACTATGAAAACCAAGTTTTTCGCTATTATTGCAACTTTAATGAGTTCCATGTTTGCAATGGCTCAACTGCCAACTCAAGCACCATCTCAACCCACCCAGCAAGTTAGCTCGGGCACACTGGAGTTTTATCCCGACTTTAAGTCACAGTATATAACCAGCCGCAATGTAACAGTATGGCTTCCCGATGGTTACACCCTGGGAGAGCCTTGCGACGTGCTCTACATGCACGACGGGCAGATGCTTTTCGACGCCACAACCACTTGGAACAAGCAAGAATGGCAAGTCGATGAGGTGATGGGACGTCTAATTGCCGAAGGCAAAATCAGGCGATGCATCGTGGTGGGTGTCGACAACACCCAGAATAGACTTAACGACTACTTCCCTACCCTATGCTACAAGTATGTGCCTGAAGAGCAACGCAAGGACGTTGACGTCAGCGTCTACATGGGTGACGAATACCTGCGTTTTCTCGTTGAGGAAGTGAAACCATTTATCGACAACCATTACAAGCCTCTTACATCGCGTGAGCACACCTTCGTGATGGGCTCAAGCATGGGTGGACTTATTTCGCTCTATGCATTGTGTAATTATCCTGAGGTCTTTGGTGGCGCGGTTTGTATGTCCACTCATCTGTCGATGAACTTTTTCGACCCCAAGTTCAAGAGTGAATATTGGTCAGAAGGACTACGCCTATTTGTGAAGGAAAACTTACCCAAGCCAAATAGTTGTTTGCTATATATGGATGGTGGTACTGTTGAACTAGATGACACCTATCGTCCTTATCAGAATAAGCTGAACGCAGTAATCAGCGGTTTAGGATGGGATAGCGCACATTTTGTTTATTACCTCTATGAAGGTCACAAACACATGGAAACTTTCTGGGCCGAACGATTGCACGTGCCATTCATGTTCTTATTGAAGAAATAAAATGAGGTATTTCCTTAAATTGTCATATCAAGGAGTAGCCTACCATGGCTGGCAAGTGCAGCCACACGATGTGAGCGTGCAAGAGACCATCGAAAAGGCGCTCGCAATGGTGCTCCGTCACGACACGCCAATCACAGGTGCTGGTCGCACCGATTCGGGCGTGAACGCGACTACTATGTATGCCCATTTCGACACCGAGAAACCCATCGACGACACCAACTCACTCGTGCGAAGTCTCAACGGCATTCTACCACAAGATATTGCTATCTACGAGGTCATTCCTGTGGACGATACGGCTCATGCGCGCTTCGACGCCACTAGCCGCACCTATCATTACCTGGCCCACACTGGCAAGTCACCGCTACTGCGCACCACAAGTTGGCAGTGCAACCCCAAGCTCGACTTCAAATTGATGAACAAAGCTGCAAAACGATTGCTCGACTATGAAGATTTCACCTCGTTCAGCAAGCTACACACCGACGTGAAGACCAACAACTGCCACATAACCGAGGCGCATTGGGAGCGTTGCGACAGTATTGACACAAACGTGCAACAGTGGGTATTCACTATCACTGCCGACCGCTTCCTGCGCAATATGGTGCGTGCAATTGTGGGAACCCTCGTAGATGTGGGAATGCACAAAATTACCGTAGAGGATTTCTGTCACATCATTGAGAAAAAAGACCGTTGTGCAGCCGGCACATCAATGCCCGCCCACGCGCTTTACCTGTGGGACATAAAGTATCCTTATCTCTGAGAAGAGAATTAAAGTTCGTTGGCATACACCATGCGAAGTGTTGACATGTCGTCGAACATCTCATCCGCACGCTTTTGATCAGTTGCGCTCCACATAGCCATGGGGATGTTGCACAACTTGATGAATCGGCGCATTGACCTATCGTTAATGTAGGTCTTGCGTCCAATGGCTATCATGTTTACACGGGGCTCGTCACTGTTGAACAGATGTTTAATATCCTGCATTATCACAGCGCAAGGACTCACTGCATCCTCATTAAGCATCGCCTCCTTGAAACCTGCGTGCTTCACCTCACGGTAACGATCCATCGAAAAGCACTCAACCACCATTCTATCCTTAAGCTTAGGGAAGAATTTTTCAAGCACAACAGGATCATCGGTCTTGTCAACCACAAATGTGACATCGGGATGCGCTAGAAAAATCTCGTTGATTTCACGCCATGTGAGCGGAGTGTAGGTTTTGCCGTTTTTACCACGTAGCGGAGCTGCTGTGAACTCGCTCATGTGCGGAGGGTCGCAGGAGTAAATGGTATCAATCATATCTTCACTTGAATGAAACGCCAGTGGCTCGCCCTCAGGTGAGATAACGATGTCAAGCTCTATGAATTTCACACCGCCAGCAATGGCATGCTCAACAGCCTCACGGCTGTTGGTATATTCGAGCGAGTCTATGTTACCGCCAGCATGGGCAATGATAGTACGCTCAGGCACATTGGGCTCATTGGCACGCAAATAGAGCAGCAGCGCCATAGCAAGCAGCACCACCAATCCCAATGTGTATAAAACCACCTTTTTCAAATCAAATATTTATTAAATTGGGGTCACACTAGGCAACCCCAATCAATGACATGTTATAGCAATTGTGTCAAAGAATTGACACCAAGTTTAGTCTTCTTTTATTTCCCAGCCGAGGGCCGATGCGCCAAGTACTGCAGCGTCGCTCTCCTTGAGCTCGCTGATGAGAATCTTAACCTTGCCCTTGAACACCTTCATGATGTTCTTGTCAAAAGCCTCACGAATTGGGTTCATGATGTAATCGCCACTCTTGGTCAATCCGCCAAAGATAACGAATGCCTCAGGGCTCGAGAATGTAACAAAGTCGGCAAGTGCCTCACCCAGGATAGTGCCTGTGTAGTTGAAGATGTCGAGAGCCAACTTGTCGCCCTTCACAGCACAGTCATACACGTCTTTAGATGTGATGTTTTCGATGTCATATTCACGAAGCAAAGAGTCCTCGTCACGAATTTCGAGGAACTCACGGGCTGTACGTGCTACGCCTGTAGCCGAGCAATAAGCTTCAAGGCAGCCAGTGCGACCACAACCACACACGCGTCCATTGTTGCGCTTCATGATAACGTGACCAAGCTCACCGGCGAAACCGTCGTGACCATAAACCATTTGTCCGTTAACAACGATACCGCTACCAACGCCTGTTCCAAGGGTAATCATGATGAAATCCTTGAGACCACGAGCTGCACCATAGGTCATTTCTCCAATTGCAGCAGCGTTGGCGTCGTTGGTGATAAGGCATGGAATGCCAAACTTTTCGGTGATGAGGTCGGCCAGGGGTATTGGAGTGGGCCAAGGCAAGTTAACACCGTCTTCTATCACGCCAGTAAAATAGTTGGCGTTGGGAGCGCCAATACCAATGCCGTTGATTTTACCTTCGGCATCGTTTGCCACGATAATACGGCTAATCTCGGTGTAGAGCTCGTCGATGTAGTCTTCAATCTTCGAGTGCTTTCCAGTCTTGATGGAGCTACTGGCGATAACTGTGCCACGTGCATCCACGATTCCAAAAGCGGTGTTGGTGCCGCCCATGTCAATACCAATTACATAGGGTTTCATAATGTTTACAGATTTAACGCGTTAATGTTTTTATTTTTTTATTTTTATTCTGCACAAAGTTAGTTATTTTACAGCAATAAACATGCATTTTTGCTGTATTTTTTTAGAAGTTCACCTGCAGTCGCACGTTGAACTGGCGGCGAGTGAGGTAATTGGGCACGGCATACTGGATTCGATTCACGTCGGTAACCCAGTAATAGCTGCTCACGTTGCTGATGTCGAGTAGGTTAAAGACGTCAAGTCCCAGCCAGATGCTCTTAAAGTGGCTAAAGAATCCACTCGAAGGCTTGTGGTCCTCGCCCAGGAGCATATAGGACAAACCTATGTCCACACGTTTATAAGCTGGCTGACGGAAGTAACCTTGGTCGCGAGTGCGTTGTGGTGCTGTTGTGGGCAGACCATCACTTATGATACCCTTCAGACTGAACTTGATGCGTGGAAACTTGGGGAAGTAGTCGGTAAAGAAAATCGCCACGCTATATCGCTGGTCGGTAGGAAGCGGAACTTTCACTCCGTTAAGCTCTTCCTGAGTCTTCATTAGCGAGAAGCTGATCCACGAGTCGGTACCCTCTACAAACTGTCCGAAGATTTTGAAGTCGATACCTGCGATATATCCCTTCGACGAGTTCACACCACTATAACTCAACTTGAGGTTGTCGACCTCATAAGGTATCATATTGCTCAAGTTCTTATAGTAAATCTCGGAGGTGAGCTTGAACGGACGGTTCAGCGCCCTAAACGAGTAGTCACCTCCTAGTATCAAGTGAATGCTGCGTTGCGACTTGATGTCGCGGTTAAGCACGATAATCGAATTTCCGTTATCATCCATCGACTGGATGCGATACTCCTTGTAGAACGGCGACTGATAATAGAGACCCCCAGCCAAGCGCAGAGCGAAACGGTTATTGCGCTCTGGCACATAACCAATGCTGAATCGAGGCGAGATGAGCGACTCTTTGTTAAAGTCCCAATAACTGTAGCGAACACCCACATTAAATGTAAAAGCTCCAGCACCGGAATATAGGCGATAAGTGTCTTGAACGTATGCCGAGAAGCGGTTGGTGCTCAAGTCGTTGTTGGAACTCATGTTATAGATGACATTCACCTCATTGGGAATGTGAGGCAAAGAATAGCCTGCCGAATCGCGCCATTGCCACTCACGTGAGCGCTCGTAGAACACATCATGACGCATTTGGACCCCATAGCTAATGTTGTTGTTGTTAAGTCCAATATTTCCCTTGAGCGAAGCGCTGTATACGTTAATTTTCAGGCGGTTGCGCGCATGCTCATGGTACTTGCCCACACCTAGCTCGCCACCAACGCCCTCATCGCCACTAGTACCCGCCTGGTCGAGCCAATACTCGCCGTGAATGTCGTAGGCAACAAGCTCGTCGGTGCGGTAAGCGCTACCGGTGAGTGTGAGGTCGGTACCCTTGTCGTTGAACTTATAGTTGAATTGCAGAGCGCCAAAATAGGTGTGGAACTTATCTTTTTCCTGACCATCGAAATATACAAGGAACGATTTGGCGTTGGTCGAGGTACCGAAACTGGTCTCGCGATTAGCAGGAGTAAAGCGGTAGTCATTGAGCGAAACGTTGCCAAGCAGCGACACTTTGAACTTCTTGCTGGGTTTGAACACAATGTGGGTCTGATAGTCAAAGAACTGTGGATCGTACTCACCTTTCGACTCCAGAGATCCTAGCATAGATGAATTGCGCTTGTAGCGCACACCATGCATCTGCGAGAACTTGTTAGTACTGTGGCCCAACGTGAGTGTTCCTCCTTGCAGACTCGCACTGAGACTCCCCTCAAATGCCTGGGGCTCCTTGTAGGTAATATCGAGCACACTCGACATCTTGTCGCTGTACTCGGCATTGAAACCTCCTGTCGAGAAGTTCACCTTCTGCACCATGTCACCGTTAATGATACTAAGTCCCTCCTGTTGGCCATTAGTTACCAATTGCGGACGGTATACCTCAATGCCATTGATGTAGACACTATTCTCGTCGTAGGTACCACCGCGCACCATGTACTGCGCACTCATCTCGTTCTTGCTGCTAACGCCAGCCTGAGTGGTAATCACATTCTCCACTGTGTTGCCACTTGCGCTGGGAGTCATTTTAGCAAGCTCGATATCAATGTCCTGCATGGTGTTGGTCTGCTTCTTGTACTCGGTGACCTGAATCTCCTGGAGTTCAATGGTCTTTTTGTACATCTTAGGACTGAGCGTGATAGGGCTCACTGGTTTTATGAGTCGCCGCTTCACGTCGCTATATCCCATGCATGAAAACACCACCTCGATGGTATCCCTTGCCGGTACGGTTATCTCGTATCGGCCGTTCAGGTCGGTATTCGCACCAAGCATCGTGCCACTAATGCGCACAGCGGCAAACTCAACCGGTTGGTCTTGCTCATCGACCACCGTTCCACTAATCTTAATCTGTCCTTGCATCGCTAGCGACGTGGTGACCATCGCCACCAGCAAGGCTATCTTGAATATAATATTTTTCATTGTATTTAATATAACGAGAAAAAAGGTCGATTAGTATTTTATACACGCGCAGGAGCAAAAAAATGCTTGGCGCAAAGCCAAGCATTTTTAAGTCTTAACCTAGGCTAACAAGTGGCCCTATTTAAACAAATAGGTAGTCACACTCTGTTTTCCCAAATAGAACGTTTTAGCCTTAACTAGTTTGCAGTTTGCGGGCACTTTCACAGGAGCGCTCCACAATGGAGAAGTGAGAGTGGGCTCACTGCCGTCAAATGTGTATCGCACTTGTGCCTGAGAATATTGTGCATTGGCAAGCAGGTTGCCATCCTTGATGATAATGCCTGGCTGTGCAATGTGGAAATTGTAGCCTCGCTTGCTCAGCATTGGCAGTTCCCAAGTGCCTATGTTAGCATTATACTGTGCTCGAGCCTGGGCCATTGCATTATCGTCACCAGTCCACGCTGGAGTAGCATTCCAACCTCGCTCAACGAGTCCGAATATCTTTGGAACCACCAGCATCTCAACCTCGCTGTAACGTCGCAGTGTCTCGCCCCAAAGTTGGGCTTGCACGCCTATAATGTTTTCTCTCTTGACTAGCTTGGTTTTACCCTCAGCCTTGTCGCCATAGAGGTTCCAAGGTTGGGCACGCCAAGAATCAAACTCGTTGACCGCGCCGCCCCAATGCAATCCTTGCTCATATTGGTGCCAACTGTAGCCCATGTCCATATAGAAGTTATCTACATTCGACAAAATGGTGGGATAGCCGGCATTGGCCACTTTATAGGGCACCTCAATTCGACTTCCAATAGTGCTCCAAGCATTAACGCCGGCAAATCGTGGCGCTACACGCTTGTTGAATTCATCACTGTGGTTCAATGCCACCTCTTGCCAGCCTTCAATCTTGATACCTTTCCTTATGAGCATGTCGCTAATACGGTCGATATAGTGCTCCATCATAACGTGAGTGTCTTTCATCTTTTCTTTGGCCATTAGAGCTTTAACTGCAGGACTATTGTCCCAACATCCGCTAGCCACCTCATCGCCACCCAGGTGCACAATATCAAGCTTTAGGTCTGCCGAATGATACATCTTGCCCAACTCCCTCACCACTTTTTCAAGGAAGCGGTAAGTGCCTTCGATAGCGGGATTGAGCACATTGTTGCCATAGGCCTGAATAGACTTGTATCCACCCTTGTCGTCTGGATCCCAGAGCATATATTCCTGGGCCTTCTTGAGATTGCTCTCGGCAAGATGGTTATAACGATATTTCATCGCCACAATGGCAGCGCGCGAGTGCCCCGGAGTGTCAATTTCAGGGATTATCTTGATGCCGCGGGCATTGGCATACTTGAGTAAATCAATGAACTGCTCACGAGTAAGATAGCCATTAGCGCTCTGACTAAGGTCATTAGGATTACCGTTGCCATCAAAAATCTGTGCAAGATATCCATCTTTTAGTTCATCAAGCGTGCATCCACGCCTTGAAGCCACCTGTGTGAGTTCGGGTAATCCGGGTATCTCCACACGCCATGCCTCATCATCGGCAAAGTGGAACTGAATTGTATTGATTTTATATAAAGCTAATAGGTCAATCAAGCATTTAATTTGGTCAAGACCATAAAAGTTGCGGGCGATGTCGACCATAAAACCACGATACGACAAGTCGGGCTCATCAACTATCTTGCACAAAGGCAACGTGTTGCGCTTGCTATGACTCAAAGCAGCAACAAGGGTCTTGGCACCATTCAGAACAGCAATATCGGTGGTTCCGTTAATCACGATGCAGCTATCGGTGACCTCCATCTCGTAATACTCATTATTCTCACTCATGTTACGGTCCACCCTTGCCTCGATTACAAACGGACAGTCTTCCATCACATGAATGCCTTGATACTGGAGATTATTGGAAAGGAAATTCTTCACCCTTCCAAAGTCTTGTTTACGTGCCAACATGAACGGTGGAGCCTTGAACGACACAAGGTTTGGGATCCTCACTTCGCCACCTTTATCGTCGAGCAACACCTGCTTGGGTGTGGGAAGAATATCAAAAGGCATAGTGCTCGCCACTCCCTTGTTCACCAACTCATTAAAGGCATAAACCTTGTTGCCATCGGGATATTCATCGGTAGCGCTCCACTGCCCTGGTTGATTAAGCTCGCTGCGCTCGATTTTAACAGCAATGGGATTCTTTGTGTCGCCATTGAGCACCAAGTGGCCGCCAGCGGGAGCGTACCATAAGTTCACGAATTTTCCTTTCATCATCATGTCGATAACTAGCGAGTCACCAGCTGCAAGAGTGCTGTATCGCTCGTTAGGTTTCACCTGATAATAGGTAGTGGAAATCTCCTCTATATCAACAGGACATGTGGGATCAAGCTCTAATCGCCTTGAGAACTGGTTGAAGAAGAACATCCAGTTGCTTTCCAGCGAATTGCCGCTCACATTCTTAATCACAAACTTGGAGCTGTAGAAACCTGGTTTGGCATCGTTCTTCTCCATGTCCCATCGCACGCTGATGGGTGACTGAGCGATAGCTCCAAATGCTGTTATACTCATTATTGCTGCAAGAAGCAGAGCTTTTGTGCTTTGTTTTTTCATTGCTTTATAGTTTGCTATTTATTATTTCTTCAAATAAGTTGGAACAGGCATCCTCGAGCAGGTCGAGAACCAGTTCAAATCCCTCAGCACCTTCATAGTAGGGGTCGGGAACATAATCATAGTGTGCCCTTAATTTTACAATGTAGTCGCCCATCATCACTATCTTAGCCTGCTGCTCGGGCGAAGCGGCTAGGTGCATGAGGGTGCGACGGTTGCTCTCATCCATCGCCACTATGATATCAAAGTCTTCGAAATCATCGATTGTAATAGGGCGGGCGCGGTGAGTGAGGTTGTATCCGCGACGACTTGCATGGCGTCGCATGCGTGGGTCGGGAAGTTGTCCTCGATGCCCACTATAGGTACCTGCCGAGTCAATTTCAAAGCGATGCGACAACTTTCGCTCCTCAACAAGCCGCTGCAACACCCCCTCAGCCGCTGGTGACCGGCAGATATTTCCCAAGCACACAAAGAGTACCTTAATTTTCATTACATTAGATGCATGATTCGGTCGTAGTTCACTTGGATGACGCCTTTCACTTTCTCAAAGTACTCCTTAGCCTCATCAACGTTCTTGCCTTCGGGCAACCTGATGGCGATTGAGTCGAAAGTCTTGTATTCGTAAATAACAGTAGCGCCATATTTCTTGACGGCCTTCATTAGTGACTTTTTTCCGCTCTTGCCATCATAGAGAATGATAAGAGTATTGTCGCTGTGAAGCTTGGGTGGCTTACCTGGCTGATCTTGTCCTGGCCTGGGCCTTATCGGCCTAATAACGCGAGCATCAATGGCCAGTGCCAAAACTGTACAAATTAACGATAATATAATAATGCGTTTCATCATGTTGCAAAGGTACAAAACTTTTTTTAAACGCCAATTCTTGATGAAACATTATTAGAAAAGGGGAAAAGAGGATTAAGATTGGTTTTTAAGAAACACCTTGTTTTAAAATTATCTAAGTCGTTTCATAAGGGTAGTGTCGCCAACTATCCATAAGATGTCGCCAACTTCAAACACCATGTCGGGTGTAGGCGAAAGGAAATTGTCTTCGCCATGCTCAACCGCCACAATCATCGATTTATAGTCCTCACGCAAACTTGTGTCGCCCAGACGCTTACCAATTAGAGGGGATTTCTCGCTAAGAGCAAAATGAGTGAACTTCACCTCACCGCTAGTGTTGGCAGGAGGTGTGCTATTGGCTTCAAGCAACGGAAGTAAGGTCTGAATTTGTTCATCAGTACCTATCACACCAATCAAATCCCCTGGGAAGATTCGCATATTGCCCGTTGGGATGCTATATCGCACTGAGTTACGCAAGATGGCAACAACATTAACGCCATATTTGCGTCGCAAGTCAGTATTCTTGAGTCGTTGGCCCACGAAGGGGCAATCATTACCCACAGTCATGTAGGCCAAGTGCATGTCGCTCACCAAATTGTTGTCCTTGCCTGTGCGTCGGTTCTCACGTTCATTCACGTTGCTGATGAATCGTTTCTCAACATTATCGAGCTGCCTGCGAGCCAAGGGTGCCAATAACAATAGAAGCGCCGCAAAATATATTAAAGACACAAATACCGATGTAATACTTGTATAAAAACCATAGAGCAGCGAGTTGATAAAAGCGAGCATGAGCATCCCACCCACAAGCATCATCACCACTCGTGGCATCACCACAAGGCTTCCCTCGCTGGCAAACAGTTTTTTCTCCTTACGGGTAAAGCTTGGAGTGATTATAGCATAGAAGAATGGAGAAAGCAACAGTAGCGAACCAACAATACTGATGAGCACCGCCAGATTGTGACTCATCACCTTCTCAAGCATGTTGATTACCAAAGGAATGAGATAGGAACGCAACAGGAATATGGAAGCTACAATCACTGCCGAGTAAAGAACCAATCGTGTGGCATGACGCTTTACGATTTTAACCCACATGTTTCGCAGCGAAGGCTTGACATCGGCGCTTGCTGTCTTGCTGTATCCCTCAAGAAGGGTATTCCACCTCTTGGGAAGGCGCTTCTCAACAAATTTGTAACAAGGCAGTGCACTCTTAATGAAAAACGGTGTTGTAAAGGTTGTGATGACACTCACCGTCACAATGATTGGATAAATGCTCTCGTCGAGCACGCCTAGAGTAGTGCCCAAGGTGGCAATAATAAACGAGAACTCGCCTATCTGCGTGAGGCTGAATCCGCTCTCCATAGCAATGCGAAGAGGCTGACCAGCAGCAAGCATACCAGTTGTACCAAATATAATCATACCCACAATCACCACTACCGATAGCAACGTTATCATGCCTGCATACTGCACTATCACCTGAGGGTCGACCATCATGCCCACCGAAATGAAGAAAACAGCACCGAAAAGGTCTTTCACAGGTTTCACAACTCGCTCAATTCGCTCAGCATCGGGAGTACCAGCAAGAATCGACCCCATTACAAATGCTCCCAATGCTAATGAAAAACCACTCTCGACCGAAAAAATAGCCATCAGGAAGCACAGTCCCATAGCAATTATGAGCATCATCTCGTCGCTTATCACTAGTCGCAATCGCCTGAAAAGGGTTGGAATGAGAAAAACTCCCACCACAAACCAGATTATCAAGAAGAATCCTAACTGCAAGATACTTTTCACCATCTCGCCGCCCGACACAGTATTGTTGATAGCAATCGATGACAATATAACCATCATTACCACTGCAAACAGGTCCTCCACAATAAGAACCGCAAACACACCCGGCACAAAACGCCGCTGGCGAAGATTGAGGTCGGTCAATGCCTTGAGGATGATAGTGGTCGACGACATCGAGAGCATGGCACCCAGAAAGATGCTATTGACCGTTGTGAACCCCATACTCTTGCCCACGACAAAACCTGTGCCCATCATGCCTAGCACAATAATCAGTGCTGTTGATATGGCACTACCCCCTGCATTAATGAGTTTCTTGAAACTAAACTCTAGTCCCAACGAGAACAACAGCACAATGATACCAATCTGTGCCCAGAACTCTATGTTCTCTCCGTTTCCCACCGAAGGAACAAATGAAAAATGTGGACTAGCAATAAAGCCTGCAACAATGTAGCCGAGCACCACTGGTTGCTTGAGCAACTTGAAAATGATCGTTGCTGCAGCCCCTAGTGTAAGAATCAGAGCTAAATCATATATCAAATTTTGTATTTGAACCTCATCCATAAAGAAATGCAGTTGTCGATTGTCGCACAGTCACTTTATTTGGGCATATAGTCGCTGTATTTCTCGTCGTCGCTATGCTGCTGTGGCATAAATCTTGATTCATCCTCAGGATCAATCGACGGTTGTGGTGCTTGCTCCACATTATTCTGCACATCATTCTGAGCAGTAATATTTTCACCCTTTTCGTGCTTGGTGTGTTTTCCAATCTTGTGGAACTCGTCATGGATGCCATGACCCACCTTTGAAATATGCTTTTTGCTCGACTCAAACCCCTTGCCAATGCGGTTGTCGATTCTTTCTTCTAGCTTCTTGTTAAACTTGAATGGCATGAGCGACACCAGCGCCGAGATAAATGCCAGCACAATGAATACCACGCTCACATAGAAGCCGATTCCCACACCAACAATGGGCAAGCCCTCACCCATTTCGGTATCGGGCACCACTTCGGGGTCGTGAACGAGCGAGAACCCTTGAAACACTGTAGTTAGCGATGCAAAGAAATAAATCACAACAAAAATAAGCAATGCCACCAATATCCCCCAATAGCGATTTTTCAGGCAGTTAAACCCTATTGCAAGAAAAATTGCTACAAATGGCAATAACGAAAACACCGTGTACCAGGCTCCCAGATTGGCGGTTATCATGCTAGCCGTGAATTGCAGACCCGTGAGATTTCCCACGAGTGATATCTCAAAGAGTGGCAGAAAAACATAAGCCACAAGTGTAATAAGTAATAGAATATTAGTTATAGGTTTCATGTCATTTACTCTTTAGTTGCGGGCCCTTACAAGCCCCTTATAATATTTAAACTGCGAATTTAGCAATTCTAATGCATACTGCGGTAATTTATTTACAAAATTAATGTTAAGAAACTTGTTTATCATCATTTTATTCTCTTGTAACCAAAATCAAATCATTAATTTGACATTCATAACATCAAGAGAAAAACGCATTTCATTTTCACCTCGATAACCAATTTAATAATTACGTATAATCTCTTGAATTCTAAATTGGTATAGAAAGACAATACTTATATTGTAAAGTTTAACTGCACATCTTTGTGGTGTTCTAACCTTAAAAATGCGTTAAAAGTGGGTACGATGTGTGGAAGGTATATGAATTTTAAGTAATTTTGCACCCTAGAATAAATTTTAATTATTTATATGCAGATAATAGACGGAAAAAAAATATCGGCCGAGATCAAAGAAGAGATAGCTGCCGAAGTTAAAGAGATAGTAGCAGCTGGTGGTCGTCGACCAAACTTGGTGGGTGTGCTCGTTGGTCACGATGGTGGCAGCGAGAGCTATATGGCATCGAAGACTAAAGCCTGCGAGCAGTGCGGCTTTGAGTCGTCGCTCATACGCATGGACGAGACAGTCACACAAGAAGAACTCATTGCAAAGATTAAAGAACTGAATGAAGATAAAGGCGTTGACGGTTTTATCGTACAACTGCCATTACCCAAGCACATTGACGAGGAGGCTGTGATTGAGGCCATCGACTACCGTAAAGATGTTGACGGTTTCCACCCCGTGAACGTGGGACGCATGACAATTGGTCTGCCATGTTTCAAGCCAGCTACCCCATCGGGAATTGTTATGCTGCTTGAGCGCTATGGTATCGAAACTCGCGGAAAACACTGCGTTGTGCTGGGCCGAAGCAATATTGTTGGTAAGCCCATTGCCAATATGCTCATGCAGAAGGCCACTCCAGGCAACTGCACCGTAACTGTTTGCCATAGCGCTACACCTAACATCAAGGAAATGTGCCTTCAGGCCGACATCCTGATTGCCGCCCTTGGCAGTCCTGAATTCGTCAAGGAAGACATGGTGAAGGAAGGTGCCGTTGTTATCGACGTGGGCACTACCCGTGTCGAGGACAAGACCCGCGAACGCGGCTGGCGCCTGTGTGGCGACGTGGATTTTGAGCACGTGGCTCCCAAGTGCAGCTACATCACCCCAGTACCTGGTGGCGTAGGCCCAATGACCATCGTCTCGCTCATGCACAACACGCTGCTGGCAGCAACTGGACGTGCCTATTAACAAGGCACAATCTAGATTATCTAGAACTTCTAGAGCCTCTAGTCCATCTAGAAAAAAATCAAAACAATTAACAATAAAACAACCTAAAAAACAACATGAACCGACTTATTGAATGCGTGCCCAACTTCAGCGAAGGCCGCAACATGGACGTGATTAACCAAATTACCGACGTTATTCGCCAGGCTAAAGGTGTGAAACTGCTTGATGTGGACCCAGGTGAGGCAACCAACCGCACTGTGGTGACCTTCGTAGGAAGCCCCGAGGACGTAGTGGAGACTGCATTCCACGCAGTGAAGCGCGCAGGCGAACTCATCGACATGCGTCAGCATCACGGTGCTCACCCACGCATGGGTGCCACCGACGTGTGCCCACTTATCCCTATCGCAGGCATCACCCTCGAAGAGTGTGCTGAGCTGGCTCGCAAGCTCGCTGAGCGCATCGCCAATGAGGCAGGAATCCCCTGCTACTGCTACGAGGCAGCAG
>JAEEGF011743807.1_pt1 | contig 65188 bp, 53 predicted proteins | sample 9134171 | NCBI WGS metagenome assembly JAEEGF01 (sample SAMN16246542, study PRJNA631951) | gut metagenome | biome: gut microbiome; feature: rumen; material: AP-attached | host: Bos | place: Iran: Karaj | collected 2018-10 | reverse complement strand
AATGATGTAAACCCAAATTATGACTAACGTAAAGTCGAGTCAACATGAATTAAAAATAAGTTTAACCCCAGGTCAACCCTTATCACAAATAAGGCTCCAAGTAGTCAACTAAAATCGTTAAACTACATGCATTCGTGTTTGTTCCCACGTTGGGAATGATTCGTTCTCATGCTGGGAATGACTTGTTCCCAACGTGGGAATTTTTGTTACCTAACTAGGGAACAAATTTTTCATAGGCAGGGCGCAAATAATTGGTGCGGATGTCAAGGGTAAGACACTAGTAGCGTGAGGTCTTAGGGAGGTCAACGGGAGGTGTCTGAGTAACACCTCCCTTCTAGCATTCCCTTTATTTATCGACCTTTCACCCCCTTGACGGGAGGATGGGAGGTGTACGATGTAAACGATAACGTAAAAAAAGAAGGCGAAATGCAATACGTTTCGTAATTTTTTCGTAACTTTGCAGCGCCTTGGGCATTACTAAAACGAAAAAAGAACTAATATAAAACAAATGGAACAAGTATTCAGTTACATTATCAGTCTGGGTGCATCCGTTATGATGCCTATCCTATTCACCATCATCGGTCTTTGTATCGGCATGAAGTTCGGTAAGTCGCTGAAATCAGGCCTTTACGTGGGTGTCGGTTTCGTGGGACTTGGCATTGTGACAGCCTTGCTGACGAATAATTTCGGCGGACCGCTGAGCGAGATATCCAAACTCTACGATCTGCAACTCGGTGTGTTTGACATGGGATGGCCTGCTGCGGCTGCCGTCGCCTATAACACCGCCGTGGGTGCACTCATCATCCCCATCTGTCTAGGCGTGAACTTCCTATTGCTAATCACTAAATGTACGCGCACGGTGAACATCGACCTCTGGAACTACTGGCATTTCGCCTTTATCGGAGCGGTGGCTTATTTCGTGATGGACCAGAGTCTGGCATGGGGCTACTTTGCCGCTATCGTCTGCTATATTATCACGCTGGTGATGGCTGATTTGACGGCTTCGAAATTCCAGAGCTACTATGACGATATGGACGGTATCTCTATCCCACAGCCTTTCTGTCAGAGCTTTACAGCCTTTGCTATCGGCATCAACTGGCTGCTCGACAAGATTCCTGGATTCTCAAAACTCGATATCGATGCCGAAGGCCTGAAGAAGAAGTTCGGTGTGCTGGGTGAGCCTATCGTACTGGGTGTGATCGTGGGTGCGCTGATCGGTGCCGTCGCACAGTTGGATATCAAGAAGGTGCTCTTCCTGGGTGTGACGATGGGTGCCGTGATGGAACTGATACCGCGTATCACGAAGCTCTTCATCGACGGCCTGAAACCGATCGCTGAGAAGACACAGGAGGTGGTACAGAAGAAGTGGGCAGGCAAGAAAGTGTATATCGGCATGTCGCCTGCACTGGTCATCGGTCATCCTACCACTCTGGTGGCCTCGCTGATCCTGATTCCGCTGGCTCTGTTGATGGCTGTGGCACTTCCCGGCAATGAGTTCTTGCCGCTGGCATCGCTGGCTGGTATGTTCTATGTGTTTGTCATGGTACTGCCCTATACGAAGGGTAATGTGGTGAAGACGCTGATTGTCGGTATCGTGACGGTTGGTATCGGTCTCTGGTTTGTTACCGACATGGCTCCTGCATTTACTCAGGCAGCCCAGACGGTATATGCCCAGACGCAGGATCCTGCTGCTAAGATTCCCGAGGGATTCCAGGCTGGTGCCCTCGACTTCGCCTCTAGTCTCTTCGGATGGGTAATCTATAAGTGCGTGAACAATCTGGCCTATATCGGCGCAGGTGTTCTGACCCTTATCACGATCGGTATGGTGATATGGAATCGCAAACTCATCGTGGCGGAAGAATGTAAAAATGTAAAAATGTAATAATTAAAAAATTATCATTATGAAGAGGATCTTTATTATTTTCTCATTCTTTAGTTTTTGTATGGCGACGCAAGTCGCTCATGCACAGGAGGCAGACAGGTTTGTCGGTGCACAGCACGTGAAGTTCCAGACAGCCTGCCATCCTGAAGACGTGAAGCACTACGATACCAAGTTGCTCCGCGAGCGTTTTGTCATGGAAAAGGTGATGGCAGCAGACTCTATCCTGCTGACTTATTCACACTACGACCGTTTTATCTTCGGAGGTGCCATGCCGGTCAACACCACGCTGAAGCTGGAGAATTTCTGGGAGTTAGGTCTTGATGTTGACAATACTATCAAAGAGAAATATTTCCTCTATAACCGCGAGATCGGCATCGTCAACTGTGGTCTGGGCGATGGTGTGGTGATCGTGGATGGTAAGGAGTATGCGCTTTCTCCGAAAGAGGCACTCTACGTCGGTCGCGGCCATATCGGCAAGGACAAGGATGTGAACAAAGAAGTCTTGTTCCGTTCGAAGGATCCCAAGAACCCTGCCAAGTTCTACCTGAACTCTGCGACAGCTCACCAGCATTACAAGACGCAGTGGATTACCCTCGATGGACGCAAGGGCTCGTTGAAGGCCGCTGTCTGGGGACCTGTAGGTACTGTCGAGGAAGCCAACAGCCGTACGGTCTATAAGCTCATCGTGAACGATGTGCTGGAGGAGGGTCCCTGCCAGTTGCAGCTCGGTCTCACCCAGCTCAACCCTGGAGCTGTGTGGAACACCATGCCTCCTCACACCCATGGTCGCCGAATCGAAGCTTACTACTATTTCAACCTGCCTGAAGGTCAGACCATCTCGCACGTGATGGGTCAGCCTCAGGAGAGCCGCAACGTATGGCTTCACAATGAGCAGGCCATCATGTCGCCCGAGTGGAGCATGCACGCTGCTGCCGGTACTTATTACTATACCTTCATCTGGGGTATGGCTGGTGAGAACCTCTACTATAATGATAAAGACAATATTCCCGTAATAGATATCAGATAACTATGGCTCCTGTACAAACTACAAAAATGTCCAACTTCCGTTGGGTCATCTGTGCATTGCTATTCTTAGCAACAACCGTGAACTATATGGACCGTCAGGTCTTGTCGCTAACCTGGAAAGACTTCATTGCCCTTGACTTCCACTGGACGGATGCCGACTATGGTAAGATAACCGGTCTCTTCTCACTGTTCTATGCTATTGCCAACTTGTTCTCAGGAAAGTTCATCGACTGGATGGGAACCAAGAAAGGTTATCTGATCGCCATCTTCGTCTGGTCAACAGGTGCTGTGATGCATGCCGGATGCGGATGGGTAGCCATGAATATCGAGGGATATGATTCTATCGAAGCTCTGCGCGCTGTCCAGGCAGGAAGCGATGCTGCGGTGGCCATAGCCACCATCTCCGTATGGCTATTCCTGAGCTGTCGTCTGATTCTGGCTGTCGGTGAAGCTGGTAACTTCCCTGCAGCTATCAAGGCTACGGCGGAGTACTTCCCCAAGAAAGACCGTGCATTCTCTACCTCGATTTTCAATAGTGGTGCTTCTGTAGGTGCCTTGGCTGCGCCTGCCACCATTCCTCTGCTGGCTCGTGCATGGGGTTGGGAGATGGCATTCATTATTATCGGTGTGTTAGGTTATGTGTGGATGGGCTTGTGGATATGGCTCTACGACAAACCCCGTGTGAACAAGCGTGTGAATCAGGCAGAGCTCAACTATATCGAACAAGACAACGATCTGGCTGAAGTCCAGGATCGTTCGAAAGCGAAGGAGGAGAAGGCTATTCCATTCATGAAATGTTTTACCTTCCGTCAGACCTGGGCTTTCCTTGTAGGCAAGTTCATGACAGATGGCGTTTGGTGGTTCTTCCTTTTCTGGGCACCTGCCTATTTCAGCGACCAATATGGCTACACCTCCGACTCAGCGATGGGTATCATGCTCATTTTCACACTCTATCTGATTGTGACCGTGCTCTCTATCGGAGGTGGTTATCTACCTACCTACTTTGTTGACAAGAAGGGCATGAATCCTTATCTTGGCCGTATGCGTGCGATGCTGATATTTGCATGTTTCCCAGTGCTCGGTCTGCTTGCTCAGCCTCTGGGTGCCTATAGCGCTTGGTGGCCAGCTATCCTGATCGGTCTGCTGGGTGCAGGTCATCAGGCTTGGAGTGCTAATCTGTTCTCTACGATTGGCGATATGTTCCCCAAGTCAACGATTGGTACAATCGTCGGTCTTGGAACCATGACAGGTGGCTTCGGTTCCATGGCTATCAACATGGGTTCTGGTGAATTCTTTACGTGGGCAGCCGCTCAGGGCAGTGCTTTCCAGTTCTTTGGCTTCGAAGGCAAGCCTGCAGCCTACATGGTAGTGTTCTGCATCTGTGCTGTGGCCTATCTTATCGGCTGGTGTATTATGAAGGCCCTCGTACCGAAGTACAAACCCATTGTGATTGAAGACTAAACTACTCTACTACTACGACTACTAAAACGATGAATCCCTCGCGATGAGCGGGGGATTTTTCGTTTATTTTTATAAGAAACCTTGTTGTTTAAGTGCTGCGAGCAGTCCTTCAGACATAGCCTCATTATCTTTTCTCGTGTAGCGTATGTCGGTGAAGATCTGGGCGAGCGTCTCCTTGTGGTTGATCTCTACGAAGTGCTGGTTCTCGGGCAACTGCTCTTTATCATGATAATAGGTGTCGATGGCCTGCGGGGTATAGTCGCGATAGGTCTCGTTGTGTACGAAACTTGCTGTCGGCAGACGGTCGGAAAGGGGCGGCTCTTCGGCAGGCCACCCTACGGTGAGCGTTGCTACGGGCATGACGAGTCGGGGTAGCTTGAGTGAGTCGATGATCATCGATGGCATATAGACGGTGGTGCCGAGGTAACAGTATCCAAGTCCTTCCTCATCCATGAGGTTGCAAAGTGTCTGTGTGAAAAGCAACGCATCGGTGGAGGCATTGATGAACGAGAGGAAATTGTCGTAGCCCGGCTCTGCCTGACGACATCTGGCCCACTGGCTGGTGCGACGGAAGTCGGCACAGATGGTGAGAACTACAGGGGCCTGCTTGACCATCGGTTGGTTGAAATGTGCAGGTGCGAGCTGCTCTTTCATCGCTGGGTCGCGGGTGACGACGACGCTGTAGAGCTGCAGGTTACCCATCGTCTGAGTGCGCGCAGCCTCAGTAAACAGACGGTTCAACAACTCCTCGCTGACTTCGCGATCAGCGTACTTTCGAATGGTTCTTCGTGTGAGAATGGTTTTCATAAGCAAAAATATTTTGGCTGCAAAGGTAAGTAAAGTTTTCCGAAAAGGGAAACTTTTTCTGAAGAATTCTCCAAAAAGTGTTCCGTAATAGAAAACAAATCGTTATCTTTGCAGCCAGAATTGAATAGAACTAACGATATGAAGCAAACTTATTCCTATGAAGAGGCTTATCAGGCCTCTCTATCTTATTTCGGCGGTGACGAACTGGCAGCTCGCGTCTGGGTGAACAAATACGCGATGAAGGACAGCTTCGGTAACATCTATGAGAAATCGCCCGAGGACATGCACTGGCGCATTGCCAATGAGATTGCCCGCATTGAGAAAAAGTATCAGAACCCTATGTCGGCAGAGGAGATCTTCCAGTTGCTCGACCACTTCAAGTATATCGTGCCTGCAGGCAGTCCGATGACGGGTATCGGGAATAATTACCAGATTGCTTCGCTGTCGAACTGCTTTGTGATCGGACTCGACGGCAATGCCGACTCTTACGGAGCCGTGTTGCGTATCGACGAGGAGCAGGTACAGTTGATGAAGCGTCGCGGTGGTGTCGGTCACGACTTAAGTCATATCCGTCCCAAGGGTTCGCCAGTCAACAACTCGGCACTGACCTCAACGGGACTGGTGCCGTTTATGGAGCGTTATAGTAATAGTACGCGCGAGGTGGCACAAGACGGTCGTCGCGGTGCCCTGATGCTCTCGGTAAGTATCAAGCATCCGGATGCAGAAGCTTTTATCGATGCGAAGATGACCGAGGGCAAGGTGACGGGTGCCAATGTGTCGGTGAAGATCGACGACGAGTTTATGGAGGCAGCCGTGAACGATAAGCCCTATGTACAGCGTTTCCCTGTTGATGGTTCCGTCGAAGCGGGGAAATCGGGTGATACAGACCTGACGTTTGAAAAGGAAATCTCTGCCAAGGACTTGTGGGAGAAGATTGTGCATAACGCTTGGAAGAGTGCTGAGCCTGGTGTGCTGTTCTGGGATACCATCCTGCGCGAGAGTATACCCGACTGTTATGCAGACCTTGGTTTCCGGACGGTATCGACGAATCCTTGCGGAGAGATTCCCCTCTGTCCTTATGACTCTTGCCGACTGCTGAGTATCAACCTTTATAACTATGTCGTCGATCCGTTTACCGATCATGCACGTTTCGACTTCGACCTGTTTAAGCAGCATGTGCAGAAAGCACAGCGAATCATGGACGATATCGTGGATCTGGAACTGGAGAAGATTGACCAAATTCTGGAAAAGGTGAAAGAAGACCCGCAGTCGATGGAGGTGAAAGGTGCAGAGATACACCTCTGGGAGAAAATCAAGACGAAGAGTGGAAAAGGTCGCCGTACGGGTGTAGGTATCACTGCTGAGGGCGACATGATTGCCGCCATGGGTCTTCGCTATGGTACGCAGGAGGCCACAGACTTCTCTGTAGAAGTGCATAAGACATTGGCGCTCAGTGCCTATCGTTCGTCTGTCACGATGGCGCAGGAGCGTGGCGCCTTCGACATCTATGAGGCGAAGCGTGAGGCGAATAATCCCTTTATCCTCCGTCTGAAGGAGGCCGATGGCCAGTTGTATGCCGACATGGCTAAATATGGTAGGCGAAATATCGCCTGTCTGACAATAGCACCGACGGGTACAACATCGCTGATGACACAGACCACCAGTGGTATCGAACCGGTGTTTCTGCCTTTCTACAAGCGTCGCCGAAAGGTGAACCCCGGCGATGCCGAGACTCATGTAGATTTTGTGGATGAGGTGGGCGACTCGTTTGAGGAGTATATCGTCTATCATCCGAAATTCCTGGAGTGGATGCGCGTGAACGGCTACGACACAGAACAGCACTACTCACAAGAGGAAATCGATGAACTGGTTCAGAAATCACCTTATTATAAGGCTACAGCCAATGATGTGGACTGGCTGATGAAGGTGAGGATGCAAGGTGCTATCCAGAAGTGGGTGGATCACTCCATCAGCGTGACGGTTAACCTGCCTAACGATGTGGATGAGGAACTCGTAAACCGTCTGTATGTAGAGGCTTGGCGCAGTGGCTGTAAAGGCTGTACTATCTATCGCGACGGTAGTAGGGCTGGTGTGATGGTCTCTGTGAAGAAAGAGAAGAAGGACGAGAATCAGGCTAAGGATAATAACCTGGAGGAGAAGGCTGTGGTGGCTCCATGTAAGCATCCGGAGGTGACAGAGGTGCGCCCGGCTGTACTGGAGTGCGACGTGGTGCGTTTCCAGAACAATAAAGAGAAATGGGTGGCTCTCGTCGGATTGCTCGACGGCTATCCTTATGAGATCTTCACTGGTCTGCAGGATGATGACGAGGGTATCATCCTACCGAAGACCGTGACTCATGGCAAGATTATCAAGCAGGTGAATCCTGACGGAACGAAACGCTATGACTTCCAGTTTGAGAACAAGCGCGGCTACAAGACAACGGTGGAAGGCTTGTCAGAGAAGTTCAATCCAGAGTATTGGAACTATGCCAAGCTGATCTCTGGTGTGCTCCGTTACCGTATGCCGATAGATCATGTGATAAAACTTGTGTCGTCGTTGCAGTTGAAGAGCGAAAGCATCAACACCTGGAAAAACGGTGTGGAGCGGGCTCTGAAGAAATATGTGACGGATGGAACAGAGGCCAAGGGACAGAAATGCCCTAACTGTGGCCACGAGAGTCTGATTTATCAGGAAGGCTGTCTCATCTGTAAGAATTGTGGTTCAAGTCGTTGCGGATAATAGAATTGCCCATTGAAAATCAAAGATTCATATATCGAGTTGCAGGATGTCCGTTTCCATGCTTTCCATGGGGTGATGCCCCAGGAAGGAAGGGTGGGGGCGGACTTCCTCGTGAGTGTGCGTGTCGGCATTGCGTTTGAGAAGGCTATGCAGAGCGATGATGTGGAGGACACGTTGAACTATGCCGAGCTTTATCAGCTCGTTCAGCGGGAAATGGCGGTACCGTCTAAGTTGCTTGAACATGTAGCGGGACGCATCGTGAAAGCCATCGTGAAAGCCTTTCCTGATGTCACTTCCATCGATTTGAAACTGACGAAGTTGAATCCCCCGATGGGGGCTGACTGCGCAGGGGCAAGCGTGGAAATACACTTAATAAATGATAAAACTATCTAATTTTTGTTGGTTTTTGGCGGATAATGCGTAATTTTGCACCGTTTTTTATCATGTATGCGTAAGAAGTTATTGATTTTCCTGATAACGATATGTTGCTTTGTGGCATCTGTTGATGCTGCAAGCAGCAGGTTTACTTTGGTTATTGATGCTGGTCATGGCGGGCATGATGCAGGTGCAGTTGGCGCTATCACGAAAGAGAAGAACTTGACGTTGCGCTATGCTTTGGCCTTCGGTAGGATGGTGGAGAACAATTGTCCCGACGTCAAAGTTGTCTATACTCGTAAGACAGACCGTTTCGTGGAACTATATCGAAGGGCAGAGATTGCAAACCAGAATAAGGCAGATCTCTTTATCTCTATTCATATTAATGCACTGCCGAGAGGTCGAGTGGCGCGTGGTTTCCAGACCTATACCCTCGGTACGAGTAAAAGGACGGGAAAGAAGACTGGTGTGTTTGAGAATCTTGAGGTGGCTAAGCGTGAGAACTCCGTCATCTTGCTTGAGAAAGACTATAAGCAGACCTATCAGGGTTACGATCCGAATTCTCCAGAGAGTAACATCATGTTTGAATTCATCCAAGACAAGAACATGGAGAATAGCGTGGAGTTGGCTAAGTATATGCAGCGTTATGTGTGTCAGGCAACAGGGCGTCAGAATATGGGTGCCCAGCAGGATAACCTCGCCGTGCTGCGCCTCTCGTCGATGCCTGGCTGCTTGGTAGAGTGTGGTTTTATCTCCACCAGAGACGAAGAGCAATTCATGAACTCCAAAGAAGCAGAGGACCGCTATGCCCGTGGCTTCTTTAACGCTTTCCTGGCTTACAGGAAAAAGCATGGCGGGAATATCACCATCCCGTTTCAACCAGAGCCAGAATCCAGGAATAGAATCGTAGAGATACCGCAAATCGTGCCACAAGAGCAAGTAAGTGTGCCACATGAGAAGGTAAGAGGGACACGAGAGAAAGTAAGGGCGGCTCAGGAGGATGTCAGTGCACCACAAGATCTGCAGAGACCGGTTCAGGAGGAGAAAACGGTGCCTCAGGAACAAATTATGGTGGTGCGCTCCAAAAGAGAGTCTGCAAGGCAGGAGCCTGTAAGACAAGAACCGGTGAGACAGGAACCTGTGAGGCAAGAGCCAGTGAAGGAAGAGCCTGTCCAGACAAGACAGCTTGCAGAAGAACCGGCAGAGGCTCCAGTCGTTAAGGTCGTACCTATCTTTAAGGTACAGTTCCTGGTAAGTTCGACACCATTAAAAAAAGCACATGCCCGATTCAAAGGTCTGGCTGATGTGAGCAGTTATCAAGAGGGTGGTTTGTACAAATATACAGTAGGCGCATCGGAAAACTATAACGAAATACTCCGTTTGCGCAGGCAAGTGACGGAAAAGTTCCCCGAGGCATTTATCATAGCTTTTAAGAATGGTAACAAAATGGATGTAAACGCCGCCATCCGTGAGTTTAAGAGTAATAGAAACAGATAATTTTTTGGCACAACATGAAGAAGTTTAGCAAAGAAATCCAAATAGCGCTCGTAGCCATAGTAGGTGTTGTCGTATTGTATTTCGGCCTGCAGTTTCTGAAGGGCAAGAAATTGTTCTCGACTGCCCAGAATTATTATGTGCAGTTCAGTGATATCAGCGGATTGACACCTTCAAGTCCTGTTTATGCGAATGGTTTCCGTGTAGGCGTCGTGCAGGATATTATCTATAATTATGAGCAGCAGAATAGTATTGTTGTGTCAATCGGTCTCGATAAAGAGATGCGGATCCCGAAAGGTACCAGTGCCGCGATTGTGAGTGACCTGCTTGGTAATATCAAACTGGAACTGGCTCTTGGTCAGAATCCTGTCGATTTGATGCAGCCGGGTGACACAATCAGAGGAGGCATCCATGAAGGCATGATGGGATTGGCTGCGGGTATGTTACCGCAGATTCAGGCGATGTTGCCCAAACTGGATTCTATCCTGATGAATGTCAACCTGCTACTGTCTGATCCTGCACTGAAGAACTCATTGCACCATATCGATCAGATAACGGATAACCTGACAACGACTACCAACGAACTGAATGCGATGACGGCTACACTGAACAGGCAGATGCCGAATCTGGTGAAGAATGCCGACGGTATGCTGGCTAATGCCAACGACCTGACGCGTAACCTGAACGAACTGGACATTGCCACCACCATGAACAAGGTGAACAATACGTTGCAGAATCTTGAGCAGATGACAGCCAAACTGAATAGCAATGATGGGACCCTCGGACTGCTGATGCGCGACCCAGAACTCTATAACAACTTGAATGCGACGATGATGCATGCAGACTCGTTGGTGATAGATCTGAAAGCCCATCCCAAACGTTACGTTCACTTCTCTATTTTTGGCAAAAAGGATAAGTAATTTAAAATTTGTCTAAATAGGGTGTACTCGAGTCCTATCTGTGTCAATTATGGAGGAATTCCCTATTTTCCGCATTTCTCTATGCTTCTTTTGTCGCAAAATTTGATGATGGTAACTAAAGGCGAATTGTGTAAATTGCAGATTATCAAGGACTTCTAAAATTGCAAGAGACGAAAATTTATCCAAAATCGTGAAACATCATAACTGCTGAAAAATGAACAAGTTATGAATGATTGTACACACGGAGGGCATTTGGGGGGATTTGGATAATACAAAAAAAAGTGCGAACTTTGCACCACAATTATAAACTCACAAGCCTAAGTCTTGTATCTAATTTGAAGCAATCGCCAATGAGAAATAATCATCAGGCGCTCTGGGACAACTGCCTGCAACTGATAAAGGCAAACGTTACCGAGCAGCAGTTTAAAACGTGGTTCGCACCAATTGTCTTTGAGAACTTCTCTGAGACAACTCGAGAGTTGTTGGTGCAGGTTCCGAGCTCGTATGTGTACGAGTACTTGGAGCAGTACTACGTGGGACTGTTAAGTAAGGTGTTTGCTCGTGTAATCGGACCGAACGTAAAGCTGCGTTACCGGATTGTTACAGACAAGGGGCACGGTTTTGTGCAGGAAATGGACAGTGAGCAGCCAGCTGAGATTGAGCGTCCACAGCCGTTGAAGGGTGGTAATAAGGCGCCTACAACTCTTGATGCAGTGGTGCCTCAGCAGTTGAATCCTCAGCTTGATCCGAAAAAGACTTTCCAAAATTATATAGAAGGTAATAGCAATAAACTGCCGCGAACTGTTGGCCTGTCGATTGCCGAGCACCCTGGGAAGACAACGTTTAACCCGTTCTTTGTCTATGGCCCATCGGGTTGCGGTAAGACGCATCTGATTAACGCGATTGGCGTGAAGTGTAAGGAGACCTATCCCCAAAAGCGTGTACTCTATGTGTCTGCCCGTTTGTTCCAGGTTCAATTTACAGATTCGGTACGCCATAATACGACTAACGATTTCATTAACTTCTACCAGTCAATTGACGTGCTGATTGTGGACGATATCCAAGAGTGGATGAACTCACCGAAGACGCTCGATACTTTCTTCCATATTTTCAACCACCTCTTCCGTTGTGGTAAACAGATTATTCTGGCCAGCGATCGTCCGCCAGTGGATCTGCAAGGAATGAAAGATCGTCTGCTGACGCGCTTTGCCTGTGGCTTGATCGCAGAACTTGAAAAGCCAAATGTTCAGTTGTGTGTTGATATTCTGAATGCTAAATGCCGTCGTGACGGATTGCAGATTCCCAAGGAGGTGATTCTGTATATTGCAGAGACTGCAAATGGTAGCGTCAGAGATCTGGAGGGCGTGGTTAACTCGCTGATGGCCTATTCGATAGTATATAACTCTAGTATCGATATGAAACTGGCCGAGCGTGTTATCAAGCGTGCTGTGAAGGTTGACAATAACCCATTGACGATAGACGATATACTTGAGAAGGTTTGTGGCCATTTCGGAGTGGAGCAGCGCCATGTCTTCAGTAAGAGCCGAAAACGAGAGTATGTACAAGTCCGTCAGGTGTCAATGTACTTGGCTCAGAAATACACCAAGATGCCTGCAGGGCGCATTGGCCAGTTGATAGGTAATCGCGATCACTCAACTGTTATTCACAGTTGTAATACGATAGAGAATCGCCTGAAAATAGACAAGGCTTTCTCTTCAGAACTTGAGAGTATAGAAAATTCTTTCAAACTTAAAGGATAAAGGGATGCCCATTCGGCATCCCTTCTTTTTTTGTTTTCTTGTTTAGAGATGAAGGCTTACGCCTGCCATCAGCCATCGTCCTGGTTGCTCTACGAGACCGTAGTCATGGTAACTTATATCGAAGAGGTTATTGGCCTCGGCATAGAAAGTCCAATGGGCCTCTTTCCATGCCACGCGGGCATCGGTTAGGGAATAGGGCTCGTAGTCGTTTGCGGTGCCGTCGAAGTCAGTGTATGAGCCCACGCGGTCCTGCCATCTGGTAGAAATGCCCAATTCCAGTTTCCGGGTCAACTGCAAGTTGAGGTTGCCGATGAATTTGTGACGTAAGTATTCGAGGGCATACTGTGATACGATGTTTTCCTCTTGCTTCTTATCTTGATCGATATAGCTATAGTTGAGCCTCAGGCTCTTCAGTACGTGTTGGCTGGGCAGTAGTTGACGGAAGTCCAGCCCTGCCGATACTTCCAGTCCTACGCTGTTGATGGTCGTGTGGTTTACACTTTCCCAAACCGCCTGTTCTCCCTTTGAGGTATCCATTATCCAGTCGATCATATTCTTGCCGTGATGATGCCATCCCGAGACAGAGGCATCCAGAAACTTATGGTTCCAATTGATACCAACTTCCACAGCCTGCATTTCCTCTGGTTTTAGGTGAGGGTCGGCACTGTAACCCTGAACTTTGTAATACATCTCTGTGAATGAAGGCATCCTGAGTGAAGTGTTATACGAGGCATGCAGTTTCCAGCCATTACCTGGTCGATAACTGATGTCGATACCAGGATAGACGGTCATGTTCATATTGCTCCAGGTATTCTTCACGGCCACTAATCCTGCTGAAAGTGTGAAATGGTGGAGTAGGAGGTTATGTTCGAGGTAACCGCTGATATTTGTTCGATTGATACCATGTGTGTAATCTCGGTCCGTCCCTTTGATATGATGTATCTGAGAGAGCGGCTCTCCTAGGTTTCCGCTGACAAGATCCTCATTCCTGAGTTCTGCGCCAAAGGCTGTGCGACCAGCAGCCCAGTCGAAATAGCTGCTCAGGTTCACGCCATAGACATCTGTACGGTTATAGTTGTATTTCATCTTGGCGGCTTGTCCGCGATAGCCTTCGTAGCGGTCACGGTTCTGGTTCCAGTAGATACTCGGGGCGAAGTGGAGACGACCACGCTTGGTACTGGCTTGGATAGCCGTATAGATTTTCGTGGTATGCTCATATTGATTGTCGGCCTGCCATTTGGGTGAAGCGTAGAAAGTGCTTGACCCCCAGCCTTTGTCGGCGATGCCAATATGCCAGTGGATGTTGACATCATCATCGTCATACTCACCTTGATAGAATGCCTTACTGCCACTGAAGTCTGTGTTCAGACTACCTGCCTTAGAACGGCTGTATCCGTCGCTGCGGCTATAGCCTGCGCTTATCTGGTTGTTCCATTTCCCTTTTGCCAGATTGGCTCTGCCACTTGCCTTGAGATAACCGAAAGAGCCGCCTTCGATGTTGACGTCGGCACTTGTCTTACTTGTAGGATGGGTGACGATGTTGATGGCTCCTACAAGTGAGGAGGTGCCATAGATACGTCCTGCTGGTCCTTCAAGTACTTCAATACGCACAATCTCACTTAAATCTACAGGCAAGTCCATCGCATTATGGCCTGTCTGTGGATCACAGATGTTAATGCCGTTAAGTAAGATGATGATTTGTTCGCTGGTTCCGCCTCTTACCGAGATGTCTGTCTGCGCGCCAATGGGTCCACGCTGGCGGACATCTACACCTACAGCGTATTTCAGTAGATCGTTAATACTTTGTACTGGCGCCTGCGCAATATCAGCACGATCCAGTACAGTTACCATTCTCGCAGCCTGACTTCTTGTCAGGGGCGCCCTGGAGCCGGTTATGGAAACCTCCTCCAATTGCATCTCGCGAGCCGTTGTCATAGAGGTGGAGTCGGTTACGACAGGATTTGTCGAGACACTTTCTGCAGAAGCATACATCAGTGTTGCTACAGAAAGAACGCTGCATACAACTTCGCGCCCCAGACAACTGAATAGCGAGTAGCCCTTGTTTCCGAAATGACGGAAAACCAGGACCTGGCGCTTCATGTTGAATGTTGGTTTGTACATTTTGTGATAAAATAGTTAAAAAAATGGTGTTTTGTTGCAAAACGACTGCAAAGGTACGTTTTTTTTCTTGTTTTTTATTATCTTTGCATCCACAAATTGCTAAAAAACTAAGAATAATGAAACGGATAACGTCGCTTTTGTTTGTAATGATGTTGGCTATGCCAGGCTTTTCTCAGGCCTTAATCCACCATCCCTGGCAAGGTAAGCGTGTGGCTTATTTCGGAGACTCCATCACCGATCCGCGTAATAACGGAGCGAAAAAGAAATATTGGGGATTCTTACAAGACTGGTTGCAGATAGAGCCTTATGTCTATGGGGTGAGCGGACGGCAATGGAATGATATCCCACATCAGGCAGATCGACTGAAGGCAGAGCATGGCGACAGTGTGGATGCTATTTTTATCTTTATAGGTACAAACGATTATAATTCGGGTATCCCTATTGGAGAGTGGTTTGTTGAAAAGGACGAACAGGTGATGGCAGGCATTCATGAGTCGAAACACCTCGTTGATAGAAAACATCGCTATCCTGTGATGGGTGATTCTACCTATCGTGGCCGTATCAATAAGGCGCTGGATTACGTTAAACGGATCTATCCTAAGAAACAGATTGTTCTACTTACGCCTATTCATCGGGCAGAGTTCTATGCCAATGACAGCAATTGGCAGCCCCGTGAAGACTATACTAACCTTTGTGGTGAGTATATCGATGCCTATGTACAGTCAGTCAAAGAGGCTGGTAATCTGTGGGCTGTTCCCGTCATTGATATGAATGCTCTGAGTGGGCTGTATCCACTGATGGATGAACATGCCCAGTTCTTCAAGAGTGCAAGTAACGACCGTCTTCATCCTAATGATGAAGGTCATCGACGTATGGCAATGACGCTGGTGTATCAGCTTCAGATACTGCCTATTTTCTGATATAATCTACGAAGGCGTAAGCGTATTCGTGCTTCTCGTCAACGGGGTGGTCTTCACGTGTTTCTTCCTTCCATACGTCTTTGTATGGAGGAAAGAAAGTATCAGCTTCTGCAGGGGTGTCGTTTATTTCTGTGAGGCAAAGACGGTCTGCTAATTGAAGAGCTTGTTCATAGACACTTGCCCCACCTATAATGTATATGTCTTCATCACTGGCACAATGATTGAGGGCATCCTCCAACGAAGTGTAAGTGTCGCAGCCTGGGAAATCTTTTTGTGAACGGCTCAATACGATGTTACGACGATTGGGGAGTGCCCCTTTGGGTAGTGAGAGGAAGGTGTTACGACCCATAATAATCGTATGTCCTGTAGTAAGCGTCTTGAAACGCTTCAAGTCGTTAGGGAGCCAATATATCAGTTTGTTCTTGTAGCCGATGGCTCTGTTTCTGGCTACTGCTGCAATAATGGAAATCATACGCTTACTTCTGCCTTGATATGTGGGTGAGGATCGTAACCCGTCAGTTCGAAATCCTCATACTTGAAATCGAATAGCGACTTGACATCAGGGTTTAATGTCATCTTGGGCAAGGGACGTGGCTCACGGGTAAGCTGCAGTCTGGCTTGCTCGATATGGTTCAGGTAGAGATGAGTGTCGCCTGTGGTATGGATAAAGTCACCAGCCTTATAACCTGTCACTTGTGCCATCATCTGTAATAACAATGCATATGAGGCGATATTGAAAGGAACGCCGAGGAACGTGTCGGCAGAACGCTGGTATAGTTGGAGTGAGAGGCGGTCGCCTGCCACATAGAATTGGAAAATGGTGTGGCAAGGAGGTAAGGCCATCTCATTGACTTCAGCCACATTCCAAGCCGATACAATCATGCGGCGTGAGTTGGGATTATTCTTCAATTGGTCGAGCACATATTGTATCTGATCAATGGTGCCGCCTTTGTAGTCGGGCCATGAGCGCCACTGATGCCCATAGACAGGTCCAAGTTCTCCGTTTTCATCAGCCCATTCGTTCCAGATGCGTACGCCGTGCTCCTGAAGGTATTTCACATTGGTGTCGCCCTTTAGGAACCAAAGCAGTTCATAGATGATTGACTTCAAGTGGAGTTTCTTGGTGGTGAGTAGGGGAAAACCGTCGTCAAGGTTGTAGCGGCTCTGAGTACCAAAGATGCTGATGGTGCCTGTACCTGTGCGGTCTCCTTTCTCAACACCTTCTGTGAGAATACGGTTCAGGATGTCTAAATACTGTTTCATATTTTTATTTGATGATTATTTCTACAGGTTCTGTGGGTAGATGGGTTGTCTTAATGCGCCAAGCCTTAGGGTAGAGGTTGTTGGCACGATTGCCAATGTTCTTGACTGGTCCGATGGGAACCCCATGATACGTGATGGTAACGATACCTCGAGGTGTATCGGCAGGCAAAGCAAGTGCCTCGCCTCGAAGATATTTCAGAACCTCAGCGTATGAGAGCTCTACCTGAGGGAATTCGTCTCGCGGGAGGTCGTCAGTGAGTACTTTCATGTGGCGAATCATCTGAACTAATCCTTGGTTCTTTGGTTTGCCACCAGTCTGCCCGTTTTTTCGTAAGGCACATACAAATAGACCTTCGCCTTGTGTGATGCCAGGAATGAAACGATAGACAGGCGCTTCGAAGCCTTCAAGTAGCGAACTTGTGATATGCCATTCCTGCTGAGTCGGTATGATCATCGGTTCTGCATCCAGCTCATCAAGTATCCAGCGTATATTCTCTTCATTCTCTTTAGTGTTAAAGGTGCAGGTACTATAGATGAGGATGCCACCAGGATTCAGACATTCCCAAGCGTCTGCTACAATCTCACGCTGCAATCGCCAGCATTTTTCAACGTTCTGCAGACTCCATTCGCCGATGGTGGAAGGATCCTTGCGGAACATCCCCTCGCCAGAGCATGGAACGTCGCAGAGGATGATGTCAAAATGTGCCTTTGCCTTTCGAAAGTCACGGGGATAGTTGTTGGTGACGATTGTCTCTGGCCAGCCCCATTTCGTGATGTTCTCCAATAGTATCTGCGCCCTTGTTGGTATCGGTTCATTGCAAATAAGAGAACTCCCCTCTGGCAATACGCTTCTTGCAGCAGTTGATTTTCCGCCAGGTGCAGCACAGAGGTCGAGCATGTCAACGGGCTCCTTGACAAGATGCCGCAACACGTGACTAATAAACATCGAAGACGCCTCTTGCACATAATAGCAACCGGCATGGAAAAGAGGATCGAAAGTAAACTGAGGTCGTCCGTTGAGATAATATCCTTCTTCACACCAAGGTACCTCACTGGGAGAAAGACATGCCGTGAGGTTTACACTCTTTCCACCTTGTGAGAGGTGTGGGTTCAGGCGGATGCTTGTGGGAGCTTCCTCGTTGAAAGCCTCCAGATAGCGGTTGAAACGCTCTTCGCCCATCAGTCGCCTTGTTTCACGGATGAAATCTTCTGGTAATTTAGTCATTTTCGATGCAAAGATATAAAAAATAAAGGAAAAACCACTATCTTTGCAACTAATTTGTAATTTGTTTCGTCAAACAAGTGTAGAAAACAAAAAACATCATAGATATGAAGAAGTGTTTATTAGCAATCGCAATGGTGCTCGCTCTCAACATGAATGTTGACGCAGCAGCACAGAAACATCGCCACACTCCACGTACGGAGCAGGTGGACTCTACTAAGACGAAGGATGCAATCGAAGCCTTTTCAGACACAACAGCCACTGCTGATGCAGAAGATGCCGAAGACAATCAGTACGTCACTAGCCGTCATCATTCCTCATTCAGTGTCAGTGGTTTCCCAGATGATTTCTTCGACAATTTCGACGGGAAGGATATTGCTGGAATGATCTTCGTGTTGCTGATCATCCTGACCATTTTCTTGTTTGCCCCAATTGGCATTATCATTGCCATCTTCTATTTTGTAAATAAGAACCGTCGCGAGAAATACAGACTTGCTCAGATGGCTATGCAGAATGGGCAGCCCATCCCAAACGACTTGCTGAATGAGAAGCAGGATGACTGGGATCGCAATGACTATCAAGCAGGTATTCGCCAGATGTTTACAGGCGTAGGCTTGGCTATCTTCCTCGGCATAGCAGCTGGAAAGATTGGCTTCAGTATAGGTGCGTTGGTGTTCTTCATCGGTCTTGGAAAATGGTTTGTAGCCAGACAGGCCGGAGCTTCAGGAAATCATTCTCGCAATGACAACAATCCTAACAACTTTAATAATAACAATTCAAGTATTCAAGACTATGACTAAGAGATTAACACGCTCTAATGACAGAGTATGGGCAGGGGTTTGTGGCGGTATCGCCGAGTATCTGGACTTTGACCCCACAATGGTAAGAATCGCCTACGCATTCCTCACGATATTCACCGCTTTCAGCGGATTAATCTTCTACATCGTGCTGTGGATTTGCATGCCGGAAAAGAATCTGTTGCAACAACAATAATTGATAATTGATGGCCGATTTGAACGATCTCTCTCTGGTAACCCAGGTGGCTGTGTTTCACAACAAGCGGGCTTTTGATCAGCTTGTCAGGAAATACCAGTCACCTATGCGTAGGTTCTTCTTGAACCAGACGTTGGGTGACGAGCAGTTGAGCGACGATCTGGCCCAGGATACGTTCATCAAAGCTTACATGAATATTGGGAAATTCAGAAGTCTTTCGAGTTTTTCCACATGGCTGATGCGTATTGCTTATAATGTGTTTTATGACTATGTGCGTGCTAATCGTCCGACAGACGATGTCGATTCTTCTACGGCAGTGCGTCAGATGTCTGCTTCGGGCGATTCTAATGTAAAGATGGATATCTATGCCGCCTTGGCTCTGTTGAAGCCTGATGAACGGACCTGTATCACGCTCCAACTGATCGACGGCTATCCGATTGATCAGATTAGCAAGATTACGGGCATCCATGAGAATACGGTGAAGTCGCATCTGAAAAGGGGAAAAGAAAAGATGGCAAACTACTTAAAGCAAAACGGATATGGATGATAAAGATCAAATATTGTTAGAGAACTTCTTCAAGCAGGTTGCTCAGCAACAGATTGAAGACAACGGCTTTACAGAACGTGTGATGACGCATCTGCCAGACGGTAGAGTGGAACGGGCACGCCGCCTGTCGTTCCTATGGACATCGTTCTGTATCATCATTGGTGTAGGACTCTTCTTCATCTTTGGTGGAACGATGGTATTGAAGTCAGCTGCACTGAGCATCCTCCAAATGCTTGTAACGACTCTTGAGGTGTTTCTTGTGACCGCTCCGACAACGGAAATATCTGTCAATCCTTGGATGCTTCTGCTTTTGATGGGCTTTGTATTAGTTTACCTGCCTTATCAAACAGCCCGTAAGTTGTCCTCAGTACTATAAACTCAGTGCGACGGTTTAACTGGTTGCACTGTTCCTGCTGTTCCTCTGGGAGTTGGATGATGAAATTTTCTGTCAGGATATCGCCCTCCTTGAGGAACTGATATTTTTCTGCAACCTTCCGCTTGATTTTCTTCGGTTTGCCTTCACCATACCCCTTCGGCGTCAAACGGTCTGCGGCGATACCGTTCGCAATCATGTAATTAACCACACTCTCTGCCCGTCGCTGGGAGAGCCGTTCGTTATACAAGTCCGACCCTTTATAGTCTGTGTGCGCGGAGAGTTCGATGGTGATGTTCGGATTTTCATTCAGAAGTTTTACGAGTTCGTCAAGTGCCTTCTGTGACTCAGGGCGCAGCGTCGCTTTGTCGAAGTCATAGAAGATGTTTTCAATCAGCACGGGTGCAGAGATGTTGGCCAATGGAAACTGTAACGCATATTCCTCCGACTTCTTTGCTGTTTCCACATGCAACTGCTCCTGATGGTTCAGAAATCCCTTGCAAGTACCGAGGAATACGTAATCTACATCAGGTTTGATTTCCTGTGTAAAGGAACCGTCACCTCTAACGCTCAGTTTGAGGTTCGTTCCGTCGTTGCCAACCATATAGACTTGTGCTGCAGGTAACTCGTAACCGTCTTGTTCATAGACCCATCCTTTGACGGTCTGCACGATTTCTGGATTATAAAAACTGTAGATATGGTCGTAGCCTCTGTTGTCGCCACGATTCGAACAGAAGAATCCCTTGTTGAGCCGTCCTTCGAAGGTCATGCCGAAATCGTCTCCTTGTGAGTTCAGGGGTGACAAGGGATGCTCGAGTGTCCTAGTACCTTTCTTTAGGATGAAGATATCCAGTCCTCCTAACCCCGGATGTCCATTGCTGGAGAAATACATGTCGCCATTAGGACGGAAGGTTGGGAACATCTCGTCGCCAAGAGTGTTGACGGTCGTTCCTAGATTCTCCAAAGCTCCTACAGCGTCATTGCCGAGTAGTCGGCAGCGCCAGAGGTCATATCCCCCTTGCCCACCAGGCATGTCACTTACAAAATAAAGCCATTCACCATCAGGCGATACAGCAGGGTGAGCGTAGCTGTAAAGGGAATCTTTGGATATCACGATTTCTGAGGGCTTGCCCCAGACGGCGTCATTTCTGTGTGAAGCTACGATGGTGGCATAACGGGGATAGTTGGGGTCGGTTTTACATAACGTCAGGTACATCGTCCTACCGTCTGGTGAGAAGCAACAGGCCCCTTCTTCAAAATCCGAGTTCAGTTCTGAATCGATTGCCTGGGGCTTGCCCCATTTTCCCTTGTCGTCCTTCTGCGACATGAAGATATCGGCAGCCTTAGCTCCAGTGATACCACTATATTCGTCGCCTTGTGCCTGATTACGGGTAGAGGTGAAGAACAGCTGATTGTCGTCCTCGCCAGTTAGCATAGGTGAGTACTCTGCCCGACGAGAATTGAACAGGTTCTCCCGTTTCACGGTATAGTCTGAGCCCTCTTTTTTCCATTTGGGTGCCATCAGAGCCGACTTTAGTCCGTTTCTAGCCAGCTGCCAGTGTGGATTCGTCTCTGGCAGCGAGTCTGATGCCATCTTGAATTGTTTGGCTGCTTCTTTGTAGTTGCCGTTCTTCAGATAAAGTTGTCCAAGATAGAAATGCGTCAGCGAATCCTCCTGCTTATTGCGAACCACATTATTATAAGCCGTAATGGCCTTGTTGGTGAAGTTGATGCGTCTGTAGCACTCTGCCAACTTCATGGCCCGTTCTCCCTTCAGTTTTTTCTCCTTGGCTGGCGTCTGACTGTAGGCTTTGCGATACTGCGTGGCTGCATCGAAATATTCACCGATGGCATAGAATTTATCTCCTTTCTTAATAGCCTGATCCGCTCCACAGCCCATCAGCAGCAGGTAACTCAATATCAGATAGAAATAGAGAAAGTCTTTCCGCATACCTATATCATAGATTACTGTTTGGATTCGGGGAAGGGAAGTCGGTAAGTGCAGCCTTCCTTCCAGCGTGAGCAGCCATAGGCAGTCTTGCCCTTGATGATGTGCCCTTGGCCGCAGAGGGGACAGGTGGTACCTTCGATAGGTTGCGATGTGTTAGCGGAGTCCTCCCTTGTCGTTGTTTTCTTACGAGGAGTCTTGGGCTTGGGAGCCTGCTCTGTCTTGGGAGATTTCAGTTTCTTGAGGTCAGCATCGCTGAGCACGGTGACACGGCGATTACTAGTGTCGCTCATCACTTCATGCACAATTTCTGCCACTTGGGCCTTGAGTTCCTCGATAAACTGCTGGGCATCGTATTTCTGATGTTCGATGTCGCGTAGTTTCTTCTCCCAGATACCAGTAAGTTCACAGCTTTTCAGGAGCTCCTCGCGTATGAGGTCGATAAGTTCGATACCTGTAGGGGTGGCGATGAGGCGCTTGCGGTCACGCTTGATATAGTGCCGCTTGAAAAGGGTCTCAATGATACTTGCACGAGAGGAAGGACGTCCGATGCCGTTTTCTTTCATCGCAGCACGGAGGGTCTCATCCTCGACAAACTTACCAGCTGTTTCCATTGCGCGGAGCAGAGATGCCTCATTATAATAAGGTGGGGGCGTGGTCCACTTTTCTGTGAGTGTGGGCTTATGGTCGCCGCTCTCGCCTTTTACGAAGGTGGGAAGTGTACGCTCCTCATCCTCTTGTTGTTTCTTGTCATCATTGTCATCGTCAGCTTTCTGCTTGTCCTTTCCTTGTACAATGCGCCAACCAGGATCGAGAATTTCTTTACCAGTTACCTTGAACTCAATGGATACTCCATCATTTCCATTAACTTCTCCAAGAACCGTTGTCGTGGAGAATTTGCAGTCAGGCAGGAATACGGCGATGAAACGACGGGCTACGAGGTCGAACACTTTCTGTTCGGCATCCGTGAGGTTCTGGGGAATGACACCTGTGGGGATGATGGCATGGTGATCAGTTACCTTCGAGGTGTCGAAGACGCGTTTTGATTTCTTCAGTGCCTTGCCTGCGATGGGCTTGATGAACTCCGCATAAGGTGCTACACCAGCAAACTTCGTCTGGTAAAGACCGTTCAATGTCTGTGGGCACTTAGGATAGATGTCGTCAGAGAGATATTGCGTATCCACACGAGGATAGGTGGTGAATTTCTTCTCATAGAGGCTTTGGATGAGGTTCAGTGTCATCTCGGCTGAGAAGGAGAACTTTCGGTTGCAATCGACTTGTAGAGAGGTGAGATCGTAGAGTTGTGGCGGCTGTTCCTTGCCCTCTTTCTTCTCAACCTTCGTCACTGTAAAAGGTTTGCCCTCAATGGTCTTGAAGGCTTTCTCGCCTTCCTCCTTTGAAGTGAACTTGCCCTTAGTGGCTGTGAAGGTAGTGTCGCGATAAATAGTGGCCAATACCCAATAAGGTTCAGGCTTGAAGTTCTCAATCTCCTTTTGACGGTTTACGATGAGGGCGAGGGTAGGTGTCTGCACACGACCGATAGATAGAACCTGACGGTTCTGACCGTATTTTAGGGTATAGAGGCGCGTGGCATTCATACCCAATAGCCAGTCGCCAATAGCACGTGAGAGTCCTGCAAGGTAGAGAGGCTGATAGTCGGCCTGATCTTTCAGGTTTGCAAAACCCTCTCGGATGGCCTCGTCAGTCATAGAAGAAATCCAGAGACGTTTTACCGGACAGGTGGCCTGTGCTTTCTGCATCACCCAGCGCTGGATGAGTTCACCTTCCTGTCCGGCATCACCGCAGTTCACGATGCCGTCGGCTGACTGCATCAGTTTTTCGATGGTGGCAAACTGTTTCTTGATGCCGTTGTCCTCAATAAGCTTGATACCAAAGCGCTGAGGTACCATCGGCAGCTGTGTGAGCGCCCATGGCTTCCAAGCCTGGGTGTAGTCGCCAGGCTCTTTCAGGGTACACAAGTGACCAAAGGTCCAAGTTACCTGATATCCGTTACCTTCCATATACCCGTCATAGGAACTGTTTGCTCCTAAAATGCGGGCTATATCCCGAGCTACACTCGGCTTCTCTGCGATGCATACTATCATATTGGGGTACAAAAGTACAAAAAAACTCCGAATTATTCATCAAGAAAATAAAAAAGTTGTAACTTTGCACCAACTAATTTATTATCATTACAATGAAGAAAACTATATTATTGCTTACATGCTTGTTGTGTCTTATGTGTTCTGTCGATGTCTTGGCTCAGATACCGTTTGGAAAAGGTATGCTGACCGTCAAGGCAGTAGCTAGAAATGCTGTTAGGATTCAGTATCGGGAACAGCCTGTTGTCAATGACAGTCTGCCAGACTGGCTTTACGTGAAACATGATGAAATGCGCAATCCAGACATCCAGACAGTGATTGATGCTCAGCGACAACAAGTCCGGGTGATGGATAAAACAGGCAAAACAATCTTTACAGGTGTTCGTCATCAGATGAATCAAGGTGAAGCAACCTTGGCATTCAAGTCAGAGGAAGATGAGTGCCTTTTCGGTCTTGGTCAGTTTCAGGATGATTATTCAAATGTACGTGGTCTGACCCGTCGTCTGACGCAAGTAAATACTCAAATATCTATTCCGATGCTGCTCTCCAGCAAAGGCTATGGTATTCTTTGGAATAACTATGGATTGACTGATTTTAATCCTGCTGACCACTATGTTACTCTTGAAAAAAGCGAAGCTGTTGGCAAACGTGAGGTCGTTAATGTCACTTCAACAGATGGTGGACGACAGGAGATCCGTGAACAGCATATATACGAAGGCCTGTTGGATATTGATGAGGCAGGCGATTATTCTCTGATGCTTGATGTCGGTCAGAAAATGGCGAGGCGACACCATCTGCTGATTGATAGTATAGCAGTCATTGATATGCAGAATCTGTGGTTGCCTCCTACGGCTTCTGTCATTGTCCATCTGGAACCAGGAAAGCATCATTTAAAAGCAGAACTCGCCAAGGGAGACGCTCCTATACTTTTTTATAAGAAGATAGTGGATGAGACCGTATTCCGATCTCCAATTGCAACAGCTGTCGATTATACGGTGTTTATTGGAACACCCGATGAGATTATAGCCAGTTATAGAGAGCTGACAGGACCATGTCCGCAGATGCCTGATTGGGCATTGGGCTATATTCATTGTCGTGAGCGTTTTCATTCTTCAGAGGAAATCCTTCAGACGGCCAATCGTTTCCGTGAGGAAAAGATGCCTGTAAGTGTCTTGGTGCAAGACTGGCAATATTGGGGCAAACATGGTTGGAATGCCATGCAGTTCGATGAAGATCATTATCCTGACCCGAAGGCTCTTACAGACAGCCTTCATAAGATGGATATCCGACTCATGCTCAGTGTGTGGTCAAAGATTGACAAGACATCGGAAGTGGGTCGTCAGATGGAGCGCGACCAATATTATATCCCAGGAACAGACTGGATAGATTTTTTTAATACAGATGCTGCAGCATCCTATTGGAAGAACTTTAGGGAGCGTCTGCTTCCTCTTGGAATCGATGCTTGGTGGCAGGATGCTACTGAACCTGAGAATGACGACCTTGTCGGACGTCGCGTAAATGGTGGGAAATGGGCTGGAGAACAGGTGCGCAATGTGTATCCCTTATTGGTGAACAAGGCTGTCTATGAGGGCCTTGTGGCAGCAGGCAAAGAACCGATGATACTGACGCGTTGCGGTTTCCCAGGAATACAGCGTTATGGCTCTGCTATGTGGAGTGGTGATGTTGGTAATGACTGGAAGACTTTCCGCCGTCAGATTGTTGCAGGGCTTGGTATGCAGGCTGCAGGTATTCCTTGGTGGACGTATGATGCTGGCGGCTTTTTCCGTCCGTCTAATCAATATACCGACAGCGCTTATATTGAGCGGATGCTCCGCTGGATAGAAACGAGTGTCTATCTCCCCTTGATGCGTGTTCATGGTTATATGAGCAATACTGAGCCATGGAACTATGGTGATGAGGCAAAGGCCATTATTTCCAAATGCTTGAAAGAGCGCGAGTGTCTGCGTCCTTATATTAAAGCATGTGCAGATAAGATAAGTTCAGAGGGCTACACCTTGATGCGCCCCCTGATCTTTGACTTTGCTGACGACCCGCAGGCCTTGCAGCAGAAATACGAATATATGTTTGGTCCTTCGTTACTAATCAGCCCAGTGACAGAGTCGGGGGTTACAACGTGGAAGACCTATCTTCCCAAATGTGATGGCGGCTGGTATGACTATCATACGGGCGTGCATTACAATGGTGGTCAGACGGTTACTACATCTGTGGATAAGTCGTTTATCCCAGTCTTCACCAGAGATCGGAATCTTGTCCTCCAAAGCAAGACGAAGTAGCGGTTTAGAAGTTTGCTTTTACTTGTTCCAGAGTGTCGATGACTCGGTCGCACCATGCATCGAACTCTGGCTCTTCAATCTGCAGCTCAGGGTGACTCATCAGATAGGCCACACAGCGGCGGACACCTTCATCAAAACGCGTGGTTGCCTGAAAACCAGGTACTGCGCGTTTTAGTTTGGTGCAGTCGAAGACAACGGTCACCGATTTGTCGCCTAACAGGTTGCCTGTGAAGTCGTATTCCTTTGGTGCAACGGTGGCCAGAAAATCCGATGCGACATAGTATGGTTTGAATTCCGTTCCCAATGCATTGGCTATACATTGATATATTTGGTTCCATGTCAATTGCTCGTCGCTCATAATCTGGAATGCTTCACCAACGGCCTTCGGATTACCCAATAGTCCGATGAAACCCTTGGCAAAATCTTCATTCCATGTCAATGTCCACAATGAACTGCCATCGCCATTGACGATGACGGGTTTACCATCAATCATGCGTTTAAGCACCTGCCAACTACCCTTCAGACCATGCACGCTGACTGGCACACTACGCTCACAATAGGTATGGCTGGGGCGTACGATAGTTGCAGGGAAGCCGTTCTCACGATATTCCTTCATGAGGAGTTCCTCACAGGCTATCTTGTCTCGCGAGTATTGCCAGTAAGGATTAGCCAACGTCGTTCCTTCTGTAATAATATGGCTGCGGGCTGGTTTGTTGTATGCAGATGCGGAACTGATGTATACATATTGCCTGGTGCGTCCTTTGAAAAGTCGGATGTCACGCTCAACCTGAGAGGGCAGGAAACCGATAAATTCGCAGACTGTATCAAACATCGTATCACCAATCTGGCGTAAGACTTCAGCCTCGTCGTTAATGTCGCAAATGATTTGTTTAACTCCTGTCGGCACTTCGTTTTTGCGATTGCCGCGATTCAGCAACCATAGGTCATGACTGCTTGCTGCCAATTGTCGGGTGATAGCACTGCTAATCGTCCCCGTTCCTCCAATAATAAGAATTCTCATGAGCGTTTATTTTTGTATTTGTTGGTGCAAATATACAATTTTTGTTTCATCTGTGCAACATATTTGACGAGATTCAGCGTTTTCTTAGAATTAATTTGTAACTTTGCACCTATGAAGAAGTCGCTCACTACTCTTATTTGCTTATTGGTCTGTCTGTTCTCAGATGGGCAAGGTCTGCCTCAAGACGGTCCCTTGACTCTCCGTCCAATGTTACAACAATTGGGGGAAAGGTTACTCAAAGGAAAGACTGGGGCAGTTGTGGCTATTAACCCTGCTAATGGTGAAATACTATGTTTGGCAACAAATACACCTCAAGGGACTAATGTCCATCAAGCGATAGGTAAACCACAGGCGCCAGGCTCAACCTTCAAGACTGCTCAAGCATTGACTTTGCTATCAGAGGGCATAGTCACCCCAGAGACAACTGTTGAGTGTAATAATGGTATTACAGATGGAAGTATTAAAGTGGGCTGTCACAAACATCGTTCACCACTCAATCTGAAAGATGCTCTGGCTCAATCTTGTAATACATGGTTTATCCTTAATTTCGGGTCGATGATCAATGATGAGTTTGTGTACGATTCAAAAGAATCGGCTGTCACTACATGGCGTTCTTACATGCAGTCGATGGGATTGGGTGGTCCGATGCATATAGACATCAAGGGAGAGGAGGGAGGATTGCTTGCCGGTGCTGACTATCTGAATCGTCGCTATAAGGACGGATGGGACGGCAAAACTATCTGGTGGGCAGGTATGGGTCAAGGGGATGTTACTTGCACTCCACTTCAACTCTGCAACCTTGCCGTTACTATTGCCAATCGAGGCTGGTATTATATTCCCCATATCCATAAGGATACAAAGAATCAACGTTATCTCACAAAGCGCCATACAAAGGTAAAGCCTGAGGCCTATCCGCCAGTCGTAGAGGGAATGCGACTGGCGGTAGAACAAGGAACGGCTATGGGTATCAAAACAAGCTATTCTATCTGTGGCAAGACCGGTACAGTAGAGAATCCTGGTGAAGACCATTCTGTATTCATCGCCTTTGCTCCTCAGAATAATCCTAAAATTGCTATCTGTGTCTATGTCGAACACGGCGGATTCGGAGCTGATTTAGCTGCTCCTATGGGAGGACTCGTCATTGAACAGTATCTGAAGGGAAAACTCTCGGAAAACTCGGAATCTCGTGCCAAGCGTATAGCTGCAAAGGCTATCAAGTAGCCGTTGAGAGGATTAGCCTCTTGCCATTTGATAGATCGCTTTCATGTCTTCGGCCTTCAAGACTTTCAGACAACCACAGGTGGCAGTGAAGTCGCGACTACACTTTCGGGTCATTTCATGTATTTCCTCGTCAGAGATATCCTTGCCGATTAGTTCCTTAATGTTGATAGGCATACCGATAGCATGATAGAAGCACTCCATGGCTTCGATGCCTTTCAGGGCTGTTCCTTCTGGATCGGTGAAGTCGTTGGGTACATCCATCACGTTTACTGCAAAACGTACAAAACGACTCAGGTTTTCATGCATGACGTATCGAGCCCAGCTCGGCCAAATTGCCGCCAATCCTGCTCCGTGAGTAACATCGAACATGCCGCTGAGTTCATGCTCAAGCTGATGAGTGGCCCAGTCATCGCTTACACCACAACCAGTCAGCCCATTGTGCATCAGGCTTCCACCCCACATGATTTGAGCGCGATAACGGTAGTTCTTGGGATCCTTGAGTACTGAGAATACAGCATTCTTGATGTTGCGCAACGATGCCTCTGCCAAATCGGTCGTGAAATCCATATCATCGTCTTTCGTAAAATACCGTTCCATCGTGTGCATCATCATGTCAGTGACACCTGCTGCTGTCTGATAAGGCGGCAGGGTGAAGGTGCGTTCTGGATTCATGATGGCAAACTTGGGACGCAGAATGTTGTCGGAGTAGCCAAGTTTTACATCACCGTCTTCGTTAGTTATGACTGTCGATTCACTCATCTCACTGCCTGCAGCAGGGATGGTAAGTACTGATGCTACAGGTAGGGCATTGGAGGGAACTGCCTTGCCGAGATAGATATCCCAAACCTTGATGTCGGGGTTGGCTACACCCATAGAGATGCACTTGCCAGAGTCGATGACACTGCCACCACCCACAGCTAGAATGAAATCGATACCTTCTTTGCGGCATAACTCAATACCCTTCTGTGCCAATGACAAACGGGGGTTGGGAACAACGCCTCCCAGAGTGACAAAGGGTATGCTGGCCTCACTGAGCAGACTGCAGATCTTGTCGAGTAAGCCTGAGCGTACAGCACTTTGGCCGCCATAATGTACCAGCACTTTCGAACCACCATACTTTTTTACTAAAAAAGCCACCTGCTCTTCAGATGATTTTCCAAACACCACTTCTGTTGGTGCGAAATAATTAAAATCCTTCATGTAGTTTTTGTATTAATATTATGTTTGATTATCCATTGGGTAGTGAACGCCCCATTTCTGGCGCAGACTATCCATAAGTTCCATCATGTATAAAGTTTCTTCGAGAGGCATTTCATGAACTTCCAACTGCCCATTGATAAGTGCTTGCCGGCAGGCCAAGAACTGGTATTCATAGCCTGTAATCTGCTGGGGTACATGGATGTCTTCTACAAACAGCCGGTCGTGCTTGTTGACCGTTATCTTCTGTGGATTGTTGATATTGTCAATAATCAGGTTCCCATCTGTACCTGCTATCACACCGATGTTGTCACCTACGCAGGCTGCACTTGATTGCAAGTTACAAAGTAAACCGTCTGATAGTACCAGGCTTATAGCATTTGTCAGGTCCATACCAGTCTTGCTCTTTACACACAGGCTTTCAATCTGGACGATATCTGCTGGAAAGAACATCCTGACGAAATTAAGTGCATAGACGCCAAGGTCGAGTAGGGCACCTCCACAGAGATCAGGCTGCATGATGCGTGGCTTCTCACCCATTGAGTAGCCAAGGGTGGCAGTTAATAGCCGAGGTGTGCCAATGCGACCACTACTGATGAGGTTACGCACCATTCCGACAACGGGTTGATAGCGTGTCCAAATGGCTTCGGCTAAGAACACTTTGCGTTCACGGGCAATATCTACGATTTCTTGCGCCTGACGAAGATTGGCCATGAAGGCTTTTTCTACCAAGCATGGTTTGTCTGCCAGTATTGCCTCTTTCGTTACATCGTAATGGTGAGAGTGGGGCGTGGCTACATAGATAAGGTCAGCTTCTGGGTCGTTTATTAGTTCTGAGTACGATCCGTACGCCTTCGTTACATTCCATTTCTTAGCAAATGCCTCTGCTTTTTCCAAGGTGCGCGAGGCTATGGCGTAACACTCACAATCTGTGAGCCCGCCTAAAGTGATGGCTGCCCTTTCGGCTATCCATCCGGCACCGATGATGCCCACTCGCAATCGTCCGTCTTTAGTCATGATTGTTGGAATATAATGTTATTACTATTGTTTAGTTTTTGCATTTGTAGAGTTTATGCGAACTTCCTCCAGGAAATGTACCATCTTGTTCAGATTCTCTTCAGTGTACATAGCTGGTCCACCATGACTGCCTTCAGCAGGGAATGTGGCCTCGGTTTTCACGCCTGCAGCCTTCAGCAGTTCAAAGAATTTTTTCCCCTGACAGCCTGGTACTACGTTGTCTTTTTCACCATGGAAGATGATTATTGGCGGATCGTTAGAATCCACGTAGTTCGTAGCACTCAGACTCAAATACTTGTCGGGCTCCTTATCGAGCTTTGATGCTAACAGTACGTCCTCGGGCGAGTTATCGCCCATGGTGATGTGCTCACCACAGTCCATCGCTGTAAGGTCAACGGGCCCAGACCAGTCGCAGGCTGCATTCACCATACTGCTCTCTTTGAGATGATTGCCAATTTGACCTTCGAGATCGATTTCGATAGTACCTACCTGAGCCTGTTTGATGCCATTGGTGGTAGCTGCAGTTGAGGCCAGATGTCCACCAGAAGAGAAACCGCTGACGGCAATGAAGTGTGTGTCGAATCTATACTTTGCTGCCTCACCCCGAACGAAACGGATAACGGCCCGTATATCATGTATCTGAGCAGGCCATTTTGCATCCATGCTCGAACGATGGTTTGGACAAACTACAGCATAGCCTGCTTCGAGTAGTGACTTGACGATGGTGCCAAGGTCGGCCATGCCTTTGCTGTTATTGCTAAACCATGCACTTCCATAGATATGGATTACTACGGGATAACTTTCTTTCGTTTGTTTGGGCAGATAGATGTCGCAGGTGTGATAGGCTTGGTCGTCGCCAGCATAATTCACGTCTTTCCATTCCTGTGATGTCTCTAATTTGATCTCCGGAATCTGGAATCCTCCAAACCCACCAGCAGGCTGTGCCATAGCCACCACGGCTGTGCATAGCAGAATAGTTGATAATACAGTCTTTTTCATTTCTTTTGGTTTTGAATAAAGCTATTTGAATATTTTTATTGCAAATGTACAAAAAAAAGATGGAATATCAATCATATTTGCAATTTTTTACTTAACTTTGCCGCCGCAAGGACTAAATTTTCAATATAAACATGACAAAATGAAACGTAAAGCTTGCAATTGGAGAACGCTGGCAGTCTTACTGGCGGTGTTTAGTAGTGTTGCTGCCATGGGGCAACAGAAAGAGACAAAAGAGATTGACTGGAAAAAGGAACTAACCAGCCGCATTACCCTCAATGGTTATGCACAAGCAGGGTGGTCCTATCAGAATCCTAACGGGAAGGCTACCAATGCCTACAACCTTAAACGTACCCTACTATGGGCAAAAGCACGTATCACCGATAGATGGTCTTTCCTCTTTATGCATGATTTTTCGAGTGTTGTACAGGAATTCTATACAGACTATCGTATTTCCAATGACAATGCACTGACCGTCCGTCTCGGACAGTTCAAACATTCCTTTTCAATGGAGAACCCTCTATCACCTACACAACTTGAACTGATTGATGTGTATTCACAAGCCGTTCTTTATTTGGCTGGTGAAGGCCCCGATCCTCTCCATGGCGTCAACTATGGCCGTGATATGGGACTTGAGATATACGGAGATCTCGCAAAGGGCCTTTTTCATTATGAACTGGCTCTGATGAGTGGACAGGGTATTAACCGTAAAGACCTGAATAATCAGAAAGACTTTATCGCTAAGTTAGAGGTTCGTCCTGTAGATGGACTCCGTTTTGTGGCTTCAACTTATCTTGGAACAGGTTGTGCTGTAAATACGGCAACCTGGAATCCGGATATAAAAGTTGGCGATAATTATAAGCGAAACCGTTACAGTGTTGGTGCTGAGTACAAGACTGCACCATATACGGGTAGTAAATATAAGGAGGCCCGTCCAGCCAGTATTCGTGCAGAATGGCTTGGAGGTAAAGATGGTGATGTGTGTAGTCGTGGTGGCTATGTATCGACATCGATCCCTCTGGTAGATGCACTCGACTTGGTGGCAAGTGGCGAAACTTTCGATCGAAACACAAAAGTAGAAGGTTGGGATCAGACAAACTTGACGCTAGGCTTACAATACTGGTTCTATAAGAAGTGCCGTCTGCAACTTCAATATACCCGTTGTCTCTGTGGCGAGAATATCAGTTCGAAGGATTATGATTGGCTGCAAGCACAGGTGCAGGTGGCGTTTTGATTTTTTATAGTTAATAGATTGACAAGTAATATATAATAGATAAGTATGATTATTAAGATCACATTAACCATCATCTTCTTGATTGTGATGATCGGTGTGGGTATATATACGCGTAAACAGGCCAGCAGTGTTGACGGTTTTGTATTAGGTGGACGTTCTGTGGGTCCGTGGCTTACAGCTTTTGCTTTTGGTACATCTTATTTTTCTGCAGTTGTTTTCGTCGGCTATGCAGGACAGTTTGGTTGGAAATACGGACTCTCTTCTGCATGGATCGGTATCGGCAATGCTGTGATAGGTTCGCTCTTAGCCTGGATTCTTTTGGGGCGTCGTACAAAACTGATGACGCAGCATATCGAATCGCGTACGATGCCTGATTTCTTTGGAACGCGTTTTGCTGATCAGGGACTTCGTGTGGTGGCCTCTGTCATCGCCTTTGTGTTTCTGATTCCTTACACAGCAGGTGTGTATAAAGGTATATCAACCCTTTTTGAGATGGGCTTTGGCATCCCTTACGAATATTGCGTGGTGATCATGGCCATCTTGACTGCAGTATATGTGATTCTTGGCGGCTATAAGGCTACGGCCATGAATGATTTTATCCAGGGTGTCATCATGCTGTTTGGTATTGTGGCGGTTATTGTTGCAGTACTCAATGTGCAAGGTGGACTCTTCTCGGCTGTAGAAAAACTCGCGGCTCTGCCTTCTGATGCTGACCCCACGGTTAATGGAGGTTTTGCCACATGGTTTGGCCCCGATCCATGGGGACTCTTAGGGGTTGTGGTGCTTACTTCCCTCGGAACGATGGGGCTTCCTCAGATGGTGGGTAAGTTCTACTCCATTACTGATGAGAGTGCTATAAAGCGAGGTACCGTCATTTCTACTGTCTTCGCTTTCATCGTAGCTGGTGGCTGTTATTTCTTAGGCGGTTTTGGCCGTTTGTTTGGTATGCCTCCTGTGTTGCCTAACGGTAAGTTGGCCTTCGACTCCATTGTGCCATCCATGCTTGTCACTCTGCCTGACGTGCTGATTGCCCTCGTGGTGTTACTTGTTCTTTCGGCATCCATGTCAACTCTTGCCTCCCTTGTGCTTACCTCTTCTTCGACAATGACGCTCGACTTGATATATCGTGACAAGAAATCGTTGCCTGGTGAGGTTGAAGATGGCTCCATCGACGATATCGTGGCAGAGAAAATCGAGCGTCGTAAGGTGATTGTGATGCGTGTGCTTATCATGTTCTTCATCGCTATCTCCTTATTGATTGCTTTGAATCCACCTACGTTCATCGCTCAGTTGATGGGTATCTCTTGGGGTGCTTTGGCTGGTGCGTTCCTGGCACCGTTCATGCTCGGTCTCTATTGGCGTGGGGTCACAACTGCTTCTGTCTGGGCTTGTTTTATCTGGGGTGTAGGTATCACGGTGGTCAACATGCTTATCGGTAATCCTATTAATCCGATCAACTGTGGCGCTATTGCCATGGTGGGTGGCTTTCCTGTTGTTTGGATTGTCAGTCTGCTGACAAAGAAATTGCCACAACAAACAGTTGACAGCATATTCGATTGTTATCATAAATAAAATACAACTGATGAAGAAATCATTTCTGACATTGATGATGCTGACGGTGACACTCTCACTGATCGCTTCGTGTACACAACGTCCTAAATCCAGTGAGTCTGTGGTTACAGAACCAGAACAGACGATGACTGACAATGCCGATGCAGGCTTGGCGCCTGATTTTGAATTGCCCGACCTTCAAGGTAACCCCTTAAAACTCTCATCTCTTCGAGGCAAGTATGTCGTTATCGACTTCTGGGGCTCTTGGTGCATTTGGTGTATCCGTGGCTTTCCTCACATGAAGGAGGCTTATGCCAAATATAAGGATAAGATGGAGATCCTAGGCGTGGATTGCAACGATACGGAAAGCAAGTGGAAGGCTGCCGTAGAAGAATATGCCTTACCTTGGCTGCAAGTACGCTGTCCTGATGAACAGTTGCAGACACTGGCCTCCCAGTATAATGTGGAGGGATTTCCTACAAAGGTCATTATCGATCCTCAAGGTAAAATCGTCAAAGTGGTGGTAGGTGAAGATCCCGCCTTCTACACTTTCCTTGACGGTCTTTTCTCGAAATAGTAGCTTTGCAACCAAGTTGCATGAAATGTGCCGTAACTTTGCAGCCAGAAACAATAAAACTGCATTGTTATGGCACATCATCATGAACATCATCATTGTGAAAGTTGCGCGCATGAGCATCATCACGAAGAGTCTGGCATCAAGCATCAGTTGATACTTATCTGTTCGACTGTTTTACTGTTGGTTGCAGCCGTCTTGATAGAGCGGTATTTTAATCTGCCGACCTGGCAGTTGCTAATCGTCTATCTCATACCTTATTTATTAATAGGTCACGAAACATTAATCGAGGCTTTCGAAGGTGTCTGTCATGGCGATGCTTTCAATGAGCATTTTCTCATGTCGGTGGCCACGATCGGTGCTCTCTGTATCGGTTTCCTGCCAGGGGCAGAAACTGAATTTCCAGAGGCTGTCTTTGTGATGCTCTTTTTCCAGATTGGTGAACTTTTTGAAGGCTATGCTGAAGGGAAGAGCCGTGAGAGTATTGCTCACTTGATGGATATACGTCCGGATGTGGCACATGTAGAACGTGATGGTAACGTTGTTGAGGTCGTGCCAGATGATGTCGCTGTAGGTGAGATCATTATTGTCCGCCCTGGTGAGAAAGTACCACTCGATGGCGTGGTCATCGAGGGTAGTTCTTCGCTGAATACGGTTGCTCTGACTGGTGAGACTTTACCAAGAGATGTTGATACCGATGATGAGATTATCTCTGGTTGCGTGAACCTCTCAGGAGTGGTAAGGATACGAACTACGAAGGTCTTTGGTGAAAGTACGGTTTCAAAGATCATCCGATTGGTTGAGAGTGCTGGTGAACAGAAGTCGAGAAGTGAGGCTTTTATCACTCGTTTCGCCCGTATTTACACCCCAGTGGTTGTTTGCGCTGCATTGGCCTTGGCCATTGTTCCTACGCTCCTTGGCGGTCCGTTTGCCACTTGGCTTTATCGCGCGCTGATGTTCCTGGTTGTCTCTTGCCCATGCGCATTGGTCATCAGTGTGCCTCTGACCTTCTTTGGAGGTATAGGCGGTGCTTCTCGCCATGGTATATTGGTAAAGGGCTCTGGCTTTATGGATGTGCTGGCCAAAGTAGGCACGGTAGTTTTCGACAAGACGGGCACGCTTACTTGTGGACAGTTCGCTGTCACAGCGGTCCATCCGGATACGTGCGATGAACATCAGTTGTTGCATCTTGCTGCCCATGTCGAACATTTCTCAACCCACCCCATTGGGGCTGCTTTGCGTGATGCTTTCCCTGATGAGGCTACCGATGGTTGCAAGGTGAGCGATGTAGAAGAGATTGCCGGACAAGGTATCCGTGCCCGAGTTGGCGATCGTCTTGTTTGTGTTGGTAATACGAAGATGATGGATGCAGTGGGGGCTAAATGGCACGACTGTCCTCAATGCGGACACGGCCATCAGTCTGTTGTCGGCACAGTCATCCATGTGTCTATCGATGGTCTGTATGCCGGACATATTGTCATCAACGATCGGATTAAGGATGATAGTGTCATGGCTGTCAGTCGTCTGCATGCTCTTGGGGTCTCCAAGGCCGTCATGTTGACTGGTGATCGTGAGGAGGTTGGGGCTTATGTCGCCCACGAATTAGGACTGAATGAGTACCATGCCGGTTTGATGCCTGCCGATAAAGTGGCTCATGTTGAACGCTTGTTGAAAGAGAAGATAGCGGGCGAATTTCTTGCGTTTGTAGGTGATGGTATCAACGATGCCCCCGTTCTGGCTCGTGCCGATGTGGGTGTCGCCATGGGTGGTCTTGGTAGTGATGCTGCCATTGAGGCTGCTGATGTCGTGCTGATGGATGATAAGCCTTCTAAGATAGCGCTTGCTATCGCCATCGCTCGACGTACACTGGCCATTGCTCGTCAGAACGTTTGGTTTGCCATCGGGGTGAAACTGTCTGTACTCGTTCTGGCTGCTTTGGGCTTGGCTACCATGTGGATGGCTGTCTTTGCCGATGTGGGTGTCACCGTTCTCGCCGTTCTGAATGCGATGCGAACGATTGCCATAAAGGATCATGGGGTAGGGGAGCCTCTGCAATGACGGTCTCTTTTGATACGGGATGCACAAACTCTACCCGTCTCGACATCAGTGAGATGCTGCCATCGGGATTGCTGCGAGGTGCACCGTATTTCAAGTCGCCCTTGATTGGACATCCCATGGCTGCAAGTTGACAGCGTATCTGATGATGTCGGCCAGTCATGAGATTGACCTCCAACAGACAATAGTTGTCTGAACGGCCTATCACTTTGTATTTCAGAATAGCCTTTTTGGCTTGAGGCTTTTCTGTCGTGTAGGCATACGATTTGTTCTGTTTTTCATTTCTCACGAGCCAGTGGGTTAATAGGCCTTCTGGCTCCTTGGGCGTGTTTTTCACAATGGCCCAATAGGTCTTGTGCACCTCTCCCTCAGCAAACATCTTGTTCAGTCTCGTGAGAGCTTTCGAGGTACGGGCAAAGACCACCAGTCCAGAAACGGGACGGTCTAGCCGATGAACGACACCCAGAAATACTGCTCCGGGTTTCGCATACTTCTCCTTGATATAGTCCTTGACAATATCAGAAAGGGGGCGATCGCCAGTCTTGTCGCCCTGAACGATCTCCCCACTCTGTTTATTGACTATAATAATATGGTTGTCCTCGTAAACGACTTCCATACTTCTTACCTCTTACTTCTTACCTCATTACATATTCATACCACCGTCAACCTGGATCACCTGTCCGCTAACATAGCTTGACATGTCTGATGCGAGGAAGGTAGCCACGTTGGCAATATCCTCTACCAGTCCACCACGGCGGAGAGGAATCTTGTTGATCCACTCTTTACGGATATCGTCGGGGAGAGCCTGAGTCATTGCTGTGTCGATGAAACCAGGAGCGATAGCGTTGGCACGGATACCCTTCGGACCCATTTCCTGACCGATACTCTTGGCGAGTGCGATAAGACCAGCCTTAGAAGCAGCATAATTGGCCTGGCCGGCATTACCGTGAACACCTACTACAGAAGCCATGTTGATAATAGAACCACCACGCTGACGCATCATAACGGGCACGCAGGCATGGATAAAGTTGAAGGCCGACTTCAGGTTCACAGCGATGACGGCGTCCCACTGCTGCTCTGTCATTCTCAGCATCAGACCGTCTTTGGTGATACCGGCATTGTTTACCAGGATATCAATTGTTCCGAACTCTTCCTTCACTGCCTTTACTACCTCTTCCGTCTGTGCGAAGTCGGCAGCGTTCGAAGCATAGCTCTTCGCCTTTACGCCTAAGGCTGCAATTTCCTTCTCTGTCTCCTCGTTGATCTCGAGGTCGGTGAATGCGATGTTTGCGCCTTCAGCGGCGAACTTCAGTGCGATAGCCTTTCCGATACCGCGTGCAGCACCTGTAATCAGGGCTGTCTTACCTTCTAATAATCCCATAATTGTTTTTTACTTGTTTATTTGTTATCTTCGTTGAAATTTTCCTAATGCACCATATACCACCTTTGCCACCTGGGGCTTGGTGTCTTCTTCTTTCATACCGTGAGCGATACGTCCATATATATAAGGTACCTCGAGGCCCTTGATACAATAGTGGGTGATATCGGCTACAAGATCCACATTGTCGATGTCAAACTCTCCGTCCTCTTTCCCTTCTGTATAGACTTTGCGGAAGAGTTCTATCTCTGCATCGTCAAAGTGCTTGCGCACCTTTTCTACCATCCAGATATTTCTGAAGAACTCTGCTCTCAGGTTACCGTTTCTTACCACCGTCTCACGAATCATGCTCAGATGGGTGTAGATCAGTTCGATAATCTTGTCCTGTGGGGGAATCTTACGGGCTGCCACTTCGTCGAGTTTGTCGCTCAGGCGTTCCAACTCGCCTTCGATGACTGCGTAGTAGATCTCGTCTTTCGATTTAAAATAGGTGTACAGTGTGCGACGCCCTTTCCCCGATTGGGTGGCGATGTCGTTCATCGTGGTGTTCTCCAACCCGTTCTTGGCGAATAGTTGGCGCGCTACATCTACTAATTTCTGTCTTGTTTTGGATATTGACATATCTGATCTCCTCCTGTCTTTACAAATTGCACACGACAATTACAATGTGCAAAATTAGGAATTTTCTTTTAATTGAGCAAGAAAACAGGCGGAAAATGTTCTAAAAATCCTAAAATCAGAAAAAAATCGCCCAAATATTTGCGTATCTCAAAAAAAGTTTGTACTTTTGCACCCGCTTAAGAAAAATAACATCGCGGAGTGGAGCAGTTGGTAGCTCGCCAGGCTCATAACCTGGAGGTCGCACGTTCGAATCCTGCCTCCGCAACTCAATGAAAAGAGGCGCAATCCATTAGGAATGTGCCTCTTCTTTTTTTCTTAGAATTGTTCCAGAATCCTGATTCGTTCTTCTGTACTGGGATGGGTTGCAAACAGTCCGCTGATAAACTGCATCAGTCCTTGTGTCATCTGCTTGGGGTGTATGATATACATCTGGGCAATGTCTTCGCGCTCTACATCGCCTAGACCTGGATTATTTGAAATCTTCCTCAGGGCTGAGGCGAGTGCCAGCGGATTGCCACAGAGTTCTGCACCGCCGGCATCGGCCATATACTCGCGTTTGCGCGAAATGGCAAAGCGTGTCAGCATGATAAACAGGTAGGCGATGCCTGCACAGACTGCTCCGATAGCCATGATGGCTACGACCGACAGACCGTTGCCTTTGTTGTTGCGGCTATCACTACTACTGCTGAAGCCTCCGAACAACATGCGGTTGTAGATCATGCGTACCACGAGCGACAAGACGGTTGATACAATACCCACGAAGATAATGCTCGTGATCAACAGTCGAGTGTCGCGATTGCGGATGTGTGTCAGTTCGTGTCCTATCACGCCAGCCAGTTCCTCGTCGTTCAAGCGGTCGAGTAGTCCCGTCGTGACCGTCACCGTATATGAGTTCTTGTCGATACCGCTGGCAAACGCGTTCAGCTGGGGATCGTCGATCACGTTCACCTTCGGCATGTCCATTCCGCAAGCCATACAGAGGTTCTCCACGATGTTATACACCCTGGGGTTCTCTCGGCGCATCAGTGGTTGGGCGCCAGTGGCCTTCTGTATCATCTTGGTATTGCTGAAATAGGCGATGGCAAACCAGATGGCCACACCGCCGATGATAAAGGGCGCTGCTTTGGTGAATGTCCAGTTCACGCTGTCTGCATCGAGCTGGTTGACGAAATAGCCCGCCTGGTCGTAATAGCCTGTGGTGAAGTAGTTGATGATGGCCAGAAACACCCATGTCATCCCCAACAGAATGACGGGAAAGGCAATGAGCAACAGCATGCTTTTCATGTTGTTGCTCGATATCTGGCTTTGAATGCCTACATATCTCATCCTACCTTAGAATTTGATCTCGGGTGCTTTTTCGACGGTGGCACGTTCTTCCTGAGGTATCTCGAACATGGGCTCCTTCTTGAATCCGAACATGTTGGCGAAGATGTTCGATGGGAACGTCTGTACCGAGTTGTTCAGTTCGCGGGTAGCCGTGTTGAAGTAGCGGCGCGTAGCGGCAATCTTGTTCTCGATATCGGCAATCTCCGTCTGCAACTGCAGGAAGTTCTGGTTAGCTTTCAACTCCGGATAGGCCTCTACCGACACTTTCAGACCGGCAAGTGCACTCGAGAGTGCGTTCTCTGCCTGGATCTTGTCGTTGATGGTGGTGGCACCCATAGCGGCAGCACGAGCCTGTGTAACGCGCTCCAGCAACTCCTTCTCGTGCTGGGCATATCCCTTCACGGTAGCTACCAACTGAGGGATAAGGTCGTGACGCTGTTTCAGCTGCACGTCGATATTGGCAAACGCGTTCTCGCGGTTGTTACGCAGTTTTACGAGGTTGTTGTAAATGCCGATGGCGCCAATTACCAGGACTACCACAACGGCCAGGATAATCAATAGTGTCATAATGTTATCTTTTAATTTAAATGTTAATTCCAAAGTGCAAAGATAATGATTGTCGGTTGAACCCACAAATAATTTAGGATTTATTTTAAAAAAAATCCAGCTACCAGGTTTTATCCTGATAACCGGATTTGTATAGTACTAGAGATAAATCTCTATTTCAAGTTACTCATAACCTTCTTAAAATACCTGTTCGTTGCGCGGACGCTGTAGTTCGGTCCTCCGTTCCAGGCTCGGATAGCTTTCTCAATGCTATTCTCCGGGTTATGATAAGACTGAATCAGCCGGAACATTTCCTTCGACTTGGCTACGCTGTAGCGGTCGTTAAGAGTAAATCTCTTCTTACTCTTCTGCTTCTTCAGAATCGCATTACAATCTTTCACGAGAATCGGGGTGATCTGCATGACGCCTACGGAGTTTCCGCTGACTGCTTTGGCATTTCCGCCGCTCTCTACCTGAATGATTGCCTCCATTACTGGATTCCAGTTAAAGCCGTGTGTTTTGCTGCTCTTTTTGGCATTTCCGCCTGCCGACACGCTTGTGCAAGCTAATAGAAGAGCCATCACGGCCACACTTGCTTTCTTTATTATAATCATAAGCTCTATACTTTAGGCGGATCTCATCACGAGTACCGCGTTATCCTTTAGATTCGGGTGCAAAGTTACGGAGAATCAGATACTTAACCAAATATTTTTGGGATTTTTAAGAAAATCGTGTGCGCGCACATGATTTATGTCAAGAGATGTAAAAAGGCCCAAAAAGCCGAAAGTCTAGTCTAAATCGACCACTGTGATGCCTGCTCCGCCAAACTGTACATGCTCATCGCGGAAGTGGCTCACGTTTGGAACGGTGGCCAGATATTGGCGTATCAGTTGGCGCAGTACACCTGTGCCTGTACCGTGTAGAATGCGCACTCTGGATACGCCTACCAGAATGGCGTCGTCGATGAAATAGGTGATGGCATTGATGGCTTCGTCGCCTCTCATTCCCCTCACGTCGATATCTTGTTTGAAGTTCAGTTTGCGATTGTCGATGACGTCGCGTGTATCTCTCGATACCACCCCATACGAACCAGCGATGTTGCTGTTGCGCTCCTCCTGTTTCGAGAGTTGGCTCTTGGGCTTCTCGGCATGTTCCAACCGGTCGGCACGCATCTTGGTCTTCATGCCGCCGAAGATGACAACTGCCATCTTTCCGTCGGTGCTTTCTACTTCGCCTACCGAGGTGAGTCCTTTGATTCTGACGGTGTCGCCTGCCGCGATGGGCTTCTCGGCTTCTGCGGGTTTGCTGACGGCTACGGTGGCCGTTGGGTTAGCTGCCTTCTGGGCTTTCTCCAGCTTGCGCTTTTCGCGACGCTCTTTGCGCTCCTGCAACTGACGTATTTTTCGGGCGATGACCTCGTCGTTGTCTTTCGTGTCGATCTCTGCCAGTTCTTCCTTGAAGGTGTTCAGTTCTTCGCGAACCAGTCGGGTGCGCTCCTTTTCGGCCTGGGCCTCTCTTATCTCGCGAATGGCGTTCTCGATCTTCTTGTTGCTCTCGCGCAGCAGTTCTTCGGCTTCCTCCTTGGCTTTGCGCAGTATCTCTTTACGCTGTCGGTCTATCTCTGTCAGTTCGTCCTCGTAGCGGTTGATCTTGCTCTCCAGCGATTTCTCGTGCTGATGGATGGTCTGTCGCTTACCTTCCCAGTAGCGCTTGTCTCTGACGATGTCTTGCAGATACTTGTCGCTCTGGATATAGTCGGAGCCTACGATGTCAGAGGCCTCCTTGATCACTTCTTCGGGGATGCCGGTCTTACGGGCTATCTCGATCGCAAACGAACTGCCTGGCTGGCCGATAGCCAACTGGAACAGTGCCTGCATCTCGTGACGGTCATAGAGCATCGCACCGTTTATCACGCCCGGATGATCCTCTGCAAAGTGCTTCAGGTTTTGATAGTGGGTGGTTATCACGCCGAAGGCCTGCTTCTTCCAGAACTGCTTCAGCATGGCTTCTGCGATCGCACCGCCAATCGTGGGCTCTGTGCCGCTGCCAAACTCGTCTATTAATAATAAGGTATGGGCATCGGCCATCTTCATCATCTGCTTCATGTTCATCAGATGGCTGGAGTAGGTCGAGAGGTCGTTCTCGATGCTCTGCTCGTCGCCGATGTCTATCAGGATATGGTGGAAGAGTCCTGTGGTGCTGCGGTCACCGATGGGGATAGGCAGTCCGCACTGAAGCATATACTGCAATAGTCCTACCGTCTTCAGACATACCGACTTTCCGCCAGCATTCGGACCACTGATAATCAGCAACCGCCCACTCGATGGCTTCCGCTCACCTCTCACCTCTTGCTTCTCACCACTCACCTCTTGCTTCTCACCACTCACCTCTTGCTTCTCACCACTCAACATAATATCCAGAGGTACCACGTTCTTCCCCTGCTTCTCGAGCGAGAGTTGCAGCAGTGGGTGGACAGCACGAATCCAGTCCAGATGGGGCCTGTTCTCCACTTGGGGTTCGAAGGCTTTCGTCTGCTGGGCCAACTGAGTCTTGGCATAGATGAGGTCGATCGTTGCCAGGAACTGATACGAGTCGAGAATCTCTTTCACGTGAGGTCTCACCTCGTCGGTAAACACCGTCAGGATGCGAATCACCTCGCGGCGCTCTTCTGCTTCCAACTGTCTTACCCTATTATTGGCCTCTACTACTTCGGCTGGCTCGATGAACACCGTCTTTCCAGTTGCACTCTCATCGTGCACGATACCATTGATACGACGTTTTACCGAGGGGGCTACGGGCAGCACCAGTCGGCCGTCGCGCATAGTGGGGGCGGCATCCTTCTCTACCAGCCCGTCTTTCTGGGCACTGTGCAGTATAGTATATAATGTACGCGATATCGAACCTTGCGTCTTCTCCAGATCGTGACGGATACCTGCCAGCGTCATCGAGGCCGAATCCTTGATTTTTCCGAATTTGTCGAGGATGGAGTCTATCCTTCTGATCATGGCTGGGAAGGTCATGACGCCTTCCGTCAATCTGTGCAGGGCAGGGTAGGGATAGTCGGGCTCTAATCCCTCTCTCTCCGCATCGTCTTCATCGCTCGTCCTGTTCAGATACTTCACGATGTTGGCAATCGTCTCCAGCGAGCGCCTCAGATCCCACACCTCGTCTTCTTCCAGATGGGTGCCTTCCAGTCGGATGCGACTCACGGCCTCTCTCACATCAAAGAAATACTGCATGGGAAAATCATCCTTCTCTTCCTGCAGGCGACGGAATTCGCGCACCTGCGTCAGCCATTCGTTCACCTGCGCGGCATCAGTAGAAAAGGCTATTTCGTCAACCTTTTCTTTGCCAAGCGTACTGAGACAATGGCCTTTCAGCAAACGCCTGATTTCGTCAAAACCGAGCTTGTGTTCGAAGTTATTCGGATAAATCATGCTGCAAAGGTAGCGTAATTCGCCGAAAATACCAAATTTTTTATAAAAAGTTGCCTAAAAATTTGTTCAATTCGAGAAAAAGCACTACCTTTGCACCCGCTTTCGAGGCAATCGGGCATTTGGAGAGATGGTAGAGTGGTCGATTACAGTAGTCTTGAAAACTACCGTGCTGAGAGGCACCGGGGGTTCGAATCCCTCTCTCTCCGCTGACAAATCCGCGTAACTAGTTGTTATCAATAAGTTACGCGGATTTTCTTTTTCTCCGTTAGCAGCATTATCTCCTTGTTATTCGTAGGCATATATTAGTCCGTACTTCTCATGCAGCTTCCGAAGAGAGCCGTCCGACTTCATCTGACTGATGATGTCGTTCACCATCTGCAAAAGATCCTCCTGTCCCTTCTGCATGAGGACACCAATTTCACCACGAGTAAATGGAGCGTTCAACAGTGGGGCTGCTAGTCGGGTGTCTGTCTGCACATAATAAGGAGCCTCTGTGATTTCCGTTATCATCACGTCGGCTGCACCTTCGGCTACAAGTGTTGGTATTTCCTCGTTCTTTTGGTGAACGACTATTTTTGCGTGAGTGAGGTTTGCGTTGGCAAACTTTTCATTCAGTCCACCAGGATTCACCATGACAGTCACTTCGGGCTTGTCTATGTCGGCCAATGACTTGTAGCGCTCTGCCTCCGAAGCCCTGCAAAGGATGGTCTTGCCGTTAGCCAGATAGCCGTCGCTCATGAGCATCGTTTCCCGTCTGGTATCTGTTATAGTAATTCCACCAATGGCAAGGTCGAATATTTGAGGCTCAGTAAGTACGTCGGCTGTCAATGTGGGCCATGAGGTCTTTTTGAATTCTATTTTTACCCCTAACCTTCTTGCTATTTCGTTTGCGACATCAATACCAAAGCCCCAATATGTTCCATCGGGTTCACAGAATGATAACGGTCTGTAGTCACCAGTAGTACCAAAGAGGATTGTGCCTCGATTCAGAATCTCTGCTACCTTATCAGCACTGGTTGTTATGTCGCTCTGCTCTGTAGCATTATCCTCATTTGAAGAGCATGAGGCAAAACTTGCCGTTCCCCAGATGGTCAGAACAGCTATCAGAAACCACGTCTTTAACTTGTAAAAAGAAGATATAGTTTTCATTTCATATACTTCATGATGCCTTCCTCTACTTTGTTCATATTCTCTGTAGGCTCATAACGCTCCACAACCCGTCCGTCGCGAGTGACGAGAAATTTGGTGAAGTTCCATTTGATGTCCGACTTCTTGTCGTAGTCGGGATCACGCTTGCGGAGCATGTCGTCCATAAACTCTCCCCGCTGGTCGCTCGTGTCGAAGCCGTCGAAACCTTGTTGAGCCTTCAGAAAGGTGTACAGCGGATGCTCGTTGGGACCGTTCACCTCGATCTTGTCGAACTGCGGAAAGCGGATGCTGAAGTTGGCTGTGCAGTACTGTCGGATCTCCTTGATCGAGCCGGGCGCCTGCTCTCCGAACTGATTGCAGGGGAAGTCGAGAATCTCGAAACCGTCCTGAGCATACTTCTCATAGAGCGCCTCCAGATCTTTGTACTGAGGGGTGAATCCGCATCGGGTAGCCGTGTTGACGATCAGCAACACCTTGCCCTTGTAGTCGGCGAGCGATACCTCCTGCCCGTCAGCGTCGGTCGCCTTGAAATCATAGATACTCTGTGCCGAGAGGGTCAGCACGCCCATCATTGCCATGAGGCAGAAAATCAGTCTTTTCATATCGGTTTAGTTATTATTTCGAATGATTACTTATGCTCTTTGGCTTGCCTGGCAAACTCAAACAGCGATAGCGGCAGATGGCAGTAGCCGTCGGGATTCTTGTCGAGATAGTCCTGGTGATACTCCTCGGCAGTGTAGAAGTTCTGCAGGGGCAGCTTCTCTACGGCTAAGGGCTGCTCGTAGTTCTTCTGCTCTTCGGCAAACACCTTTTCGATGACGGGCAGATCGGCCGAGTCCGTGAAATATACACCTGTGCGATAGCGCGTTCCCTCATCGTGTCCCTGCTTGTTCAGGCTCGTCGGGTCGATGGCCTTGAAGAACATCCGCAACAGGAATTCGAGACTGACCACGTCGGGATGGTATCTCACCACGACCGTCTCTGCAAACCCCGTCTGGTCGGTATAAACCTCCTTATACGTCGGGTTCTCGGTGTGTCCGTTGGCGAAACCCACCTCTGTGGCGGCCACGCCCTCAATCTGCTTGAAGTAGTGCTCCGTCCCCCAGAAACAGCCTCCCGCCAGATAGATCTCCTTCGTGGGCTTCTCGTCCATGTTCGTCTGTAAATTGTCGTCGTTTAGCTTCATATCAAAATTCTTTTTAAATTCTTCGGGCAAAGATAGTCATTATTCTCCGTTTTTTCGTATATTTGCAGCAAACTTTCAGATACTTTAATGTTTTTGTCTATGATGAGAACCTTATTCCTTATTCCATTCCTGCTGCTGTCGATTCATGTAGAAGCTCAGGACTTTCAGACAGAGATTAAGTTGGTTGAAGCACTCGACTTCAATGGTAAGACACTGGCAAATGCCCCTGCCGGCAAGAGCCGCACCCTGCAATTGGCACGCACCAAGTTCTCGACTCCCTTGAACGGCTACACCTCGCTCGCACTGCCTTCGCTGAAGTTGGGCAACATCATCGGCCATCCCACTCTCGGATGGGACGATACCGACTTCAAGGTGCCAGAGGGCGTTCCGGCTGTCTATGACGACAAGTGGGCTCTCAACGATGTGTTTACCGATGGCGATTTCCCCGTGGCTATCTATGGTCGGATGCCGAGTTCAGAACTGCTGCCGTGGGGAAAGAGCGAGCAGGATATCTCCTGTCGGGGCCGCGACCCGCATCTCATCATGCTTCTCGATCCGTCGAGAGAGGTGAAGAAGGTCTATAACACCCGAAACCTCACCATCACGCCCAAGGACAGTCTTTATGGAAGCGTGGAGTGGGCTGTCGTGAAAGACGGGGTGCTCTATTTCTCCGAGTGCATCTCTACCGCACCTGGTAAAGACTCTCAGGGCGACTATCTGGTGGCGGTCGATATCAACACCGACAAGACGCTCTGGATGAGTAAGCCCCGCACGGTCAATTCCTCCAACTTCCTGATTGTCGATAACTCTATCATCTGCGGTTTGGGAGGCTCGGGCATTCCCGATTACATCTATGTGCTGAACCGTTTCACTGGCGTCAAGACCCGCGAATACTGGGTGCCTACTGCCGCCTATTGGTTCGCTATCGGCGACGACAACATGCTTTACGTCACGCTTTACGACAAGCACGTCGCCTTCAAAATTACTAAGTAACCGCGCGAGACGATAGAGTTGTTTTTAAGGTTCTTCAATGCTGCTTCACGGATTCTCCTTTTGTCGCCGAGTGAATGTGTTGTTAAATATTTTTGCTAGTATGTATCTGTGTGTCGAATGTAGCCGTTAGGTCGGCAAAAGTGCTCGACAGCCGTATCAGGGTGCACCGGTTGAAGAAGAAGATCGTCGAGGCCAAAGATCGAGATGAAGCCGTCTGGCTGACCGTCAAGTCATAAAGTATTGTAATATTCATCATAAAGATGAGGATAAATCGCCAGATTTGCGCAAAAATGATTAATTTTGCATCGTGATTGAAACAATAACTCAATGGAAATGATGCAGAAGAGAGCCATCGTGATAGGTGCTTCATCTGGTATAGGACGCGAAGTTGCAAGACTTCTGGTCGAGGAGGGGTGGACGGTAGGCGTAGCAGCCAGGCGGCTGGAACTGCTGCAGGATATCGGGGCTGTCGCTGCAGAGAGGATCGATGTGACAGCCGCCGATGCTACCGAAGCCCTTCAGCGGCTTATCGCTCAAACTGGTGGCATGGACCTGTTCTTCTATGCTTCGGGCATAGGCAAGCAGAACCGGGAACTGAAGGCAGACATCGAACTGGCTACCCTGCAGACGAATGGGGTAGGCTTTGTGAGGATGATCGGTGAGGCATACCGCTATTTCGCCCAACAGGGTGGCGGGCATATCGCAGCCATCTCGTCGATTGCAGGGACCAAAGGACTGGGCCCTGCACCTTCGTATTCGGCCACGAAAGCCTTGCAGAACGTGTATCTCCAAGCTCTCGAACAGCAGGCGCATAGTCGCGGTCTCGACATCCGCTTTACCGATATCCGTCCGGGCTTTGTAGATACGGCTCTGCTGAGTGGCGATTTCCATTATCCCATGATGCTGAAGCCAGAGAAGGTGGCGAGTGAGATCGTGCGGGCTATCCATCGGAAGCAGCACATCCGCATCATTGACTGGCGTTATCGGATACTGACAGCCTGTTGGAGAAGAATCCCAAGATGGCTGTGGCGTCAACTAAAATTATAAGAGAAATGAGAAAACTTTTCAAAGGTGAGATATCGCTGTTTGCCTTCTCGTGTATCGTGAGTGTGGCAACGCTGTTGCTCTATAACATCCCATTCTTCAGTTATGTGGCTGCCAATACGAACGAGGGCATAGGTGGCCGGCTGTTTCTGTTGGCCTCGCTGGTAGTCGTGATGCTGGCATTGAACTTCATGATGACCTATCTCGTCGTGTATCTTCTGAGGATGGTAGGGCGGACACTGTTGGCGATCCTGTCGGTCATCAATGCGACGGCCGTCTATTTCATCATGACCTACAGCGTGATGATAGACGCCACGACCATCGAGAACGTGTTTAACACCCGCTATTCAGAGGCCTCAGGGTTCTTCAGTTGGTCGCTATGGGCGTTCATCCTGATCTGTGGTGTCTTGCCCGCCCTGTATTGTCTGTTGCGCCCCGTGGTCATCGGCAAAGCCAAGCGGCTGGGTGTCTGTTGCGGTAGTTCGTTGGCCATCGTGCTGATTGTCGGTCTGATGAATATCGGTCAGACACTCTGGATCACTCAGCACGATACCGAGTTGGGCGGATTGTTGCAGCCCTGGTCGTATCTGGTGAATACGTGTCGTGTACTCAGCAGCCAGCACGACGAACAGGTAGAAGAGATCAAACTGCCCGACGGCACCATCACCGACAACGACAAGACGGTCGTGGTGCTCATGATCGGCGAGTCGGCACGCAAAGCCAATTTCCAACTTTACGGCTATCAGCGCGCTACTAACCCGTTGCTGTCGAAACGCGAAGGGCTGAAGGTGTATCAGGCAACCTCGTGTGCTACTTATACGACGGCTGGTACGAAGGCCATTCTCGAACCCAAGAACAGCGACGACCTCTACGAACTGTTGCCCAACTATGCGTTCAGAATGGGCGTCGATGTATCGTGGCGCACCTCGAACTGGGGTGAACCGCCTATCCATATCGACGAGTATCTTACCAACGAGCAACTGGGTGAACGCTATCCTGGCGAAAACGTGTATTTTGACGCCATTCTGATGAAGGGACTGCGCGAACGCATCGAGTCGAGTCAGAAAAACAAGGTGTTGATCGTGCTGCATACGAGTACCAGTCACGGTCCGAAATATGCCGACAAGTATCCGAAGGCGTTTGAGGTTTTCAAGCCAGTGGCCAACAGTGTGGAGGAGGGCGAGAAGAACGTGGGTATGCTGGTGAATGCCTACGACAACACCATCTGCTATACCGACTTCCTCGTAGATAGCCTGATCAGCACACTGCGTGCGATGGAGGGGTGGAAGAGTGCCATGCTCTTTGTATCCGACCACGGAGAGTCGCTCGGCGAGAACAAGATGTTCATGCACGGACTGCCCATGAAACTGGCGCCCAAGGAGCAATACGAGATACCCTTCCTGGTATGGACCTCGGATGGATTCAGAGACTATAAGCCCGACAGCGAGTTGCCGGCAGTCATCGAGCAGCACTACGTGTTCCACTCGGTGCTGAACCTGTTGTCGATACAGTCGCCGGCTTATAATCAAGAGTTTGACATCTTCCAGCGAAAAGGCGCCGTCAGCCCAAAATAAAGCGTCGGGAAGACACTTTTTGCTTAATTTGTATAAAATAATGAGGTGTGACGGCATCATATTTAAAAATTTTTTGTAACTTTGCCACAAATGAGGACTAAACTTTGGACAATGAAAGAAGGCTTCCTAATCGGTGGATGCCTGATACTGATAGGACTGGCTCTCCAAGTGAGTGTCGGTCCAGTGGCTTGGGGTGCATTTGCGTGGCCTGTCAATGGCATCGTGCTGGCAGGATTCTTGGCGGTGCTAACCGTGATGGCTTACTTGCGCAAGAAGGTATATGCCTTCCAATGGATGACGACCTATACCGCTGCTATACCGGCGATGCTATATGCAGTGGTGCTGACCATCATCATGGGATTAACGCGCCAACAGGCGGGCGGCACATGGCTGAACGATATGCTGACGTTCTGGCCCTTCGTGCTGATCTATGTCTATATCACTGTCATTCTCGGTCTTGTGATCCACCGGAGATTGCGCCAGATGTTGAGAGGTCAAGGGTCGATGAAACGCGACATTCCCTTCATGCTCAATCACCTCGGACTGTTTCTCGCACTGACGACTGGTACACTGGGTAATGCCGATATGCAGCGGGTGAAGATGATGACCATGATCGGACAGCCCGAATGGCGCGCACTCACTCAAGAGGGTGTCGTCAAGGAGATGCCGCTGACCATCGAGTTGAAGAAGTTTATCATGGAGACCTACGCTGACGGCTCGCCCAAGCGCTTTGCCTCGGAGATACAGGTGAAGACAAAGTCGGGTGAACGTGTCGATACCGTCGTCGATGTGAACAAACCCTTCGAGATAGAAGGTTGGAAGATCTATCAGTTCGGCTATGATACGCAGATGGGAGCCAAGAGCCAGTTGTCGATACTCGAACTGGTGAGCGACCCCTGGTTGCCGCTGGTATATACGGGTATCTATATGATGCTGGCCGGAGCGGTATGTATGTTTGTGTTAGGAGGGAGGAAACGCGTATGACTTGGGAACAATTTATATACTTCGCCATCGTCTCCGTGCTGCTGTGGGCAGTGGGAGCCTTCGCTGCATGGCGCAATAAGAGTGGTATCGCCTTTACGGCCACGATAGTAGGTCTGTTGGTGTTCTTCAGTTTCATTGTCTCGATGTGGGTATCGCTGGAGCGTCCGCCCCTGCGAACGATGGGAGAAACGCGCCTTTGGTATTCGCTGTTCCTGCCGTTGGCGGGCATCATCGTCTATTCACGCTGGAAATACAAGTGGATCCTGACGTTCTCGACCGTTCTCGCCCTGGTGTTTATCTGTGTGAACCTGTTTAAACCCGAGATACACGACAAGACACTGATGCCAGCCTTGCAGAGTCCCTGGTTTGCTCCTCACGTCATCGTCTATATGTTTGCCTATGCCGTGCTTGGTGCAGCCACACTGATGGCCGTCTATCTGCTGCTCGTGAAGAAAGCGGCTATCACAGCCGAAGAGTTGGACATCACCGATAACATGGTGTATGTAGGACTGGCCTTTATGACCTTCGGCATGCTCTTCGGTGCGCTGTGGGCCAAAGAGGCATGGGGCCATTACTGGTCGTGGGATCCGAAAGAGACATGGGCAGCCATTACCTGGCTCTCCTATCTGATATATGTCCACTATCGTCAGTTGCCTCGCCATCGTGAGCGTCTGGCTCTGTGGACCCTTGTCATCTCGTTCGCGCTCTTGCAGATGTGCTGGTGGGGCATCAACTATCTGCCTTCGGCACAAGGTTCGAGCGTGCATACCTATAACTGATCTATCAATAATTAAAACCAATAAAGCCCTATGATGAAACAATTCCTTGAAGATCTGAAGCAGTTCATGCCCTCAGACCGTATTTACACCGACGAACTTCGCACCCTCGGGTGGGGTACCGATGCCAGTTTCTATCGTCAGATACCTAAGGTGGTGCTGCGTAGCGATGGTGAGGCAGAGATATCGAAGATCGTCAGTCTCTGTGAGAAATACAAGTTGCCCTTTACTTTCCGTGCTGCTGGTACCTCGCTTTCAGGCCAGAGTTGTACCGACTCGGTGCTGATCGTGGCAGGTAAGCACTGGGAGCGATTCCACATTGGTGAGAATCAGGACACAATCACGCTACAACCGGGTATCGTGGGTGCCAGAGTGAACCAGATACTGAAGCCCTACGGCCGTGTGTTCCCGCCCGATCCAGCCTCTATCGGGAGTGCAATGGTGGGCGGTATCGTCATCAACAATGCCTCGGGTATGAACTGTGGCGTGCATGCCAACAGCGACCGTATGATGGTCTCTGCCCGAATCATCCTGACCGATGGCACCGTGCTCGATACGGGCAACGAGAAGAGTCGGGAACTCTTCAGAAAGAGTCATCCGGAGTTCCTGAAAAAGATTGAGGATCTGCGCGACAAAGTGAGAGCCGACGAAGAACTGGCCTCACGCATACGCACCAAATACAGCATCAAGAACGTAACGGGTCTGAACCTGCGTCCACTGATAGCCTACGACGATCCGTTTGACATCATCGCCCACTCGATGGTGGGCAGTGAGGGTACGTTGGCCTTCCTCTCTGAAGTGACGATGAAGACGCTTTACGATTACAAATACAAGGCCTCGGCGATGGTGTATTTCCTTACCATGAAGGAAAGTTGCGAGGCTGTGGTGGCGATGAAGAAACTGAAGGCTGGCGACGACGACTTGAAGATGAGTGCCGAGAACCTGATGGTGAAATCGGCAGAGATGCTCGACTATATGTCGCTCAACTCAGTAGATGATCCCGTCTTCCTGCAGTATAAGAAAGATGTGGATGCTGGTAAGATAGAAGGTGTGGAACCAGGCGACTATCACAACCTGACGGCGATACTGACAGAGACAAAGGGCGTTACCCACGAGCAACTGTTGGAGAAGATAGAGAAGATCAAGGCCTGTTTGGGACAGTTCCGACTCTATATCCCAGCGGAGTTTACCGAGGATCCTGCCGTCTATGGCAAATACTGGGCTATCCGAAGCGGTATCTTCCCCAGTGTGGGAGGTACTCGTCCGGTAGGCACCTCTTGTCTGATCGAGGACGTTGCCTTCCCCATCGAATCGTTGCCAGAGGCTACCGTGAAACTGCAGAAACTGATTGCCGATCACGGATATAGCGATGCCTGTATCTATGGCCATGCCTTTGAAGGCAACTATCACTTCATCCTGAACCAGAGCTTTGCCGATGAGCACGAAGTGGCGCGCTATGCAGAGATGATGCGCGATGTAGCCAAACTCGTGGTTGAGGGCTATGATGGCTCTCTGAAGGCAGAACACGGTACGGGTAGGAATATGGCACCTTTCGTGAAGTACGAATGGGGCGAGAAAGCCTACGAGGCGATGAAGGAACTGAAGGCCATCTTCGATCCCAACGGCTTGTTGAACCAGGGTGTCATCTTCAACGACGATCCCGACTGTTTCATCAAGTGTCTGAAACCGCTGCCGGTGCTCGACTACGACTTCGACAGCGTGCCTGATGGCGGCAATTACCTGATGGATCCCTCGCTCTCTACCGCCCACGAGACCATCGAACAGGTGAAACGTGCCAATAAGTGTATCGAGTGTGGTTTCTGTGAGGTGAACTGTATGTCGTGCGGACTGACGCTCTCTTCGAGAATGCGTATTGCTGTTCAGCGCGAGATCCGTGAACTCGAGGCTACGGGGCGCGATCCAGAGCGGGCTGCCACACTGCGCAAACAGTATAAATACTATGGCGATCAGACGTGTGCGACCGATGGCCTCTGTTCGACTTCGTGTCCGATGAAGATCAATACGGGCGAACTCACGCACCTGATTCGACAGTTGGACATGAACCAATCGAAACTGGGGTATCAGGTAGGAGAGTTTGCTGCCAATCACATGGCGGGCATCAAGAGTGGACTGCGCGTCGTGCTCGATGTGGCCCATCTGGCTCATATCACTCTCGGTCCCACGCTGATGACTACGGTCTGTCGAACGATGAACAAGATGGGAATGCCGCTATGGACAACGGCGATGCCCAAGAAACGGCGCCAGCCCAAGCCCTCAGACCTTACGCAGTTTATCATCGAGAAGTCGGTACCCAAACATGAAGCGGAACACAAAGAACTGAAGGTCGTTTACTTCCCCAGTTGTATCAATCAGACCATGGGCCAATCGAAACGTGGCGGAAAGATTCACGACCTGGTGGACGAGGTTATCCAACTGATGGCGAAGGCTGGCTATGAGGTGATATTCCCAGAAGGGATGGAGAAGATGTGCTGTGGCCAGATCTGGGAGTCGAAGGGCATGCTCGACATCGCAGACCGTAAGAGTGCCGAACTCGAAGCTGCCATCTGGAAGGCATCAGAACAAGGCAAGTATCCGGTGCTCTGTGCCCAGAGTCCCTGTCTGCATCGCATGAAGAAGGTGATGAAGAAGATGAAACTCTATGAACCAGCAGAGTTTATCATGACTTATCTCGTTGACCGTCTTGATTTTCATCCTATTGATCGTCCCGTAGCCCTCCATCTTACCTGCTCAACAAGGCAGATGGGCGTCGATAAAGATATGGTGGAACTGGCCAAACTCTGTTCGACAAAGGTGTTCCTGCCAGAAGGCGTAGGCTGCTGCGGTTTTGCTGGCGACAGAGGATTTACCTTCCCCGAAATGAACAGTTATGCTCTTCGTAAACTGCGTCCGCAGATTGAGCAGAACCATATCGAAGTGGGCTATTCCAACAGTCGTACCTGTGAGATAGGCTTGGAAACCAATACGGGCATACCGTATATGAGCATCGTCTATCTGGTAAACGAGTGTACAACTCCTAAAAAGAATAATTGACCGTCAGGAGGTCTCTTCCTTCGTTACTTCGCAGAATTCTGCATGAAAGCGAGGGAAGAGGCCTGCTCGACAGTGATACTTGCCATTTCGGAGTTCTCTGGTCGAGTTCCGTAGATGATGTCGTAGAGTTGCGTAATGCCCTGCTGGCCACCACCATTCTTCAAGGTGTGGACAATGCAGAGATTCAGCAAGCCGATGTTCTCAGAGAGGATGTCGAGATCGGTGAATGCGAGTTGAGAGAGCGCCATCTGGTAAGCATCTTCACTGTTATCGGAAATGAAGCGGTCAACATCCCCCAGGGTGGTGAAGCCGAACTTCTCGAACACATGCACGAAGGGCCTGAGTGTAGTGGGGTAGATCTCTGCCTGGTTCACAGCGGCTATGCGACGATTCAGACGGTCGAATGGATGGAGTTCGAGATAACTGTGGAACGAATCGCTGTCGAGCTCTACATCGTCGAGTTGTCCTGAAGCCACGAGCGACTGTACGCGACGACGATAGTTGGTGAGCGTGGCGCGCAGACGACTGAACTCGTCGTCGATGAGTTCCAACATACCAGCCAGACGACTGAACTGACGCAAATACTCGCGAGGAATCTTCACACCACCTTTATAACCAGTGTCGTGCTCGATGGTTGACCAGACGTGCTGAAGGGCTGTGCGCATCTGCAGTTCGAAACGTATCGTGTTTAACTCGGGCATCTTTGGGTCGTCGATCACGGATTTCGGCAGTCGGCAGATATAGTGCAGCGAGTTGTAGCCGAAACTGTCGAGATCGTGCAACTTACGCTTATCGACCGATTCCTTCCAATCGACGTCCAAGGCTCGTTTGACGATGGCAGCCACCTTATCGACATCATCCGTGTAGAAAGTGATGATACGTACACCCACGATATCGGTCAGACTGTTGATATCAGTGTATTTGTGACCTTTGCGCATGAGTTTACCGGCCAACGAGGCTTCTTGCTTAATGCGGTGCTCGATGGAGGTAACATAGATTCCCTGTTCTTGAAGGGTGCGAGACAGGTGATTATAGACAAGTTCGTCCAGCCTCTTGAAGATGGGCTGATAGTCGCGGTATTCTTGGAGAATCATTTCTCCATGTGGATCCAAAGGATAATTCATATCTAAAGCATCATGTTTCTATCTGGCAAAGTTACGAAAAAATCGGGTATGGCATATATCGTTTTTGATTTTTTCACTAAAAAAAGTACTATAGTCTCAAAAAAATCTCGTATATTTGCAAAGAGTTCATTTAAGAACAAATGATTCGATTATTCAAATAACTAAAAAACCTATGACAGCATTAGTATCTGTTATCCCAATCCTACTGCTCATCGTGTTGATGATGGGCTTTAAAGTGTCTGGCTACAAGAGTGCCGTAGTAACTCTTGCCGTTACAATCGTTTTGGCTTTGTTTGCCGTACCTGCCATGGGCATCCTGCCAGAGAAATATGCGGGTGTCTCTATTTATGGCATTACGCTGTGGTCGGTCGTAGAAGGCTTCCTCAAGGCTTGTTTCCCCATTATTCTGATTATTATCTGCGCCATCTTCAGTTACAACATCCTTTGTGAGACCAAGGAGATTGAGACGATTAAGACGCAGTTTATTCAGATGACCTCCGATAAAGGTTTGCTGGTATTGCTGCTGACATGGGGACTTGGTGGTGTACTCGAAGGTATGGCTGGTTTCGGAACGGCAGTGGCTATTCCTGCTGCCATCCTGATAGGACTGGGGTTCAAACCGATGTTCTCGGCTGTTATCTGTCTGGTGGCCAATACGGTGGCTGTAGGCTTCGGTGCAGTAGGCCTGCCCGCAACGACACTGGCCAATCAGGTCGCTGTCAGTGGTGTTGCAACACCGGAAGAACTCTGTGAGGTCGCTACCTTCATCATTCTGCAACTCTCGCTGATGTTCTTTATCACGCCGTTCCTGATTCTGATGATGACCGACCGAACGAAGATTGTCAAGAACCTGTGTATCGCGCTCTTCGTGGGCACTTTCTCGATCATTGTCCAGTTCTGCTGTGCCCACTTTGTCGGTCCCGAAACACCTGCTATCCTCGGTTCTGTGGCTGCAATCATCGCCATGCTGATATACAATAAACTGTTTATCCGCGATGAAAATCCTGCCGATGAAGTGATCGTCGAGAAGCACCATTTCGGTCTGGCGAAAACGCTGAAGGCTTGGAGCGTTTATGGACTGATCATCTTCTTTATTCTCATCAGCAGCAAGATTGTGCCTCCCATCAACGAATTGCTGAATACGACCTTAGTCACGAAGTTTGACCTGCCCGTTATCGGCAATACCTTTAAGTTCGGCTGGCTTTCAAATGCTGGTCTGATGATCTTCCTTGGTGCAGTGATCGGTGGTCTGATTCAAGGTATGAGCTTTGGTAAACTGATGACGCTGCTGGCAAAGACGACACTGAATTTGCAGAAGACGGTTGTCACGATCTGTTGTCTGGTAGCGATGGCTATGCTGATGAACAATACGGGCATGACGAATGATATCGCCAAAGGACTCGTGCTACTCACTGGAGCCGCCTTCCCATTCTTTGCACCGCTTATCGGTTCGATCGGAACGTTTGTGACCGGCAGTGCTACGAATGCGAATATCCTCTTTGGCAAGTTGCAGGCAACGGCTGCCAGCGACCTCGGCCTTGTGAATCAGGGTACATTCTTTGGGGTTACAGGAAGTGAGACCAACTGGCTCGCAGCCGCTAACTGTGCAGGTTCAGAGGGCGGTAAACTGCTCTCTCCACAAAGTATTGCGATTGCAACTGCCGCATGCGATATGGAGGGCCAAGACGGTGACATCATGCGTAAGACGATGCCTTTCGCCATCTTCTGGATCTTGATGAATGGCTTGATGGTATTCCTCGGACTACACGTTATCTGAATAGAATAGGAATCCCCTCACATCTATAGTAAAGTAAATCCCCCCGCTTTGGCGAGGGGATTCTTGTTTACTTTTGGAGGTTCTTGAAAGCTGAACCGAATATGATGTATTGTGTGTTGCCTGCAATGGTGCCTTCATTCTGTCCCCAAAGGAAAGGCCAATCATCGAAGTTCTCGAAATGATCGGGTTTGCGGAACAACAGTCCTGGAGCAACATTGCCTGGAATCGCCGAGAAGTCAGCACGGTTGTTGCCATAGAACACTTGTTTCGGACGGGTAGCACCTACCACTGCTACAAACGAGTAGTTATGGTAAGGATGGCAGCCATAGAGCCAGTTGGATACACGGTAGATCTCATCTTTCTTCACGATGTCAGGAAAGTAGAGATGGGCATAATTGACGGCGATACCAAAGTTGAGCACCATATTGACACCAGCCCAGTTGCCGAGTCCGATGGGTACTCCGTATGGATTCTGAGTGTCGAAATTACGGATGTAGGTGTTATATTGCTCTACATATGGGCGTAATTTCTGCCGATACGAATCGTCCATATATGGCACAGCGTCAAGGGCAGTCTGCATGTTCATGGCTACATTCAGTTCAAGTGCATCCCAGATTTGTTTCTCGAAGTTGTCGAGATACTGTTTCTCCTGAGTCGCACCGTAAAGTTGCAGGTTGGTGGCCATATCGCCTAATGTCTCACGATTCTTTCGGGTGCGCTCTATGAGTTTCTGGCGCTTCTTGTCAGGCTTGTTTGCCCCCATGTCTCTGCCCTCAAAACCGTCAAGCCAGTTGAAGTCCATCTGGTTCTGTGGGTTGCGTGCTCGCTGATTGATGAGTTCTGTTGCCTCTTTCATCAGTCGCTTCGACTGAGTGAGGGCTCGCTCTGCCAGATTGTCATTATATCCGCGGAGAACTCGGCTGGCAGCCGCAAACATCGTAGCGGCACGAAGGTCGAGGGCTGGCTCGCGTGTCGTGAAAGCCCACATGTCGTCAGGTGTACCACTACGTTTACCATCGGCAGAAACCTCATAAGGTTTCAGTGAAGGATCGTAGTGCAAACCATCAGTGATAGAGGCGGCATCGCCCAGATGATGGTAGTTGTCGAGTACGGAGTTTGACAGCGTTTGAGCCATGTGACCAATCTGTTCGGCTTGGGCCACAAGGTTCAGTGTGCCATGCTCGATGAACTGCAGAATATCGGGGACGCCGTCAGGACGATGCAAATCGACATAGCGCTGCTGCTGACTGACGAAGGTCTCATCGCGCAGAGGCTTAAAGAGATCCCAGGCACGGATGAAGTTCTGAACCACATTGATGTTCGAACCTGTCTCTATGTCGAAATCGCCAGCATCAAAGAATCCGCCGACATTCAGACCAGGAATCAGTTCATAAGGCTTGTATTTCGTGTCTGTTGTCGGTCCTTGGCGGTGAAGGTCGAAATGATCGCTCTCTGGTGCTTGCAGGTAGCCCTCCTTAAAGGGCTCACCGTGCCAGGTACGATAGCCCTCGGTCACATACATGTGGTCCATGTGTATAGGGACCCATACATCGGTTGTAGCGTCAGTAATCTTATCGTACACATGCGTATCGATGAGAAAATTATTGGTCTTTGTGTCGCCATACTGGATGTAATAGACACCAGGCTGAGTAACACTGCTGAAGTCGAACTTCACATAATTATATTTAAAGTAGGCCCCCCAGTTCTGAATATTGCCCGTAAAGGCTGTTTCGCTAGTACCGTCGTTCTTGATACGGATGAGTGATGCGGTGGCCTTAGGCTGATCTTTCTTATCGAGTTCGATGACGGCAACCTTTGGCTGGTTAGGTATATAACCCACTTGGCTGAATCCGATGTTGGGTTCACGGATCCAATCAGGGATGGCGTGAGGTTCTACTGTCCAGGTCATCACCTTACCGGTTTTGCCCTTGGGGAGAACGCTGCGTAAAACAAACCAGCCATTCTGAGCCAACATGCGACCATCGTAAAGTTTCAGTTCGGCATCATCACTGCTGATACGAATCATGCGCTCTGGGGCATCTGGGGCCATCACGATGGAGTGACCTACCTCTATCGGTAACGGATCTACAAAACGATCAGTCCCTCGGTCGTCGTATGTTTTGAAACCCTTGAACTGACGCGGCTTCTCACTGTTGGGACGTGTGATGGTCTGGCTGGTCGCATAACGTGGGAATCGGTTGAGGCGGCCATCCATCGTAAAGGTCTTCAACCAATATTGTGAAGGCAGAAATTCAAGATTGAAACCAGCATCACCAGCCAATTTTTCTGGGACGGGCTTGTCAAGCCATACAGCAATTTCCACAGCCTTACCCTTGGCTGTCACCACCAGGCGACTATCGAAATCATAATCGTTGTAGCGTAGATTGACCTCAATAGTACCTTTCTCTTTATCCACTTTACGACTCGTCATGGTTGGTACGAGGTCCCATTGTTCAGGTGTGTTGTTCAGACGGACTGCTCCTCCCTGAATGGTTCGAACACCATGGTGGATGATCTCTAAGCCCGAGTTCTTCTCGTCGTTAAAGCCACCATTGAAACTGTTGCTGAACACTAAAATGTTGACACCTTGACGTTCAAAGTACTCTAGTTCGTTTAGTTTCAGATTTTGCGCCTTGCCGACTATAGCCATCAAAGCGAGTGTTGATAAAATAATGATTCTTTTCATACTGTGTTGATAATAATATACTATAGACGTAGTAAAAGGTCAAATGTAAAACGACGTTAACATTGTTTAGTTTTTGATTTGTGATATTATTGGTTGCTTTTGCGTACCTTTGCAGCAGAAACGATGGAACGACTTTGGAATCAGAATTATTGTAAGGTGATGGCAGCGAACTTTACGCTGTTTTTTGCTTTTTATGTACTCACGCCCTTGTTGCCTCTCTATTTGAGTGAACATTTTGGGGCGACCAAGGATGTTATCGGCCTGGTTCTTTCGGGCTATACTGTCACAGCCTTGCTTTTCCGCCCTTTTAGTGGATATTTCGTCGATTCCTTCCCACGCCGTTTGGTATTGATGGTGTGTTTTGGTACTTTTGCTATTTTTTTCGCAGGTTATTTGGCTGCTTCAACGATGCTGATGTTTACCATTGTGCGAACACTGCATGGAGGTCCCTTTGGCGCTTTGACAGTGGCTAATTCTACTGCTGCCATTGACGTTTTGCCCTCAAGTCGCCGTACGGAGGGTATTGGCTACTATGGACTTAGCAATAACCTCTCTATGGCTATCGCGCCAACGATAGGAATCTTTATCTATAAATATACTGGTAATTTCGAGTTGCTGTTCTGGCTGGCACTGATTGTGGCCTGTATAGGATGGTTGATTGATGCTACGGTAAAATTCCCAGAAAAAGAGATTGTGTGTAATAAGTCGAAACTATCTCTCGATCGTTTCTTCTTGGTGCGCGGCTGGCTTCTTGGGCTGAACATGGTGGCCTTCGGTTTTAGTTTTGGTGTGCTCAGCAACTATCTGGCTATCTATAGTAAGGAGGTGATGGGTATTACTGGTGGGACGGGCACTTATTTCCTTCTCTGTTCTGTTGGTCTAATATTGTCAAGACTTCAGGGAGGCAAGGCATTACGGGAAGGACGACTTACAAGACATGCAGAACAAGGCATGGTCATCTCGCTCATTGGCTATACCTTATTTATTCTGATGCCTGGTTGGGTAGGGTATTACGGATCAGCATTGCTAATAGGTCTCGGTAACGGCCACATGTGGCCCGCTTTCCAGAATATGACCATCTGTACGGCTCGAAACAATCAGCGGGGTACAGCGAATTCCACTATCCTCATTTCTTGGGACATCGGTATGGGACTTGGTATTCTTATTGGTGGCATCATCTCTGAGTTGATTAGTTATGAGGCAGCCTTCTGGACGGTAGTCATCATCAACACTTCCGGTGTACTGACCTTCTTTTTGGCAACAAAAGACTTTTTCCTCCAGCGGAATCTCAATGAGAATGTTAATTGATGGGCCTCTCTGTTGCATAGGTGGCTGATTCTATCACGTTTCCGTATTCTACGAGTGAATAGAAAATGTAACAGAATACGGCAATTCCTAACATCGTGAGCAGACTGTATGGCCATATTTCATGGGGGAAAGCTGCAGTGATAGCAATGCTCCCCAATCCGAAAAGTATGATCAGGTGACAGCCGATGATGAATGAATTATGTGCGCTCAGAACGATGCGTTTGGTATCTTCTGTCCACCATATAGGTGCTTGACCGCCTGAGGGTAGTTGCTGGATGTTATGGCGGACACGGAAATAAGTGCGATAGAAGGTGAGGGCAATGAATGCTGCATGGACAAAAAATATCGTAAATGCAATATGTAACCTGAAGAGTGACATGTTGGCTACTGATGTCCAATAGGCAGCAAGGCCGACGATGAAGATTGTGAGATCTCTGACGACGACACGACGTGTCAGGTAGTCAGGACGCAATAATGAAATGTGGCTCCATCCGAAGAGTATGGCTCCACTATGGAAATAACTGACAGTAAGGGCTGATGCTGCTCCAGGCCATGCTAGACGCCATCCGAAACACGCATGTATCAGAAATCCGATGCCAAAAATCATAAAGTTCAAGGCTACGAATATGCGAGAACGGTGATACAAGTCATAATAGCGATACCATATATTATTATGAATCAGCACCAAGGCAATCATGAGATTGATTGCCCCGGCGAGATATAAAACTGTTTGGTAGAACTGATAATCCATCTACGCCAGATTTTTTAAATATAAATGGTTAGGTTTATGGTCTATTTTTGTATTTTAATAATGGTCAGGTCTATGGTTCATATTTTAATAATGGTCAGGCCTATGGTCTATTTTTTAAATGGTCAGGTCTATGGTTTGACGATGCAAAGATATGAACACATTTTTAGAATTTATGTGGAAAAATCGATAAAGGTGTGTAATTTGCGATAAATAGCTGTGTAAATTCGAGAAATTTACACAAAAAAGTTGGCTTAATTGTGGTTTTTTCTTAATTTTGCCTCGAAAATGGAAAAGGTTCAATTTGCAGCAGTGATGCTCATGGCGCTTCTAACAGTGAAGTTGCTCATGTTACCCGTCAGATCAATATGGCTTTTTAGCCGTGCCCGTTGGTTGTTGGCGTGCAGTACTGCATTGTTGGGTATTCAGTTCTTGTTACAATATACTCTACAATTGCGTACTACAGGCCATCTGTCGCAGGCTATTATGCTTAATATTGCCATTTTCATTCCATGTTCCATCATGTTTTCATTGACGTTGCTTTATCTGTTGCGACGTGGCCATATGTCTAAACTTGATAAATATATCGGTGTACCTGTTTGGATAGGGGCAATGGTTATGGTTGGACTAGGCTTGTCGGAGAATGATCCGATATCGTTGGATATGGCTAAAATTGTGGCGGCTATCTTGTATGCTGGTATGCAGGGTTATTATCTGGTGCGTCATCTCCATTTCCTGAATGGTCTGAAAAAAATTATGGAAAACTATTACGACCGAGATAATGACAATGCGCTGAACTGGATGCGGGTAAGTGTCGTCTTTTTGGCAATGATGGCCGCCATGGTACCTTTCGTCATTTTTACCAATGGTTGGTGGTTGCCTGTTTTTGCATTGCTTATGTTTGTAGGTATCTTCTATTTGGTCGATAGCTTCTGCCTTTATGTGGTCAGTGCGGCTGCCATGAATGTCATGGAGGCTGAGCAGCATGCAGAGATGGAAGAAGCAGAGGCTGTCAATGTAAGGAAAACAAGCAATCAGGAGCATATCGTTGATACAGAGGCGATGCATCGTGTGAATCTGGCAGTTGACAAGTGGATAGAGCATGGTGGCTATCTGAAGAGCGGCCAGAAACTGCCCAATGTGGCCGAGGAGATTGGGCTGCCCCAGTATTTGCTATCCAATTGGCTTAGGATGAAGGACCTTAAATATAGCGAATGGATGACCAATCTGCGTATAGAAGAGGCTAAGCGAGTCATCCGAGAGCATCCGGAATGGAGCAACGAAACTGTTGCCCAACACTGTGGTTTTGCAGATCGCAGCTATTTCCAGAAAAAATTTAAAGAAAAGACAGGTATTACACCTGCCGAGTTTATTTCTGTTGGTTGATAGTATAGTCAAGTGCTGCACCAATAGCAGTGCAGTACTGCGAGTACTTGGGGATATGAAAGCGGATATCATAAAGTTTTTCCAGTGCAGGAAATACTTCTTTGCATTGGGGCAAGAGTGAGAGATTGCCAATGAGAACGAAATCTCGAATATCGCTTCCTAATGATGCTAGCCAAGCAGCAGAACCAATAGACTGGAGTACCATTTTAATAATTCCTGCAGCAATATCTTCTTTCTTGGCATCGCTTTGCGCACGTGCAAAGTTGGAGGCGGTGGTGTCCATTGGCAGACCTGGCAATGGTTGAGCGCTGATGTCACCGATGGTTAAGTCGATATTGCGCACATTCCCTTGTTTGGCCATGTTTGCTACTTGCTTGATATCGCTTGTATTGAGCATGATTCGTGCCAGACCAGCTAGAGTCCCTCCTCCAACACCAATACCACCTATATGTTTCATCTCATCGCCTTCGCATTTGACGAATGATGTACCTGTTCCCATTGAAACAACAATCGTATGGTCAAGTTTTGACTCAAAACGGGCACCAAGGCCATCGGCCATAAACTCTTGTGATTTGGCTGTGGGTAATCCATAGATCGGCTGGTCAATATATGCAGCACCAACACCAGTGAGCATAACCTGCTCTACATCTTTCAGATCGATATCATTGTCATGTAGATATTTTCCGAAAGCTCCATATAGTGATGTGATTGGATCGGCTGCTGTAATGCGGATGGGTGCTGATACCTTCCCATTTTTGATTCCAACTATTTTTGTGGTAGATATACCCACGTCAATGCCAATGACTATTCCCATAATTTGATTTGTTTAGGTTATAAAAAGAAAACCCGGCCGCCATAACGCGAAACCGGGCTAATGAAAGGAGGAGTGGTACCTCCAGGAATCGAACCGGGGACACACGGATTTTCAGTCCGATGCTCTACCAACTGAGCTAAGGCACCAATTTCGGTTGCAATCCTTTC
>JAEEGF010175220.1_pt1 | contig 65189 bp, 63 predicted proteins | sample 9134171 | NCBI WGS metagenome assembly JAEEGF01 (sample SAMN16246542, study PRJNA631951) | gut metagenome | biome: gut microbiome; feature: rumen; material: AP-attached | host: Bos | place: Iran: Karaj | collected 2018-10 | reverse complement strand
CGGATGAGCCTAAGTCTTCCACGCTGTTGCTGGTATAAACCACTTGGTTGTCGGCATTATAAATCTTGAAATAGATGTCGGGGTCGCCACCGCCAAAGAGTCCGGTGTCCCATGAGCCGTTGTTACCATCCAACATCGGGATGTTCTCCAAACGCAGCCATGTGATGGTGAAATTGGTAGGAGTATAAGGCGGGTCAATCGGATCGGTGCCGCCGCCACCACCTGACGGACTGATATAGATGTGTTTGCCTTCTATCTTATAGTCGCCATTCTTGCTGTAGGCATACAGCCTCAATTCATAGTCGCCTGTTTGATAGCATTTGAAAACTGGTGATTCGGAATACGAGGTCAATAAATCTCCGTTGGGGCCTTCCAATTCCCACATATAGGAAACTGCATACAGCGACAAGTTTATAGTGGAGAGCTCCACATAATAAACATCATTGTCGTAGTCATACTTGGTGGTAGTGGTATACGAAAAGTTGACAACGGCCTCTTTATGGCAGGAGGTCAAAATGACGGCCAGTAGGCCGATGAATAAAAGTGTTTTTTTCATGATATTAGTATTTGATTAATAATTGGTTTATAATAATCTTGACTAATTCCCTGCAGGTTGTACTGGAGGGTTGCTCTGCTGCGGCATGGGCTGGAGGTTGCTGGCGGGAGCAGGGGCAGGAGTGCGGCTCCACACGCAACGTACGAAATCCTCCTTGTTGTACGGAGCTTCGCGCACCTTTCCGTTCTTGAAGTTGAGGTCATAGAAACGGAATTCGCCGCGCACTTTCTCTCCGGTCCAGTACCATCCTTCTCCGAAATCCATCTCAAAACGGTGACTGTAAATGATTTGCAGTTCGCCGAGGGTGGGCAGTCGCCATCCGTCTCCTTTGCAGCCGCAGGCACTCACGGCGGCATTGCGCTGCATCTTGCTCACCTCATCGTACGGGGTGGTGTACAGGTCGGCGGTACCTGGCACCAACACCGCACCCTGCGGAGGCTGCACATTGGCATTGTCGTTTTGTGCAAACATTCCTTGAATGCCCCACAAAATCATCACTAAAATACTGATTCTTTTCATTTTAAAAATATTGTTACAATTATTTGATTTTCTGTACATTGATAGTCGCCACCATTTGGGTGCCTTCCTCAATTTCGGCATTACCACCTTTGATACACAAGAACAGCAAGCCCACAGGGCAAGCCACAATGCCAAAGAACACGCCGCAGCCGATGGCGGCACCACGGCGGTTTTTGCCCGTAGCCGTGCGCGAATCAGCATTCAAAGGCCATAATTGTCCATAGATGTCAGTGGTGCTCACCGGTCTTGCAGTGACCGAAGCGGGAACACCCAGTCCGCGGCGGTGCTGGTACTGGATGTCCATGATGACCGGCGTTCCGGCGGCAATTAGGATTTTCCCGTCGTAATACACGTCGTCGCTCACCACTGCGCTTTCGGTCAGCAGGTCGGGGTCGCTATCGTCGATATCATCAACAACAAGTACGCCCACGGCGAGTGTTGACTGCGCATTGGCATGGAAACTCCCAAAAGCCATCAAGGCAGTTAGAAACAGGCCCATCAATAACTTTAATTTCATTTTTATACGTTTAAAAGATTCAGCCCGATCCCCAAAGGCAATTTTCCTGTTTTACCATTTTAAACATATAAAAAAGCGCGGGAATCTGAACCACTGCTCATCCCGCAAATCAGGCTCTCGCATTGCCTTCCCGCTGAAGATAAGCAATGCCGAAGCCCACGCTATGTGTATATTTGTAATAAAATATACGCGAACCATGGACATTGAAACATTGCTTTACCGTGCAGCGGGGATAGAATTTGCGAGATTCGATTTGCCGCAGATAAAGCGTTGACTCAACGCCTTTTATATATGTCTGTCGCCCGCCTTCCACCCGTCTGGCTTCGGAACGAACAACGCGGCAAAGATACAAAAAAAATGAAAAATAAAACGGGAAAATGGAAAAAAAATCCCCACGGCAATCCTACCGCGGGGATTATCTATTACGTTCTCCCATGGAGACACCATATTATGACGCCTCTACTCCACTATTTGAAGCTCTTCCATCAGGTTTTGGGCGTTGGCCATCTTGTCGATGATGAACAGCAGGTAGCGCATATCCATGCAGATGGTGCGTTGTACTTTGTTCTCGAAGGAGATGTCGCCGCTCATGGCCTCCCAGTTGCCGTCGAAGGCCAGACCGATGAGGTTGCCGTTGGCGTCAATCACCGGACTGCCGGAGTTGCCGCCGGTGATGTCGTTGGTCGTGATGAAGTTCACTACCAGCTCGCCTGCCTCGTTGGCATAGCGGCCGTAATCGTGGTTCTCCCACAATTTGATGAGGTCTTTCGGCACGTCGAACTCCCAGTTGCCTGGCACATATTTCTCCATCACACCATCAAGAGTGGTGTAATAGTTGTAGGTAACACCATCGGAGGGTTTGCAATCCTGCACGCTGCCGTAAGTGAGGCGCATCGTGAAGTTAGCGTCTGGATAGAAATTGCGGTCCTGCTGCATCTCCATCAGACCTTCCATATAGAGACGGTTGGCGCGATTGCAGTTTACCGCTTCTGCCGCTTCACCCAGTTCGATATACATATCTACAATTTCCTGCATCAGGGCAAAGATGGGATCTTTGTCTAACGATTTCGGATTATCGAGCCAAGCATTCAACTTATTGGCATCCACAAAGATAGACTTAGCGAAAGCATTATTGACAAAAGCGGTGAAATTGCCACCATTCTTATCCCCTACCTTCTTGATGGTGGCCGGCTGCTGGTCGGGATTCACATCTTTATAAAAAAGATTCAACAGAGCGATCGTGACATCACGATCCAAAGCTTTATTATAATCTTTGAAGAAATCAGGAACAGATGCCTTCAACGATTTGGCCAAAGCGTTAATGTCTTTTTGCTGGGCACCGCCATCAATAAAAGAATTGATACGGCGGAACTTAACGGCAAAGGCCACAGCCTCACCGCCGCGCCAGCCAGCCTCTCGCAGATAGGTCAGCGCTTTGGTGTATTTCGCCTGATGGTTCCAGTAGTTGTCCATCTCATCGAAAATGCCGTTGTACTTGGCTTTGCGTTCTTTGTCCTGAGCGGCCCACTCGCGGAAAGCCTTTTCCTGCTCCAGACGTTTGTCCAAAACCTTGTTGCGCTGCAGCTGTTTCACCTGTCCGATATAATATTTCCAGTAGTTGCTGACGCTGGCCTGCTTGGAGGCGTATTGGATGAACACGGCGGGATCGGCATCCATGTGCTTGCGGTACTGCTCCAGCTTGGTGGTGCGACAATCCACGATGGCGGGACCTTCCAGTTCGATGACATTCTTCACGGAACCCGAAGCCGAGTAGCGGTCGGTGGAACCCGGGTAGCCGAGAATCATGGTGTAGTCGTTGGGTTGCACACCTTTGAGGGAGATAGGCAGGAAGTGCTTCGACTTCATCGGCACGTTGTCCTTGCTGTACTCGGCGGGCGAACCGTCGGGAGCGGTATAGACGCGGAAGATGCAGAAGTCGCCCTTGTGGCGCGGCCAGGTCCAGTTGTCGGTGTCGGCACCGAACTTGCCGATACCCCACGGCGGGCAGGCCACGAGGCGCACATCTTTATAAACATCATATACAAACAATATGTATTGGTTGCCGTGGTAGAAAGGAACAATCTCGACTTCAACGCCGCTCTTCCCTTCTTTGTACTCTTTCACCAGCTTGCTGCAGTTCTTCTTGATGGCCGTGGCGCGGTCCTGCTCCGACATATTGTCGGTAACACCATCCAGCACAGCCGTTGTAACATCCTCAATATAATTCAGAAACGATACTGAAAGGCCCTCGTTGGGAAGTTCTTCGCCTTTACTTCTGGCCCAGAAGCCGTCTTGCAGGTAGTCGTGCTCCACGGAGGCGTGGCTCTGCACGTAGGAGAGTCCGCAGTGGTGGTTGGTGAGCAGAAGACCTTCCGGAGAGATCAGCTCGCCGGTGCAGCCGCCGCCGAACTGCACGATGGCATCCTTGAGGCTGGGCTGGTTGAAACTGAAGATCTGCTCGGCGGTGAGTTTGCAGCCCAAGCGCTGCATGTCGGCCAAGTTCTGTCCGTTGATAGAATACGGCAGCCACATGCCTTCATCGGCACGGGCGCACAGGAAAAACATCATCAAAGAGATGAATAAAAGATTGATTCTGTGTTTCATTTTGATAAGATTTTGAAGATGCAAAAATAACGAAAATTCTGAAAAAATAATCGTAATTTTGCATCCTTAATTTTGAAAAAGATAATGGCGGACATCGACAAAACCAAAGAACTGGAAACCAAGAAGATAGGATGGCTTCTATTCGTCTATGCCCTGCCCGCCGTCATCAGCCAGATCATCGCTTCGGTATATAATATTGCTGACCGTGCCTTCATTGGTCATGGCGTAGGGCCGTTGGCCATCGCCGGGCTGGCCATCACCATGCCGTTGATGAACATCATTCATGCTTTCGGCTCGCTGATTGGGGTGGGCTCATCGGCGCGCATGTCGATTGTGCTGGGACGCAAGGACAACCACTGGGCGGAGAAAATCCTGGGTAACAGTATGGTTTTCACGCTCGTGCTGGGCAGTGTGGTCATGCTTTCCTGCTATCTTTTTTTGGATAAAATTCTGATGATGTTCGGCGCCACCGCCGAGACGGTGAGCTATGCGCGAGAGTACATGATCATTGTTTTGCCCGGCATGTTCCTCACCACGGTCACCTTCAACCTCACGGGGTTGATTCGAGCTTCTGGTTATCCCTTTAAGGCCATGTTTATCCTGGCGGGCGGTGCCATTCTGAACCTTATCTTGGACCCCATTTTCATCTTCGTGTTCCATTGGGGCATTGCGGGGGCAGCGTGGGCCACCACCATTTCCATGACCACCACTGCCATCATATCCATTTTGCACTTTGTACAAAAGCGTTCTTTCATCCGTTTCCAGAGGCACGCATGGAAGCCGAAAGGCTATATTTTCCGCAATATCACGCTGATAGGTCTGAGTCCGTTTTTGATGAATGTGGCGGCATCGGGTGTGGTAGCGCTGTTGAACCGTCAGCTGTTGCGTTACGGTGGCGACCTTGCCGTGGGCGCCTACGGTATCGTGAACACCTTCGCCATGCTGATGGTGATGCTCATCCTGGGCGTGTGTCAGGGCATGCAGCCTATTGCCGGCTACAACTATGGCGCTGGGCACAACGACAGACTGAAGCAGGTGTATGTGCTCACCCTGAAAGTGTGCGTAATCACCGGACTGGTGGGCAGCGTGGGCTCTTGTCTGTTCCCACGTGCGCTGTCGCGCATCTTCACCACCGATGACACCCTCATCAGCATCTGCATTCCGGCCATCCGCTACATCATGGTCATGTTCCCGCTGATTGGTTTCACCATTACCAACTCCAACTTCTTCCAGTCGATTGACAAGCCGTGGATTGCGATCGTCACCAGTCTGTCGCGGCAGGTCATCTTCCTGCTTCCGTTGGTATACATCATCCCTTATCTATTTGAACAACAAGAAATTCCAGGACTTACCGGCATCTGGATGTCCTGTACCATTTCTGATGTAATGGGAGCGGTGTTGGCGGCCATTCTACTGTACCGCAACCTCAACGTCTTCCGTCCGGGCCATCGTCCCGAGCCGAAGGTGATCCACGAGGCGGGACCGAGTGAGGGCGACGAAGACTAAATTCCCCAGTATTATAGCACAAAATACTACACTTTCAACTCTCGAACCTGCTCTTCGCTCAAGCCGGTAGCTTTGACGATGTCAGAAACAGAAACTCCCAATTCTAAAAAATTACGTGCTGCTACGAGGAGAGCCTCCCTACCTTCTGCTCTTCCTTCCTCTTTCCCCTCTTCTCTGCCTTTTTCCATCCCTTCTTCCAGACCCTTCTGGAAGCCTTCTTCAATGCCCAAACGGTGATGGTAGTCCATCGCGTCCTTCACATCCTCGTACTCCAGTACGCTCTTCTCATACTCTTGCTTTTCCATAGTGCTCAGTTTTGTTAATCGGCAGTCCTAGTACAGCTTGTGGAAAATGCCATAACGCTTTGGTATCTCACCCTCCGCCATCTTGTTCATGTTGTGGATGGAGTAGCACCAGCGCTCCCTATCATCCAACAGCTGGTCGAACTGCATTTGCGCGGCAAATTTACTCAAATCTATCAAAACAAACGACATCCTGTCAGAAAAAATATTGTTCATCTCATCTTTGAGCGTCACACGCTGCATGAACTCCTCGCGGTTCACCAGTTCGGGGATGCTGAAATCGGCCAAAAGCACGGAAATGACGGGCGGAAAGTTGTACTTTCTGTCGCCCACTTTCAGCGAGTTGCTGATCAACCGCGACGAGTAGGCCACAATCCGGTTCTTCAGGAACTCCTGGCTGGTCTTCTGCATCTCCACAATGACCTGGTCGTCATTCTGCGTGGTACAGAGCACATCCAGCACCACTCTCTTCTCAGTCGGCAGGAAACCCAACTGTTCGGTCGGCCTATACGTGATGTCGGTGATGGTACCGATGTATGGCCCGAGGAAAGTATTAAGGAAGTGGAGAAGGTTGTTCTTGTACGGCTCAGTGCCGAAGAAGCGCTTGAAACCGAAGTCGGTCAACAGGTTGATGTGGTGGTTTTGTTCATTTTTCATAACGAGTGATTTTAGTTAATAATAAGTAAAAAAACAGCGGCAAAGATACAGCAAATTTCAACATGAAACCACTCTGCAACTTTTTGGCATAGAGAAAGTTATTATTTTGGAAGTTTTATCCCCAAAATTTGCTTTTTTCAATCAAAAAAGTGCAAGAAACGAGAATTTTCTTCTGTTGAAAACCTGTTGGTAAATTGTTGATAAAAAAAAAGCGGCTGTCTATGGCAGCCGCTTTGAGTATGTACTGAAATGTGTAATCGAAGAAAAAATTATTTCTTACCTTTGTCCTTCTGGCCTGCGTGACCGCGGAAGATGCGGGTCGGGGAGAATTCACCCAGACGGTGACCGATCATATTTTCGGTAACGTAAACGGGGATGAATTTGTTGCCGTTGTGAACGGCGATGGTGAGGCCGACGAAGTCGGGGGAAATCATGGAAGCGCGTGACCAGGTCTTGATGGTGGTCTTTTTGCCGGAGGCTTGCGCTTCGAGCACTCTCTGTTCCAGTTTATAGTGAATAAACGGTCCTTTTTTTAATGAACGACTCATAGTGTTATCCCTTTAAATTATTTTTTTCTTCTTTCAATGATGTACTTATTCGAATTCTTCTTCGGATGTCTGGTCTTGTAGCCCTTAGCCGGTAAGCCCTTGCGTGAGCGCGGGTGACCGCCGGATGCACGACCTTCACCACCACCCATCGGGTGATCGACCGGGTTCATAACCACACCACGGACGCGCGGACGCCAACCCAACCAGCGGCTTCTACCGGCCTTACCGGAGACTTCGAGGCTGTGGTCGATGTTGGAAACGATACCAACGGTAGCGCGGCATGCGCAGAGGACCATACGGGTTTCGCCGGAGGGCATGCGGATGACGGCGTACTTGCCTTCGCGTGACATCAGCTGGGCGTGAGCACCAGCGCTGCGCACCATCTTACCACCCTGACCGGGGTTCATCTCGATGTTGTGAATTTCAGTACCGAGCGGGATCTCGCCGAGGGGCAGGCAGTTGCCGAGGTCGGGGCTGACGCCCGAGCCGGAAACGATCACCTGACCGACCTTCAGACCGTGGGGAGCCACGATGTAGCGTTTCTCGCCGTCTGCATAGAACAGCAGGGCGATACGTGCCGAACGGTTCGGATCGTACTCGATGGAGTGCACGGTTGCCGGAATGTTGTCCTTGTCTCTTCTGAAGTCAATGATACGAAGCATCTTCTTGTGACCGCCGCCGCGGTTCCGCATCGTCATCTTACCACTATTATTTCTACCACCCGTGCTGGGTCTGGGGCACAATAAACTTTTTTCCGGTTTATCAGTGGTAATGTCGTCGTAAGCGCTAATCTGTTTGAAGCGCTGCCCCGGAGTTACTGGTTTAAATTTTCTTAATGCCATATCTCAATTAAATATTGCTGTAAAAATCAATTTTGTCGTCTTTTGCAAGGAAGACGGTGGCTTTCTTTAAGGTGGGCTTCTGACCTTCGATCATGCCGGCCTTGGTGTAGCGGGAAGCATCCTTACCGCGCTGTACCATGGTGTTCACTCGCACGACCTTCACGCCATAGATGGCTTCCACATCGTGTTTGATCTGGGTCTTGGTTGCCGATCTTTCCACAATGAAACCGTAGCGGTTGAACTTCTCAGCCTCAGCCGTACGTTTCTCGCTGATGATGGGTTTTATTAATACGCTCATTGTTTCTAAGTTTTGATGTTAATGAATTATTCGCCGAGCATTTTGTTGAGATCGGCAATGCTGTTCTCGCAAATGATGAGGTTGGTGGCGTTGAGCACATCGTAGGTGTTAGCGTCAGAAGCTCTCATCACTTTGGCACGCTGCAGGTTGCGGCTGGAGAGGTAAACATTGGTATTGCTGCTGTTGACGAGGGTCAAAGTCTTGGCATCCTGGAGGTTGAAGCTCTTGAGGATGTTGACGAAGGCCTTGGTCTTGGGAGCGTCGAATGCGAAATCCTCAACGACCGTAATCTTGTTCTCTTTTGCCTTGTAGGTGAAGGCGGAGAAGCGGGCGAGGCGTTTTACTTTCTTGTTCAGCTTGAAGCCATAGTCTCTCGGATGAGGACCGAAAGCGGTGGCACCGCCACGGATGGTGGGAGACTTGATACCGCCGGCACGTGCACCGCCAGTACCTTTCTGACGTTTCAGCTTGCGGGTGCTACCCGAAACGGTGGCTCTGTCAAGCGTATTGTGGGTTCCCTGGCGCTTGTTGGCCATGATGTTCTTGACATCCAACCAGATTGCGTGGTCGTTCGGTTCAACATTAAAGATTCTGTCGTCTAATGTGACCGTTTTGGCAGTCTCACTGCCGTCGATTTTATAAACTTTTAACTCCATCTTTCAATAATTAAATATGAACCATTGGGTCCCGGAACAGAACCTTTAACTACAAGCATATTTTTCTCCTTCACGACTTTGAGGATGCGGAGGTTGGCGACCTTCACCTTAGCGTGACCGGTCTGGCCTGCCATACGCATGCCGGGGAGAACTCTTGACGGGTATGAGGATGCACCCATGGAACCGGGGGCTCTCAGACGGTTGTGCTGACCGTGCGTAGCATCGCCAACACCGCGGAAACCATGACGTTTCACAACGCCCTGGAAACCTTTACCTTTGGAGAGGCCGCTGACATCCACGAACTCGCCTTCCTCGAAGACGGTGACATCCAGCACCTCACCGAAAGTCTTCTTGTGACCTTCCTCGAAACGGGTGAACTCGCGCACGATTTTCTTCGGCGTGGTGTTCGCCTTCGCGAAGTGGCCCCTCAAAGGCTTCGGAGTGTTCTTCTCTTTTCTCTCGTCGTATCCCAATTGGATAGCACTGTAACCGTCCTTTTCAACGGTCTTGACTTGCGTTACGACGCAAGGACCAGCCTCTATCACTGTGCACGGCACACACTTGCCGGAGGCATCGTAGATGCTAGTCATTCCAATTTTTTTTCCTATTAATCCTGACATTTTTAAATAGATTTGGTAATAATTTCTACAACATCTACGCAAAATATCACCGCCGCACTATTTCACAACACTCTGACACAGAAAGAGTTATCGTGTTATAACACAGCTTCATACTCTACGCAAATGAGTTGGCAAATATACGATTTTTTCTTTTACACAATATTTTGTTGAAAAAAATATTCCGAAAATTTTCCAACAGCGTGCTGTGAATGCCCCGAAGTGCGTATATTTGCACGCCCGTTTCCCCAAATGGGCTTTCGATTTTATTATGATTGACAATGAAAAAATGGATATTCATTAATGTACTGCTTCTGATGACCTCTCTCCTGAACGCACAGAACGACTCCCTCACCCCAAAAATGTTCGGGCTCGACAAGGCCAAATCCGATGTGGACCGATACTATGTATTATATAATATGCACAAGGCCGCCCGCATCGTGGGCAAACCGGTGAACTATAGCGGTATCGGAGAACTGAATATCGAGATCCCCGCCGACGCACAGCCCATCCCACTCACCGGCGGCTGCAACTTCCAACACCTCGTGCTCAATGTCACCAACAACAGCAAGACCCTCTACCTGTTCGCCCTCACACAACCCACCGACACCATCCATGTCAGCAAAGAGCAGGTCGATAGCGGCGACTTCTCCGACATCGCCCGTATGGACACCAATACCACCTACCTACTTATCCTTCAAGATGATAGCCTTTGGGTAGACAAGCGGCAAGGCTACTCGTACGGACATAAGAGGAAAGATATTCTGCTGGTTGACAAGCGCCAGGCCATCAACCATCCGGTGATGCCCTACAACACCGAAGAGACGAAACTTTCCGCCTGCATCTGTCCCGCCACCCGCGACGTGAAACTCATTAGCGGGCTCACCATCAACCGCGCCGACAGCAACCGATACAAGACGTATTGTTTTGATGTTCAGAACCAATGCAATGTGGATATGAGCGACATCACCATCAACACACCGCCCAGCGACTTCTACGCCGATGCGGCCATCCGCATCAACAACTGTGCCAATGTGCGTCTTCGCGACATTATTATCAACGGAACCTACTCGCAAACCAACCATTACGGCTATGGCGTTGCTATGGATAATGTGTGGCGGTCGCGAATCGTCAACATGAAAGCGCGGGCCAACTGGGGCATCTTCGGCAACAACAACATCAATGAGGTGATGCTCGACAGTTGCAACATCAACCGGTACGACATTCACTGTTATGGCCGCGATGTGGTGATGCAGAACTGCACCTTCAGCAACCTGTACAACCAGTTCTCATCGGTGTACGGCAAGGTGGTGTTCGAGAACTGCATCTTCAACAACCACATCCCTGTATTGTTGGAGTCGAGTTACAACGCCTACACGCCTTTCGACCTTTTCTTTTACAACTGCACCTTCAACATCAACAGCAAGCGCAACTATCTGGTGGATGCCCGCGACTTCACCAACACCCGCAACACGCGTACGGAGGTGAAGCGCAAGAACCTGCCCAACATCACCCTTTCGCGCCCCACCATCATCCTTACCGACAATGTGGCGAAACTCTACATGTTTCATTTCAACAATGTCACCTACACCAGCAACGTGGGGCACATTGAGCGCATCGATGTCAAACAAATCTCCGTGAAGGGCGGCAAAGTGCAGCTGAAAGTTTGCAACAAAGACTTCCCCCATGCCAACCCCATCAAATTTCCGCTCCGCAATCAGATATTCGGGAACTAGAGAAGGCGACTTCTTTTTGGGGGAAATATATCAAGCTTGAAGTGAACTATAAGGGAATAACGTGTACGGACTCACTCCGGGGTACTTGTCCGACATCGGATCCACGGAGAGCCAGATGGAGAGGTCGGAGTTGTAGTGCCGCGCCGCGGGAGGTGGCGGGAAAGTGGAGCTGGAAGTGGGAAGGTGGTGGGGCATGGGGGGGGAGGGGTGTTACAGAGACAAAAGTTTGGCACAGCATGGTTGCGTTGTTTTAGTATTCCATAAAAAGTTCATACCAATTGACTTCTTGACCCATGGCATCCTGAGTCTTTTCCTTGCAATATCCCCAGCTGTATCTGCCAAAAGATTGTTGCATTTCAATGATAACGTGCTCATTGCCATTGTTTGCAGCTTTCAAGAACCACTTGTCAGACTTTTTATATGTACCCGGCTTAAAATAATAAAAGCCCAACGCGCCTTGAGCATCAGCATTGCCGTGCCGTGCCGCTTTCTTATTCCAATGGAGTGCAGCCCGTTCCGAAGCGGGAACTCCATACCCGTTTTTATAACAAATCGCCAATCGTCTTTCTGCTAATACACATCCCTGTTTTGCTGCTTTTTCATATAGGTTAAAGCTTTTTTCATACGATTGTTCGCGGCCATTGATCCCATAGAAATAGTTGTCGGCTTCTTGATAGAAAAACCAAGCCTGGCAATGACCTTCGAAAGACATTGCTATCAATATTAATAATAAAATATGTGTTCTCCTTTTCATTTCACCATTTTTAATTGGTTCACCTATACTATTTATTCAGAAGTTGGGACAAGTGGAACGAGAAACCTTATATAGTAATCTGATTCTTCGGCTTCATTGGGGAACAAGTATCGTGGGGGAGAGTAGATTCTATTAATTTCATAATTGAAGCGGCGAGCCCGGATATAGACTGTCAGAAAGCAATTGGTATTTTTATAGGAAAACGAATAGTAACGACAATGCCCGTTGTCAACTGTGTTGATGGTATGAGTTCGGGACACTGCATCTGTTTCAACACAATATTGTTTTATTCGATGGTATAGAGTACTGTCGCGAATGGCAGGCAACACGACGCGTTTTAAGAACAGACAATCCGTTTCTTTATAAAAAGAATGGGGCTTGAGCATGTATTGAGCGAACTTTTCCTTACTGATATTCATCGGGGGCAGAACCAGGGAATCGGACCAGAAGTAAAATTCAGCAGAATTATCAAAACAGTGGGTTCTTTTATATTCATCACTAACATTTACATTAGAGATATGGTATAGCGTATCGAAGTATTGAATGTCGGATATGATGACATCATCGTCAGAGTATTGGTAGCTCACGGAATATATTCTGTCAGAGGTGATTTGAGCTACAGCCATGCTGCAGAAAAAACAACCATAAAATAACGCGATGATTCTTTTTTTCATGGTTTAGGATAAATTATTGGGGACTTCTATTTTCATTCATTTCTCGCCATCAAACTCTCGACAAATTTTCCTACTATTAGTTTTTGGCGCTACAAAAATACATATTTTCTTATAAACAGCAAATTTATTATATAGCGGTCTACTATCTTTATTATTTACGCACAAGGACATATGGGGAAAAATGGTGCAGTGGCTTTCAAACGTAAACAAAACTTTTGTATATTTGACGGCTCAAATTCGTTATATGAAATATTACGGGGACGCATCGTCAGTATCGGCCACTAAGACCAATTGCTATTATGTAGACCAATTCATAAACGGCTTGAGTGATGACCAGTATAAAGCATTGAACAATATTAAGGATAATGGAAAGCCCTTACATAAGTACAATGGTCATGGGAAAAATGATCCATCTGCCAGACACGCCCAAATATGGGAAATCGGTATTATAAATTTGATTAATGACTAAAAAAGATAGTGATGAAAAAAATATTGATAATATTATACTTATGGGTTATACCTTTTGTAAATTGCTTTGGACAAGGATCCAATATTAACGAGGAATGCAATATAGACGAATTGTATGGTATTCTCTATGGTCCTGACCAGGAACAGTACATGCATGATCACCAGCACGTTGCCAAAGATACACTGGGCATGGATTCCATAAAACTTGTCTATTATCCGAATGGGGCAGTATGTTATGAGTATTGGTTCTTTAGAGGGAAATGCATAATGAAACGTTACTATTATTCCAACGGACAAATTTTCACGGAACAATTTGATAAAAAAAGAGGGGTTACTTCAAAGACAGAGTCATTCCCTGTAAACTACGGAAAGTGGTGCTATCTATATGGTTTTAAAGTGTATAGACGCACTGATGTTGCGTATAATTGTGATGGGACACCATGGTATATCTGTTTTTTAGGGGTATATAATCATAAAAAAGTAACCATTAAGATTGATTTTGTGAATATCAACAATCAAAATATATTAATGGGTGCATGGATTAGTAAAAAGAATGGCACCTTGATTCAGCAATTTGATTGGGATGAAGCCACACAAACTTGGACTACGCCTGCCGTGAATCATGTCATAAAGAGGAAACATGTCATAAAAAGGAGAAGGTGTGAGGACATAATAATAATATGACATTACTCTGACGATGATGTCATCATATCCGACATTCAGTACTTCGATACACTATACCATATCTCTAACGTAAATGTTAGTGATGAATATATAAGAACCCAATTGTTTTCTGACAGTCTACATCCGGGCTCGCCGCTACCGTGCCAGGTGCGACAACTCGGTCTGCACCATCCTGCCAAACACAAAGTACTGTAAAATGTACAGTTTTTCCTTGTCGTCGTTGAGCGTGGCATAGAAACGGTCTTGGTTATATAGGTGCTCAATGTCAGTGAGCTTGTCGCCCGTCTCGTTGTCGTAGTAGTCGTACTCGTCGTCCATGAAATAGCAGTTCAGTTTGATGGTTTGGCCCTGCGTGTCGGTCAGCGTGATGACCTTGAAGAGGTTGTTTTGCAGAATGTTCTGCATCTGGTCGCGGTCGAGACCGATGGCGATGGACTGGTATTTTTTGTCGCGGAACTCCGCCAGCAGGTTGAAGACACGGGCGGTGTCGTACTGCGCGACCTTCGCACCCTCATGGTTGTAGAGGTCGTAATGGCGGTCATCTACCTTTTGGATGGTGAACGACTGGTCGTTGTTGCGGCAGTCAAACACTTCGAGGGTCTGGATACGGGTGGGCTTGGTGGAGAGCAGCTGGTGGCTCACCCAGTCCTGCTTCAACGCGGAGAACCTCGGCGATACGATGCCACGGAACCCAGGCAGATAGATGATGCAAGGCTTCTCCTCCATACCTTCCAGCATGGCGTAGTTGCCCGTATTCTCCTGCGTGGCCGGACCGATATAGATGGTTTTCACCTTCTGTTCTTTCACAAAGAAAGGATGTCCGAACAGCGTGAAGGCAGGGGCATCCTCATACACCTCCACCTTGATAGCGCTGGCGGCCATCACACGGTTCATATTCTGCACCTGCTTGGCCGGCACGGGACGATCCACGCGGAGGTTCATCAGCGTGGCCAGCAACGAGTTCACCATCTCGGGCGTGGCAGGGGTGCTGTCCTCCAGCTGCCATCCCTTCTCGCCGCGCTGCAACAAAACGGTATTTCCCGCCATGTCGGCAATGAAAATCCTCTTCACCGTGGAGGAGTCATCGCTGGCAAACATCTTTTCCGAATATTCCACCTTTCCTCTCTTCCCTAAAGAAAGATTTTCGTAGATAACGAACGCCAAAAGTGCGACAACCGCAACAATGCTGGCAATCAATATGATAAGTGTCTTCTTTTTCATCATTATAAATTTCTATCCATCAAAAAATACAAAATCTCTCCCCTATCGTGCACGCGAGTAACGGAATCGGCGCACCACCATGGCAATCGCTCCCGTCAGTACCAGCAACAACAGCGGCAATCCGAGGTTGAGCAACTGGTAACGCAGTTTCACCTTTTCCACTCCCGTCTTCGACTTATCTAACTGTCCGATTTGTAATATCTTAGAACGAAGTTCAATCATGTCGCTATTATCGCACAGGTAGTCCACACAGTTGACGAGGAACTCGGTGTTGTCGTACATCTTGCCGGTATTCTGGTCGTAGCCGGTGGGGAAGATGGCCTTCTGCACCAGCAGCCACTCGTGCATCTTGAACTGCCGTTGCACGTTGGGGTTCTGGTACATCATCACGGCGGGGAACCACGCAGCGGAATCCACAAAGTTGCGAATCATGTCGCCATCAGAGATGAAAATCTGCTTGGTATCAGGACTATAGTCCTTGTGGTCAAACTGATGGTCGGTAGTCAAGGCGATGGGCAGGCGGCCGGCGAAGGCGGATCTGAACTTGCCTTCCACCAGCATGGCTACCGGTACGTTCTTATGGTTGTATTCGGCCACATTGGGACGGTCGCGACCTTCTTTGAGAGCCACAAATCCCGGGGCGGTCTTGATCTTGGTTTTCTTCGAAGTGGTGGCCAGCACGGTTTTCTTCAGACCATCGCCACTATTCACCGAGTCAATAGAGCTGGCAAAGTTGGCACGCACGCTTTCAATATGCTGTGTGATAGGATGTTCATTGAAATTAGTCAGATTCAGAAGATAGGGGAATGACTGGTTTTTCCCATGCACATTCACCATCTGGAAACTCTCCATATCCATCAACATATCGGGGTTGATGCGCACGCCGTAGTTGAAGAACAGTTTTTGCAGCGACTGGTAGCCAGGGTTTTGGATGGCATACATCGCCTGCACGTTCTCCACGCTGTCCATAGAAGCGTTGGTGGCATCGATGAGCCACAGCACGCGCCCGCCGTGCATGATATGCTGGTCGATGATATAGCGGTCGGTGTCGCTCACCCACTGGGTAGGCTGGGGCACGATAAGGAGGTCGTACTTGTTGCCGAGGTATTTGATCTGGGTGGAGTCGTTGTCGGCGTAGGTGGTGTTGCGCAGACTGTTGATACGTCCGGCGATGGTAGCGATATCTACCGAGTAGAAATCCTCCATCCCTTCGCCGAGTTGTCCGATGGTCCACATCACGTTGGGGGTGGCGAGTTCGCCATGTCCCTGAATGACAGCCACGTGCGATTTCTTAGGCTGGATAAGTGCCTTGAGGGTTCGTGCGAAGTTGTACTCCATTCGCATATACGAATAGTCGATGGTAGGATAATAACCCCGCATATCATTCTCTACCAAGAGCACCGAGTGTTCTCTATTTTTATAAGAAATGGTAGCTCCCGGAATGATGTATTGCATCGTAACCTGCTGTCCGGCGTTGTATTTGCTATTGACGGGGGTGGGATACAAACCTTTATCCAAAAACTGTCCCAAGATGGCCTGCATCTCTTCGGGTTTCTTGCCCGCCAGCGGGTCGATGAACTCGTAGTGGACATTCGAAGAAACATCTTTGAACTCTGCCAACATCTCCTTCGCACGCTCAATAAGCGGCACATACTCTTCCGGCACGTTGTCGCCGTGCAGGTAGAACTTGACATACACGTCATCATCGGTGGACTTGAGCAGGTCGATGGTAGATTGCGACAGGGTGAAGCGTTTGTATTCGGTCAGGTCGGCCTTGCCGCTGATGTATGCTGACACCACATTGATAACGATGACGGCGATCAGGGTGGCGCAGAGGGCGATGATGGAGGCGCGTTTGAATTGGGTTCTTTTTTTCATCTCAAAAACAATTGAAAATTACCACTTTCTGCTCAGCAAAGAGATGCGAGTGCCTAACAGAAACAGGAAAGATACCGTAATATAATAGATAATGTCGCGGCTGTCGATGACACCCATACTGATATAGGAGTAGTGATGTTCTATGCCGATTTTTTTCACCACATAGCCTGCCGAGCCCAGGAAGTCGAGGTCGTAAATGAAGTTGAAGCCGTAGTGCATGAGGAAGCAGAACAGGGCTGCCAACAAGAAGGCCACGATTTGGTTTTTGGTGATGCTGGAGGCGAAAAGTCCGATGGAGACGAAGATCGTGCCGAGCAGGAACAGTCCGAGATAGGAGCACCAGGTGGCGCCCACATCGATTTTGCCGTCAGCGGCTCCCAGTTGCCACACCGACCAGAAGTAGATGAGGGTAGGCAGCAGGGCAATCAGCAGCAGCACCTCGCAGGCGAGGAACTTGGCCGCGATAAGTTTGCCATCGGAGATGGGCTGTGTAAACAGCAGCTCGATGGTGCCCGACTTGCGCTCTTCGGCGAACATTCGCATCGTGATGGCGGGAATCAGAATCAGGAAGAGCATCGGGGCGATGTCGAAGAAATTCTGGAGGGTGGAACGTCCGGTTTCGATGACACTTCCTCTGAACACCCATACGAAAAGGCCCGTCAGCACAAAGAACACCCCGACAATGATGTAGCCCAAGATGGAGGTGAAAAAGGATTTAATCTCTTTTGAAAAAAGTGCGAACATTTTCTATTATTTGGATTTTTTAGCGGCTTTTTCTGCTTCAGCCTGCTGTTTTTCATAATTTTCGATGAGGACGGCGGCACGTGCGGCGGCCTTTACAAACGGCGTGGCGGTGAGTTTGCTGCCGACAGCCTTCTGCAACCAGTACTGCGGAATGAGTCTGCCCTGCGAGAAAATACGTTCCACCTCCACACCCAAGTTCTTGCCTTTGAAATAGTTCTGCAGCTGGAAGCTGATGAGGTATCCTAACGGATAGGCGCAAAGGTAAAGAGGAGCGTCAATCATGTGGGAATAGACGGCCAAAATGGTCTGGTCTTTGATTTTGAAGACCGGTGCATAGTACTTGTTCCAGATCTCTTTTGCCATGCTGATGACCGCTTCCTTCAGTTCGGCGGCGGTAGCATCGGGATGGGCGTACATCCATTTCCACACCTGAATGTCGAGCAGCGAAACGCCCATGATTTCGTAGCAACTCCAGAAGTTATCGAGCAGTTCGTAATACTCGCCGATGTTGTCGGACGTGTTGGCGCCTAACAGTTCGAGGTCGCGTTGCTGGAAGGTGAAGGCGAGGGCTTCGGTGAAGGCGGTGTTGGGCACGCCGGCAAGGAAGTAGTTGGGCACATTGTGCAGTGAAAAGGTCTGCTCCACATTGTGACCAAACTCATGGATGCCGATGTTAAAGCCCTTGTAGTCCATACCATTCTCGCCAATGCGGGTACGCAGACGGGCGTTGTCGCTACGCATCAACGACTCCCAGGCGTGACCAGCTCCCACTGACGCATCCACCGTGACGTGGGCGCAGATGAAATCGGCCTTTTCTTTCGTAAACCCTAAGGTTTGCAGGATGTTAGGCAGGTCGGCGGCGAAAGCCTCTTTGGTAGGATATTTCGAGCGGGTAATCCGATCCAAAGAACTCTCCTCCACATCAGAGCGGTTCTTAAACCCGTTGTACCAGATGTCCCACGGCTGAAGTTTTCTTCCTAATTTTTTGGAAATCAACGCAGCTACAGTTTTCACCTCGGGAGCAGAAAGGAAAGCCGAGAAGAGCTTTTCAATATCCTGCTGCGAGAACTCAAGTTCCTCGTTGAAGCGGCGGTCGAGATAGGTGGAGTTTTCACCGTAGTAGGGATCAGCGGCCTTTATCGCATGGAAGTTGTCCAGCAGGTACTGGTAGCGCACATCCTTCTCGCGGGGCAGCTCGAACTGTATGGTGCCCTGATAGGTTCTGCCGGCCACCGGATACCAGAAATATTTGTCCTTGTTAATGACATCTCTCGGGATGGTCTGCGCAATGATATGCTTCATAATGGCATAGATGACCTTCTGCTTGGCGAAGCCATCACGCTTGTCGGCGTAGGCGGCCTTGAGTTCGTCGCGCAGTCCCCAGTGGGAGATAAGTTTCAGATTCTTAGGCCAGAACATCCGTCCATCGTTGGCTTTTACCGCTCCCATGCAGATGTTGTAGTTGGAGATGTAACTGTCGGCGGCGGTGGTGGCGGCACTGATAGCCTGCAACTTGTCGGCGGGCACCCGCGAGGTGAACCAGTCGCCCAAGCGGGCATAGCCCCATTCGAGATTACTCCACTTGTCGGCATTCTCGACCTTCTCTTTCAGCGTGTAGTGCGGGAAGTTCATCGTGACCACAAAGGCAATCTTGGTGTCGAACATGTCGGAGGTGAAGTGCGAGGTAACATCATACGACGCAAACATCTCGTCGATAGGCAGTTGCTTGTAGCCCGTGACATGGATAGGCAGACACAGATTGACCACCATGGCGTGGTTGTGTCCCATGATGGTCTCAAAGTTATCGCACAAACGATTGAACAGCAACTCTTTTTCGGAAGGATTCTTGCAGAAATGAGTTAAACAAAACTGCATAAACTCTTCTTCAGTGCCATCGGCTTCGGTCCAGAGGCTGGCGGTCTGTGTGATGCCACGGTTCACCATTTGCGAAGAGATTTTGGTCTCCTTCAGAATCTCGCTACAGGTGTTCTGGATGGTTTTTTCTGATATGTAGGTGTTTTGTGAGAAGGCGGTCATTACCCAAAGAAGAATGACGATAATAGAGGTCAGTTTTTTCATTGTAGAGTGTGGATTAGAATCGGGGAGTTAGCGGCAGAGGATGTCGTTGTATTTCTTCAAACATTCGAGCACGTTAGTACGCACGTGGATAAAGTCGTCGGCGCCGGCCTCCTTGAGAGCGTCGATACTCTCGGTGGGGTTACCGGCCACGATGAAGATGAAGCCGGCGGCTTTGGCGGCTTTGGCGGCTTCGACGCCGAAGGTAGCGTACTCTTCGTCGGAGCTGCATACTACCACGATGTCGGCCTTGACGGCCTTGGCGGCCTCGATACCCTCTTCGACAGTGGCGAAACCTGCATTCTCGATAATCTCGTAGCCAGCGCAACCGAAGAAGTTGGAGGTGAAGCCGGCACGTGCCTGACGCATGGCCAGGTTACCGATCTTCAACAGGAACACCTTCGGACGACCACTTTGCTTGGCGTGACGCTCGGTCGCCAAACGCAGCTGTTCAAAAGCCATGGCTCCGCGGTAGGGCTGCAACCCTTCCACCTTCTCTTCCGGTTGCTCTTCCACCTTGTCGAGCATCGTCTCGTTGATGTTCGGGTACTGGTTGGTACCAAGAAGGATGTATTTGCGGGTGGCGATGTCCATGTTGCGTTTGTTGCAACTCTCTTCGATAGCTTTTTTCACTTCGCCAGAAAGGATGAGCTTGATGATACCGCCCTGAGCTTCCACCTCTTGGAACTGTTTCCAAGCATGCTCGGCCAGCGAGTCGGTGAGGTTCTCAATGTAGTAGGAGCCTGCGGCGGGATCCACTACCTTGTTGAAATAGGACTCCTCTTTGAGGATGATCTGCACGTTGCGGCTGATACGGCGCGAGAAGTCATCGTCGTGCTTGAAGGCCACGTCGAAGGGCTGCAGGGCGATGGTGTCGGCACCGCCGAGCGAGGCAGCCATACCTTCGGTAGTGGTACGCAGCATGTTGACGTAGGGGTCGTAGAGGGTTTTGTTCCACGAGGAGGCCACCGAGTTGATGCGCACCTTGCAGGCGCAGTCGCACTTCGGCTGGTACTGGCTCACCATGGTGGCCCACAGCAGACGGAAGGCACGCAGCTTGGCGATCTCCATGAAGTAGTTGGAAGCGATGGAGAGGGTGACCTCCATCTTCTTGGCCATCTGTTCCACGGTCAGACCGTTGGAAGTGGCGTAGGCCAGATATTCGTTGGCGATGCCGAGGGTGTAGCCGAGTTCCTGAACGATGGTAGCGCCGCCGTTGTGCATCTGGATACCGCGGACGTTCACCACCTTGAAGTTGGGCATATCGGCGGTCAGGTTCACCAACTCGATGGCGGTGTCCATCGCAGCCTTCTCGGAGGTGGGGAACTTGCCGTGACGCAAGCAGCAGGAGATGCCGTCGTAGGCGATGCCGCCCTTCACGGCTGCCTTGTCGATATGGTTCGCCTCGAGGTAGGCGATGAAATCCTTCGTGAGTTGAACGGCACGACCTTGGGGACGGGTGAACTGCACGCCCACCTTCGTCAGGTCGAGGCCAGCGAGCAGGGTGGCGAGGTCTTGTGCGGTTTTCACCCCTTGCATGGTGAAAGAAATCATCGTTGCGCCGCCCTTGATGGAAGCCAACGCTACTTCATTGGCTTTCGCGGGTTCGGTCTCCGTTACATTCTGCACGATCTCCCAATCGTTGGAGTCGGCCTTGGTGCCACGGGTATAGGGAAATTCGGCGGGCATCACATCCAGGTAGTTGAGATCATCCAAGTTTTCCGCACGGTAGTAGGGGCGGACTTTGAATCCCTCATTGGTACGCCATACGAGCTTTTTCTCGTAATCAGCTCCTTTTAAGTCTTTGTTGATGATTTCTTCCCATTTCTCTGTCGGAATGGGTGCAAATTCGTTGAATAATTTTTCGGACGCCATGTTTTGTTATATTTTTGTCGATTAATATTTTAACAAACAATAATGCATAATATTATGCGGCGGCAAAATTACTGATTTTTTTTGAATTTATGGAAAAAAATATTTGCCAATTAATCCATTATTATCATTTAAAAAATCTCAAAAAATTCGTACTTTTGCACGCTAATTTTTTACACAATTCTCAGTAAAAATTAAGAAGAGACTTCTATTATGAAAATTGCTATTGTCGGTTCAGGATATGTTGGCCTTGTAACAGGCACCTGCCTCGCTGAAGTCGGATTTCAGATTATCTGCGTGGATGTGAACGAAAAAAAGATTGAGACGCTCAAGAGAGGCGAATGCCCGATTTTCGAACCCGGCCTTGAGGCGATGTTGAAAGCCAACATCCAGAAGGGACGGTTGAGTTTCACCACTTCCCTACCCGAGGTCATCAACGATGTGGATGTCATTTTTTCGGCTGTGGGCACCCCGCCCGATGAAGACGGCAGCGCAGACCTCAGCTACGTGCTCGAAGTCGCCCATACCGTCGGCCAGCATATCAACAAGCACATCGTCTTCGCCACCAAGAGCACTGTGCCAGTGGGCACCGCCCAAAAGGTGAAGGCGGCCGTGCAGGAGGAGCTGGACAAGCGCGGCGTGAACGTCGAGTTCGACATCGCCTCCAACCCCGAATTCCTGAAAGAGGGCGACGCCATCAGCGACTTCATGAAACCCGACCGCATCGTGGTGGGCGTGGAGTCGGAACGTGCCCGCGCCATTATGGAGAAAATCTACAAACCGTTCGTTTTGAACGGGCATCCCATCATCTTCACCGACATCAGCTCGGCCGAAATGATCAAATACACGGCCAACGCCATGCTGGCCACCCGCATCAGTTTCATGAACGACATCGCCAACCTGTGCGAGGCGGTGGGCGCCAACGTGAACATGGTGCGCAAGGGTATCGGTGCCGACAGCCGTATCGGCGGCAAGTTCCTGTACGCCGGCATCGGCTACGGCGGGTCCTGCTTCCCGAAAGATGTCAAGGCGCTCATCCATACGGGCTTAGAAAACGGCTGCTCGCTGGACATCCTGCGAGCCGTAGAGGATATCAACGAACGGCAGAAATCACTGCTTTTCAAGAAGTTTGACAACTATTTCAAGGGGGATATCAAGGGAAAGACGGTCGCTATGTTAGGACTGGCCTTCAAGCCCAACACCGATGATATGCGAGAGGCTCCTTCACTGGTGCTGATTGAAAAGTTGCGGGCGGCCGGATGCCACGTAAAGGCTTACGACCCTGTGGCGATGGAAGAGTGCCAACGCCGCATCGGGGATGCCATCACCTACTGCACCAACGTTGAAGATACCTTCCGCGATGCCGACGCGCTGTTCCTCGTCACCGAATGGGCAGAGTTCCGTGTGCTCGACTTCGACAAAGTCAGCGCCCTGATGCGCCACCCCGTCATCTTCGACGGCCGCAACATCTACAACGCTGAAGAGGTGACCAAACACCACATCGACTATTTTCCCATCGGGTTTAATGCTTAATCATCAAGTATGAAAAGAATCTTAGTCACTGGCGGCGCAGGATTTTTAGGATCGCATTTGTGCGAGCGGCTGCTCAACGAAGGCAACGAGGTCATCTGCCTCGACAACTATTTCACTGGCAACAAACGCAACATTGTCCACCTGATGGGCAATCCCTATTTTGAAGTCATTCGTCACGACATCACCGCACCTTTTTTTATTGAGGTGGATGAAATTTATAATTTGGCATGTCCGGCTTCCCCCATTCATTATCAATACAATCCCATCAAGACGGTGAAGACTTCCGTGATGGGGGCCATCAACATGTTAGGTTTGGCGAAGCGCATCAACGCCAAGATTTTGCAGGCTTCCACCAGCGAGGTGTATGGCGACCCGACCGTGCATCCGCAGCCGGAGGAGTACTGGGGCAATGTCAATCCCAATGGTCTCCGCTCCTGTTATGATGAAGGGAAGCGTTGTGCCGAGACCTTATTCTTCGATTACCATCGCCAGAACCATGTGAAAATCAAGGTGGTGCGCATCTTCAACACCTACGGTCCGCACATGCACCCCAACGACGGGCGCGTGGTGTCGAACTTCATCATGCAGGCGTTGCAGGGCAAAGACATCACCATTTACGGATCGGGCGAACAGACCCGCAGTTTCTGCTACTGCGACGACCTCATCGAGGGGCTTATCCGCATGATGGCCACCGACAACAGCGTGACGGGGCCCATCAACATAGGAAATCCCAATGAATTCACCATCAAACAGTTGGCAGAGTTGGTCATCGAGCTTACCGGCTCGAAGTCGCAGATTGTGTATCAGCCGGCGGCGCAGGACGACCCGCAGCAGCGGCAGCCGATCATCGACAAGGCGAAAGCCATCCTCGACTGGCAGCCGACCGTACAGTTGCGGGAGGGGTTGGAGAAGACCATTGAGTATTTCAGGGAGATAGTTTAGAGTTCTCTTTGTGCCCGAGCATAGTCTTCGGGAATGCCGATGTCGATGAAATAGCCGTTTGACCTCATCGCATAAAACGGCATCTCGCAGACGTATTTTTCCATCAGGTCTTTTTCAAAAGAGAATTTTTTCGGAAGAGGAATATCTTGTAGTAATCTTTTGTTTATCAAATAGATACCACCATTAATATCCCCTTCGCCCGAAGCATTGTTTTTTTCTGTAAACTGAAGAATCCGTCCTTTTTCGTCCGTACTCACGCTGCCGTAGCGGCTGGTGTCGGCGACATGGCGCAAGACGATGCTCAGATCCCCATGCGAATCGGCATGAAAGCGTTCCAGCGCGGAAAGGTCGGCTTTGAACAGTGTGTCGCCATTCAGCACCAGCACATGGTCACTCTTGCAGAAAGACATGGCGTAGGCGATGCCGCCGCCTGTGCCTAACGGTTCCGATTCCACGGCGTAAGCAATCTCCAAAGATTGATAGGCATTACCGAAATATTCCTCTACTTTCTCGTGCAGATAGCCCACCGAAAGGACCACTTTTGTATAGTGGTAATCTATCAGATAATCAAGAACGTAGGTCAGAAACGGCCGTTCATTGACGGGGGCCATCGGTTTAGGAACGTCTTTCACCACGCCTTGCAGACGGGTGCCAAAACCGCCGGCCAAAATGATTGCTTCCTTGTTGGTCATTGTTGTTGTTTTATATCAGAATAGAGACGCGACACAATGAGACGCGGTACAATGAGACGTGGTACACCACGTCTCTACATTATTTTTTCAATTTTCATTTTTCAATTCTCAATTTCCGATCACATCGTCCAGGTTTTCAGACCCTCGTTCACAAATTCGTACCGTTTGGCCTGTCCGCCGAAGGTGTTCAGGGCATCGATGACGGCGTAACGGGTGGTGGAGGGACAGTAGAAAAACATGAAGCCGCCGCCGCCGGCACCAGAAATCTTACCGCCGGAAGCACCCGCCTTTAATGCAGCATCATAAACGCTATCAATCAGTTCGTTACTGATACTGTCGGCCATCTGCTTTTTATACTCCCATCCGAAATTCAAAATGTCGCCAATAGCATCGATGTCGCCTTTCAGCAAAGTTTCCTTCATCTGGATAGCCTGCTCTTTAAGCTTCAGCATGGCATCGATCGATTTTTGCTTCTTTGCCTTGACGTTTTTTTGCTGATCTTCAATGATTTTCGCCGAAATGTGGCTGGTGGCGGTGTAGTATAAAACCAAATTGTGGGCCAGCTCGTCCATATAACGCTGACGGATACGCAACGGATTGACAATTACATTATTACCAATAAATTCCATATAATTGAAACCGCCAAAGGTAGCGGCATACTGATCTTGTTTGCCGCCGGTCATAGCCAAATCCTCGCGCTCGATTTCGTAAGCGAGGTGGGCAATGTCGTACTCGCCCAGAGGCAGTTTCAGCCACTCCACAAACGCACCCAAAATCGACACCACAAGCGTGGAGGAGGTGCCTAATCCGGAGCCGGGAGGCGAGTCCACGAAGCTGGAAATCTTGAACGACAACGGTTTGTGCGTAAACTGTTTGACGATACGGTTATATACTCCCTTATGCAGGATGAAGAATCCCTCGGGCTTCACCTCCTCGCAGCTGTCGAACACCTCGCGTAGTTCGGGGCGGGCGGGGTTGTCGAACACAATCTTGCCGTCGTCGGCGGGCTCCAACGTGGTGTATGCGTACATGTTGATGGTGGCGTTGAGGATGGCGCCGCCATAAATGTCAGAAAATGGAGACACGTCGGTGCCACCGCCGGCAAAACCCAATCTCAAGGGTGCTTTGCTTCTGATGATCATATTATTGTTGGTTTTGTTTCTATCCAATTATATTATTTGTGCCGCGGTACACCACAATGAGACGCGGTACACCACGTCTCTACATTTTATGGTTTGCGAACCTCCTCCATCGTTTCAATAAATCGCGACCATGCGTATTTTTTCTTTTCCTCCACGATATTCCGTTCAAATTCCTCTTGTTTGTTTTCAGCGAAGAAACGGTGCAGGGCATCGGCAATCTGCTGGGCATCAGGCTCGACCACGTATCCGATTTTGCCGTCGGGAACGATTTCGGGCAGGCCGCCCACGTTGGTCACCAGCATCGGTTTCTCGAAATGGAAGGCAATCTGGGTCACGCCGCTCTGGGTGGCCGTCTTATAGGGCTGCGCCACAATATCGGCAGCAGAAAAGTAGCGGTTTACTTCGCTATCGGGAATGAAATCGGTGCAGAGCACAATGCGGTCTTCAATTCTCAACTCCTTGATTTTGTTGAGGTAAGGTGCAGAGTCGCCGTAAAATTCGCCGGCCACGATCAGTTTCACGTTATCTTCTTTCAGACGGTCGTCGGCGAAGGCATCCAACAGCAGGTCCAATCCTTTGTAGCCACGGATGAACCCGAAAAACAGCACATAGCGGGCATCGGTTGAAAGATTCAGCAACGAGAGGGCGTTTTCGCGGGAGAGCCGTTCGCCGTAGTGGTCGTACAGCGGGTGTGGGCAGAAAGCCGCCGGCTTGTCTTTCGTGAACAGCCTCAAATCTGCCAGCACCGACTTCGACATCGCTACAAAGCCGTCAGTAGGGCGGATAAAGTAGCGTACAAACATCTTATCACCGATGCGGTGCTCGTGTGGGATGACATTGTCGAGGATGGAAATCAGGCGAGTGTGTTTGTTGCGCCTCACTTTGCGGGCAATTGTTCCGAAGCAGGGCGACATAAAGGGCAGCCAGAACTTGGTGATCATCATGTCGGGTTTCAGCCGCGCAATCTCGCGTCCGACTTTGCACCAATTGAACGGATTGTAGGAGTGCACTTTCCGCACAATGTTGAGGTCTTGGGGAGCGGGTTCGGTGCTGTATTGTGTCTTCCCAGGGAAGAGGAAGTTGGGGTATTGGTGTGTAAATGTGTAGATGATAACCTCATGACCCATACTCTGGTACTCGCGGGCAAGCCGCTCATTGAAGGCGGAAAGGCCGCCGCGATAGGGGTATGCTGTGCCAAGAATGACAATTTTCATAGAATCTATTTTTTGCGGTGCAAAGATAAAGAAAATATTGGGAACATTACAGCCTATTGTTCGATATTCAGTCGGCTCATACGCTCCTTTATCATCATTGTATAGCCCGTTTTCATTTCTTGGGGAAGGAAAGAGTTTTCAATCCAATCATACCATTTTTCTTCTGCTGAACGAAATCTTTGGAACATATTTTGAATCACTTTTCCATCCAAACCGCTATTAATCATGGCACTAACGAAATCTTGCGCTTTGATTTTTTTCTTCTTTGCATTTAATGTCAAAGCCAACTCTTCTTTGTCAGAGGGCATCACCAACAATATGTTCAGTAAATCGTAGGCGGGAGCAAGTTGGTAATTGTCAGAAAAGGGACTATATATAGAAAAATTTTTCAAATGCATATCGCTATTTCCTGTAATCCAAGAGAATAAAACGATCTCCCAAAACCGCACAAGGTCAAGTTTGGGGGCAGATGAATAGTGCATAATGATTTTGGCAATTTGCTCATGCGAACCTCTATACTTGTGTTCGGTCAACTTTTCTGAAAGCTGGCACATGTCTTCCATCGGAATTTTTTCCCCTTTCGGAGTTCTATCCACCCGACGGGTCAAATAGCACAACTCACCATCCGCAAACCGAACAAGTGTATGTGGAACAACTTGGATATGAGCTGTTTCTGCCAAATGCATCGTCAAATCCTCCAGTTCGGGCAAATGGGGATAGAGTTCCGTCTGTGGCTTGAGAATGAAGCGCCCCCACAATCCAACAATGGTAAAACACGTTTCGTGTTGCACCTTTTCAATGTCCATAGACAACTTTGCCTGCACGCCCGTCACAGCCGTTTGACTTCGCACCATCTCTTTCGCCAACTCCTTGATTTCCGAATGTTTATAGGGAAATGCTGGTACTGCTGTCGTGCCAAAAAAGCGTCTTGCACACTGGGGATGGAAATCCACCATTCCCTCTTCTAAATCCTGATAACAATACAAACACTTGGCCATCGCTACTCATTTTGTTGGTGGGTAATATCTACGATGCTCACAGCCCCGATGCAATCTTTGCAGCAGGCCAGTAGCAGCGACATCCGGTCGCGTGGATTGATTTTCCAATTGTCTTGGGCGATGTCCAACAGCCAGCCTTCGGGGATCAAGCCGTCAAAAAACGGAAAAAGATTGTCGCTTTTGTATGGCAATGCTGTGACGGGCATTGTCAGACTGATAGGGGAGCCATTATCTGCGACATACTTTTCAGCATAGACAAACGTATAGCCGTTCTCGTCTTCGGTCAGAACTCCCGCCAATTTATCTTGAAAATAAACTTCTGCTTGCTTCATCATTCACCCCTTTCCATTTTTACGGCGCCTAACTCTGCACCGAACAAGTTGAGCACCTGGTTCACCTTATCCATCCGCAGGGTGGCTTTTCCTTGCTCTAAATCGCGCACAAATCGCAGTCCCACCCCCGATCGATAAGAAAGCTCCACCTGTGTCAGGTGATACTTTTTGCGTTCTGCTTTAACAAATTTTGATAACTTTGTTTCACTCATTATTATATGCTTTAGGGTATAAATTCTTTAAAATATTACATTTTATACCTAATGGGGTATAATTTTAGCAATAATTATATATTTATACCTTTTCGGGTGCAAAAATACAAAATATTTTTATCTGAAAAGCTTTTTATCCGAAAAATCTCTCTTCCAGCATCATGCAGAGGCAGTGATAGATGGGCAGGTGCAATTCCTGAATCTTATAGGTTTCGGTTTCAGGAACTTGTATGCACACATCGGCTAATGCGGAGAGCTTGCTATCCTTGCTGCCGGTAAGGCCGACAATTTTCACGCCTTTAGCTTTGGCCACGATGGCGGCGTAGATGATATTCTTGCTGTTGCCGGAGGTGGAGATGGCGAGGAAAGTATCGCCGTTATTGCCGAAGCCGAGCATCTGCTGGGCGAAAACCAGCTCGGGCACGCAGTCGTTCATGAAGGCGGTGGAGAGTCCCGGGTGGCCTGTGAGGGCGATGGCGGGCAACGTGCCTTGCAGGTGTTGCGCTATCGTGGTGCCCATCTCCATGTCGATGGTTTGGCACGCTTTGGCGAAATCGCTGCCGACGGGACGTGGAAGTTTGAACCCTTTCATCAGTTCGCCTACGATATGTTCGGAGTCGGCGGCAGAACCTCCGTTGCCGGCCACCAGCAGTTTGTGCTGGGTGAGGTACGACTGCCCTATCAGCAGGTAGGCCTGCGCGATAGCGTCTTTACAGACATTCAGCGACGGGTAACGCTCCAACAGCGTGAGGATATGGTTTTGAAGCTTGTTTTCCAACAGATTGAACATAAGCGGCAGGTTTATGAAATGATTGGCAAAAGTACACTTTTTTGTTGATTTGTGGATTCGTGGATTTGTGGATTTGTGGATTTATTATTATATATAATTGATTGATAGATATTTAAAATGATTCTTGCAAAAATAAGAATATAAAGATTGTTGAATGAACTTTTTTCGGTAATTTTGCAGATTTAAAATAAGAGTATAAGTTACTGAATATGAATAAAGAATTCTTCAAGAAAATCCTGCCTTACTTGGCGGCGTTAGCTATTTTCATCATTCTCACCCTCATCTATGCCTCTCCCGTGTTAGATGGGAAAGTGATTAACGCCAGTGATACGAAAAGCTGGGAAGGGATGTACCAAGAATGTAAAGATTATAAAGAGAGTGGACATTTTAGCTTTTGGACAGGTTCCATGTTTTGTGGGATGCCCAACTATCAGATTGGTGGTGGAAAAACATTGTCGCCCAAACCAGATATAGATTTTCGCAGTGCAGCCCAACTGTGGTTTCCCGCTACACTAGCCTTTATACTCGCCTATTTTCTGGGTTATTTCATCTTGCTCAGATCTTTCAAAATCAACGAATGGCTCTCGATTGTAGGAGCCATCGCCATCGCCATGTCCTCCTACTTTTTCCTCATCATTCCTGCGGGGCATAACACAAAAGCCATGGCATTGGGTTTTTTGCCTGTCATTATTGGAGGATTTCACCTTATCTTTCAGAAAAAATATGGATGGGGAGTAATTTTGACGATGGTTTACTCTTCATTCGCCCTCATGCTTCACCCGCAAATGACCTACTACATCTTTATGATAATAGGTCTCTTGGCCATTGCAGAGTTGTACATTCATATTCGCGAGAAGCGGTGGAAAGACTTAGGAATTGGTATCGCAGTCTTTGCTTTGGCCTTTGGCATCGGACTCGGAGTGCAATCCACTGGGTACATGATCAATAATGAATATGCCAAGGAGACCATGCGTGGTGGCCATTCTGAATTGGCAAAAGAGGAAGATGCCGTCAACAAGACCAGCGGTTTGAGTCTGGATTACATTACCCAGTACAGCTATGGTATTGGAGAGACCTCCACTTTGCTCATTCCTGGAGCGCGCGGCTATGCCTCCGCCTACGATGTGGGTACCCACTCCAAGGTTTACGATGCCATGGTGAAGAATGGCATGCCCAAAAAGCAGGCCGCAGAGTATTGTAAGGGAATGCCCACCTACTGGGGCGGCAATGAGGGCACCTCGGGACCTGTTTATGTGGGGGCCATCGTGTGCTTCCTTTTCGTGTTGGGACTTTTGATTGTAAAGGGTCCGTACAAATGGGCATTATTGGTCGCCACCCTTTTCTCGATATTGCTTTCATGGGGCTACAACTTTATGTGGCTCACCGAGTTGTTTGCCAAATACTTCCCGATGTACACCAAGTTCCGTGCGGTTGAATCCATCTTGGTAGTGGCCGAAATCACCATACCTCTGTTAGGGTTCTTGGCCATCAAGGAGATTATGGACCAGAAAGCGGCCAACACCTACAACAAAAAGAAGATGCTTCGCGACATCTACATTGCCGCAGGCGTAACGGCTGGCTTGTGTGTAATAGCCCTGTTCGCCAGTTTCTTCATGAACTTCTCGTGGGGACGCGATGAGGCCATCTTCGCCCAATGGCCTGAATGGCTCAGTTCGGCCGTCGTAGCCGAGCGCGCCGCCATCTACCGTACCAGCGCCTTCCGTTCTTTGGTATTCGTACTGCTTGGGGCCTTGCTGGTTTGGCTCTACGCTTCCGAAAAGCTCAAATTCGGCTATTTCGTAGCCATTTTGGGTGTATTAGTGTTGGTAGATATGTGGTCTATCGACCGCAAGTTCTTCAACAACGACAACTTCGTGAGTGCCAAACAGGACAAGGGGTATTTCGCAGAGCAATCGTGGGAGAAGGAAATCCTTGACCGAGAGGGTGAAAATGGTCCCCACAACTTTCCTACGAAAAACAGCTACCGCATCTATAATCTCACCAACCCGCAGGGACCGTTCAACGACTCCCGCACCTCCTACCGTTTCAAATCCATTGGGGGGTACCATGCCGCCAAGTTGCGCCGCTACCAGGATTTGATTGATGCCCATATTTCCAAAGAAACCAATCCCATGATACAGTCCATGCGCACCATGGATGGCCAGAAGTATTTCTTACCACTCAGTGATACCACTACATACCCGGTACTCAACATGCTGAACATGAAATATGCAGTAGTCGGCAATGGGCAGCCGATGGTGGTGGAGAACCCCAACGCCTTCGGCAACGCCTGGTTTGTGGATTCGGTGAAAATTGCCAACACGCCTAACGAGGAGTCGGATGCGCTCAACACTATCAACCTGCGCAATACGCTGGTGACGGATGTGAAGTTCAAGGATTTTGTCAAGGATTTCCAGCCCAACCACGATAGCACCGCCCAGATCAAACTCACGAAATACGCTCCCGACTATGTGGAGTACGACTATTCGGCGAAAGAGAAGGGCACGGTGGTTTTCTCGGAGGTCTATTATCCGTACGGATGGAAAGCTTATATCGACGGCAAGCCCGCCGACCACTTCCGTGCCAACTACACCTTGCGCGCCATGAACGTGCCTGCCGGCCAGCACCATATCCGCTTCGAGTTCCGACCCGACACGGTAGAGAAATGGGGAAAAATCGCAGTAGCCTGCAAATATGTTATCTACCTGACCATATTGGGAGCTATCGGATATGGAATTTTCAAGATGGTGAGAAGAAGAAAGGAAACGAAAGCGTAAAACACCTGAATCGATTCACTATGACCATCCTTTTCATCCGCTACAAAAAGTCGAAAAACATTCTGGAGGGCGGCGAACAGTGCAGCCAGAAGAACTACAACGTCCTGTCGCAGCTGGTGGGGGAGAATAATATCACCACCTACTATATACACGATGAAAACCGAAAAAAGACCATAGTCGATTACTTCAAAGGCGCATTCTATTTCCCATTCAACTACTATTTCGGACTGACGCCCAAGCGTGCGAAAGAGATTGTCGGACTGGCTCAGTCGTATGATGTTGTTTTTATCGACCGCAGCGTTTTCGGCATTATCGCAAAAAAATTAAAAGAGGCCAACTATAAAGGACGGATTATTTCGTTTTTCCACAACGTGGAAGTCACTTATTTTGAGGCAAAGCTGGGTAATAAGATTGGTAAAAGACTGGTTTTGCGCTGCATCGACCGCAACGACCGATACGCTTGTCAATATTCCGACAAAACCACTACTTTAACATCTCGTGATGATGACAATCTTTTTGCCCGATATGGCAAACGTGCAGATGAGATCATTCCCATAGCCTTCAAGGACAAATATCTCAAAGAACAATACGCCTCAGAATACACATCACCACAACCGCTATGCCTATTCCTGGGTGCCTATTTCCCAGCCAACAAAGAAGGCATCGTGTGGTTCGTGAAAAATGTTTTACCGAAGGTGAACATTAAAATGAAAGTGGTGGGAAAAGGCATGGCACAACTGAAAGCCGAAGAGCCCGCCTTGAAAGACATTGAGGTCATCAGCGATGCACCCGACCTCCTCCCCTATTTCGAAGAAGCCGACATTATGATTCTGCCCATCTTCAAAGGCAGCGGCATGAAGGTGAAAACCTGCGAAAGTTTGATGTACGGAAAGAACATCATCGCCACCGATGAGGCGTTTGTGGGCTACGATGTTGACTACGACAAGGTGGGCGGCAAGTGCAACACGGCGGAGGAGTTCATCGCCCGCATCCAAGATTTTGGACAGCATCCTCGTCCCCGTTTCAATGCCTACTCACGGCAGATGTTTTTGGAGAAATACTCCGAGGAGGCGGTGATGGAGAAGTTCAGACAGGTGCTGTTCCGTTAATTACCTCAGCCCAAAATTAGAGTTAGGTTAGGGATTGTCGTCTAATTCTTTTCTTAGTGTAGCCCTCCCCAAAAATCGGACAGTTGAAAAGTGGACAAAAAATAATATTTGTAAACATTCCCCTTTTGTACAGGTTCAACTCCGTTTATTTATAAATAAGTAGTTTTATCATTTTATAGAATACTTTTAACTTATACCAAGGTAGTTTTATTTTGAAAAATTTCAAGTATTTATGAGTAAAAACGCAACAAACCATCCAACGACTGCATAAGAAGGCGTCAAAATCATTTTGTGAAAATTTTTTGACAAGCTTGTTCTGTTTGGAAAGAAGCTCAAACCATTCCTTTTCTTTTTGCAACAAATTGTCATCTAATTGATTATGAGACGACCTATTTCCCCAACGATATAATTCAAAAGAAAGATGATGTAGGTTTATTTCGGGTTCAGTGATGTCTCGATTGAAAAATGACTCTAATTGCATTTGAAGCAATTTCTTCTTTTGTGACAATTGAAATTCCGCATTGGTATTACACACGTTATTCCCATACCATCTATAAGAATAAAGGTATTTCGGTATAATAACCATTGTATAATGCTTGTCGCGCAAATTAATCCACAATTCCATATCTTCCGAATGGAGAAAAACCTTGTATTTATTCTCTTTTAATACATCAGCTTTACATAAGATCGCAGCATGCAGGATTGGACATGTAAAAAAGAGGGCACAATTGATCAGTTCCGTTTCATCAATTGCTTTGCAGTTGCCCATTATTTTACCATCTTCTGTTATCATATGTCCCCAAGTACTGCACAAATCAACATGAGGGTGTTTTTGCATATAATTCATTTGCACTTCCAAGCGGTTTGGCGAGGAGAGGTCATCCGCATCCATTCGGGCAATATATTCACCTTTTGCCAGATCAACTCCCTTGTTTAAAGTGGCAATCAGTTTCAGATTTTGTTCGTTTTCAATATATCTGATTCTTGGATCCGTATAGGATAAAATTATTTCCTTGCTGTTATCGGTTGAACCATCATTGATGAGTAATAACTCAAAATTCGTGTAAGTTTGGGCCAGCACGCTGTCAATTGCTTTGCGAAGGAATTTTTCGCCGTTATAAACGGGCATTATGATCGAAATAAGAGGATTCATGTTACAATTTAGCTTCGAGTAATATCCTTAAAATTTACAATTCTAGCTGGCTTATAATCTTTACCCATAAAAATTAACACTTTTGGATGCACATTTGCGCTATAATAATCACACTCAACAGATTCTGGGAACCCTTCAATTGCAGTGGAACAAATCGTTATTACCTTTCGGGGATTATAACCCATCATTAATAAAAGTTGGCTGTTTACAGGCTTAGTAAATAGTTCAATTTTAGGAAAGAAACTTCGATAATTAAAATGATCTCGCGGATGTGTCTTAATAATCATATCTTCCGGTGGATAGTTCTGAAAAATTTTTTGAAGAATTTCTACATATTCCACTTCTGTCAGGCCACAATCATATACCAACGGCTGGGAAAAAAAGACATATGGCCTACCTGACAGCAACCTCATATCATCCTCTGTAATATCTATAAGATTCAGGATAAAGTTCTTCTTGATTTTTGAAGCCTTATTCCACATAGAGGAGAGAGAATTAACACACACTTTTTTCCCTTCTAAGACAAAAGATTGATTTTCTTCTGTAAGATGTACTACTTTACATTGATTATTATTTCCAAAATAATTGAGGAACTGATTTCCCCAAATAAATCTTTGGACTTTGCCAGTCAAAGAATTTGCTACAATTTGATGCCGAATATAGGTTTGACTATTAGGCTGCATATTTAATGTTAACCAGTGAGGAGCATCAGCCAATAACTGGTAAGAACGATTTCCAATACATATGTTAAGATAGGGCAAATCAAATGCATATATTTCAGCAGTTTTTAGAAACGGAAAATAAAGTGAGCGGAGGAAACGGAATCTAATTTTATGAATTCTTTTCATAATCTTATCCGTAATAGATTTATTGATATGCTTACATTCATAGCAAGGTAAAATCGAACGAATTCTACTAGAAACCGTATCATCTAAAAAATAGTATGTGTTATGAAAAACAACATCATCGTCCATCAGCAGAAGATACTGTATGAGCGGATATGTATTGGGAGCAATACATACGTGCGTCACATCGTCATACATTACTTCCCAATTCCCGTCTTTAGATTTAATAGATTTGGTTTTGTTCATAATTGTTACAAAAACAATTTAGATTAAATCTAGACACCTAACAAACTCAGTCCTTTTCCAACATCCACTCCACAAACTCCCGCACAGCACCTTCGCCGCCTTTTTCAGCACTCACGAAGTCTGCAATGGCACGAACTTGCTTTACAGCATTTGCGGGACAACCCACCAGGCCTCCTGCCTCTTTAACGGGGGTCATACACTGCAAGTCCAAAATATCATCCCCTATGTATGCCACATTCGAGAAGTCGTATTTTACCCCATCCTTCGCACTATAATCCGATAGAATAGAGACCAACTTTTCGTGTTTGTTCATTGCATTTTGGTGGCACTCCAAAATATTCAATTCTTTGCAACGGTTTCCCACAATTTTGCTGTTTCGAGCCGTGATAATAACCGGGACTATATGGTGTGGCGGAAGAAGACATTTAATGGCATAACCATCTTTAATATCGAATGCCTTGAAACATTCTCCTTCATTACCCATATACACTTTACCATCGGTCAAAGTGCCATCAACATCCATTACGAGGAACTTAATCATCTTTATTAGAAATTAAGTAGTGTTAAGACCTTCTTTTCCAACTCTTCATCAAGCTTTGGCATAATCATCCCTGTCTCCCACTTGATCTTAGGAATCAACAGCGTGTCTGGAGACAAGAACATATCAATAAGGCAGGGTTCATCATCTGTCAGCCAAGAGCTGTAATCTTTCAACTCATGATAGGATGGTATCGCCACTCCACGCAGACCATACGCTGCTGCTATCTTCGGGAAATCGGGCACCGTATAACCGCTGGCAGCAGTGGTCTGTGCATAACGGTCGTGATAGGAGCCATGCTGAATTTCACTGATTTTCCCCAAAACCTTGTTATTGATAACGATAATCTTAATGGGGAGCTTTTCCCGAGCCACCGTCTCCAACTCCTGAATGTTCATCTGAAGACCGCCATCACCTGTAATACAATAAACTATACCATTACCTTGCGAGATGGATGCCCCAATGGCGTATGGCAGACCACAACCCATAGAACCGTAACCGCCGCCAATCATTATGCGACCATCATGTCCTTTTAATGCCAACGATTGTGCGCACCAGCATTGATGCTGACCAATATCAATAGCCAAAATAGGATTTTCAGGCAACAGCTCAGATATAGCTTCCACAGCATCGTTACCCTCCGTATTGTCATACTTGGCGAGCAACTCCTTTACAGCCAAACAGCGTTTCTTCCATTCCGAATAATCAGGAAGTTCCTTTTCCATCAAGGTTTCCATAAAATCCTTGGCATCCATCAGATGCTTCTCCTCATCATCCTTCACATTTCGACTCAACTCGGCCTGATCCACATCGGCACGAATCAGTTTGGCCTTGGGTGCGAACCACTCTTTCTTGTGACCAATCTGTCGCAATCCCAAACGAGCACCGACAGCGATAACGAGATCGCACTCTTCCAAAATCATATTGGCCCAACGGTTTCCGTAAGTGCCTATCATACCTATACGCAAATCGTCCTGCGCAATATCAACGGCATTCATCGTGGTCAGCACCGGAATATTGGTCTTGAGTGCATACTCAATCACCAGTGACGTGGCTCCAGCTGCACGCACTCCATTGCCTACCAAAAGAACAGGTTTCTTGTAACTGCTGTAGTTCATAACTCCACCTCCGTCTTTTGAATGTTATACGGGAAATCAATCACCACTCCTCCTTTTCGTCCCAACATAGCCATATTATATGCTCTCGACACAATATCAGGAAAGTCGATTGCGCTCAATGGCGTGACAGAATATTTGGTGATGTGTCTGGTCATGGATACAATATCCATCTCTTGAAAACCATTCTGACGGATACCTGAAAAACCTTTTCTCTCCGTGGTGGGAACATTACCGCAAATGCCCATGATCGGAATACCATCAAACCAAGCATCTGCCAGTCCGCCAAAGGCGTTTACTGCACCAGGACCGGAAGTCGTGAAATAGACACCAATCTTTCCGCTGGTGCGAGCGTAACCATTGGCTGCAAACGAACAGCCCTGTTCATTGTAACAGACATGCACTTTTATCTCAGGTCTGTCGTACAAAGCATCTTGAAAGGGCACGATGTAACCACCTGCAAAACCGAACACATCAGTCACACCCTGTTTAATTAAAAAATCAACTAAATATTCAGAGCAATTCATAATCTATGCTTTATTGTTTCTGTAATCCTCGTATTTTTTATCCAATTGTGAAAAATCTGTTTTTGAATAACCCGCACCATATCTTGTTCTTTGCTGAGCATTCAATGATTCAATCACATTGAAGACATCCGTAATCGAACAATCTGAAGACTTTCTCAAATGATTCACATTGTCAACATGAGAATGCTTTGTGCCGCAGATAAACATTGGCAAATCGTAACCCCAATACACTTGGTTGAGAATGGGTAAAATATACTTGTCAATAGTCTCCAATAGAACTTGGATGTTGTAATTTGTGCCGCAATGTTTGTTCAAGTAATCTGCGAGCAACTCAGTTTTAGCGTTACCGGCCCCTCTTCCCATTCCAAACAATGAGCCATCAACGCAAATTTCACGACCGGTTTCTTGTGCCAACTCAACCATACGTTCTGCCAAGGCACATGAGAGTCCGAGATTATCATGAGAGTGAAGACCAATCATAATATCCTTATCCAGCAATGAATCGAACTGTTTGAAAATCATTTCCAAATCTGTCATATACATTGCGCCGAAGGTATCCACAATTGAAAAAGCCGCAGGCTTAACTACATTCACTTTCTCAATTAATTGTGCGCGTTCTTCCATCGTATAGCTGATGCTGTCCATTGGATTGAACTGTACACGGTAACCTTTGTCTTGTGCGGCTTGGCAGAATTTCAAAGAATCTTCAATTTCGTGCTTGGCAAACGAAATACGCAGCCATTTGAAAGATTTTCCATCACAAACATCAAGCTCTCCCGCCGTATAACGACTGTTATCGCAAAAGCCAAGATAAGTGGTGTTTTTTGAATCTTTGGGCAAATACTTGATGGCATCTTTGGAATTATGGTAAACCAAAGTCTCACCATTGACTTTGGTTTGTAAAAAACCAGTCTCCATAAAATCGACGCCTGCATCCACCAATCCTTGGAAAATTCCCTTAATGAATTCGGGATCTGAATTTTTGTCAAGAAGATAGCCCCCATCTCTGATGGTGCAATCCACAATATGTACTTTCGCCTTCATATCTTCTTTATTTACTTGTCGTTTCCTTTCTGATTCTATAAATCGCATCACAGATTGCGAAATCCTCAGGGTAATCTATATCCATTGCCTCAATTTTTCCCACTTCGCATATAAAAGGTTTTGATCCAAGCCTTCTGTTGTGCTTCAAGAATGATTCTTTGGTAAACACGTAAGCTATTGATGTTTCGGCATACACATCCGGCAAATCTTGCGTACGCGGAAAATGATCGGGATCGAAATTGATGGGTTTTCCGTCCTTCCACATAAAGGCTTTGATGTTTTCCGCGCAGAAGGCACTGTCGTATTCTCCTGAGACCACTTTCTCAATGCACTTGTTTATGGTAGTCACTTCAGCAAAAGGAGAGGTAGTATGTGCATTGACGTACACATCAGCATCCACCTCTTGCATGAATGCACGAATAAAGTCGTTCGCATTCTTGTCATCGCCATCCAATTCTGCAGGACGTTTCAGGAACTTCACGCCGGGCAGAACGTATGGTATTACAGCCTCATCCGAGCAGTAAATATAAACTTCGTCTATCAGATTTGAATTCAAGCACGTTTGCTGGATGAACGACATCAGCGGTGTACCGTCAAAAAACGGTTTTATATTCTTTTGCGGAACACGCTTACTACCTAATTTTATGGGAATTAATGCTACAATTTTTTTGTTAGTCATGATAGATTGTCACTATTGAAACACTGTAAATCTTAGTTCGATTTTAATTTGCAAAAGTACGAAATTTTCCGACACGAATGGCGGGGAGAAAACAGCCTATTTGTGGGTCAATCGCACCAGCTCTTCGTACACGTAGGCCAGACATTCCGCAGGTTCAATCACGCATGGTCCGGCAATAAATATCGGTGTGCGTGTTGGTTCGTTCATACTTTATATGAGGCATTGGGGGGAGGGTAACATCTCGTTATGCATTTACGCTAATGTGTAAATCATAGTCATTCCAATGGTCTTTTTTTTCTTCTGCCATTTCAATATAAAAATTGATGTTTTTAATGAAATCATCCCATTTCACTAATGAGATATAGCTACACTCTCCACGCCAAATAATGTCTCCAGTGTCACATTTGTAAGTGTTGGATTGTTTGATATTGAACATGTTCTTTTTTAGAATATTAAACATCCAACCTCTATTAATTATACGGCATGGAGAATCACAACATTTACCTTGACTAATAGCATACTCATAGCTTCCTGAACTATCGGGAACGACAACACCTATAATCCCATTACGATGACTTGTACCTCTATCAGTTGTTATTTCACGAATAGAATAATAGACTTCCCATGGTATCCATTGGCTCTTGTCATAGCTGTTAGGGTTCTTCATTCCTGCAGATATAAGAACGATGGTACAGGTCGTTGGCCATATCTTTTTCTTCAAATGGCTATAAATATAGTCATCGGATTTGCCGGTCAAGTCATCATCACCTTTCTCACCACAATATACCTGGCCATTATCTGGCAGTAACTTTTCCAGTACGTCAACGTAATCTCTTCCCCATGTAAAGGGCATTACATTAGGAAGCGGTCGTACATTCTTGTCTTTATACTTATATGATACAAAAACGTTGTGTCCCATCTCTTATTATTTTTTTAGCCAATCGGAAAGTGAAGAAATCACTCTTTTACCATCATTATTCAAATAACCATAATAGTATCCAGCAGGAACATTTCTACCATCGACGTATTTTTCCGTGCCATTGTAATAAAGGATAAGCGGGTAAATGGACATATATTCATGTCCTTTGTAATCCTTTTCTGCTACTCCACTATCCTTCACCGGCAAGATGGCTATATTATTTCTAAACTTATGGGCATCCCCAAATCCAAGTTCCCAGTTACACCATTTTGATTCCACCGCTTTATCAGTAGCCAACAGAATAAATTTATCACAGTTTTCGATAATTTGTTTTATGCGCGTTGCTGTCTTACCACAAGTATAGGACGGCATCTTCTTATCCATACTGTCAATATAAGTGTCAACCTGATACTGATTCTCTAGAAAACCGATTATATCTTTTAACTCTTCCAAGTCATCATGTTTATGTGAGAGGAAAACTTTGGGGTTCGTTGAAACAACACGATTCTCTAACAAGACTTTCGTTCTACTTTCAACAGCCGTGAAATATTTTTCTTCTATACTATATTTATGGAAATGGCCTCTATCAAAAATAATTCTCATTTTTCAAATGTCTATAAGTTAATCTTTATCAACAAATCCATTATTTTTTTTCGCAATTGGTCAAGATTTATGGTTTTGCCTCCTAAGGTTTTGAGATCATCATAAAAGGCATCGTATTTAGTATCACCTGCAGCTATATCAGACATCTGTTCATTATACAATTCTTCTGCCATTGACCCCGTTGCACCAACTGGTATAAGGAAATTATCATGTTCTTTTGAGATTTCATATTCTTCTCTTACGCCAGGTGAGTTTATTTGCGTTTTGGTAGCATCGTCATATTTATTACCCATAAAAAACAGTGAAACGCCAGTCATTGAAATCATTTCTTTGCGATACTTAGACCAAAGAACGGTTTTATCCGCAATACCTTGTGGAAAAGGACGAATAATCAAATTGTTCTCAACGGGTTTATGAAGTGTATTGAGTTCTTGCAAAGCACCTGCTATAACCTCATTACCTAGACCAAGACCATAACCATTGACTATCCTAAAACCATTTCTGATAAGGTCGGCACTCAAATCCGAAATAAATTGTTTAAACTCATCCTTGTCAAAAGGACTATAATCATTTGCTGCACCTGAAATGAAGACAGTTTTGCGAAGATATCTTTGCTTGATTGCAGTTAGGATAACGGTTATTTCAGAATAATCATCTATGAGGACTGTTTGAATTCCATAGTTCTTCATATCCTCCACAAAGAGTTCCTGCTCACGGGTCTGATTCTCAAAATCTTTGTCATTATCGCAATCAGTTCTACTAACTTTTTTCAAGATATAATAATGAACCCGTTGGTTCTCGTGGTAAAGATTGCGAGCATATTTCAACACATATTGCAAGTTAGGGTCGTCAAAACTCAACCCCAAGAACAAAAAGGTGCGGTTAGCAAGGTCATAGCTGAAATTAGTAAGGAACGCCTTATGGGTGTCAGGGTAACGTTCAAACTGATCTCTCGTCAATATAGTCTTATCAGGGTTATCGACATCCCCATGCATCTTATACACAATCACCTGGCTATCTTTTTTAGAGATTGTCAGGCTTTCGGGCAAAGACTTCACATCGTACACCTTATCGGAATCTTCTAATGCTTTTTCTATCAATTTATCGAAATTTGTGGTCCAAAAAACATCTATGGGCAGACTGGCCAAAATCTTATGGTTGGTCGTAGGTGTTGTAGAACTGGGAAACTTGTTCAAAATAGCAGAACTAAGTTCATGTGTACTTTTGGTTTCATTGACATAATATTGAGCAAGTTTGACCAAATCAGTATGTTTTTCTATCTTGATGTTCAACTCCTTTGCTACATCTTTCAACAGCCCTGCCCAGTTGACATACCCAGCAGAGACAGACAAGCCCGCTCCGGCAAAAATTGCCGCACGACCCTCATCAAGTGCCTCACAATATTTCTTAATCATTACATCTTTATCCATATTACTTGCCTTTTAATAATTATCATTCAACCAATCATACAATGATATCCACCTTCTCCTTTCACCATCTTTTATACTCACACACAAGCTTTTGCGACCAAACTGATCGGCAAGCAATTCCATATATGGATATAGTTCCAAATATTCGTTGCCGTCATACAAGGTATCGTTGTCGTCAAGCATAGGAAGAATTGCCATGTCTTGGCCATACAGTTTCATCTTATCTGCAACTCCAACCTCCCAGTTACACCATTTTGAAGCCAACGCTTTATTCGTGGCCAAGAGGATAAACTTGTCACAAGCATCCATTACATTTTTGATACGCTCGGCTGTTTCAGCACAAGTTTCTTTAGGCATCCGTTTATCCATGCTGTCGATATATGGAATCACATTGTATGTCTTTTCCAAATAATTCAGTAACCCTTTGAGGTCATTTTCATCACCCACATTTTTCAAGTCACTATGCTTATGCGATATGAAAACTGTAATACCTCTGGCCGAACGAATAGAGTTAGCACTAAAATATCGGGTTCTGTCAAACGATTCATTGATAATGTTTGAATCACTTACACGATAAATATTGAAAAATCCTCTTGTAATTTTCATAATTTTAGTATTGTCTGTGTTTTTTATTCTTTATTCTTTCTTATCCCCCCCCAACTCTATAACTTACCAGCGCAAAGATACTACATTTTTATCATTTTCCGCCTAAGATGGTAAAAAATAACTCATTAACGCCAATTGCGCCGGCCCCTCCCGTCGGGCAAACGGGGCGCCGGCAATGCGGCCGTGCGGCACGGGCGGAGCCAAACTACAGGATACAGAGCGCACGAGGAGTGAGAAAGAATAGCTATATGGTGTACGACAGTCGTGTCTGTCGAAATTAGCAGTTGCTCCCATGCAACTGAGTTTTTTTCTACTATGCGACAAAGATATTATAACGCTACAAGCTTATAAGGATTCGTAATCACATGTTGTCCATATTTCCGCAAAAGAGAAAGCACATCCGAACTGGAAGTTCCTTCCCCCTTCAGTTCAGAAACACCAGGCAGTCGCGAAGCAAAAAATGGCCACAATTGCTCTGACTTGTATTCTTGGTTAAGATTGGGGAAGTTGACTAAAGGTTCATAATGGTTCTGCTGCTTGTACTCATCCGTATATACAAAACTCCATATTCCATCTTCATACGATAAAATTCCTACAGGCATATTGCCAAGCAACAAATCGAAACGACCCTTGCTACCCTTTACAGCTTGCAAGTTGGTTTCGTCGCTATCATGCCAAAAAAGCTTGATTTTCTTGATAATATTCATTGTATAATCTCCTGTATTTTATTAAACCTATATTGAAGACATTCACTAATCATTGATTTCCTTATCGGTGATAATAAACGTGTAAATTCCTTGTTTATTGTCTTTTCCATGTCCAACAGCATATTTTTGCTGAAAAGCTGACTTAGTTCGTCATGAGTAATGTAAAATTCATTTTCAAAAATTTTCTCCACAAGGCGGAAATGGTTTAACTCTTTTTCACCTTCCCAACCCAACTTCGGTCGTGATGCGTCACAATATTTCTTCACAAATCGAGGAACATCCTTATTTTGAATTCTCATTTCTAAACGATCATCTGAGATATTCCAAAACAATCCACGGGCAGTATCGTAAACTGGCGAGAATCTCGCAGGCCTATTGGAATCTAACGATCTAATCACAGCCCAATTATAAAAATGGCGGTCATTGTTTCCCACCATAGCATCATAAAGCAAAAGCCTGACCAACTCGTGCATAATATGCTGCTTCTCAGAAGGGAATGCTTTTTCAATTGCTGTTTCCACAAATTGAAGAGTGAAAAACACTCTTGACAAGTCGGCCTGTTCTACACTTTCTACAAAAGCTAAATCCTCAATATAACCAGCAAAGATTTCAGCCCCATGAACAAGTTCTTCATTGCGTTCCAAGAAATAACGACTCAAAAAACGCAATTGTCCGTTAATTATGCACAAACGCGAATCGGCCATTTCTAATCCGAATACAATCCCCAACCTATTTAGCAAATATTCGGTCACCGATTCAATAGGATACCATTTATGCCCTGTCTTGGCGATATATTGAGTCCAAGTTTTTGGTGAACGCCTTCTTACATTGCTATTGGTTTCGTAGTCATATATACGGACAAATCCTTTGGGGGCATCGCCTGTCAATGTGTATTCCTGTATCCACTGACAATCACGCGCCTTAACAACCTCAACACCCATCCCCATCACATTATCCCTATGTGAATAATTTTCAATTTTATTCCGTACCAGTTTATTCATCATAATAATTACCTTCTAAATCACCCCTCCCGTCGGGCAAACGGGGCGCCGGCTGTGCAGCCACGGGGTACGGGCGGAGTCAAGCTACAGGATACAGAGCGCACAAGGCATGAGAAGTAGTAAGTTCAGGGAAGTGATTTGCTCGTAAATTTACTCGTAAACGCCAACAGTCATCAATTTATATATCAGTATTTTACAACTTAAATATATGTAATTTGCTCGTAAATTTGCTCGTAAATTTGCTCGTAAAAAGCTATTTTACGAGCAGCCACGAAGACCTATTTCCTGCAGATTGATTAATAATTTTCCCTGATTTCTTCATTTTTCGTAAAATGTTATCCACTTTGGTTTCTTTCTGCGTCTCTGACAACTGATCTGGGAGAAGATCTCTCAAAAGGCTCACAATCTCTCGCTTTGTAAGTGAACCATGATCATGTAGAGACTGCACAAGCATTAGCTCACATTTCTTCTCATCTAATCCTTTATGTTTTGAATATTCTACTTTCTGATTAGTATTTTGTGCTACCAATTTAGCCACATAATAATTCGGCTTTTTCCCCTCAATGAGTTTTTTCTTTCGAAGCATACTAACTGCATCCACAGAAATAGATTTATGCTTTTGAACCCGATCCAACAAGACAATTTCACTTAACGAAAGATCCTGACGTTCCATAAGAATCTTACTATAGTTTTCATCTACAATATTGCCTGGAAGATGCAAAACCACCTTTGATGGCGTTGAGTCATCATAATCAGGCATAGGAAGAAATCTTTCTCTCTGTTTTTGGAACATTGTATGAATCCCATATCCTTGTGTATCAATCATCTTTACATTTACCATAGCTTTTGCGAGGAAGGAATTACGATAATGTTTCGGCGTTTGTAATCCCATTATATAATCCTCATAAGACCCTTCATAAAAGCCCCCTTCATTTTCAAAAGTAAGTTGGCTGGAATCCTCTGTGACCACTATTCGAGCATTTTTCAGATAATCCTGATGTGCGATGCAATTGTGCATACATTCCAGAATGGTATTCGTGTCATATTTCCATATCTCAGCTGGAATCAAAGAGTTTTGTGGATAAATCTTAAACCTGTAATTCCGTATGCTATTAAGCACTTTTGTAGTTGACAGAACGAAAGGAATGGTAAAAATATCACCAAATACTTTCCCGTCCTGAAAACATTTCCATACAATTTGAGCAATATTATCCAACAAAGATGCCGATTCCTCTTTGCCCACCAAAAGTAAAGCAGTGCGGGTGATCTGCCCATTGATGGTTAGTTTAGCTTTATCTAAAAAAACCTCGTCACTCCATTTGTCACATTCTGCTGATAAATTTGGGAACCTTTCCTTATACCCATCACGCGCCACCTTGATAGCTTTACTATCAAGAGACTCTATGGTAGCTTCCTTCACAATTTGAGCACTCCAATCCACACGACTCATGTAAATCTCGCGCATCCATTCGGTGTAAGGTGTCATCTCTGTAACGTGACTATCGACCCGTATATAGGGCTTGTTCATATAGTAAGTTGGCTCATTGGCTGCAGCTGGAATAACAAAAAACCACCAATCTCTGGTTCCCTTCGTATAAAAACTCTTCTATTTCAAATGTAATCTTGGGTGAAATCATTCTGCGAAGATATATTTCAAGAGACTGATTGCCTTCCGCTTTCTGTTTGGAGATGTCAAATGTTGTACCCTTAACTGAAAGCGAAGTGTCATCCACACCAAAATAGAGATATGCGGAATCCTGATGGTCCAAACACGCGCCATTGGATAATGCAGAAATATATTTCCCCAATCGAGTATAATCCTGATAATTGGATTTAAACTCCAGAAAACGATTTTCCTTTTTCAGTGTCTCAATCTGAAGTTTCAGCAAATTAGTATATTTTTCGTGTTTGGTCATACAAATACAGCTTTTTCAAAATACATAGTGGTTTCTTAATTACGCATTTTTTTACAACTTTTTTCGTAATGCAAAAATACTACAAATTCATCATCCTCCGCCTAAAATGGCAAAAACAACACTTTATCCCCCCTACAACACCGTGATGGTGCCGTTTACGGTGAACTCCTCCCCGAAATGGTCCGAATAGCGGATTACATACCGGTAAACGCTGTTGTAGAATATCTTACCTTTGTAATCCCCATGCCAAGCGAAAGCCTTATCGGTGGAATAAAAGACCATTTCCCCCCACCGGTTGTAGATGACGATTTTAAAATCGGCCATCTGGTTCCGGATCTTCTCAGGGATGAAGAAGTAGTCGTTCTGCCCGTCGGCTTTGGATGGGGTGATGGCGTTGGGCAAATATAAGGTGACATTCGACGCTATCTGTATGCTTATATTTACGATACTGTCGCAACCGTATATGCTTTGGTATGTGACGGATGTATCGATATGACTTTGCCCTTCCATCATGCTCTCGTGCAGATACATCCCGTAACGGCTGTATGTCGTGCCTTCCGGGATCGTCTCCGAGAAGTGCAAATCGTATCGGGGGTGCACACGCAACTTCAAAACGATAACACTGTCGCAGCCTCCCACCTGGAATGTGCGCCGGTAATAGGACGTGACTGCCGTTCCCGTTTCCGATGTGGAAATGCTGAAATTCTCATCGGAATAGGGCTCGTTGACACAAATGTCGGCTGTGACGGTGTCTGTGGGAATGTGGCACGGATTGGCGGGGAACACGAAAAAGTTGTCGGTGGTGTCACATTCATCCTGCTGGCCGCCCGTCTGCGCCACCCCCGTGCCATTGTCGTTAACCGCCACCACAATATGCTCCAAACCCGGGAATGCCAGCAACTCGGCCTCCGTAAATTGTGCGGTGCGTGTCATACAATTGCCCACTGACAGGGCGCTGTTAACGATTTCTGTCCGAATTACCGGACCACGATAACTGTCTGCATAATAGGTTATGCTGAATGGGTTTTCCAGGATTCGTCCGCCGGTGTTGCAAAACTTGAATGAATAGGTGAATGTACCGTTCCCGTAGGTAATGCTTGTATCTGTTGTGGCTGAAACATTTAACATTCGTGAGTAGGGCCTCCCGTACTGGTCGAGGGTAGTGGCCTGCTGGAGGAAGTTGTTGAAGGGCCGACGCACCACACCCTGCGGATCGGTGAAGGAAGTGGCGGGGTTGAAGTTCACCGCGGGAATCGTCAAATCATTGTTGACATTGATTACATTATAAGCATGCTGATTCCAAACATAACGCGCGGGGGCCCAAACAGTATTTGCAGGACTCTGGAAGACCAACAATTTTGCATGCTTGTCTTGATTATTGTCATAGTTATTGGAGGATGCGATGATTTCCGCCTGCCCATCCCGATCCAAATCCACAATAGCGGGATATTCCACAGCTGTGGGCGCCACACATGCGAACGTGGCAATGTTATTTCCCGTGGTCCCGTCAATGATGCGCAGATCCGATTCGTCGCGATATACAATCTCCACAGAACCATCCTGATTGAAATCAAAAGCGGTCATGGTCGTGGCACCTGAGCCGTCGCTAGTGTTATTCAGCCACATCTGCTGCAGACTTTGGGTCACAGGCGTATATCTGTAGGCTGTGATTTTGTAGGCGAAGGTGAATAAGATTTCTGGATATCCGTCATTATTCACATCGGTCAGCAAAGCGCGAGAGCCAGCCGTGCTGGAACTGTATGAGCAACTGGCAATCAGTTCGGGGCTGCTCCCTGCACCGCTGTAGGGCTTCCATGCATACATACGGCCGGTTTGCACCACCACTAAATCCAGATAGCCATCTAAGTCAATATCCGCCGCGGAGGTCAGCCCGTCACCAACCCCGTCAGTAGTGATAATCTTCCAAAGGGTTGCGCTGTTTCCTGTTGTGCCAGCACTATTCGTAATGTTCAACTTATAGACTTTGTTGCCACCAGCCAACTCCAAAATGCCGTCATTGTCAAAATCGGCGAATATCGGCATCAAGGATTCTCCTCCCGTACCCATGTAGAGATGGGAGTAGCCGATAAGTTCCGGTACCGACATCAATGCCACACCCGACACGGCATTGAAAATTTTTTGCATAGACCAGATTTCCGGGATGCTGTCCCCATTCACATCGGCCAGAATAAGATTAGGGGTTTGGTTCTGCGTCGCCGCCAAAGACACATTAGATGTCCAAAGCAAGGTTCCATCATGATGGTAGCAGCGCAGAAAGCCATCCTTGTTTTGTACTAATAACTCGGCTATCCCATCCCTGTCCACGTCGCCAACAGCCAAAGGATAACCACCATAAACATACATCGGGCTGGTGTTGATGGTATATTTAAGTTGCAGATTCGAACCATATACGATAATGGATGAGGACATGGTAGGCGAATCATAATACCCGACCGTAACAATCTCGGTCTGACCGTCGTTGTCAATGTCACCAATGTAAGGCTGAGCGTACATGTGGGAGAGAGGCTGACTGATACCTCCTTGTACGATACCCCAATTCTGCACCTCCGCATCGGTTGTGCAGTCGGCAGTTACCATATTGTCGGGCAAGATGTTCTGGGCGCGTGCAACCGTCAGGATGGCAACGCACAGCAGCCATATCTTCAACCGTCTCATCATTTCGTTATTATGGTCTTTGTATAATCAGTATTTTTCCTCCACTTTCCACCAGCCGCCCTTGTCGGGACCGACACGGCCTATGGTTTCAAGCATCCGATGGGCACCACATAAACGCCATCCTCTTTACGATTTTTCATTTGGCGATTTGGCGAAATCCTTTTCTTATCAGCCGGTTCACATCCGGGGAGACGTTCCAGTAATAGACCGCCAACAGGCCCACCACCGACACGATGCCCGTGCGCACCACAGCCTCCCCGATACGGAAGGCTAATGTAGGCTCCGGCACAATCTTTCCAACACCCAAAACAATCAGATAGTTCAAAACCACTATCAACAGTCCCACGGCCAGCACTTTAATCTGCCCCGTAGAGAACGGATAGGTGCCCACACGCCACTTGACAAACGCCAGCAACAAGATGTAATAAACAACATTGGACCCCAACGTGGCCCACGCACCACCCTCAATACCACATATCGGAATCAGATAATTGTTCAGCAAGATAGACGACACCATCAGTATCAGCGTGAAAATCAAGGAAGTATAGTACCATCGGGTGTAGCCGAGCGCCGAACCGCCAATGGCAAAGGCCGAACCCAACAACTTGGAGGTGGCCAGAATCAATACAACCCATTTGCCCGCAGCATACTGGTCGCCATTGGGCAAAATATCGAAAAAGAGGTCGATGTTAATCCATATCAGGATAAGGATGACCATACCTACAAGCAGCTGATTCAACGACACTTTCTGATACAATCGGGTGGCCGTGGCCAAGTCGGCGGGTGTGGCCCGCAACGCCACCGCAATGCGCGGCTGCACGATGGCGTTCAACGACCGCGACGGAATCTCCACCATGGTGGCTATGTAGTTGGCAATGGCATAGACACCCGTGAACATCAAGCCCATCTTGGCACTGATGAAGAAGCTGCTCAACGTGGGCATCACACTGCCCACCAACGCCGCCGTAATCAGAAAGGCGGTGTATAACAGGAAATCACGGCGCAACTCCGGCGTGATCTTTTTGAAGTCCGGCTTAAACGAAATCTTCTGTGAGAAAAGCAAATAGCACAAATTCAGCAACGCTCCTAACCCATACGTGGCACAGAACACCACCACCAGTCCGTCCAAACTGATCACGTGCCACAGGCCATACAGCAAATACCCGACCAACAACCCGACACGGATGAAAACCTCGCGGATGGCCCGCGGAATCGCCACACGCTCCAAAATGGTTGCATTTGCCTCGAATACAGACATATACAACATAAAGAAGGCAATAGGCAGAGTGTACTGGACGTAGTTGACAAAAAGAGGCGAATTTTCTTGGAATGCTTTGATTATTAATCCTTTGAAAACAAAGAAGCATAATAAGAAGAGGAGGAAACCTACAAACGGAATAATCAGCGTCCAGAAATAGAGGCCTTGCTGATTGGGGCTATCATCCTTGAAATGAGGATAGAAGCGCAACGTGGAGGAGCTGGTGCCAAGCAGCGCCAACGAGCTGAACAGCGTGGCGGCATCCACCAGCACGCGCGTGAGACCGATTTCCTCCGACGTCAGGTACGACGTGAGGATGAAAAAGGTGGTCACGAAGCCGATGGCCACCCCGATATAGGTGGCAATGGTGCCTTTTATGCTTTGTCTTGCTATTATGCCCATATTAGGAATTTGGGAAATTGTAATAAGGGTTAGCCGTTGAAAATTTACAGATTAATAAAAATACATCTTTTTATAATGCTCACTAATCACATTCGAAACTCGTACCATATTCACTACATCCTGAATATGTTCCTCTTTCATGCGACCAATTACCATCGTGGAACCTTCACAAATACCCTCCGAAATATCAGACAAACGTCGCTCTATCACATTTGAAGCACAAAGGAAAGAGTTGTATTTCAAGAAATTATAATCACTTTGCAACATAGGGTATTGAAGGTCCAACTGCTCCTGTTTGTTGAAAATAGCGGGATGTATATTGGAGTTAATGAAAAAGAAACCGCACACCTTGTCTTCGCTTATACCCATAACCACGAAAAATTTCCGATGGTCTATGCCGTCAAATTCTGACAAAAGGATGTCCCCACGCTGTATGCTGCCGGCTATTGCCGTCATGGGTATTTCCATCATAACACAGCCTCCTGAGCACGCAATTGATCCTCGATATACTTTATATACTCATCCGAATCACCCATTTCCGTCAAACGGTCATGTACACTAATCACCCCATTCTGTGCTGTATTCATCCAAGCATAGCCATGAGAAAGATTTGACACTTTACCGAAATCCATATCTTTCAACTCCGCTATGTATTTATCAAGCATTTCAACATCACTCCCCGATAGATAGTTCATATCCGGCAAAGCAGTTGCTACAATGTCTTTACTATTCACAAAGTGGAAATATTTACTACGCACTTCCTCTGCCTCAACTGCAAAATAACTGTCTCCTCTCACGGCCTTGAATAAATCGTAAATACACGTAGGTACAGGTCCAAAATCCATACGGATATAGTTATCGCCAGTTATCGAACGGCCATATTTTGACAAATGTTCATTATCAGCAAAATACAGAATCTTATGACACTTGTGAATATCACACGTACCACCCATTTTCTGCAAGATGTACAAAATTGCTTGTATGGAAGTTTCTTGTTTGAAAAGTTTTACTTGCCTCATACTGTTGTTCTTGTTTGTTTATATTCCAATTCTCCGCAGCCACGCTCCCGGCACGTAGGCCGTGGCGTAGATGCCGACGCCGTGCAACTGCACAAACACGCGCTTCTGGTGCTTGTATTTCATCACCACACCTTCCACGCCGGCGAAAGCGCCGTCCGTAACGACCACGCGGTCGCCTTCGATGATCTTCGGCATCTCTGATTGCTTGACGATAATATTCTGGTTGCGGGATTCGACAATGATTTTGAAGCTCTCCATCTGACGGTCTGGCACCGTCAACAACTCGTTTTTTCCAAACTCATTGATACGAAAATGATTATAATAGGGTGTCATTCCTGGGATCCGTATGGAATCATCCAGCAACGCACGGAAATCGCTGAGCGCGGCACGCATGAACAGCAATCCCTTGTCCAATGGTTCCTCTTTCACAACCGACATTCCCGTTTTTTCCTCTATTTCAATTCGGCAGATGGTTGGAAGATACGGTTCAAGGCGATCATCGTTAAGTGCCGTCAACCGGTCATAGACTTTCTGCGCACGATGGTACGTGGCCCGGATCGGAAACCAGTAGCGCGTATCCGGCCGCAGGGCATACTCCACCGACTTCCCGATGCGGCTTTTTTTCGCCTCGGGATGGACAGAAACATTTCGCTCTGCGCTGACAACAACATCATCCTGTTGATTGTCAGTTCGTTTTACCACTTTTTCCATTCTTATACAGCGGCGTGGTTGATGGCATCCTTCCAATGGAAGACTCCACAGAATTGCCGTTGCAAATGTACATTTTTTTCCTTTAGTCTAAAAAAACAATGACCATAACAAAACCCACACTGTCATCGGTATTTCCTTTTTCATTTTATAAAAACGACCGAACGGATAAAATAATCCCATCGTTTAAAAAATTCCGAAAAAAAATGTAGGTTTGCCATTTTAAAAATCTACGGAAATAATGACTGTAAATATCATAACCTTAGGATGTTCCAAAAACATCGTGGATTCGGAAGTGCTGGCGGCACGCCTGCAGAAGCTGGGACACCGCGTCTTCTTCGAAGGCAACATGAAGAGCGACATCGTCATCCTGAATACATGTAGCTTCATCGGCGACGCGCGCGAGGAGTCGGTCAACGAGATCCTCGTGCAGGTGGAACGCAAGATGCGCCGCCAGATCAAGAAGCTGTATGTGGTGGGCTGCTTGGCGCAACGCTGCAAGGCGGATTTGGAGGCCGAGCTGCCCGAGGTGGACGGCTTCTACACCTTCGCAGAGCTGCACAAGCTCATGGAGTCCAACGACTTCGACCTGTTAGGCACCAGCGAGCGGCTGCTCTCCACCCCACCCCACTACGCCTACCTCAAAGTGTCAGAAGGCTGCGACCACCAATGCTCCTACTGCGCCATCCCGCTCATCCGCGGCAAACAGGTGTCCAAGCCCATTCCCCTGCTGGTAGAGGAGGTCCGCAAGCTGGCCGACCAGGGCGTGAAGGAGGTGATGCTCATCGCGCAGGACCTCACCTACTACGGCATCGACCTCACCGGCAAGCGCGAGTTGGCCAACCTGATGGAAGCCTTGGCACAGGTGCGCGGCATCGAATGGTACCGGTTGCACTACGCCTACCCGCTCAACTTCCCCTACGAGATCCTGGACGTGATGAACGCCTACCCGCAATTCTGCCGCTACCTCGACATCCCCTTCCAGCACATCAGCGATGACATCCTGAAGGACATGCGGCGGGGCGGCAGCTCGCAATACATCTACGACCTCATCGCCCGCATCCGCGAGACGGTGCCCGACATCGCCCTGCGCACCACGCTCATCTCCGGCTATCCCACCGAGACGCTGGAACAACACAAGGAACTCGTCGAGTTTGTGCGTCGCAACCGTTTCGAACGCCTCGGCGTGTTCGCCTACTCGCAGGAGGAAGACACCCCCGCCTACGCCTTGGGCGACCCCATCCGGCAAAACATCAAGACCCGCCGCGTGGGCGAAATCATGCGGCTACAGGAAACCATATCCTTAGAACTGAACGAAGCCAAGGTGGGCCAAACCCTCAAGGTCATCATCGACTCGGAAGAGGGCGAGCATTACGTGGGACGCACCGAGTTCGACTCGCCTGACGTGGACAACAGCGTCCTCGTCACCAAGGAAAAGCCTCTCACCATTGGAGAGTTCTACCCCGTGACGATCACGGAAGCATCCGAATACGACCTTTACGGCTGCATCAAATAAAAGCATTATGACAAAAGGTAGAGAAAACAAACCGCATATCGGCATCTTCGGGCGGCGCAACAACGGCAAAAGCTCGCTCATCAACGCGATCACCGGCCAGGACATCGCCATCGTGGACGCACACGCCGGCACCACCACCGACCCAGTGCGCAAGTCCATCGAAATCTTCGGCATCGGACCTGTCATCCTCATCGACACCGCCGGCATCGACGACGAAGGCACCATCGGGCAGAAACGCATCCGGAAGACCTTGGACGTGCTGCCCACCATCGACTTCGCCATTCTCGTCACCACCGACCACGCGTGTGGCCAGCCGGAGCGCATGCTGATGGACAAATTCCACGAATACGAGATCCCCTTCCTCATCGTCAACAACAAATCCGACTTGGAAGAGCCTCGGCGTGTGACCGACGGCATCCTTGCGGACAACATGTACGAGGTGAGCGCCAAAACAGGCGACGGCATCGCCGCCATGCTAAAGGCCGTTGTGGCCAAGATGCCCCCGTCAGCCTACATCTCGCACTCCCTGTTGGGCGGCATCATCCGGGAGGGCGACACCGTGGTGCTGGTCACCCCCAGTGACTCGGAAGCCCCCGAGGGACGGCTCATCCTGCCGCAAGTGCAGCTCATCCGCGACATCCTCGACAACGACGCCATTGCCGTAGTGCTGAAAGAAGACAAGGTGGCCGCATGGCTGGCCAACCACGAGATCCCCGCGCTGGTGGTCACCGACAGCCAGATGTTCGCCCGCGTGGCACAGGAAGTCCCGGAGAATGTCCCGCTCACGGGCTTCAGCATCGTGCTGGCCCACCACAAGGGCGACTTCGAGCACTATCTACAAGGCACGCCCAAAATAGACCAACTGCACGACGGTGACCGCATCCTCATGCTGGAATCCTGCACGCACCGCACCTCCTGCGAGGACATCGGACGCGGCAAACTGCCCCGCTGGATCCAACAACACACCGGCAAAGAACTGTATTTCGACTTCGTGGCCGGTCTCAACCAGATTCCCGACATCCGCCAATACGCCATGGTCATCCAATGCGGCGGTTGCATGATCACCCGCCGACAACTCCTCAACCGCCTGCGGCCCGCCATCGAACACGGCATCCCCGTGTCCAACTACGGCATGATGATCGCTTACCTCAACGGCATCTTCGACCGTGCGGTACGACCATTTCTCAACGAGAATCTTTAGGAATCTTTAGAAATCCGTTCCGATGGAGAACATGAACATGCCTTTCTTGTTGGCAATCTTGAAATCCTCCACACCCCACGCATAATCCAAACGCAGAAAATAGCCCAGCAGCGAGCAGCGGAAGCCCACGCCGAACCCGCCCACAAACGGATCCACCTGCCGTTTCACCATCACCGTAATCGGACCGGAATAGATGTAACGGGTATAAAGGCAGTTATCCTCGGAATAGGGAGTCCAGCCTGTCCAAGCCGTACCCACATCTCCAAAAAGATTCAACTGCATGGAATTCAAGAAATTAAATGAGAGTTTCCGACCAGCAATCAGCTGCACGAAGGGGATGCGCAACTCGCCGCTGAGCAGCACAAAAGAGGTGCCGTTGCGGATATTCTGTGCGAAACCGCGCATGTTGGTGGCCAGTGTCTGATAGGCATAATTTTTACTCTGATCCACCCAAATATCGCTGTTGAACTTGGCTCTTACCCAGTTGTCCACGCCGCCCATGTAATAGACCAGACGCGCCGAACCCACGTTGGTGGAAGCGGCGGCACGCAAGGCCAGCGTCATGTTACGGTAGAGTTTGAACGACCGCCGCGCATCCAAGCCGACCACAAAAAGATTCATCGTCTCACGTTCCGCCCGCTGCTCGTATTCGGCAAACAGCTTCAGCTTGGTACCGCGCCACAAGTTGGTGTAAAGCTCTTTGGACGAGTCGAAAATGTACTCCAACCGGGCACCCGCCCACACATGGCGGTCATCCGGTTTTTGCAACGACACATCGCCCAACGAGGCATACACGCAGGTCTCGTACCGTCCCTTCAACGTCAGCCGCAGGCTGTGATGTTTGTTGAACGGATATTTCAGGATGTAAAACAACGTGTTATTACCCTGCTTGATGTAATAATCACCGGCTTCACTTGAGATTGTCTGCCGGTACAGGATAATCTGCCGGTCAAGGCGACGCGCCAGATTCTCATAGCTCAACATAAACTCATAGTTGTGCAGATTCAAGCCTATGCGGAAACCGCCTGTTATCCGATAATCTTCAAACAAATCATTGATACCCAACATAAACAAGGCATTGAGACCGGAATTGAGATAGATGGGCGAAGTGCCACCGGTGAACTGCTGATAGGTATTGTTGAGAAAACTGAAGTCGGCCTGTGTGATGACCTTGTTGATGGAATACTGCACCCGATAACCCGTACCCACAGGGATGTAGAACTCCGGATCTTCCCGATCCGACATGTCCGAGTTCCCGACACCCGTCCCCGCATCGTCCGAATAGACCTGCACAAAACCATGCGTTTTGGAATCTGTTGCCTTCACACTGTCGCTTTTAACGGCAGCACCGCCTACCATCTCCTGCCGTATTTTGTTATGGAACACCGACGGCGACACATCCGGCGTGAACAGCGGATTCAGAATCGAAAGGTATATGCGTTTCACCTTGTCCACCAACGAAATGTCGGCGACCTTGACCGTGGCAGGATTATACGCCTGTTCCACAATACTATACGCCCGATCAGTGAGCGCCGTACTATTGGCATAATAGGCATAATGCACAGCGGTGTCCACCCGGCTGATGGTGCTGTCGAAGGTGGCCATGTAACGGTTGACCAGACCGTCCTTGTCACTGAGGTAGAGGACCTGCTGCGGCCCTACAGTTTGAACATTATATTCCTCGGCGTATGGCGTGTTCGTCACCCGCAGAAGTTCGGGATTCTTCTTCGAGTAGTCATACATATACAAATCCTGATATCGGTTCAGAGTGGCTTCCATGAAATCATCCTTCCGTCCGATGGAATCCACACTCCGGTTGGAGGCGAAGACAATTTGCTGCTGACCGTTCATGAACACCGGGCCATAGTCATCGTAGAAGTCGTTGGTCAGATTCTGGAACGAGCGCGACAGGAAACTATATAAATATATGTCGGACTGTCCGTTTTTAAAACCAGAAAACAGCATCATCTTGCCATCGGGGGCATAGCACCACGAAGTGATCTTCTCTACATCCACCAGAAAACGTTTTTCCCATTTCCGTTTTTCCAGATTATAGGGGTAATAATAGCAATGTCCCTTGTCCTCAAAAGTCATGCCCAGCACATCCCCTTGCGGATGCCACGAAAGCAGCGGGTAGGAGTAGTCGGGGTTGTCCTCGGTTTTCTGGAAACGCTTCAGTATGCAGCGGGGCCTGTTCCACTCCGGCATTTTCAACCACACGCGGATCTGTCCCGCCTCGTTGGTCACGTAGGCGTGGGATTCGCCATCGGGCGAGAAGCAGAACTGTCCGTAATGGCGGGCGGGGCGCGGGCGCTTGAGCAGACCGTCGCCCACGGGCATGGTGCGACTTTGATCCGGATGATACATCACATAATAGTATTTGTACCAATTGAGCAGCAACACCCGATACGGCGTCTTGGTGGCATACAGGAATCCACGCTCCATATTCTTGGAAGAACGGGTGTTATACAGAATCTTCGGAATCACCTGTTTTCCATAAAGGTCCACCACATATTTCCAGAACGAATGGCCTGCGTAGGTGGCGTCCACCGGCGATAGCTCGTCGAAGTCGGCGTAACGCTGGGTAAGGATCCCGTCCTTGACATGATAGTCAATGTCGTTGTTCCACGCCTCCCCGAAATAAGAGGCCAGTCCGCTGAAATACCAATTCGGAACATCCATCAGATAATCGTAGGTCATGTTGGAGCCCACACTGGCACCTTGCACAAGCCAATGCGCATACACGTTCATGATGCCGCTGCGGATCATGCGCTCCAGATGGGCGTGGTTTCCGTCAAAGTAAAGGTATATCTTGGTGCCATACACGTTGGTGACGCCGCCCTGGTTGTAGAAATCATCGTCGTCGTAGGCAAAATTGGATTCGCGGAAATCCTCCTGCGTGTTATAGACGATGAGCTGTATCTTCTTCTGGGAGGTGTAGTTGAGCAGACGTTCTATCTCACGGATATAGTCGGGTACTTTGTAGAAGACATACTGTGCCAGCGCCCGGCCAGTGGGATAGTAATACACATCATACTGCTCGGCACGCATGTACTGCCAGTTGAAGTTCTGGTGTTGCACACGGTTCTTTCCGAAGGTGAGCTGCGAACCGTTATAGAATTGAGCTCGTGAAACTTGCGGGATGCCTGAACACAAAATCCAAACCAGCACAAGAAGCGCCAGTTTGGATTTGACTTGATGCATATCTTTTTTGTTCATAACTCTCCCGGGTAGCGCATATGCGTTGGGGGAAGGTTAGTTCAGGTTGCAATCCTTCACCCACTTTTCTATAAGCTGTTTTTGTTTAGCCTCGTCCTTCAACTCCTCGCCGATCACCTTCTCCGCAATCTCGATGGAAAGGTTGGCGATCTCGTTCTTCACGTCCGTGATGGCTTTTAGTTTCTCGTAGTTGATGGCCTTCTTGGCATCTTCGATGATGGCCTGCGACTGCTGTTCCGCCTTGAGGAGGGCATCCTCTTTCATTTTCTCACTCACCACGCGGGCTTCGTTGAGGATGGCGTCACGCTCCGACCTGGCTTCAGCCAGCATAGCCTGGTGTTTCTGATTGATGTTCTCCAATTCGGCATGAACGCGCTCGGCCTCGTCCAGTTGGTCCTGGATCTTCTTGTTGCGGCTGGCAATGCCGCCCGTGATGACCGGCCACGCGAACTTGGCCAATATGAAAAACAGGATGCCGAAGCCGATAAGCATCCAGAAAATTAGTCCAAATGAGGGTTTTATGAGTTCCATATATGATTTAACAGTGTTTTTTTTGATTCCGTAGAAAAACAACGTCTCCCCGCCAACCGCGGGGATGACGTTGATAAGCTTACGCGATTGCGATGAGCAGACAGACCACAATGGCGAACAGGGCGACACCCTCGATAAGAGCGGCGGCCAAGATCATGTTGGTACGGATGTCACCGGAAACTTCCGGCTGGCGGGCGATGGCAGACATGGCATCACGGCCGATGTTACCAATACCGAGACCGGCACCGATGGCGGCAAGACCGGCACCGATTCCGGCGCCCATCTGACCGATACCCAAATTTGTGGCTGCTTGCAGTAATGTTGTGAATACTGACATAATTGTATAATTTAAAATTGGTTAAAAAAGTTTATTTCACTAATTCCGTTGACTCCTCATGGCCGCAGGCCATGCCGATATAGATGGCGCTCAATAGGGTGAAGACAAATGCCTGGATGAAGGCCACCAACAGTTCCAGACAGCCCATGAAGATATAGAAGAAGATGGAAACCACCGACACGCCGTAGCCGAGGGCGGGTGCCATCTGCCCAAAAATGAAAATCAGAGATATGAAGCCCAACACGATGATATGGCCGGCGGTGATGTTGGCGAAAAGTCGGACCATCAGCACGAAAGGCTTCGTGAAAATGCCGATCAGCTCCACAAACGGCATGATCGGGGCGGGCAGTTTGAGCCACCAAGGCACGCCCGGCGTGTTGAAAATGTCCACCCAGTACTCCTTGCCGGCAGAAAACGTCGTGATGAAAAAAGTGATCAGCGCCAAGATGCCGGTGACGGCGATATTGCCCGTCAGGTTGGCACCACCGGGAAATATCGGGATAAGCCCCATCAAGTTATTCAACAAGATGAAGAAGAAAAGCGTAAGGAGATACGGGGCATATTTGTCTGCGTTTTTTCCCAAAGATGGATTGATGACTTCATCCTGCAGGAACACAATCACGGGTTCCACCAACGCCTGCATCCCCCGCGGGGCCTGGTTGGGCCGCTGCTTGTACTGCTTGGCCACCGAAAGGAAAATCCAGGCAATGAGAATCAACGAGATGAAAAGGGCGCACACATTCTTGGTGATAGAGATATTCCACTTGCACACATGATCCACCGCATAGCAGCCGCCCTCCTCCAAATGACCGGTATAGTCATCCGCCAGCTTCACGATGGAGCCTTTTTGGTCGCCCCAGCCCAGCGCGTAGCCCTTGTAGGCCGCATGGCCGTGGTGAAGCTTGCCCGACATGAAGACTACCGGACGACCGCCGTCAATCAGAATGATGGGCAACGGGATGGTAACGCTCTTGTCTCCATCGCCACAGATGTGCCAGCCATAGCTGTCCGTCACGTGGTCAATAATGAACGGTCCCGCCTGGAAACCGTCACCGGAATCGCCGGCAGCATTTCCTGAAATGGGAAAAAAGGAGCATAAAACCGCCATAACGGCAATGGGCAATATTCGGAATAATTTCTTACAAGTCATAGTATATCAGTCAATTATAGCCTTTGATAGAAAGACCTCCTTGTCATTTGAAAAAAGCGGCGCAATATACAAAAAGTTATACAAAAGTACAATAACCGTTGCCGCATTTGTGACAACGGTTATTGAGGTGATAATTATTCAGACAATCTTTTTCTTTCGCTACCGGACGATAACAGGCGGAAGGTCTGTTACACAATTTCCTCCCAAAAGCTCTTGGGAAGATGAACATTCGGGAGATGGATGGCTGAGACAAACAACGGGGCGATTTCGCTGTCGGTGAAGCCGGCTATGCCGCAGCCGACACGGGTCACGAGGAACGTCAGTTCCGGGTGTTGGTCGGCGAACCTGAAAAATTCCCGCACATACGGTTCAATGGTTTCCACACCGCCCTGCATGGTCGGGATGGCGTAGCTCTGCCCCTGCAGGCCCACACCCTGGCCTATCACGGCGCCGAATTGCTCAACAGCCGTCCGTGCCGCGCCCCCGGCGTGCATCCCCTCCAAATTGCTGCCGAAAACGAAAATCTCATTCTCCCTCAGCGCGCTGATGTTGTTAGGCGTGATTCTGTCGGCAAATTCTTCCATGCGTCTGTAATTCCTTTCCTCGCAATTGCGACGTGCACGATAATGTTTTCTCTCTATTGAACTCATTTCATGGCACTCCATGGCATCAATTGACATACGGTCATACATGGCCATCTTCGCCCTCCGTTCTTTCTCCCATGCCATTCTCATACCCTCTTCATCCGCCATGAACTCCATGGTATTGCCGATGGACAACATACTCCCCACTCTTTCCACATCCTGATTGGCACCGATATAGGCAAAATTCCACCCTTCCTCTTCTTTCAGCTTGTCCACCAATGCCTTGATGGCGCTTCCTGAATACTCCCGGGAGGCATTCTCCAGTCCGTCAGTAATCACCGTCACCACGGCGGTGGAATTAGCCTCGTTTTTTATCTGCTTGTACAATCTGTTCAGCGACAAGCCCATAGCATCATACAAAGGGGTGCCGCAACACGGACGATAATCTTTCGAGGTGAGCTCTTTCACCTTGGACACGAGCACATTCTCATAAACGAAAGTCTTGTCACAATTACAAAACACCAACAGTGACACTAAATGCTCCTGCGAATCCTTATACCGTTCTTGCGCCGCACGAATCCCTCCCACGGTTTCATTGAAACCCGAAATCGCGGCTTCAGCGATGGATCCCATCGAGCCACTCTTGTCGAGGATTATCAAGTTATAAACCTTGAGTTTGTCTCCCTGGCCGACTTCCCGAGTTTTGTTTTCCGCCGCTTCTGACTTCTCAGATGCGTTCTGGTTGACAACCACCTTAGATTCTTTTGCAGGATTCTGTTTTTTTGATTTTTTTGAAAATAAAAACATACTGGTAAATTTTAAGGGTAAATAATTCAATGTTTAAAATTCGAATCGAAAATTATTGTTTTGCTTGAAATGATCATATTTTTCTTTATTGAAGGAAAATTTCCGGCCTTTTCTGCCCACCTTTTTTGGCTGGGGTTCCGACAGTCTGTCGCTGCTGCCGAAAAGCGCATCGATGCTCATGGTTTTCATCTCCCGTTTTGACCCAAAGAAAACCTTGCCAGCCGGTTTGCCCTGTTGGGGCTTCGAAAGGCTGTATGTCGGGGCCGGCTCACACGCCAGAGGGGCTGCCCTATCCATGAAATCCGCCTCATCCTCTTCCGCCAACTGCAAGATGCCTGTCTGGAGCATTTTCTTCTCGAAATTCCGGCGGTCGAAGCGCACCCCCAAGATGGCCTCATACAACCGCTGCAGTTCCGACATAGTGAACTCGCGGTCAAGCAGTTCAAAGCCTACTGGCTCAAAATAAATGTCCTCGCGCAAACGCTGCATAGCCTTACGGAGAATGAAATCGTGGTCGAAGGCCAGCTGCGGCACATCGCGAAGCGCAAACCAACGGGCTTGGTTGGCATCATCGCCCCCCGTCACATCGGAAGGACGCACCAGGGCGTAAAAGGCAATCGACACCACACGCTCGCGCGGGTCGCGATGCACTGCCGAGAAGGCCCCCAACTGCTTTAGCACCTGCACGTTCAACGTAGTCTCCTCCCGGAGTTCCCGTTGGGCACACTCCTCCGCCGACTCATCCATCCTCATAAAACCTCCCGGAAAAGCCCAAGCTCCTTTAAACGGATCCAATCCGCGCTCAATCAGCAAAACCTGCAGCTCGCGACCATCAAAGCCGAACACCACACAATCGGCTGCCACAGCGGGATGCGGATATTGATATGTGTAACTCATAGCATGTGTTTTTAATTGCGTAAATTTTACGCAAAAATACAACTTTACCCAATACACTCGGCATCAAATTGCGTATTTTTTACGCATTTTATTCTATATTATTGATAATCAAAACAATAAAATTTAATTTCCAGAAAAAAATCCAGTTATTATTACAATTATATTATAGCTTGATCTTCTTCTTTCTGAATTTTTCAAAAAGGGAAAAATACATACCAACATAAATCGTACTTTTGCCGCCTATTAACCACACTATGGTCCGACTGCATCAACTTTTCTGGTCATTCTTCAAAATCGGAACCTTCACCATCGGAGGCGGCTATGCCATGATTCCGTTGATGGAGAAGGAGTTGGTTGACAATCGCCACTGGTTGGAGCGGGAGGAGTTTCTGGACCTCATGGCCGTATCGCAGGCGTTGCCCGGCATCTTCGCCGTCCACATGGCCACGAGTATCGGCTACCGGTTGCGGGGCATTCCCGGCACGTTGACCGCCATCGCCGGCAACATCCTGATGCCCATCGCCATCATCCTGTGTCTGGCCATAGGCTTCCGGCAGCTCCGCGACAATGTCCTGTTCGAGGCTGTGTTCAAAGGCATACGTCCCGCCGTGGTGGCGCTGATTGCCGCACCGGTGTTCAACCTCGCACGCACGGCCCGCATCAACCTGCGCAACTGCTGGATTCCCATTGTGGCATGCCTGCTCATCTATCTGCTCGGCGTGTCGCCCGTGTGGATTGTGCTGGCCACCATCCTCGGCGGCACTCTCTACGGCTATCTGACAAACAGAAAGGAGGTTGCCTCATGATTTTCCTGCGACTGTTTTTCACATTCCTGAAAATCGGCGTCTTCAGCTTCGGCGGAGGTCTGGCTACCATTGCCCTCATCCAGCACGACGTGGTGGAGGAGAAGGGCTGGCTCACCACGCAGGAGTTCACCGACATCGTGGCCACCTCGCAGATCACGCCCGGTCCTGTGGGCATCAACACCGCCACCTACACGGGCTACACTGCCGTGGTCAACGCGGGCTACCCGGAATGGATGGGCGTCCTCGGTGCATTGACCGCCTCGCTGGCCACCATCCTGCTGCCGGTCATCATGATGCTCGTCGTTTGCAAACTGCTGATGAAACATAAGGACAACCCGATTGTGGCCACCACCTTATCCCTGCTGCGGGTCGCCATTGTGGGCCTGATTGCCGCCGCCGCCCTGCTGATGGTCTCAACCGAGACCTTCGGGTCGTACCAAACCGCGCCGTTACAATTCTTTGTCAGCATCGGCATCTTCATCGCAGTGTTCATAGCTTCCATCAAATTCAAAGCCAGTCCCATCCTGCTTATTCTCCTCAGCGGCTTGGCCGGATTGGTGGTTTACGGCATCTTTTAGCTTGCCATTTACCACTTCCAGCCTATTCAGTTAATCCAAACATATTAAAATGTACAATATGTTTATAGGTTTTGAGTGAAATCAGTCCTCCCATCTGGAAACGGAGAAATCGCTGCTGCTCATCGACAATCGTTCGGGGCGGCCCTTGTAGGTCACGTTGCTCGCCTCCGTAGTACGCACGCGCAGGTCACGGACCATGCCCATGGCCACATGCGACTCCTCCGTGGCGCGCACATCGGCCACCTCGGCCGTCACCGCCTCCAAGTCGGCATGCGAGTCCTCCTCCACTTTCACCTTCAGCGTGTCGATACGGCCTGCCAGCGTGATGGACGAAGCCTCGTCCATCTCAAGATCAAGTTTGCGCAAATTCAACGCTTGTCCGGAACGGAAACTGCAGGCATCCGACAATTTGATGATGTCGAGCGACGGAGCCGTGATTTCCACCACCACCGACCCGTCTTTGAAACGACCGTTTTCGTTCCGTATGTAGAGAATGCCGTTGCGGACCTCCGTACGCAGACGCTGGATGCCATCCTCAGGTGCTTTCACACGAACGGAGCAGGTGTCCTCCTGACGGTAGCGCACCTCAACACCGCTCTCGGCATCCACCGCATGGAAGGTGTCCCCGTCGCGCCATTCGTCCGCCATGACGACAGGCGTGTACCGCACGGAGGGGGCCACCTCCTCCCAGAAATGCTCCA
>JAEEGF010042690.1_pt1 | contig 65228 bp, 53 predicted proteins | sample 9134171 | NCBI WGS metagenome assembly JAEEGF01 (sample SAMN16246542, study PRJNA631951) | gut metagenome | biome: gut microbiome; feature: rumen; material: AP-attached | host: Bos | place: Iran: Karaj | collected 2018-10 | reverse complement strand
GCGGTGTCCTCGCGCACCCAGGCGTGGTATTTGGTGTTGTAGGCGTCCACAGCCGCGACTCCTTCCTTGATTTCGCCGTAGTACGGCCTCCTTGCCGTCACGCTGCCTTCGACTATCTTCACGTCGTGGCTGGAAAGGAATGGTATGCTCAGCGTTGTCTGATTGTTGAGCCTCTTCACCTTCGTGTCCACGGACAGGTAGCGCGCCTTGCTGATGACGGCATACTTGTCGATGGGCACGCTCTTGTTCTGCCAGTCGAGTATGTAGTAGGTCGTGGGGAAGAGGTAGGCCTTGCCCTCGTCCGTCTCCGAGCCGAGGATGCTGACGTCGATGTTGAAGTGATACCAGTTGTTCCTCTCGAAGCTGTCTACGGGAAGGATCACCTTATAGTAGTATTTGCGCCTGTCGTAGGAATATCCGCCCGCCTCCGTGCGGCGCCAGTCCATCTCGAGCTTGAGATAAGGCTGCGCGGGCAGGGGCTGGGTGTAATCCGGCCGGCCGGTGGACCAGGCGACGGGGTAGGAATACATCGGATAGGTGTTGTAGTAGGTCTTCGCGCTTGCGCCGGAGCCCGCCGTGGTGTGGGCAAGAAATTCAGTGCCGTTGTCCCTGAGGAAGGGACGCCTGTTCTCTTCGGCGCTGTAGGAGAAGAACTCCGGAGCCGTGTTGTCGGCGCTGGACCCGGTGCCGAGAGTCACGTTCTTGGCGCCGTCCACAAGGTAAATGCGCATCGTGTGCAGCACCGGCTGCCAGACCTCGTCCGGATCGCCGTCGGCCTCGTGTTTGAGCGTCACTTCGCTTGCCACCGAGACTGCCGTGGTCAGCTTTGCGGCGAAGCGGCGGGCCTCGATGGTGCCGCTCGCGCTTATGGGTGCGGATGCGTCGTAGGTGAGTACGGTCTGGCCGTCCATCAGGAAGCTGCCCTGGACGTAATTGCTTTCCGTGGCGGCGAAGTCCGTCTCTACGGCCACTGCGGCAAGCTCATCCCGGGACGTGCCGGCAAGGGATGCGCCCGAGGTCAAGCCTCCGCTGTAATTCACTATGGCATACACGGTTGCGCGCATCGAATTCGCAGCCGTGAAAATCTGCTCCGCGTCAGTCCTCTTGAGCACGAGGCTGAATGTGGCTTCCCAGGAACTCAAGGACGTGTTGTAGGTCACGGGGTCTTCGGCGAGGTCCACCCTCTCGTGGTAGACGGCAGGGGCGTCGGCGGCAGGGGCGGCTCCGGGGTAGAAGAAAAAGTCGACGGACTTTATGAGGTTCTCATTGAAGCGGGTCTCCCCGTCTTCGGGAGTGGACTTGGTCAGGGCCGGATCCTCGCAGCGCACGGTCAGCACCAGACCGGGAGCGGGATTCTCAGGCACATAATCCTTGGTGCACGCCGCCGTGAGCAGCAGCTCAAGCACAATCAGGATATGCAACAGGCCCTTCTTCATCATTCGTTCCAATTATTTTTAAGGATAATCCTGTAGTAGTCTATCGACTCCGTGTCCAGGTCTATCCAGCGCTCGTTGTCTCCGATTTCGACGCAGAAATGGAGGTCGATGTAGTTGCCCTCCAGCTCGGCATCAGTGTGGGTGCCGGGATTGCACGAAATCTCGAATTCTATCTTGCAGTCCTCTATCCTGCCGTCTTCCGGGTGCTGGTAGTTCGGGTAGATCACATGGCTCATAGGGGTGACGGTGAATATTCCGTCCACCTTGGTGTGCCCCGGAAGGGCGCCGGCCACGGGCACCACGTGAATCTTCTGCCCCACCGGCGTGGCTATGAGGATGTCGCCCTTTATAATGTTCGGCTGCCCGCTGAGCGTGTGCCAGAAGTAGATATTATAGTAGCCGTCTGCGGTCTGCTCCTTCTTGTAGGTGGCAGGATCGCTCTCCGGGATGGTGAAACGGCGCACCACATTCACCGTGGCGGTGGTGAAGTCGAAATCGTAGGTGGTCTTGTCCCAGGGGAGGACCACTATCTTCAGCTGCAGGGTTCTGGTGGCCTCGGCGAAGTAGGCATACAGGATCCAGGAATGGTTGCGGGAGAGCACGTCGTCGGACGGCATCGAGAAAGTGGCCGTCTCCTCTCCCTGCCCGACGTCGTAGAGTATGGTGCCGGAAATGATCCTGTCGGTCTCCCTGATGTAGATGGGGCCGACCTGGGAAGAGGCTCCGACGGCGGCGTCGAGACGGCTTTCATATTCCTGGGCGGACTCGGTTTCGTGCCCGGCGCTGCGGAACAGCAGCTCATCCGGACGCTCACTCAAGGCAAGGTCGGCGTTGGGCATCAGGGGCGCGCCGCCTTCGCCGGAGATGGTGGCTGCCAGAGGCGTGTAGCCGTCGATTTCGAAGGGGTTGTCGGTGGCGTCGTATCTATGGTCGGTGAACAGTTTCTCCGCCGTGGCAATCTGGCAGTCGTGCCCCATGGATGTGCCGCCGAAGGTGATGCTCTTCACCACGCAATCGGCATTTGCCGGCACTGCGGGGTCGGTGCCCGAAGCGGGCGTGCCCTTCTGGCAGAAGACGAAACGCAGCTTCGACACGGCGCGCGTGAGCGTCAGGGTGGAGATGTTGAGCACGGGATAGCCGCCGCTCACCGCTGCGGATTTGAGCACTCCCGACATGGGGAGTCCGGCGGCCGGAACGGCCATCGTAAGGGGCGAGGCCCCGAATGTGGCGCCGCTGATCATCACGGCGTCAAGTTCGCTTCGCGTGGTGGCTTCGCCAAGGGACACATTGGTGGCCGACGCAGCGTTCGCGACCGCATACACATCCACCCGGGCGCCGTCTGCGCTCAACGTATTGAACATTTCCCGGCTGAGGGGCATGGCGAAACGGGTGACGGCGGAGTGCGGAAGACCGGTGTCGGCAAGCTGGGCGGAAGTGAAGGCCTTGTAGCCCACCAGCTGCCCGTCGTTCGCGCCTTCATTATTGAGGAACACCCACAGCTGGAGGGAGCTGAACACCTTCTCGCTCCCAAGGGCGCCCACGCTGCCGGTCTCGGCTTTCGTGGCCACCAGGTCGGGGATGTAGATGCTGACCGACAGTTCGGCAGGATCCGCTTCGGCCTCGGGACGAGTGCAGGAGAATACCTGCAGCGCCATCAGCAGCGCCGCAGCCATCCGGCATATGAAGCTCATCCTTTTCATCATCCCTTTAGAACGGCAGTTTTATTCCTCCCGGCTCCACCTGCATCCATTCCATTTCCGCCACGACGCCCAGCTCCAGCTGCGGGTCGCGGAGGTCGGGAACGGTGTTGTAGGCGTTGCCGAGGTCGTTCACGTGCACATAGACCGTAGTCTTGTGGTCGGAGTCGAACACTCCGGCGATATTCTCCTCCGAGGGCTTCGAGCCCGCTCCCGGCTTGAGCTCCCCTGCAAGATAGAACTTGCATCCGGGCTGCACGGTGCCCTGCTGGCACTGGAAGGCGGAGGATGTGTTATTGTGGAACTCCAGGGCGAAATGCACGGCCTGATCGTCGGCGGTGGGGAGCACCATTATCTGCACATATTGCGAAGTGCCGCCGAGCGTGACGCCGCTGATGTTGTTGTCGTAGATGAAGCGGCTCTCCGAACCCGGCTTGGGAGAGAAGCTGTAGTCGACATCTCTCTGGTCGCCGATGATTATGCCGGTGAGGGGGCATCCAGCAGCCGGTACGGCATTCCCGGAAGGCGCGACGAAGCGGAATTCCACAAGCCCGACTCCGTACTGCATCTGGTCCACTATCGCGACGGACCTCGTGGACGACATGACGGACGAACCTTCCGTGTAATAGGACAGGATGTTGCCCCAGGTGTAGTTCTGGGGTTTGTACTGCTCCTTGACGGTGGCGTCGGCGGACGTCTTTATGGTGCTGTTGGCGTAGTACCACAGACTCGGGGGATAGCAGTACTGGGCCACCGGCACCAGCGAAATGTTCACTCCGTCGATGAGCTTCACGTAGCGGTGGCCGTTCCACCACATGCCCACAGCCCCTTCGGGTATACCGTATGTGGAGGGGAAATCGGCGCCCGCCGCATTTCGGGCGGCCTGTAGGGCCGAAAGCTTCGTCATCACTGCGTTGATGGCTGTCGGATTGGTGCCGCTGTACTCGGAGAGGGCTCCGAGTATGTTCTGCTCCATGCGGTACAGGGTATAGTAGGAGCAGGAGACTATCTGGTTCTGGAAAGTGAACACGTCGAGGAAGGCCCGGATGTCGGCATCTTCATAAGACTGAAGCACTTCGATCACTCCGTTGAGCGCGGCCACCAGGTTGTCCGTGGTCTGGCTGACGGCTGTCAGGTCCGCCGTCTCCAGGACGGGCTCGAGGCTGAAGGAAATGTCGGCGGACGCAGAAGGGTTGTCCAGGCCGGAGGGGGTGAGGACACCGTTTTTGTGCTTTCCTTCCCTGGTCGCGACGGAGCCGGAGTCGAAGGCCTTTCCATAGGCCAGCACGCGGTTGGTTTTCAGGGGCACCCTGACGATGTCGTAGAGATGGGAGTTGTTGTTGGCCACCAGGCCGTTCTGGCCGATTGTCGGATTGTGGATCTGGACATTGCTGTCGCCAAGCCTGGTGCTGCCCCCGCCAACCGGGACGGCGGACTCGGTCTGGAAGGGAACGACATATATCTGTTCGATTCCCCGGAAACCGGCGCCGTCCTGGGTTATGGCGGCAGTCATTTTTGTCTGCACCATGGGAACGTCCCCTGTGGATTTCAGCGACAGGGCGAGGGATATGGCATTGTAGCCGGCCGGGTCGAAACCCTCCGTGTCCAGCGGGCGCATGGTGCACCCGCCGGAAAGAAGGGCTGAAACAGCCAGGGCTATGAATGCTTTACGGACATTCACGGGGCAGGATCAGATGCTACAGAGTGACGTTGTAGGTGTAGCCGGAATGCCACTTGAGGTCGACTGAGAGACCGAGCGACATCTGGGTGCTGGCGAGGTTAGGAACGGTGACGTAGGCGTTCTTCAGGGAGTTTTCTCCGAGGGTGAAGGTGGCGGAGGTCACGAAGTTCTGGATGAACACGCGGTTGATCTGCTTGGAGTGCCCGGCGACTTTTCCGCTGGGAAGCCCCTCGCCGTCGACACCATACACGGGAGGAATCGCATATTTGCCGCCATCGGGCCAGACAGGCAGAGCAAGGACTGATGCGCTGGTGGCGGTGGCTACGGGAAGTTCAGCGATAAGATAGAAGACGCCGTCCTTAGGGACAATGTTGTCCTTGCCCCAGAAAGCATCGCCTTCGTTCTTGAATTCGAGGGCAACCCTGACGGTCTGCTGTGCGTCGTCTGCAAGGGTCTTGTTGTAGTTGTCGAACACGAGAGTGTAGTTCTCGTTGCCGGCCGGAGTAGGGATGGTGCCGCTTGCAATTGCGTCGTCATACACCACATAGGTGAACTCGCTGCCGGTAGTGACCTTGGGAAGGAACTGCCAGTCCACTGTGTTGATCTGGCCGCCGACGAGGACACCTGTGAAGGTGAGGTGATGGTTGTTGGTGGGAATCAGGTTGTCGTTGGCATCTCCGGTCTTGGCTTTCTTGTTATCCTTGAAGTTGGTGAGACCAGTGGCGATAGCTATCTTTGACTCGAGCAGTGCGACACCGTAGTTGATGTTGTTGCGCACGGCTATGCCGCGGGTGTTGGACTGGACCCTTGAGTTGGACTTCCAGCTCTTGGCTTCCCATTTGTTGCCGGACGTGGTGTCATCATCCCAGGGATTCACACCGTTGGGGTAATCGTTGGTGGTGACGTCCTGGCTGGTGGTGCGGATAGGAGAATTTACGAAGTACGCAATCTCTGCAGGATAGAGATAGTTGTTGGGGTTGAATGTGCTGCCGGGGTTGGCAAGGGCCTGGTTGGGATCCATATATTCAAACGCGTCGGATTCAAACTTCAACTGGGCAGCACCGTCGGGGATACCGAACTGCGTGTGGGGGAAGGAGGTGATATTTTCAACTCCCGAGAATTTGGAGGTCCATTCTGCTTCAGTAATTGCGCCTGCACCAATAGCGTTGCTTTTCATAGTGCTAACGCCCAGGAATTCCATGGCATCAGTGAAGTAGCGTCCCTTGCGCTGCATGATCTGGTCTGCAAGGCGGCAGGCGTTGGCTTCTTCGGGGCCGGTAGGCTCAGCGCCCTGGACGGTTTTTACAACATCGATCAGGGAAGTCATCATTCCCTTGATGGCAGCAGACGAACCGGCACGGTATTCACCAGTCTCAATCTTGGTGAAAGTGGAATAGGCTGCGCCGAGGATTTCCTCGAGACCGGTCAAGGTAGGACGCTGAGTCGCATCGTCATATTTAGCTCCGAGGTCTTTCCAGGAAAGGGCCGGCAGATCTTTATAAACCGTCTTAGGGTCCTTAGGGTCACCAGGAGCGGAGTAAGAGTCAGCAGCGGCCATTGCAGCTACTTCAGAGCTGATGATACGGTTGATGATGAAAACCATCAAGTCTCCGGTGTGCTTGTAGGCGGTCTCATCCGTCAGCCTCTTCACCAGGTCGAAATGAGTATTGGCAGGCGTCTTGTCGACGTTGTAGACCAGTTTGCCGGTGGCGTTGCTCGTGGTGGCGTTGATGGCCTTGCCATAGAAAAGCATTGCGTCCACATCCACGGGAACGTTGAGCTGTACGATACGGTTGGAGCTGGATGTGGCGTTGTTGACCGCATCGATGGAACCGTTGGAATAAAGGGTACCGAGGGCATAGTCGCGGTCGGTAGCCGTGGAGGAACTCAGCACGAAAGGCTCCACGTCGAGGGAAGTAACACTCATGCCCGTCTTGTAGGCGAGGACATGGGCCTCGTTGATACCGAGGAAGTTACTTGCCTTCTGCGCAGCGGCAGCCGTCTGTTTGGTCTGAGGACTGCCGGTGTTGACGCTCAGCACGAACTGGGTGGTGACCTCCTTGGTCTCGGGGTTGAAATTGGGGTTGTCTGACACCACCTCTTTGGGGTTGCAGGCAACGGCTGCAGCCAGAGCAATAGCCCCGGCGAGCGAAAACTTGATAAGTTTACCCATAATTTTATAATGAATTAGTTGATTGAAATTTCTAAAGCGGTATAATGTGCACTCCGGCCTGGTTCCAGTTCAGGGTCACGGACACACCCACGGAAGTGTCGTCGGTGGACACGATTCCGTCGTGGCCTATGCGCACGCGGATAATCTTCAGCTGGCCCGCGCGAAGGGGCTTGATCAGGCCCAGGCGGCTTTCAGTGACGGAGCCGTCGGGCAGGGTCACGTAGACCACCCACTCCCAGAGCGCTTCTTCTGCGTTTTCGGAAATGAAAGGATCTGTGGTCTCGATGACCACCTTGCTCTCGGGCTTCGGCTCTTTCGAGGGGAACTGGACGGTCACGTAGCAACTTTCAGCGCCGCCCTCGACGGGCACGTTCACCGCCTCCACCAGAGGGTTCCTGTTGAACACGTAGGTGCTGTCGGCGATATTGAACGAATCTGCGAATCCGGTCGTGAACGCCTTGAATCCGCTGATTTCCGGCGTGCCTTCGGCAGTGTTGTCCACCACCAGGGCCGTGGCGCAGTTGGCCATGTAGAGCTGCACGAGGAAACTCTGGTCCACGCCTTCGAGAATATTCATCGGGAGGCGGGCGGTGAAAAGGCCGGTGTTGTGGGTCTTGATGATGTTGTTCTCGTCCGGAGCGTCCTGCAGGAGGCGGGAAGTGCCGCAGGACTCTTCCTTGTCCAGGTTGACAAGCTGGTTGTCGGTGATGTTGGCCACGGCCAGGTGCATATATTCACGCACCGGCAGGTGCAGGGTGTAGCTGGTCTGGTTGGCGTCCATGATATCGCTGAAGTGCTCCAGCACGGGGCGCGGCTCGTAGAAGTCGTAGAACGACAGGTCCACGTCGTGGGCGAAGTCGGAAAAGATGTCCTTCAGGTAGTCCTTCAGGGCTTTTGCCACGTGGATATCGGCCTCCAGGCCCAGCACAGTGTTGATTTCCGTCTGCACGTTGGTCACGAGGCGCATCTCGTAGTCGATGGAGTACTCGTCGGGGCAGCCGCTCAGGTCTTCATCGACCAGGCAGCAGCCGGCGCTTGCAAGCGCTATTGCGAATATGCTCAAAAACTTCTTCATCACCTTCCGTACCTTAAGTGTGCATATTCTTCCATGTCCTTGAGATACTTCTCGTAGGCGGCGCGCTGCTCCATGATCCGCTCGAGCTGGGCGAGGTTGAGGGCGGCGCTTTCGTCTTCGGCAGAAGCCTTGCGCAGCAGTCCGAGAGCCTCGGCCTCGCGGCCGTTGTAGAACAGGGCCACGGCGTAGGCGTTGAGGCTCCTCGGGTCGTCCTTCTTGGCTTCAAGGGCCTTCAGGGCGGCGGCGTAGTCTTTCTGTTCCAGCAACTTGATGCCTTCGTTGATTTCGCGGGCGCTCTCGTCGGGAACGTAATCGTAGTAGATCCGCAGGTAGCCGGAGTTACGCTGGTCGCCGAGTATGTTCTCGCGCAGAAGCTTGTAGGTGCGTCCTCCGTCGACTTTCTTCAGTTTGGCTTCCCTGCGGGCAGGGTTGGGCTCGGAATCGATGATGGAAATCAGGTTCTCGATCTGCTCCTTGCTCAGGCCGGCGCCGCCGCCCTGGAGGGAGAGGTCGTTGAGTTCATCTCGGAATTCGGTCCAGGCAGCACCTCCGCCCACGGTGTCGAACATGTCGTCTCCGATGTGGAGGCGGTCCTGGATGTAGCGCTGAAGCGACAGGGCTCGGGCGTCGGACAGTGCCTGGTTGTGCCGGGGAGTGCCTTCCACCGATGCGAGACCGATGATCTGTATCTTGGTCACGCTGCTGGTGGTGTCGGCCAGGATCTTGCTAGTGATGTCCATGATCTCATCCAGCACGGGGCCGTTGTTGCGGTGGGCGCCTTTCCCTTTTGCGGTGGGCTCGTCAAACTCGCGAAGGAGCCTGGACTTGTCCAGTTCGAAGAACACATAGAGCGGGGCCTCCTCCTTGCGCAGGATGCGGTCGGGGGTGTAGGGCTGGTATTCGCTCGAAGGGCGGAGCACCGGATGGTCCTTCTCCAGCTGGCCGGCGATGCCCTTCCAGTCTTCCACGACGGGGATCGTTGGGATGAAGACTTCCGGAGCATCCACAGGGTCGGGACGGCGGATAGTGTCGACGGGCCCGGTGATGGTCTCCACCTCCTCCAACTTCTTTTCCTTGAAGAAGTTATAGGCAAGGTTGAGACCGAGCTTCGGCACAATGCCGGGGCCTTTCACGTCGCCCAGCTTGGCACCGCACCAGGCGCACTGGTAGCGCTCTCCGGTGTTGTAGCCGGCAGCCACACCCGCCTCTAGTTCGAGGCGCATGTGCTTACTGAGCCACCAGGAATAGCCGAGGTTGATGCCGAGGCCGAAGAAGTCGCCCTGCAGGCGGTTCTGCCGCACCTCGGGATAGAGGCCGAGCGGGAAGGTGACTCCTCCCACGTTGTAGTGGGTCCAGAGCAGGTCGGCTCCGAGCCAGAGACCCCTGTAGTTCTCCTTGGGCCAGAAGCGCACTCCCGGCACCAGGGCGAAGTGGCGCCATTTGCGGTCGATTTTCGGGTCGTTGTCCCAGGGCCACCAACGGGGCCAGGCCTTGATTCCACCGACCATTCCGACGGTGAAATTCTCTCCCAGGGGAATCCAAAAGTGGGCGTTAGGGGTGGAACTGCCCCAATAGAACAGATTGGTTCCCAACGAGATAGAGTGCACTCGCAGGGAATCCAACTGCCGTTGTGCGCGTTCTGCCGAATCGCGTGCTGCCTGCTCCTGCGCCATGCCCGGAATTGACAGGCACAGGGCGAGAGCCGCAGTTGTTAGAATCGTCTTTAAAACCATCTACATTTCGTTTTATCTTACAAATTTATACATTTTATTTCTATATATGGTTCATAAACTCAAAAAATTGCAGAAAAAAACCGCAATCCAGGCGTTCTATTTGCCGTTTTTCCGGTGCTTCTTCCGCCTCTGCCTTCTACATTTGATTTTTTTTCTATATATTTGTGGTTTAGGAGTTTTCTCAAAGTATGAGGGCTTTGGCAAAATACGCTCTGACCGCTTTCGCCGCAGCATTTTCAGCCGCCTGCAGCGGCCTTGTGGACATATCCGAACCGGCCGTGGTGCAGGAACTGGAGTTCACGGCAAGCCGCGAAGGTCTCGGCGCCCCCGGCACACGCTCCGTGCGCCAGGCCGACGGTTCCGTGCTTTGGCAGGCGGCCGAAGAAGTCAGCGTGTTCTACGGGAGCGGCTCATCAGGCGGAAGCAAACTCACGTCCAACAACACAGAGCCCGCCGGGAGCGTCAAACTCACCGGCTCGGTGCAGATGGTGGGCTCGGGAAAGGACTATTGGGCCGTGTATCCCTATTCCTCAGACAATTCCTGCGACGGCTCTTCGGTCACCACCGTGATTCCTCCCGTGCAGACCGCCGTGGCCGGCAATTTCCCGGGCAACGCCTTCCCCGCCATGGCAAAGTCCAAGACCCTCGGCCTCGCATTCTGGAACCTCTGCGGAGGCATACGTTTCAGCGTCTCGCGGGGCGACATCAAGTCCGTGACTTTCAGCGGGAACATGGGTGAGCCCCTCGCCGGAAAAGTGGCTTTCGTCTTCGGCGAAGACGGCAGGCCGGTGGTGTCAAATATCCTCGACAGCAAGACATCCGTGACGCTCCAGGCCCCCGACGGAGAGACGCTGGAGGCCGGCGCAGACTACTACGTCACCCTGCTCCCGGGCATGCTCGGCGAAGGGTTCACAGTGTCGCTGAAGACCAGCGGCATGCTCAACGGCTCATTCTCCTCGTTCAACACCCAGACCATCAGGCGCTCCACTTTCGGGGTGATTCGCAACATCGACTCCGGAGTGGGCGAATGGACTCTTGGGGAGCCGGAGCCGGAGCCGGGCGCAACTGTCTATGGCAGAGTGCAGTGCGAGGGCACGGGCGTGCCCGGGGTGCTGGTCTCCGACGGCGACCTGATAGTCGAGACCGACGCCAACGGCATCTACCAGATGCCTTCGCAGAAGAAATGGGAATACGTTTTCGTGATCATCCCCAGCGGCTACATGGTCCCCTGCCAGGGCATCCTGCCACAGTTCCACCAGACCACCAACAAGGCGGCCACGGCCCCCGAACGCAAGGATTTCGAACTGGTCCGGACCGTCAACGACAACTTCAACCTCTTCGTGCTGGGCGACATGCACCTCGCCCGGCGCCTCGAAGACCTCTCGCAGTTCAGCCAGCTTGCCCGGACGCTGAATCAGGCAATCTCCGCCTCTTCCGACCCGAGCTACATCCTGACCCTCGGCGACATGACCTGGGACCTCTACTGGTACAGCAACAGCTACCAGTTCCCCCAGTACGTCAACACGATGAACAGCGCCCTGAGCATCCCGTTCTTCCACACTATGGGCAACCACGACAACGACATGAACTCCGTGGGCGACTATTCGAAGGCCTTCCGCTACTCCCGGGAGATCGCGCCCACCTTCTATTCGTTCAACCTGGGCCAGATCCACTTCATCGTGATGGACAACATCGACTACAACGACGTCGGCACCGGCTCCGAGCTCAGGGGCGAATACAAGAAGAACTACACCGCAGAGCAGATGGCCTGGCTGGCCAAGGACCTCTCCTACGTCGATCCGTCCACGCCCGTGTTCATCACTTCCCACGCGCCCGTGTCCCATCCCAGCGGCACGTCCTGGAGCAACACCTACATGAACGGCGCCGACGCTCCCGGCGAAGCCAACATGTCGGCATTCATCAGTGCCGTGTCCACCCACAACGTCAACTTCCTCAGCGGCCACACCCACAAGCTCTTCCACCGCAAGCACTCAGCGAAGTTCTCGGAGCACAACGAGGGCGCGGTGTGCGCTTCATGGTGGTGGTCCGGACACCTGACCCAGGACATCCATCTCTGCCAGGACGGCACTCCCGGCGGTTTCGCAATCTGGCGTTTCGACGGCAAGTCCTTCACCCAGAGCTACCAGGCCGGCGGCCACGACCTCAACTACCAGTTCCGCGCCTACGACATGAACAAGGTCAAGGAATACATAACCCCGGCTCTCGGCGGCAGCCACAAAGACTTCCTGAAGTTCTCCACCGCGATGCAGAATTATGCCGCCAACACCATCCTGGTCAATGTCTGGGACTACGACCCCAGCTGGACCGTCAAGATTTCCGAAGACGGCAAGCAGCTTAACGTGGCGCAGGTGACCGCCTACGACCCGCTCCACATCGCGGCCCTGTCGGCCCCGCGCTGCAAGAGCGCTTCGGCAAGCTCCACGCCCAGTTTCATGACCGACACATGGCCCCATTTCTTCCGCGCCGTCGCCTCCAGCGCCACCTCCACCGTGACCATCGAAGTCACCGACAGGAACGGCGTAAAGTACACCGAGACCATGGTACGCCCCAAGGCCTTCAGGACAGCAGACTACAAGAACACATATTAATACATCTTAAACCATTCCGCTTATGAAGAAAGAATTTCTTTATTCAGAACCTCAGTGCGAAGAATTGACCGCGCTGGGCGTAGAAATCATTTGCCAAAGCCCCACCGAGGGAGGCCTCGAAGGGGTGCAAGAGGAAGATTGGGTAATCTAAAAGGAGGAGACAGCATGAAAACTTTGTTCAAAACCCTTTTGATTGCTTCTGCAATCGTGTCTGCAGCAGCCTGCAACACCCGTATCGAACCCGCTTCCCTCTCCGGCAGCAAAACTTTCACCGCTTCCCGTGAGGCCGTCGCCCCCGCCACAAAATCCGTCCTTCAGGATGGCGGCAGCGTGCTTTGGGCCCCCGCTGAAGAAATCAGCGTATTCTTAGGCGCCGGCACCGCCGGTGGCGACAAGTTCACGTCCACCAACACCGACGCTGCGGCCACCGTCGAATTCTCCGGCACCCTTTCGAATGTCGGCACCGAAGCCGACTACTGGGCAGTGTATCCTTATTCAGCAGACAATGAATGCGACGCCGGCAGCGCCGTCATCACCGTCATCCCTGCAGAGCAGGAGGCAGTGGAAGGCAACTTCTCCGGCAATGTGTTCCCTGCCGTCGCCAAGTCGGCCGACAACGCATTTGCATTCTGGAACATCTGCGGCGGTCTGAAATTCAGCGTGACCCGCAGCGACATCAAGACCGTGCTCTTCAAGGGCGACGGCGGCGAGGCCCTGGCAGGTAAGGTGAAGGTGACCTTTGGAACCGACGGAAAGCCCGAGGTGTCCCAGGTCATCACCCCTTCGACCGACGTGACCGTCACGGCTCCCGGCGGCGGCACCTTCGTGCCCGGCAAGTTCTACTATATCACCTTGCTTCCCGGCACCCTCAACAGCGGTTTCTGGATGCAGTTCACCGGCGACACCGCCGACGGCACATTCAACAGCAGCAAGCCCCAGACCATCAAGCGTTCGGTGTTCGGCGTGATCGAGAATGCCGATGCCAACGTGACCTCATGGAACACCGTCACCGCCACCACCATCAAGGACTTCGCGGAGCAGCTCGTCACCATCCTCGACGTCTGGGAGAACACCACCGGCACCATCGACATGCTGAAGGGCGAGTCCTATGAAGGCGGCGAATGGAACGTGGCGGACGCCCACTATGTCCCTGATGCCACCACCATCACCGTGGGCGGCAAGACCTACAACACCGCCGACATGTTCGAGACGGCGATCCGCAGCTACCTGCTGGTCCGCGGCTATGACGGCCTCGACACCGAGAGTAAGGGTGCCGGCAGCATCGCAGCCCTCGCAGGAGGCGCCCAGGCCATGAGCACCACCCCTGTTCCCGAGACCCACGGCTACTACTGGGGAGCAAGCCCCTACAACGAGACCACCGGCAACGGAGGCCACTTTGTGATGGGCACCAAGACCGACAACGAGCCCTGCAAGATCAAGCTCGACGCCCTCGACAACTGGGCGATGCGTTCCCTGAACTTCCAGCACGGCAAGGGCATCACCAACCTCTGCGGCTACGCAGGCGGCCAGCTTGCCGGCTACTACGGATGCTTCTGCTCCAAGAGGGCCCTTCTCACCTACACCTTCTTCTTCAAGTATATGCTTGACAACAAGCTCGATACTGCCGATGCGATCGATGCTTCGACCATCTTCCGCACCGAGCTCTTCGGCGATGAAAACAAGCAGCCGGCCCCCATCACGCTCAAGGTCCAGTGGCTGTTCTCAGAGGCTGCCGCCCTTGACGCAACCACCGGATACGCCCAGACTTGGGGTGGCGCGAACAAGTATAAGGAAAATGGTGACTGGAATGGAACTGAAGGCTACAAGTATTGTACAGCCGGAGACGGAGGCAGGTATATAAACGCACAACATGGCAATGGCAGACTCACCTATATGCAGGAAGACAAGTCTGGAATGGCAAACAACGATCGCGCCGCGCGTACTGTGGGCGCCACCGGCCATCCTTATATCACCGGTCTGTGGTATGGCGACTACTGGCTGTTTGAAGTGCCCTGCGACGTTGAACTTCCCGCCGGCACCAAGATCCACATCAAGTACATCGCCCGTTCCTCCAAGGCCGGCGCCAAGTTCTGGATGGGTGAATATTATGATGCCGGAGAGTGGAAGGTTGCTCCTATGGAGGTCATCGAAGATGAGTACAACTTCGCCATTCCCGTGGAGACCACCCTGACGGACCGTGACGGAAATCCGGAGACCTTCTCCTACAACATCAAGATGAAGGAAGACGGCGACTCCAACACCACCATTGAAAGCTATTTCGTCCTGACGGCTCCCACGTCCAAGATTCAGTACCGTCAGAGAGTGACCGGTCTGTATCAGGCTAAGAACGGCACGACTTCTATTTCCGGTTTGGGTACTGCCACAACACGTATTGCCGGCTCAGACACCTTAAGGGAAGACGGCACATACTCCAGCCCTCTCATCGAGGTAGTCAACGAATAATCCGCCTTCGAGCGTAAGGCAAGCTCCTGAAGAAAGAGGGTGACTATCGGTCTTCCGACCCATAGTCACCCTCCTCTTTTGCCGCCCGCCAACCTCCTCTCTTGCAGCCACTTACGCATTTTGCCTGCATGAAAAAACGTGCAGGCAAAAGTTGCTGCGGGTTGGGAACCAGAGGATTATGCGCCACCACAGACCACTATTTCAACGAAAAGTGGTATCTTTGCCCAGTTATGAGCAAATCGATACTGGAGTCCCGGGAAGGGCTCAACGAAGTGATCAGCCAGTGCGCGGAAGTGGCCGGTTACCTTTGGGAAAAAGGATGGGCCGAGCGCAACGGCGGAAATATGACCTACGACGTCACGGAATTCGTGGACGAAGAAATGAAGGCGATGCCCCCGCTCGCCCCTGCCAGGCAGATCGGCGCCGTGCTGCCGCACCTCAAGGGCTGCTGGTTCTACGCCAAAGGCACCGGCCGCCGCATGCGCGACCTTGCCCGCAAGCCCATGGAAGCCGGATGCATCATACGCATCTGCGACGACTGCGCCAGCTACGAAATGGTAGCCGACGCCCCTGTGGCACCGACCTCGGAGCTCCCCTCGCACCTCGCCCTGCAGGACTACCTCAAAGGCACCGGCAGCAGCTACAAAGCCACGCTCCACACCCATCCCATCGAGCTCGTGGCCCTCTCCCACATCCGCAGTTTCTGCTCCTCGGAAATCCTCACAAGGACCCTCTGGTCCATGATTCCGGAGACCCTCGCCTTCGCGCCCCTCGGCCTCGGCTTCATTCCCTTTGCCACCCCCGGCACCCAGGAACTTGCCGACGCAACCCTCAAGGAGATAGGACGTTACGACGTGGTGCTCTGGGAGAAGCACGGCACGATAGCCGTGGGCCGCGACATGATGGACGCCTTCGACCAGACCGACGTCCTCAACAAGGCCGCCTGCATCTACAAGACGGCCTGCCAGATGGGCACGCCCCCCGAAGGCATGACCGACGCCCAGATGACTGAAATCCAGGAACTCTTCCACCTACCGAAAACCAGAGAAATATGACACGGAAACTAAGCGACAACGTGATTTACATCGGCTCCGACGACCTCGACATCGATCTCTTCGAAAGCCAGTACATAGTGCCTGAAGGCGTATCCTACAATTCCTACCTCATCCTCGACGAGAAGGTGGCCATCATGGACACCTCCGACGGCCGCAAGGCCGATGAATGGAAGGAAAGCCTAGGGGAGGCGCTCTCAGGCCGCACCCCCGACTACCTCGTGGTGCACCACATGGAGCCCGACCATTCCGCCCTCGTGGACTGGACCCTCAGGCAATATCCCGGCGTGCAGCTCGTCGCCAGCGCCCAGGCAATCAGGATGCTGCCCCAGTTTTTCCCGGGCATCGACCTGGAAGGCCGCACTCTCGCCGTCAAGGAAGGAGACGTGCTCGAGCTCGGGGCCCACAAGCTCCAGTTCATAGGCGCCCCGATGGTGCACTGGCCCGAAGTGCTTATGAGCTTCGACCCTGCCGACGGAGCCCTCTACAGCGCCGACGGCTTCGGCAAGTTCGGGGCCCTCTCCAAATGCGGATTCTACGGCCGCGACGATGACGACTGGGCCTGCGAAGCCCGCCGCTACTACTTCAACATCGTGGGCAAATACGGCGCGCAGGTGCAGCAGGTGCTGAAAAAAGCCGCCGGCCTCCCCATCCGCACCATACGCCCGCTCCACGGTCCCATCCTGGAAGACAATCTCGGAGAGTACATACGCCTCTACGACATCTGGAGCCGCTATGAGCCCGAGACCGACGGCATCTTCATCGCAGTCGCTTCCATCCATGGAGGCACCATGGAAGCCGCGCAGATGCTCGCCCAGATACTCCAGAAGAAGGGAGCGCCCAAGGTGGTGGTCAGCGACCTGAGCCGCAGCGACATCGCCGAAAACGTCGAAGATGCGTTCCGCTATCCCAAGACCGTATTCGCCGCCGCATCCTACGACGCCGGCCTCTTCTCCCCCATGTACGACTTCATCCACCGCCTCCAGATCAAGGGCTGGTCGAAGCGCAAGGCAGGCCTGCTGGAGAACGGTTCATGGGCTCCGAGCGCAGGCCGGGTGATGAAAGAAATGCTGTCCCAGATGAAGGAAGTGGAAATCGCGGAGCCCGTGGTCACGATCCGAAGCCGCATGAAAAGCAGCGACTTCCCGGCCCTCGACGCCCTGGCTGACGCAATTCTGGCCCTATAGTATTGCATTTTAAATAGAATTTCTTACATTTGTTCATTAATACATTTATTAACTGTTATGAAAAAATTAATTCTTTCCATCATTGCGGTGCTCGCAATCGCGTTCTCCGCAAGCGCAGCCAACTACAAAGTTGACAACAACGCAATCGACAGCCTCATCGAAAATGCAGAGGAAGTCTACACCCTCGACATCGCCGCTCCCGCAGCAGCCAACCTGCCCGCCGTCAGCCAGAAGGAGGTCAAGCCCATCACCGCTCTCATCCTCAACTTCTTCCTCGGCTCCTTCGGTGTCCACCGTCACTACATGGGCACCGCTCCCGGTATGTGGGCTCTCTACACCTTCACAGTGGGTGGTATTTTCGGTATCGTCGACCTCGTGGACTTCATCATGCTGATCATCGGTACTGCCGACAACAACATCACTCCCTACATCAACAACCGCAAATTCTTTATGTGGGCATAAGCCTTGAAGATAAAGATACTTACATTTGCTTTCCTGATCCTTGCCGCCGTCCCGGCGGGCGCCCAGAGAAAAGTCTCCGCGGACGTTGAGGTCAAGACGGTAATCAACGGGAAAGTCACCACAGTCACCAAGAGCGTCTATTGTACCAACAATGGACGCTTGGTGACTTTATTCCACAAGCCCACCACCTACTACTCCGTGGTGAACCAGAAGGGTGAGATGCAGATCTACAACCCTTCCAGCAACGAAGTCTTCTCCCAGATAGACCAGACCCTGAGTTCCAACACCGACCTGGTGTACCTGTTCATGAACGGGCGCATCGACGATCTCGGCCTGGGCTGGTTCGGCTACAAGGCCAGCGCCAGCGAAAAAGACGGCCAGTACGCCAAGAAGACCTTCACCAGCTCCGACCCTTCGAAACCCCGGGTGGAGATAGTCTATGAAGACTGGCTCCCCATCTACTGCGAATACACGGGAAGGGACGGCAAGCTGCTCAGCAAGAAATACTTGTCCAACTACCAGCGCTTCGGCCACATGGTGATGCCCCTGCGCGTCACCGACATCTCCTACGGCACCAAAAAAGACTCCTCCGTGGTGCGCACCTTATACTCGGGAGTGCAGGTAGACCAGGACGACCCCAACTTCAACTTCGAGGTTCCTGCCGGCGCAAAGCCCATGGAACTGCCTGAAACAGGGAAATGAAACGTGCCGCATTCTTCGCGGCACTGACCCTCCTCCTCTGCGCAGCCGCGCCGCCCCCCGGGGGAGACAAGGAGAAAGACTCCAGCCTGGCGCTAAGCGCCGATTTCTCAGCCCTCCGTACCCAGCCACAAAAGGCCCCGGAAGGAGCCAACGGAGCGGAAAGGGCCCTCCACACGATCAGAAAACAGCTCACGGGACGTGATTGCTACGACCCGCCCAACTATATGTTCTTCCGGCAGGCGGTACGCACCATAGGCTTCATTCCCGCCATCTTCGCCACCGCCGACAGGATACTCCGCGACACCCGCCTCGGCACTATGCGCGAGAAGCTCGATCCCGAAGACCCCTACATCCACGAAGGCCCCGAAGCCTACAAACCGTCAGCGAGGCAATGAAAGCAGCACCACTGATAGTAGCGGCGCTGCTTCTCGCAGGCCTGCCCGCAAAGGCCCAGAACGCCTGGATATCAAAAGATTACGAATTCGCCGTCTACCTGATAGACAACGATTTCAAGAAAGACGCGTCCAAGCTCCTGTCCGGCAGCTACAACCCCTCCGACACCCTCACCTTCCTGCGCGGCTGGTCCAGCTACCTGCTCAAGGAACTGGACACTGCGCTGCCGCTTTTCAAGGCAGTACCCGAGCAGTCCCCCTTCCGCGACCAGGCCCTCTTCTACTCCACCGCCGTATCCGCACACCTGGGCGATTACCAAGCCCCCGCGGCCCTGGAATCCTACACCGGCCCCTACTCCGAGCTCAAGGGAGTGCAGCTTGCCGGCCTTGCCCTGCTGCGCGACGATCCGGAAGCCTTCAAGGCGGCCGCAGAAGCCTTTAAATATGAAGACTTCGCCCTGAAAGACGCCGAAAAGCAGCTGGACGACATCTACCACGCCCGCTTCGAAGCGAAGCCCAAGAGCCCCTGGCTCGCCGCGGCAGCGTCCGCCGTGGTGCCGGGTCTTGGCAAAATCTACGCAGGCCGCACCGGGGAGGGCATTTCATCCTTCCTGCTGACCGGCGCAATGGGCGCCATCACTGCCGAGCACTGGATCAAAGACGGCCCCGGCAACTGGAAGACAATCGTGCCCGCAGTGCTCTGCGCGGCCCTCTACATAGGCAACATCTACGGCAGCTACGTCTCCGTGAGCATATACAACAACAGCGTGAAAGATGCACAGCAAACGGCTATTCTGTACAATATTCATATCCCTCTGCGCTCTGTGTTCAAGTAGGGCGCAGGACTGGGAAGGGATGGCCGTCAGCTACGAAAGGGCCATCTGGGAAGACGCCTCGCTCGAGGAGGTCAACAGCGCCCTGCGCGGCAAGGCCGAATGCTACAAGCAGCTCGGCCGCTACGCCGAGGCATCCGCCACCCTCGGCCGCGTGCGCATGTTTGCCCTGAGCCCCGAAGAGAGGCAGGAAGTGCTTTACCAGCAGGAACTTTGCTACTTCCTCGGCGGAGAGTTCGCCCAGGCGTCCACCTGCGTGGACGACCTTGAGCCCAGCTCCCGGGACATTCTGCTGCTGCACGCCCTCGTGCTCGCCTACGCCGGCAAGTTCGACGAGTCCGAAATCTACGCCGCCCGCTTCCTCTCCTGGGACGGAGAGAGCCCGCATCTGCAGGCTCTGCTGGACCTTTATGCCGAACATCCGGCCCCGCGCGACGCAGTCACCGCAATGGTGCTTTCCTTCGTGCCCCCGGCAGGCCACATCTACAACGGACGCCCCGGCGAGGGCCTGCTTTCCGCCGGCCTCAACGCGGCCGCGTTCGCCTTCACCCTCGCCAACCTGCTCACCGGCTACTGGGTCACCGGCATAGTGGGCGGAGGAATAGCCCTCAACTACACCTTCATGGGCGGGCAGGAGCGCAACGCCGCGCTCGTGGAGGCATACAACAAGGACGCGGTGCTCGAATTCGGCGACCGCGTCCGTGCATTTCTGGCTCAAACCCTTAAGCCTTAGCCTCTTTAGTCTTCGGAAGAATCAGGTTCAGCAGGATTCCGACCACTGCCGCCAGACCCACGCCGCTGAGCACGAAGGTGCCCGCTTCAAGCACGGCGCCGCCGATTCCGACGGTCAGGGTGACGCCGGCGATTATGAGGTTGCGCGTCTCGTCGAAATTCACCTTGTTGCGTATCAGGTTCTGCACGCCCACGGTGGCGATGGTGCCGAAAAGCAGCAGCATGATGCCGCCCAGCACCGCCTGCGGTATGCTCTGCAGCACGCCGTTAAGCTTCCCGAACACGGAGAATAACAACGCTGCCACTGCGGTGATTCTCAGCACCTTGGGATCGGTGATGCGGGTCACCTGCATGGCTCCGGTCACTTCGCTGTAGGTGGTCACGGGAGGGCCTCCCAGCAGGGCCGCCGCCAGACAGGCCAGACCGTCGCCCAGCATCGTGCGGTGCAGGCCAGGGTCGGAAGCGAAGTCCTTGCCGGCCACGCTGCCCACGGTGTACACGTCGCCCACGTGCTCCACCACGGCCGCCAGCGCAATCGGCATCATGAACACGAGCGGCTCCCATGCAATCTTCGGCATCTGCGGGTCGCGGATATTGGACGGCAGCGCGAACCAGGGAGCATCCACGATGCCCGCAAAGTCCACGCGCCCCAGGCACACGGCCACGATGTAACCCACTATCACGCCGCCCAGCACCGGCAGGAGCTTCAGCAGCCCCCGGCCGAAAACCATGATCACCACGGCCACCACCAGCGCAATCAGCGCCAGCAGCCAGTCAGACTTGGCCATGTCCACGGCGGTGCCGGCCAGCGAAAGGCCGATCAGGATGATCACGGGGCCGATCACCACGGGAGGGAAAACCTTGTTCAGCACGCCCAGGCCCTTCCATTTCACGATTGCGGACACAATGAAATACACGAGCGCCACACCGATGAAGCTGGTCAGGGTGCCCGGAAGGCCCCACTGCGCCGACGCGGTGATGATAGGGGTGATGAAAGCGAAACTGGAGCCCAGAAAGATAGGCACCTTTCCCTTTGTCACGAGATGGAAGATCAGAGTGCCGAAACCGGCGGAGAAAAGGGCGGTCGAGGGGTCGAGGCCCACAAGCAGCGGCACCAGGACGGTCGCACCGAAGGCAACGAATAGGAATTGCACTCCGGCCAGAGTTTTTTGAACAGCTTTCATACGGAATACAAATTTAAAAAATTCGTTATATTTGACAAAAGAAATGCCCCATATCGAATGACGAGAAAAGAAAGATACGCCGCGGTGGTCGGCTGGTTCCGGGAGAACGTGCCGGTGGCCAGGAGCGAACTGGTGTTCTCCGACCCCTTCCAGCTCATCGTGGCCGTGGTGCTTTCCGCGCAGTGCACCGACAAGCGCGTGAACCTCGTGACCCCGGGGCTCTTCCGCCGCTTCCCCACCCCGGAGAAGATGGCGGCCGCCTCGGAATCAGAACTGCTGGAGCTGATGGGCAGCGTGTCCTATCCCAACAGCAAGGCGCGGCACCTTAAGGGCCTGGCGCAGAAGCTGTTGACCGATTTCGGCGGGAAGGTGCCCGCTACGGTGGACGAACTGATGACCCTGCCCGGAGTGGGCCGTAAGACCGCCAACGTGGTGGCGTCGATAGTGTACGACGAGCCCGTGATAGCTGTGGACACCCACGTGTTCCGCGTGAGCCACAGGATAGGCCTTTCGAACGGGAAAACGCCCTTCGACGTGGAGAAGGACCTCGAAAAGCACATCCCGGAGGAGCACCGGGCCACCTCCCACCACTGGCTCATACTCCACGGACGCTACACCTGCACCGCCCGCGCCCCGAAATGCTCCGGATGCGGCCTTCGGCCCTGGTGCGCCTGGTATTCAAAACATGCAGAAGATTAAGAACATAGTGGCGGCGCTCCCCGAGCCCGAGGTCATCGCCCTGGATGCCCTCCGGGGCAGCATCGCCTCCGGAGAGGTGGAAATGGTGTGCGTGCTCGGGCCCACGGCTTCGGGCAAGACGCGCTACGCCGTGCAGCTCGCCCGCGAGCTGGGAAATGCGGAGATCATCTCCGCCGACTCCCGCCAGGTCTACCGCCGCATGGACATAGGCACGGGCAAGGACCTTTCGGAATACGGCCCCGTGCCCTACCATCTCATCGACATTGCAGAGCCCGGCACCCAGTACAACGTGTACCGTTTCAGGGAGGATTTCGCTGCGGCGGTCTCCGACATCCGCTCGCGCGGCGCCTTCCCCATACTCTGCGGCGGCACTGGCCTCTACATCAGCGCCGCGACGTCCGGCTACGACTTCGCCTCGAAAAAGCCCCTGTCCGCACAGCTTGAGAACGCCCCCGACAAAGTGTTCTTCATCGGCACCCTGGTGTCGCGGGAAGTGCGCAACGCCCGCATCGACGCGCGCCTCGATGCCCGGCTCCGGGAAGGGATGATAGAGGAAATAAAGGGCCTGCTGGACGAGGGGATCGCCCCGGAAGTGCTTATAAGCTACGGGCTTGAGTATAAGTTCGTGACCCAGTATCTGCTCGGGGAGATGGACTATGCGGCCATGCGGGAGCACCTTGCCATCGCCATCCACCAGTTCGCCAAGCGCCAGATGACCTGGTTCCGCGGCATGGAGCGCTCCGGAATCCGTATCCACTGGACGGAAGTGTAGTTTTTTGCGGCTCTCCGCACCAAGTTTTGCCGTTTTTCGTTATATTTGGAAGATATGAGACCGAGACTTGCCACCACCCTCATTCTTCTGCTGCTTGTCCTGTTGCCTTCGCGGGCACAGAACAACCCGTATGAAATAGCGGACGAATGCTACCACCTGTTCGTCAAGGCGGAGAATCTTGTGGGCAAGCCCGGCTTCGAAGAGACCAGCGCGGCCCTGTTCGAGGCCGCCCTGCGCCTGAAAGACACCAAGGCGGAGACCCTCTACTACGTGGCCGAGCTGAAAAACCAGACCAAGCAGCCCGCCTCCCCGGAAAACGACGCAGCCGTGGACGCGGCCTGCCAGAAACTGAAGGCGGTCGCGGAGAAATACGGCTACAGGCAGTACTACTACTACGCCTACCAGATGGCCCAGACCTACTACTACAACCGAAGAATGATCAACCGTTCGATGGAAGTGGCGAGGGAGATGCAGGCAGACGCCATCAAGCACAACGACGAATACGGCATCTGGAGCGGAGACAAGTTCCTGGCCTCGCTCTACATAGAGCAGAACGACTTCATATCCGCAAAGAAGCACCTGCTTAACGCCCTGGAGCTCTACGACAATTCCACAGACGAAGTCATACGCCGCCAGTCCCCTTCCCGCCTCTACTGCGACCTGGCGGACACCTACCCTATTGGCAGCGATTCCGTGCGCATCAACGTGGACAAGGCCATGGCCGGCGCAAAGCAGCTTATGGACACCCTCCGCTGCAAATACTACTACGCCCGCCTCGCAGCCCTGGACGGCAAATGGGATGAATACGCCCGTCTGCGCGACGACTGCCTTGCCGACCAGGCCTTCACCCGCATCATCAGGAACAGCACGCAGTTTTTCAAGTTGCTGGACGACATCCATGAAGGCACATTCGACAAGAGCGTAGAAGAGGTGTTCAAGGCAGGCAACGTGCGCCAGATCAAGGTTATAGCCAACGTCTGCGAAAACAACGGATATAAGGATTTCGCCTTCGAAGTGGAAAAGCATCTGGTGCGAAATCTGGAGAGAATCATCTCCCGCGCCAACCAGTCCCGTCTCTCGGAGCTGGATGTCTCCATGGGAAAGGCGGCCCTTAGCGCCGACCTCGCCCACAAGGAAGAGGAACTGGACACCGTCACATCGATCATCTTTGTGCTGCTGCTCATCATCCTCGTGGCGTCCGCCGTGTTTTCCGGCATCCACATCCACAACCTCCAGAAAAACAAGCGCAAGGACGCAGCCCGGATCGCCGAGCTTCAGGCGGCCAACGAAAAGGTGCGCCAGGCCGACGCCGCCAAGACCCGCTTCGTGCAGAACATGAGCCACGAGGTCCGCACCCCGCTGAACGCCATCGTGGGCTTCAGTCAGCTGCTCGGCCTGCCCGACGGCACCTTCCCGGCGGAAGAGAAGGAAGAGTTCGCCGGCCACGTGGTCAACAACAGCAAGATGCTCACCATGCTCCTCGACGACATCCTCAACGCCTCCGCGATGGATTCCGGCAACTACAAGATTTCCTACGAAGAGGGTGAGTGCAACTATATGTGCTACGCTGCCATCAGCAGCGCTGAGCACCGCCTGCAGCCCGGAGTTTCAATGAGTTACGATCCCCTGCCCGGCGGACCGTTCACCTTCCGCACCGACCCCAGGCGCGTGCAGCAGATACTCATCAACCTGCTCACCAACGCCTGCAAGCACACCAGCAAGGGCTCCATCAAACTGGCCTGCTCGCTGGACGAGAACCCCGGGGAAGTCACGTTCTCCGTGACCGACACCGGCCCCGGCGTGCCGGCCGACAAGGCCGAAGCCATCTTCGACCGTTTCACCAAGCTCAACGAATTCGTGCAGGGCTCCGGCCTCGGGCTCAGCATCTGCCGCGACATAGCCTCCCGCATGGCCGGGCGCGTCTATCTCGACACCTCCTATCCCGGCCCCGGTGCCCGCTTCGTGTTCGTCCTTCCCGTCAATCCTCCTGCAAACCAATAATTATCAGAATATGACTCCGTTATACGCCCAAGACCACGATTACTCCAAGTACCTTGTACTGGCCGTCGACGACATCCCCCTGAACCTGCTTCTCGTCCAGAAGATGCTCGGACGCTTCAATTTCCGGCTGAAGACCGCCGCCAACGGGCAGCAGGCCCTGGATTCCGTGGATGAAGAGAAGCCGGACCTCATCCTGCTTGACCTCATGATGCCGGGCATCGACGGCTTCGAAGTGATCCGCCGCCTGCGCGCCAACCCCGCCACCGCCGATATCCAGATAGTCATCCTGTCGGCCCTCAACTCCAACGAAGACATCGTGAAGGGTTTCAACGTGGGAGCCAACGACTTCATCATGAAGCCCATCATCATGGAAAAGCTGCTCAGCACCGTCGTGACGCAGATGCAGCTAGTCGAGGCCAGGAAGAAATAGAACAGCGCCCGTAGAATGCGACGAATCAGCCAGCTGCTTTCCTCGGCAGTCCTGCTCCTGCTGCTCTGCGGCCCGTGGTGCCGCGGCCAGATCGTCAACCGCCTGAAGGTGGACGACGACACGTTCCAGCGCTACGCGTGGGGGCGCATGCAGCAGTTCAACCCCGATAATCTCCCGCTTGCCGACTCCCTCTACAGGGTCGGAGAGACCTACCAGAACTTCCGCTACAAGTGCCTGGGGCTCGCGCTCGAGTTCCCGGTGCGTTTCGCGCAAGGCGACTACGAGCGCATGGACGCCGCCGTCGGGGAAATCAAGCAGATGCTTGAAAAACGCAAGGACACAAGGGCGTTCTACTACCCCATCATCCATGAATACTGCCAGTTCCTGCTCCACATCGGGCGCGCGTCCGACGCCATGCTCGAAGCCCGGGCCATGGAGCGGAGCGCAAACGCGGAGAAAAGCGCCCTCGGCAAGATGTACGCCCGCCGCATCATCGGCCTCATCCAGAGCTACCGCACGAATTCCTATCTCGCCATCCACAATTTCACCCGCGCCGCCGACTACTGCAAGGAGGCCCGGGCCGAGCAGGAGCTTCCCAATCTCTACATCCTGATTGCGCAGGAGTACATAAAGGAAAAGGACTTCGCTAAGGCGGAAGAGTTCTGCGTCAAAGCCGAAGACTACGTGCAGTTCTTCCCGTCGCTGCGCATCAAGACCCTGATGACGCGCGCCTACCTTTTCAACGCCAAGCAGGACTGGAAGAGTTTCTGGCGCACCTACGATGAATTGGTCAGCGACCCGCTCTACAAGGTGCAGGCCGACGGCAATTCCCGCTTCCAGATGGATGTGGCCTACCTGCAGTCGCGCGGCCTCTTCGAGGAGGCCCTCGCCAAGGCTGATTCCCTGAGCTCGGCCCGCGACCGCCACGAGAAAAAGCACGGCATATTTGCCGCCCAGGGCCGCTTTGAGCCGGCCTACGGGGAGCTGGCAAGCCTGATGTCCGAAAAAGATTCGATCTACATCAGGGTGCAGAACGAAGACATGGCCATTCTCGACGCGGAAATGAACAACGCCCAGCTGCGCCAGGACGCCGTGCGCCTCAAAGCCCAGAACCAGATGACCATCCTGCTGGGCTTCCTCGTGATGTTCGTGATTGCGTTTTTCGCCATCCTGTTTTCCCAGTGGCAGCTGAAGCAGAACCTCGACGAGATGCGCCGCAAAAACACCCAGATGCTCTCCAACCGCCGGGCCTACCAGAAGGCGATGGATGCCAAAGAATCAGAGATTTCCTTCCAGCTGAAGATACTCCAGAACAGAAACACTAATATTCTCACGGGCTATGAAGATATCCTCAATCTTTAAGAACCACCGCAGCGAACTGCTTGCACTCGTCATATTCCTCGCCGGTTCCACTCTCGGCATGCTCGGCCTCATCCAGAGGGTGCCGCTGCTGCTGGGCATTCTCGGCATAGTGATCCTGGCCGCCGGCTTGTTTATCTTCTGCATCCGCCTCACCTCCGAGAAGGCCTACAAGGAGTACTACAAAGACAGCTATGAGATTGAGCATGAGTGCATTGAGGACGAGATCCGCAAATCCATGCGCTACCACCGCTACCAGGAGGCCGTGCTCTCCCGCTACGAAAGCGCCTGCCGCGACCTGGGCCTCGTGGACGAGCAGAAAGACTGGCTCCTCGACCTCCTCATGGCCGAAAAGAACAAAGTCGACGAGCAGCTCCGCGCCGAAGGCGGCGGACATATCTAGACACTGTCCTGCCCCAACCCAAACAACTCCGCGGCACAATCCTCTGCGCGCTCCCCTGCACGCGAAGACAACGTCAGCGTCCCCACGTCGTCCTCGCGAAGGGTTTCGCCGCCGTTCCGCCCTTTTCCTGCACGCGAAGACAACGTCAGCGTCCCCACGTCGTCCTCACGAAGGGTTTGCTACATTTGCAGAAAATTGCCATATTTGTGGCAACAAACATGAAAACCAAAAATACAATAATTGGCAACAGCCACAGTGCTACTGTCCGTACGAATCCTTTTGCGGCAATCTCTAAAGGCGGCTGGTTCGACGCCCCCCGCAATGCCCACGAGATAAGTGATGAACTCTACTCCTGGCGCACCAACACCCGCCACTTCTCCCGCATTCCAGGGCTGAAGATCCGCGATTGGGAAACCGTAGAAAAATAATAGCAAAACTGCCCGCCAGTCTGTGTGACTAGCGGGCAGTTCAGATAAATTCCAAGCTTCAGAGCTCTAAGGTTCAGCCCAATAGCCGTAGTTCACCGCGACTGAGGTCAGTCTGTTGCGATTATTGTACTGATTGCTGGTGGTACAGGCCATGGTAACGGTAACAGTATTGTCTCCATTGCCATCACCAGTGGAGGATGACGTCCAGGATGTCTTGGTTGACAAAGTGCTGGAACCGCTGATATCGCCAACGACAGTGACTGCCTGATTGCTGCCGTTGTTGGCCCGCAGGTTGATGGTGTAACTTCCAGTCCTCCAAACGAAATCCGAGCTGCTTGCTTCAACCTCACGATATAGCGGCTCGCCGCTGGATCCGTTGGCGATAGTAATTGAATAAGAACCATTATGCTGGCTCGCCGCCCAGGGCGGTGGCCACATCTAAACCTCTTAATTGACAGCTACATACTCGATATTGATAGTCTTCAAGTAGGCCGTAGATGAAGATGTACTGCTAAACCTTACTGTGGTTGTAGGAGATGCACCAGACGTCCAGGTAACATTATTGCCATTCCTTGAGAAAGTGCCTGTAGATGCCGTCAGATCTCTGGCCCCACTGGTAAAGGTGAAATTAATTCCCGTAATGGCATATCCATCTGGAACGCTTAATTCCATATATCCGGCAACGTACCTGGAATACCTGACTATACCGAGGCCGTTAGTATTATTATATGTTGCACCATAGAATGATACAGACACAGGGTCACTTGACGTAGCGTTGGCACTGGTAAATGTAATGCTGGTGGACTGCTTTGTATTGGAAAACTCTTTCTCTCTATACACCGGGACACCGTTAGCTCCATCGGCACTCAGTGTTACAGAATAAGATCCGGTATGCTGGGCGGTAGCCAAAGTCCTGACAGGCAGCGTAACCAGTTGCTCGCCAACCGGCGTGCCTACCAGAAGGCTATGGACGCCAAGGAGTCCGAAAACGCCTTCCAGATAAAGATTCTCCAGAACAGAAGCACAAACATTCTCACGGATTATGAAGATATCCTCAATCTTTAAGAACCATCGCAGCGAACTGCTCGCCCTCGTCATATTCCTCGCCGGTTCCACCCTCGGCATGCTCGGCCTCATCCAGCGCGTGCCGCTGCTGCTCGGCATCCTGGGCATCGTTATCCTCGCCTCCGGCCTCTTCTTCTGTATAAGCTACACCTCGGAGAAGGTTTATAAAGAGTACTACAAAGACAGCTACGAGATCGAGCACGAGACCATTGAGGATGAAATCCGCAAGTCTATGCGCTACCACCGCTATCAGGAAGCTGTGATCGGCCGCTACGAGAGCGCCTGCCGCGACCTCGGCCTCGTCGATGAGCAGAAAGACTGGCTCCTCGACCTTCTCATGGCCGAGAAAAAACGTGTCGACGACGAGCTCGCCGCCCAGGGCGGAGGACATATCTAAAAAACTCCCGGGCCGCGATGCGGCCCGGGAGGGAGGGGGTTAGAATCTTTACTATTCTACTCAGTTATTTCGTTTATATTCAACATTAATTGTCCGGACGTCAAATTCACCAGAAGAAGGATTAGTGAACGTAACGGTGTTTGTGTTGTCCGTAGGTATCCATGATGCGTTGTTGTTTGATCTTGAGAAGCTACCTGTACTGACAGTCAAGTTGCGTGCACTGTAAGTGAAGGTGAACGATACGGAAGTCAACAAGTAACCAGTAGGAACTGATACTGTCATCGTACCATTCTGATTGACATCAAGACCATACTGTCCACCATACCATGAAGAATTGGTAAATGATAATGTGACATTGTCTTGAGTCACTGTATTGGCAGAAGTGAGGGTTATACTTGTACTGCGATAATCATCATTGTTCGCTTGCACCTCTCGATATACTGGTGCACCCGTGGCCCCATCATCAGCGCTCAATACTACCGAGTAATTACCATTATGCTGGCCGGCAGCAAGTGTAGTTACGGGCAGCGTGACCTGTCTGCCGCCTACACCATTGTTATTGGAGAAGGTGTATTGGTATAATCCGGAGCCCGCGTCTACAACTGACCAGGGTGAACTGGTGCTCTGGGGGCGGAGGCCGTCAAGCTCTACAGTGACTGTTCTGGAAGTGGCTGTGTCTTCTTCGTCCAGGTAGAACGTGATGTTGAGATTGGTATTTGCGGCTGCGGATGAATTGCTGAAGCGTACACGCGAGAAATTATAAATCGAATAATTCGTAAACGCAGCGGAGGCGAGATTGAAGTATTCGTTGGATACATATATCGTGCTCGCGCTGACGTCCATATTCGTCTTGAAATGGCAGACGAAAGTCTTGCCGCCGTTTGCCTCTTCAGGAAGGGCGTTGTAGTCAGCGTAGTTTAAAGTATAATTGTAGTGGAATGTCTTTTTCCCTTCTTTTTCGGTACAAATACTGTAGCCGCTTTCCACAGGAAGATTGTCGTGGTACTGGGCCGTGATATTCGGAGTGATGCTCAGTTTGTCGGATTCGATGGTAAACACCAGCGGGAACATCGATTCCGGCAGCTGCGTGGGAATATTCACCTTGAGGTTGACTCCTTCACCAGTGACATCTTCAACCGCATTGAGGGGGAAATGGGGATCGGGATTGTCGGCCTCGCAGGTGACGTTCATCGTCTGGTACTCCATCAGATAGAAATTCACGTCGCGCGAGATGGAGCGGTAATCATCTATCATTCCCGCGATATGGATGGTCTGGAAGGAGTGGTCAATCGTGGATGGGCTGTTCGTGGTGAACTTTATCGTACGGTAGCCTTCCGCGTCATTGTTGTCGTTCCCGGAGCCCATAACCTTGATCAAGCCGGTGGCGCTGGTGCCCAAAGTGACACCCGTTGCAGAACTTATAGATGAGTCGAGGGTGCTTGAAATGACGTTTATAGGCGAAGCGCCGGAGGCCGCACCGAAGGTGATACGGACTGGACCGCCCTCGCTTTCAAGCCTGTTGTCCAGGGTGCTGTCTCCGGTCTCCACGTCGGGGATGAACTTGTATTTGAGTTCCACGACGGCGTGCCGGTCCACGAACGTACGTTCGACATAGCTCACCGCTATACGGCCATAACCGTTGGAAATATCGGTTAGGCCCTGGGTCTCCTGGGATGTGGAAATATCACCGCTACCGCCGGTGGAACCGGCTTCTCCGGCGGTCGCAGCACCAGCCTTGGAAACGCCGGTGATACGGAGATGGTAACGGAAATTGCGGAGCACGGCATAGTAGCCGTCATCATCCATGAGGTCTATCTTGTAGTAACCCTCAACGGCCTGGTTGGCAGGCACGAGCCAGTTATCCACATCGTTGGGGTAGCGCTTGTCGACTGCAAGGGACGTGCTCTTCCAGTCGCTCATAAGTTTCCCTTCCTTCAAGGGGCGATAATTACCATGTATGATAATATACGAAGGAGCATCGCTGCTTCCGGAAGGCTTCGGACGCTCGAACATATAGATACCTCCGCTGACCTGACCACCGGACGACACCGTACAAGGATAGAACGGAGCCGTATCCGGGTCGGTGTTGGTATACACCATACTGTCTGGCGAATACCCGGGGTAATGCGCCTTGAGCTGAGTATAGGTAGAGTCTTTGTAGCTCGACATAAACAAACTCCTGGTCGCATCGTAAGGCGCCACGCTTCCGCGGTCCGGCATATTGATGATGGTCATAGTAGTGACCGGATCCAGCACAAGCTGGGGGGTGGTTGACTCAACGCTAATCTTGGCGAAATTGCGGAGCATCGGAAGGCCCGGCCGTCCGGAACCGCCGCAGAAGGCGTCGGTCACCTCATCGGCAACCTCGTAGTAATTGCCCGTCTTCACATACACCATCGACTGCACGCCGGGGCTGTCGTCATAGACCATCTTAAGGGCGATACCGTTCTCCAGTATGAAACGGTGCCAATAGGCATCCTGGGTGCCGGTAGTGTAGGCCGAGCCGCACATCACGACGCCTTCGTACTTCCAGGGAAGATTTGCGGCGCAGTTTGCAAAAACATTCACCCTGAGGTTCTTGCTGTCCGTAAGCGACAGTTTGACGTCGAAGTTGTAGAGAGTGGAACTGCCGTTGGTCGTGGCAGCCTGCACGTTTTCCGCATCCACGACTTCCTTGAGGAAGCCGCTGCTGCCGAATACGGCGACGCGGATGAGACTGATACTGGGAGTATCGGCCATCGCCTTGGTGGCCGGAGCCACGGGGAAGGACGCGCTCATATGGATGATGGCCTGGCCTTCCGTAGGGTATTCGGGGGTCTCTCCCCTATGGTACAACGGCTCTTCCTGGACACAGCCTGCGAAAACCGCGAGCAGCGTCAGAAGGAATGCGTAAAGTATGCTTCTTTTCATATGCTCTTGGTTTTATCTTGGCATATCGCCCCAGGTCGCAGTCGTTTTATTGACCTGGGAAACGTCATTGCCGTTGAGTTTCATTCCGTTCCAGTACCAGTCGTCATATACGCAACGCACGTATTTGGTTCCGGTGGGCGTCGAATAGTTCATGGTAGGAGGATCATTGTTGGTGTTGTTCACGGTTACGTATCCGTTGTTGCACCAATAATCCGTCGTACCGCTAGAGCCACCACCGAGCAAACGTTCAATCTTTTCGTCCGCGTTCAGTTTCGCGATGTACATAACTTCTGCAACCGTGGGAAGTCTCCACCTGCCCATAGGATAACCGAACTCCTGGTAGGAAGCGCAACGGCGGAATGCATTGGCATACGTCATCGGCTGGGTGGCACCACGGGAAGAAGCAATCCTGAACTTCGGTGCGATTATGTTGTTCGCATTGCTGGTATGATCGACCGGATAATAATATGTGAGTCTCCTGTTTCTGCCCTGAATGGAAGTCGTATTGGCGCTCCATTCGGTCGCCGCGGCTCCTGTGTTGTTGTTGGTGGGCCAGTTGGCATTAAGGTTGTCGATGGTCATAACCCTGGGATCTCCAAGCATATAATCGGAGTCTACCGGAAGAACCGTGGTCTGGATAATGACCATATTATAATTATTATTGGAACTGGAACCGGAACCCGGAGCAGAACCAAGGTAATATGTGCCTCCCGAATTACCGACAGTGCCATTGTTGACATACGCATTATACGGAGAACTCGTAGATGTATTCCTCTCCAGATCGATCATGATTGCCGGATACTGATGAATCGTGATCTGCTTAGCGTAATTATGGTTGTCTTTTTGCCTGAGTACAAAAGTTATCGTGTACTCAGAGGTGTCATAAGTAGAAGTAGATGTGTCGTTGTTGAGGGTGTGGAGGAAATTGATATGTGCGCCTCCGACACTGGAAAGCGAGAGCCAGGAAGTGGCATTTACCGTCTGCTCCTGCTTGGAGGTTCCGCTGAACGTATAATATGTTGCGGTAATGGTCGTGCCTCCGGAAGTATTCACGATTTCGCACGGGTCGGACGTGTTGTAAGGGATGGTCAGGTCGTTGACATTGAACAATTCGTACTCCTCTTTATTGACAAACAGGTAGCGGGCACCCTTGATTTCAGCCTCCTTGTCGGAGTCGTTGACGCCGGTGCCGCTACCGCCCTGGCTGGAGCTGTCTTCACGCTCCTGCCAGTCCACCACGTAATACTTGCCGTGGATGATGCTCTCGCCGCCGTCGGTGTCGCTGCCGAGCACGCCCACGTTGAGCACTATCTTATACCAATTGTTGCGGATGAACTGGGCGTGCGTACCGTCCACGGGATCACCGGGGCAATACACGCGGTAGTAGTAGTTCTTGGAAGCCGTACCATAGGAGACGCCGCCGGTGCTCACACCGGGATCGCGGTCCCATGGGACCATAAGCTTGATGTAGGGCTCTTCGCTCGAACCGTATTCCCAGCTGATAGGATTGGTGTAGAACGGAGCCTCGCAAGCTATGAACTGGCCCGAATGCACGGTCTCGGTGTAGTCAATCACGTTATCCTCGCCGTCAAACACGGGAGAGAAAGTGCTGTACGGGTGTGTCTCCACGTGGGTAGGGTCGAACTCGAAAGTGGGATAAGTGAACAAGGGCGGGTCGGCGACCGGCAGTCCGCTGGTCTGGCCCGTGAGGGCGCCGTTGACCAGGTAAACCTGCATTTCGCCGGAACGCGGCCTCCACACTTCGTTTCTCGTGTCCTCGACGCCGTTGATGACCACGGTGTTGGGGATGGTGACGGAGTCCTCAAGGCGCACGAAAATCGTCAGCTTGGCAGGAACCCTTTCCAGAGGCACCCTGGCATTGACCACGTTTGTGGCGTGCTTGTCGACGGGACCGACGCGGAAAGCGCCGTTGGTGGACATCAGGAAACTGCTCTGGGGAGACAGGATTTCTCCGGTGCTGTCGTCCGTGTCGAGGTCTCGTGTTTTGGCTTCGAGCTCAGCCACGGAAGTGCCGCTGAGATTTTCAGTCGTGGCGGCTGGAATTATGCGGGGATGGTTTGCTATCGCGTAAACCTTGAAGTATCTTGAATTGCCGGGGCAGAGGACAGTATTCACGATATCGTCAGTGACAGGGACGGAATAAACCCTGGTGGAGGCAACGACATTCGTGAGATAGCCGTGCATTACGGCATCGTTGCCGGTGCCGTTGTCGGGATACAGGAAATACTCCACCGACGACAGGAGGTTCTCATTGAGCCTGTCGACACCGGCGGAATCGATTTTCGCCTTGGATTCGGGGAAATCTCCGCATTCGAACCGCAGAGTGATGCCCGTGAGGTCTCCGTCGAAAGAGTCGAGCCTTTCGACGCAAGCCCAGGACAAGGCGGCTGCGAGAGCAAGTGCAAATATTCTGTATCGTTTCATACGCGTCTTTTTCTGACTAAGGGAATTCAACAATGTAGGCATCCCTGTTAATTTCCGAGTCAGCCTCGGAGTCCCGCCCGTTGTTGCGCACTCCGAAGTGCAGGAAGCACCGGCTGCCGTGGGCAGGAGTGCCGACAGGCCTGATGGAGAGCGTGATCTTTCCGCCGTCGCGGGAAGGATTGATCGTGATGGATTCCGTGCCTCCGTAGGTGGCGTCTCCGCTCTGGAGGGTCACGTTGAAGTCATCTGCATTGCCGCCGAGGCCCACTGTGAGCACGCCGTTGACGGGAGTGAAGATCTTGAACGAACCGGTGGCGATATAAGAGCCGACCGTGGAGGAGGAAGTAAGCTTAATGACGGTGTGCTTGACTCCGTTGATACGCTCGGTTTCGCCGCCCGTGTAGGTGTTGAGAGTGAATTTGAGCTGAGTTGCGGAGATGGCGTCATTCTCGTAGGACATCGGATACTTCTCGAACTGCCAGTCCTTGATGGTAAAGCTCAAGCTGATCTGCTTGTTGAGGAACTGCAGCGACAGGTGGGTAATCTTGCCGGCCGTTATGAACCACGGGGTGTCGCTGTTGGTCGGGAACTTGATCTTCATCGTCTTCCTGGCCTGGGTTCCAATCTTGCAGTCTACTGCGATAAGAGGGGCATTGCTGGCATAGACGGGGTTGCCGTCGCCGTCGTAGGTCGTGCCGACCGGTTCGAGCGTCGACCTGAGCACAGGCCAGGCAATACGGTACGTCGGGTCCGAATCGGTGATGTCGTTGCCGGTGATGGCGTCGTAGGTCTTGCCGGCAAGCGTCGCGTGATTGCGGTTGCCGAGCGTTATGCCAGCTGTCGGGAGCTTGTTGGAGTAATATACGGAGCCGCTGGAATAAGTGGGCTGGCTGTAGTTGACGTTGACGTTGCCAGAGAGGTCGCCGTATTCGATGGGCACGGTGTTGCGGTTGGGGAAATTCTCGAACCAGACGCCGTACACGGTGACGTCGAGGTCGGAATTGTTGCTCACGCTGACGCCAAGCGCTCCGAAGAGGTGCTTCATCGGCATATTCACTTTCTCGGGCAGGCCGTCGGCCACCGCAACGTTCACTATATCGGAATACAGGAAATCGTACTGAGGAGAGTCTATGGTGAGGTTGTTCTTACCTACATTGACGGTGTGGACTCCGGTCGATTCGTTGAAACTGGTGTTGTAGGTGCTGAAGAAGGAAGACGTGTTGAGGGTGGATGCATCGTGGCCGTCCGCAAGCATCCAGCCAAAGAATCTGTGCGTACCGGTGCGGGTCCAGCGATAGGACGTGGGGGAGGCAACGTTGCCGAACAGCCAGGTCCAGGGCGTGGCATCCGACTTATACGTGAGCGAGTTGGAGAAGTACTGGAACTGTTCTCCGTTGGTGTGGCCGGAGATGGATCCTGTATAATTGCTGACGTAATCGTATGTCTGGAAGGACGTGCCGTTCTGGGTAAGGTCATTCCTGCCCAGCAATGCCTTGGTGGAGCCGCTATCTTCTGTCGCATCGAGGTGTATGTACTCGTCGGCATAGGACGGGTCGTATTGGCCCTTCCGTTCACAAGCAGTGAGTACGAGCGTCGCGAGCGACAGTATGCAGAAAATTCTTTTCACGTTCTTATATATAATACTGTTTGGCGGCCCGGAAGGGTTTCACCCCCGCCGGGTCAAAGGGTCTAGATGTTGATGGTAGCCACCACACCGACGTTGTCCCAACCGTTCACGGCAGGGTCGAAGGTGATGATTGCATCCGTCAGGTCGGGATTGTTGGGATCCACGGGGTTGCTCGGATCGATGGGGCTGCCGCCGTTACCGTTGCTGGCGGTAGGAGCCACGGTGATCTTGTAGGTGATCACCTGGTTCATCTGCCATGCAGGAAGGCTGACGAGGTAGAGATCTGCGCTCTTGGTGAAGGTCTCGTTCAGGAAAGCTGCATTGTTGCGCTTGGTTGCCACGGTCAGGCCGATGCTGATCTTCTGCTGGCCGGCTGCAAGAGTCTGGGGCAGCACGAAGAACTCGGAGACAGCTTCATACTCGTTGCCGGGGGTGACGGCGCCGGAGAAGGTGCCGTTCATACTGGTGGTGGCGCCGGAGGGAGTCCACACGAAGTTGCCGTCAGCATCGGTAGGCCTGTCCCAGCCCACGATTCCGGTGGCGGGGGTGGAGGCGAGGTTGAGGGTGCAGCCACCAGCCTTGTAGAAGCCGCTCAGGGAGAGGCTGTTCACGTTCACGTCCCAGTCGGTCACGGTGCCGTCGGCTTCCTGCTTATGGTTGTAGGCAAGCTCAACGATCACTTTCACCTTGGCGAGAGCGTGGTGGAATACTGTAGGCACACCGTTGTAGCCGTTGACGCCGTCGTCGACCTCATCCACGTTGTCGCTGTAGCCGACTGCCTTGTCGGCATACATAATGTCGGTCTGGCCGGCCTCTACGTCGATCCCGGAATAGACAATCTGGTTCTCGCTGATAGCTATTCCTGTCATGTTGTAGGGATAGTAGCAGAGGAAGTCCACGGTGGTGTTCTTCGGCCAGTAGTAGGTGGTCGAAGGCTTCCACTTGGTGGTGGTGGAGTTGAAGGAGACCTCTTCATTGTCCATAAAGTAGGCTCCCACGGTACCGGCTGCCCAGGCGTAGGCACCGAAAGTCTCGGTGGTGGGGAACACAGTGCCGTCAATACCGACCTTGGTGATGTAGGACGCGGTCTGGAAGGAGACCTCACGCTGTGCGTGGTTGACCTGTACCTTGGTGCAGGCGACAGTCAGCAACGCAGCTGAAAGAACGATTGCAAAAAGCTTTTTCATATCGATAATTATAATTTGATTTCAGTATTGACAGTGACCTGCTCCCAGCCGGCAACTGCAGGATCGAAGGTTATGACGGTAGGATCGTCGGTGTCGCCGGTGCTCGGAGTGAGGATAAACTTGTAGGTGATGTTCTGGTTAATGCCCCAGGCGGGAAGGGCCGCGCTGGAAAGGAGCGCCGGCACGTCAATGGCGGTCTCGGTGAGGATGAGCTTCTCGCCGGTGCCGTCGTTCTGGTCGCGATAGGTCTTGATCGTGACGTTGAGGGTGACGCCCTGGCCTTCATTCAAGGCCTGCGGGAGCACCATGATGTTGGAATCAAGGTTCTGGAGCGATGTGGTGAGTTGGGTGAGGCCGGACACGTCGAGATTGAAGGAAGTGTTGCTTCCGTCGTTGGTCCACACGTTGGAGTCGGGCTTCTTCCAGGTGCCGTCGGTGTTGAGAGTCAAGGCAAGGGTGCCGGTGGTGCGGATGCCCTGGAGCTGGATGCTGTTCACGGTGATTTCCCAGCGGGTCTTGTCGCCGGTGGACGCGGTCTTCTCAAGGTACGCGGCCTTGATCTGGAAGCTCACGCGGGCAAGGGCATGGTGGAAAAGGGTGGGAACGCCATTGTAGTAATATGTATTGGCGTTGCCGGAAAGACCGCTCACCTTATCGGCATACATCACGTCCACGCCGCGGTTGGCCTCCACGTTCCAGGCCGGATAGCTGATGCCGGTCTCGGTGATGGCGGGTTTCGGGGCGGCGCTTCCATCTGCAGTGTAGGGGGAATAGCAGATGAAATCGAGTTTACCGGACTTGGGCCAATAGTAGGTCGTGCCGGAAGGTATCCAGCGGTTGCCTGCGCTTTCGTAGGCCACCTGCTGGTTCACCATGAAATTGGCGTTGTCGGCAGGGTCGTCGCCCTTGAACCATGCGAAGGCGCCGAAAGGCACTCCGGAGTAACCGTCCTTGTAGTCGGTGTTGGCCCTGGTCATGGCGCTGTGGCCGGCCACCTGGAAACTGATTTCCTGGCTGGGACCGCTGACCTGGGTCATTGTGCAGGCGGCGAGTGTTGCGAGGGCCGCGGCTGCGATAAGGATTCTGGTCTTCATTTATTATCTTTAGTCTATTTGTTTCCTGGCACCCGAAGGAGGGATCAACCTCCCCCGGGCAATATTTAGTGGCATTATGAAATTAACAAACTGTCAATGTCATTAAAGCTGGATGGATGCTGCTGCGTCCACGACGGTCCAGTCTGCAACGGCAGGATCGAAGGTGATGATGACATCGTTGGGGTTATCGTTGTTGTTCGGATCAGCAATGGCCGTCGGCTTGATGCTGATAGTGTAAACGATGTTCTCGTTCATCTGCCAGGCCTTGAGGCTGGAGATGTCCTTGATGTCGATCGTGGGGGTGAAATCTTCGTTGATTACCTTTCCGTTGGAGAGGGTGGTCTTGATGTGGACAGTAAGCTTGAGCTGCTGGGCACCTGCTTCGAGGACCTGAGGCATCACGAAGCCGGATGCGGCTGCGAGGTCCTGGGCGGTGGTGGTCAGGGTGACGCCGTCAGGATAAGTGGTGGCTTCGATCAGCTCCTGGTCGGATGTGGCACCGGAGAGGTTGGTCCAGACCTTGTAGTCGACGGAATTGACAGTGGTCACGGGCTTGTCCCAGCTCTTGCCGTCGGTGTTGAGGGCAAGGGCGCAGTCGCCGGTGGTCTTGAAACCGCCGATCTTGGCGCTGGTCACCTTCACTTCCCACTCTGTTTTGGTGTTGGTGGTAGGGTCGGTGTACTCTACGAAGTTAGCCTTGATCTTGAAGCTGAGCTTTGCAAGGGCGTGACGGAACACGGTGGGAACTCCGGAGAAGCCGGAATCTGCAGTGTCGCTGTCGGTAACTTCGTTCACGTTGGAAGAGCAGGTGGCCTTGTCGGCATACATCAGGTCGGTAGAACCTGCGGTGATGCCGGTGTAGGTGATGCTGTTCTTCGTGATGGCGGGCACGGAACCGGCAGTGTTGGAAGTGCCGGCGAAAGGAGAGTAGGAAATGAAGCTGATGGAGCCGGTCTTGGGCCAGTAGAAAGTGTGGTCCACGGTCTTCCACACGCCGCCGGACTTGTCAACCTTCTCGTTGACCATAAAGTCGTCGGTGTTGTTGAACCAGGCGTAGGAACCGAACGCTCCGTTGTCATAGACGGAACCGGTGGCCTTCGTCAGGCTGTTGGCGACCTCAAAGCTGATCTCACGCTGGGCGTCCCCTGTGGGATTGACTTTGGTGCAGGCTGTCATAGCTGCTACGACAGCGGCCGCGATTAATAAAACCTTTTTCATATGCATATAAAGATTTAGTCGTTAGGATAGGTGTAGCTTGCTGAATTCTCCTGCCAGGCCTCAACAGCGGGATCGAAGGTGACGGTCTTGTTGGGCTTGATGTTGATGGTGTAGGTGTACTTGTAGTTCATATCCCACTCGGTGATAGTGTTGTTGGTAAAGGCAGCGATTGCGATGGCCTTGTCACCGGTGAGGTCGATGGTCTCCTCGATGTGCTTGACATCGTTGTAGTAGCTGATCAAGGTGTAGTTGAGGGCAACCTTTGCGTTGCTGCCGGATGCGCCGATAACCTGAGGAAGGACACTCACGTTCTCATAGAGGTTCTTGCCGGCAGAAATGCTGCCTGCAGCGGTGGTCTGCTTGTTGGACGCGCCAAGGTTGAGGGTGCCGGCGAGGTCGGTGTTGGCAGTGCGGGTCCAGCTGACGCTGTTGGCGGCGATGGGCCATGCCTGACCGGTGGCGCTGGGTTCGGTGAAGTTCACCTCGAGATAACCCTGGTTGCCATAGTTGATGGATACGCTGTTGATGATGAGGTCCCACTTGTAGCCGGACGTAGAAGGAATGTCCTGAGCATCGAACTTCACGATGAAGTTGACCTGTGCAAGCATGTGGTGGAAGAGGGTGGGAACACCCTTGGTGTCGACACCGTTGTAAAGGATGGGATCGGTATAAACGTTGGCGTCGTAGTTGGCGTTGCCATAGCGGTAGGCAGCGCTTGCGAGCATTGCATCTGCATCAGTAGCGATGGTAATAGGGGCGGAAGAAGTACCATAGGCGGCGGCACCTTCGGTCACTGCAGGCTCGGGGACGCCAGCCCAGGAGAAGAAGTTGACCCAACCGGTCTTGGGCCAGAAGTAGATACGGTCTGCAGCCCAGGTGTTGTTGGACTGAAGCTTGATGGTCTCGGAGGCCATGAAAGGCTGGGCTGCTGAACTTGCGTCGGCGTGGAACCAGGCGGAAGTTTTGAATGAGGTTCCCTCATAAGCCACATTGGCCTTGGTCTGGGGAACGTAATTGGCGACCTGGAAGGAGATGGTCTTCTGGGGAGCGGTGTCGGTCGCGACTTTGTTGCAAGCGGCGCTGGCTACCAGGGCCACAGCTGCGATGATGAAATACTTTTTCATAATGCTTTGATTTTTAATGTTGGTGTTTGTTGTTTTGTTTGTTGTTTTGTTTGTTGTTTTGCGACCCGGGGCAGGGTCAGCCGCCCCTGGCCAAAAGTCTTTAGATGGTAATCGAACCGCTCTTGCTCTCATCCCAAGCAACAACTGCAGGATCGAAGGTCACGACTGTGGTGACAGGATCGATGATGATCGTGTAGGTGATCTTCTCATTCATGTTCCAGACACCGAGGGTGCCGGTGTTGAGTTTCAGGCCGGAGACGGTGATAGTTTCCTCTGAATAAGTGGTGCTGCCATGCTTTGCCCGTACGGTATAAGCAAGATTGAGAACCACGTCGTTGGAAAGGGTCTGGGGAAGGAAAGAACGGAAATTAAGAAGAGTCTCGGCGGTGCTTTCGTTGGCAGTAGAAGAAGCGGCGAGAGTGACGGCGCTTGAGGGAACAGTCAAAGTGATGTCTTCAGTTCCGCTGGTAGGAGACCAGCCCACGGTTCCGCTGGTGCCCCAGTCCACAATAGTCAGGTTAGTGCTGGAAGTGCCGGCGTTGGTGAGGGACAGGGTACCGGTAGAGGCAATATCATCAATGGATGCTGAACTCAGGACAACCTCATAAGAGGTGTTGGTGTGTGCCTTCGTGGTCTTAAGCTGGAACTTGAAGCAAACCTGGCAGAGCAGGTGACGGAAAAGAGTGGGAACACCAACGGTGGTCTCACCGGAGACAGTCATGGTGCTGGCGCTGGAATTAGCGGCAGAAGCATTGTAGCAAGCGTCGGCAAGCAAAATGTTATCATCGGCGACAATAGTCTTGGTGAATGAAATCTGCTTGGAAGCCTCAAGGTTGGTGACGGTGGGAGTAATGGCGTTCTTGCTGGCATAGGAGAAGAAGTTCACATAACCGGTCTTGGGCCAGAAATACTCGACTGCGGGAGCCCACTCGGTGGTTTCTGCAGAAGTAGCACCATTGGGGCGAATTTCCACATTGTTCATAAAGACCTGTCCCTGGGTGCCGGTCTCAGGATAGAAGTAGGCGTAGGTGTAGAACTTCGGGGTGGCGAACTCACCGAAGAGAGAGCTTCCGGAGCCAGGGAATGAAGAGCTTTCTCCTTTGGTGGGAGCAGCAACATAGCTTGCAACCTCGAATGAGATCTTCTTTGCGGGAGCCTCATCGGTCACAACTTTGGTGCAGGCGGCGCTGAGTGTGAGCGCGGCAGCTGCGAGAATGATGAAATACTTGTTCATAATGCTTGAATATTATATTGTTTGTTGTTTTCTACTCTACCGTGGCGCTGACTCCTATCACGCTCCAGTCGGATTCAAGGACAGGGGCAAGACGGATTTCTGTGCCGCGAGGATCAAATATTATATTATATGTGTATATTCTGTTCGGGAGCCACTGTGAGATGGCAAGATTTGATGAATCCTTGATGGTGTTGAGCTTGATGCTTGCAGGGATATCGTGTTCCCTGATTATTTCAGTACCATTGGAATAAGTAACCACCGTATAAACGATGTCGATGCTGGTTTCATTAAGCGGCTGGGGAAGCATACTGCGCTGGGCGAGAGCCGGAGCGGGCGTCTCTGTGAGCGTGGGTGCGGTCATTCCGATTGTGCCGGCAGTTCCTTCCTGGTTCCAGAAATAGGTGGTATTGGCAGGAGTCCAGGCACGGGTGGTCGCTTCAGTCCCGGGGTCGCTGTTGGTGAGCGACAAGGTGCCCTGGCTGTACACTGAATTCAGCGATATGGACTGGATCTGGACAGAATAGGTGGTGGAAGGATTGTCCGGGTCCGTAAGAGGAGTGGCGGCAACATTGATTCCAACCCTGGAAAGCATACGGTGGAACAATACGGGTACGCCGGCGAGGATTGCGTCTCCCGTGTATTGTGCCGCATTGGTTGTATTCTCCTTGTAACGCCATGCAACGTCTGCCACCAGAATGTTGTCGTTGGCGCCGATAGTCCTGTTAGACCAGACGAGGGAAGTCTCAGTCGCCGTGGTAGGAGCTGAGAGCTCATCGTACCAGGACACGAAATTAATGTAACTCCCGCTGGACTTGGGCCAGAAATACTCGACCGCAGGGGCCCACTCCGGCGCGCCGGGATTGTAGATGATGGATTCACCGTCGGGTCCGAAGAAGTTCTGCACACCGCTCACGCCCTCTGCATAGAGGAAGCCCTTGGAGCTGAAGGAAGTGATGCCTTCGGAATTGAGGGAGACGGCACGGGTCTGCGGTACATAGCTGCCCACCGAGAAGGTGACCTTCTTCCCGGGCACAGGATCCATCTCCACCCTGGTGCAACCCCAGAGGGCCACCAGAACGGCGAGAATCGCTATGTACAGCCTGTGCTTCATTACAGTATGATATTTTCGTTAATTTCTTCCCAATCATCAACCACGGGACGGAAGCCGCCGCCGCTGTTCTGCGGGGTATCGTCCGGCTTCTGAATGACCCAGGTCTCGTCTATGAGCAGCCAATGGTGCTCGATGGCGTCCTGGCTCTTGAAAACGGTATCGAGGTTGATGTCTTTCTGCTGAAGGTTGCCGGCCACGTCCACCACGTTGAAGGTCACGTGGAGATTGGAGGTCGCTTCGGGTATCTTGCCGAAGGTGTTGAACACGGCGCAGAGCACGTCCTTGTTCTCGCCGGGAAGCTTGGGATCCTGGCTCTTGAGCATCTCGAAGCAGACGGCGGCCGTGGGATCGAGGGTGCGCTCGTTGAGACCGAAGTGGTTCGACGGGCTCAGACCGTTGATGATGGCAGTGGCGCTGGAGGCGTACTGCATGCCTTCGACGTGGATTTGGATGTAATATGTATCGACGACGGTGGTAGCGACGGTCTTGATCACCACCAGAGTGTCGCGCGGGGAGACGCGGAGGTTGTGCTCGCGGGCCACCATGAGGTGGTCGGGCTCGTAGTTGATATGCACGTTGTCGTATTCTCCTGCCTTGGTGCCGAGGTAGCGGGTGCGCATTGCGTCGGGAATCTCGCTGGTGTAGCCAAGGATGCTGTTCTCGTTGTTCTCTCCTGAAACCTGGGTCGTCGGGGTGTCGAAGTTGTAGATGAGGAAGTCGTAGTTGCCGTAGCTGATGTTCAGCATGCCGCTGAGCACCTGGTCGCCGTTCTCCTCGGTCTTCTGGGAGATGAAGGACTGGGTCAGCAGGTTCCTGGTGCCGGGGTCATAGACCATGACACGCATCATATCGGTGTTGACGTTCGGCACGGGGATGTTTTCGTTGTAGACGTCGCAGCTGACGTTGGCCACGGCCTTCACGTTCACATCCACGCGTAAAGCCACCTGCTCCATCATATCTTCGAGGGGGCGGCGGATGCAGGAAAGGGCGGAGGCCAGGATGACAGCGGCCAGAGCGATGCGGATGACGTGCTTACTCATAGCTGACCCTCCTTTTCTGCTTGATGTTGATAGGCACCACAAGGCTGACTTTCAGCTTGGTGGGTCCCAGCCACGACACGGTGCCGGTCACGTAGGGGTTGCGGATCAGCTTGTCGTAGACGTCGGTGGGAAGATAGTTCCTGTAGTCGGCGTGGAGGAAACCAAGCCCGAGGCTCAGCTCCAGGTTGGCCCACTTCTCGCGGCCGAGAGTGGTGGTCCAGCCGCCGGTCACGCCTGCGGACCAGTATTCGCCCTGATAGTCCAGGGAGCTGCGCCACTGGAAGTCAAACTTGGAGGACATTCCATACACGCCCGCGAAGAAGCCGCGCAGCTTCTCGGCGCCCCTGGGATCCCAGGACTTGAACCAGTAGCGAGCCTCGACGCCGAGCTCCCACATCTGCAGGCAGTACATGTTGCTGGTCTCCCACCAGGGGAAGATGTCCTCGACTACGAACGACAGACGATCCCACACCGGAACTTCGATTTCCACGTTGTAGGCGGTCAGGAGGTCGTACAGAAGGTTGGACTTCACGGCTGCGATGGTGACAGGGTATTTCTCGAATTCCTCGGCATAGGAAACCAGGCCGGGAATGGTGATGGCGGGAAGGGGCTCGAAGGAAACGGCGAGCTCATCTTCGGGAAGGTCGAGCACGTAGCGGGACTCGTCGATGACGAAAGGCTCGCCCAGACCGGGAACGGGAATCAGGATGTCGTAGGGGAAGCTCAGGCGGAAAGCGGCATAGCGCAGGCGCACGAGCTCGCTGTTATCCGAAGGCCACTCCTCGATTCCGGACTCGACGGTGATCTTGCCGGCCAGGGCGGGATATGCACTCTCAAGATAGGAGCGCATGGACGCAGCACGCCGGGCGGCGAGGATGGTGTTCTTCTTGCGGGAGCCGTCCGGAGATGCGAAAGCCACGACTTTGACCTGCTCCACGAGATCTGCGCCGTGAGCACGGACCGTGCTGTCAAGACGGGCGAGGGTTGTGGGGTTGTCGAGGTAGTCGGGGCTGAAGGTGTAGACGTCGACGGGGAAGAAGATGCGGAAATCGTAGGCGAATTCACCAAGTGCCACACGGTCCTGAGCCCTGACGGACAAGCAGAACAAAAGCGCCACGACCAGAACCAGAGTGGGCCTGATAGCAAGCGCTAAATTGTGGAAAAGATGAATTCTAACCAACATTCTCTTATTAAATTTAAAATCGCTCACGCGAAAAAGTGTGCAAATTTAAACAAAAATTTTTTACGATTCAAAAATAATTTTAAAAAAGTGAAAATTTTTTTTAGAAATTATTTGTGATTTATAAATTATTTCCTTACTTTTGTGGTGAAAACAAAATTGATATAGTCTTTTTATCAACAGGTTATGAACAAAAAGTCCATATTATTATTAATAATGGTATACTCCGCAGCCCTTTTCTCCTGCACCAAACTGGATGACGGGCCGGTGATGGAGCCGCAGTCCAAACAAAAGCGTATGGACTTTGATATCCTGGTGACAAGAGACGGAGAGGTCATCGAAAAGGGCAGGACCGGAGTGATGACGCGCTCCGCCGTCGACGCCGACGACAAACTCGCCACGATGGACACCGACATTCCATTCGGATTGATAGGTATAGATTTCGAAAAAGGCCAGCTGGTCCTCGACAATGCGAAGATCAATGGAGACGGTATCGGATACAGCACCGCCTTCGACGGCTTTATGTGGAACGGAATCAACAAACTATCTCTAAGCGCCTACTACCCTTATGTCAATGCAGTAGACTACGGCTCAGGATTCGAAAACTATGCCATACCGTATTCTGTCAAGGAGACGGAAGCCGGGCCGCTGGTGTCAAAGACCGTAGAGCGCGCTATAAATCAATTGAATATGATTCCCCTGGTGTTCCAGCATATTACTAATGATATAGGTTATAAGATATGCGACATAACGCCGGACAAGAATCTCCAGGGCCTTATCCACCTGAAGAAGATGACAGCCACCAACGTGGCCTCCGCCGGCGTGTTCGTCAACGACGTCATCTCCGGCTCCGGCAACTGGCACAAGCAGGGCTACTACCGCAAGGTCGTGGTGTTCGAGGGCGACGCCGTGGTGGGTGTGGGCTCCGAAAATGAAAAGTTCGTCGGCTACGACAGCCTGGTGGACCGCCTGTCCCAAAGCCACAGGTACTATTCCATCCCCGACGACATCGAGATGGGCAAGCAATGTGTGGAAGTGGTGTTCGATGTGGACGGATTCCAGCTCAACAATTTCTACTATAAGCCGCTCAAGGACCAGGTGCGCAAGTTCATGCTGTATGGACTGCTGCCCGACAATGTGTTCGTCTACGGCAAGCAATACACGTTCCACATCGGTCTGGACCTGAGTTCCATCTACCGTGAGATCACCTTCGCCCCTGCAGTGGCCGACTGGGAGACGACGATCTACGAAAACAACGACGACTTTTGATACGCACCCTGATCATATTCGCACCGTTGTTCGTGTGTGTGTTCTGGATGATCGTCCACAGGATGATCGCTCCCAGGACTGAGTCGCATACACCCTTTATGGTACTGCTGCTGGTCACGTCCATAGCAGTGTTTGCCAACAGCATTTTGAGCGACTATTCCACATCGGCGGAATTGAAAAACTACGCCATCCTGATGAAGCAGGTCACGACCACGAGCATAGTGCCGCTGGCTATCATGTTCATACGCCGAATCAGGAAAATCAACCGGCGCCAGCACCCTATGGAGCTGTTATGGATTATCGCTCCGGTAATTCTTGGCACGGCTTCCATGTTGCTGTATATGCTGAGCGGAGAGCAAAGCATAAGCGAACTGATGAGGGAGGTGCACAACAGCGGCTACGCAGGAGCCCAAAAGTTTGAGCACACTCTTCCTTTCGTATTTTACGTCTTTACCCATATTATCTTCAGCATAGTTATATTTGTGGAGATCCTGTGGTTTGTCGTATACTCCATCGTTCTTTTCCACAAGGAGAACTTCAAGATCGGCAGCTTCTTCAAATTTTATCTAAAGGGAGAAAGGATCAAGACGGTCGAGCTGCAGTATTTCTACATACTGACGCTCGCCATCATTTTCAGTATGCACTTCTTCAGCGCCCTGGACATTACGGCTGATTTCCTGGTGTGGAATATCGTTGTCTCGTTCCTTATCTGCTTCAGCATGTTCGCCGTGGCCTACATTGCCCTTTTCGGCTCGAAAAAGACCCTCACAAGGAAGGAGATGAGGAATGGCTGGCGCTACAACTTCAATATCCACAACAAGCAGGAAATCGTGGAAGAAATGATGGCCGACCTGCTCGAAGACGCCGAAGAGGAGGCCCTGCTCCACATCCAGGCAAAGATAGGCGAGAATCTCCACGTCGAAGAGATCAGGGGAGAAGACGTAATCACGGAGCCGGCGCGCGCCGAGCACCTGTTCTCCGCTGTGGCCAAATCGTGGGAGGAAGACGAACTGTTCAAGCGCTTCCAGCACCTCATGGTCGAAGAAAAGATATTCCTCCAGCCCAAGCTCACGCTCAACGACGTTGCCGACATGCTGGAGTCCAACACGACCTACATCTCCAAGATGGTCAACAACGCCTACAACCTTGGCTTCCCCGAGCTCGTGAACACCCTGCGCATCGACTATGCCGAGCAATATATCCTCAACCACAGAGGCGCCAAACAGGACGAAATCGCGACCCGCTGCGGATTCCTCAGCGCTTCGTCGTTCAACACCATCTTCAAGCGCATCACGGGCGTGACGCCCAAGATCTGGGTAGCTTCGGCTGAGCTCCAGCAGCAGACACGCAAATGACAGACTATTCCAGCTACAATATCCTCATCGTCGACGACGTCCCCCTCAACCTGATGATTGTCAGCAAGATGCTCGGAAAATACAATTTCCGGGTGCGCACTGCGGACGGCGGGCAGAAAGCGCTGGACGAGGTGGAAGCGGAGAGGCCGAGCCTTATCTTGCTCGACATTATGATGCCTGATGTGGACGGTTTCGAAGTACTGCGGCGCCTTGGTGCCAACCCGGAGACCAGACTGATCCCGGTAATCGTGCTTTCCGCCCTGAACTCAAACGAGGATATAGTGCGCGCCTACAATCTCGGCGCCAAAGATTTCATCACCAAGCCCATCCTGATGGAGAAGCTGATCAACAGCGTGTCCGTCAATCTGAATCTTTAAATCAAAGGGGACGGAGTACCGTCATCTCGCAGCGCCCGCAGTCGAATCCAAGCGGGAGGCGGCGGCCGTTGTTGACAAGCCACAGCGGGCCCGCCGGGGCCGCTCCCTGCCAGCGGGGGCAAAGGCCGAGCTCATACTTGATACAGTAGCGCGTGCGCATCAGTTCCGACGCTCTCGCGGGCTGCGGCCGTATCTGCGAAGAGTCAGGCACCCGGCGGGCGGGGCGCTCAGCTGCAAGCGGCATCTCATCCAGGCGCGCGGCTATTTCCCGGCGCATCGAATTGATTGCGGCAGCCCCGAGGTGCGGCAGGTCGCCATTTGCCGAGAAACCGGAAGCAGTAAAATTGTAGATGCCGCTGCGCTTGGAAAGCTGCTCTCGCAGCATAGCCTCGGCGCGATCGCGGTTCTGCGCAAGCTCTCCGCCGAACGGGAAACGGGCGCTGAGCCTGCGTCCGTCTTCGGAGAGAGCATCCACCACGATTTCCCCTCCTATATTAATATATAGAGCCACAGCGAGTTCGCGCTTCGGGGCATTCGCCTCCAGCTCCCGCTCGAAAGCGGCGTTGATGTTGCGATAGATACGCGCTCCCGGCTTCAGGCCGTCCACTTTCTTGCAGATAAGGTCCAGGCCCTCGCAGCGGTCGGCGCGAAAGCCGCGGATCGCGCTGCCGACCGTGAACGCGAAGCCGTCGCCGTTGGCGAGCCGGAGTCCCGGCTTGGAAGCACGGACAGACACCCGCAGGGAGCCGTCGCCCGCCGGACGCACGGCCGCAACTTCCCCTATCCACTCCCCCATTGCCTTCGGGGCGTCCATCGAAGACCACTTCCCCTTTTCGGCATCCAGCCACCACTGCGTGTAGCCGCGGTTGAAGGTCTTGTCGGAATCGGGCACGAAGCCGCCCGTGACCTTGCCGAAGGATGCCCTGCGGTAGCGCCCGGGCTCGCGCGCCACCAGCTCGTCCAGCGCCAGGCTATACTCCCGCACCACGTTTTTCACGTAGGAAGCATTCTTGAGGCGTCCTTCTATTTTAAATGAACACACACCCGCGCGCGCGAGGTCGCCGAGCCGGTGGAGCAGCTTGAAATCGCGCAGCGACAGCAGCGCCTTGTCTTTTGCAAGCACCCTCCCGCCGGCATCCACGAGGTCATAGAGCGAGCGGCAGGCCTGGATGCAGTCGCCCCGGTCGGCGCTGCGCCCGTCCAGGTACTCCGAAAGCCGGCAGTCGCCGCTGTAGCACACGCATAGCGCCCCGTGCACGAAGAATTCCACCTCGCAGCTCACGGCGGCGCAGATTTCGCGCACCTGCTGCAAGCTGATGCCGCGCTCCAGGATGATGCGGGCGCAGCCCAGCTCTTCAAAATGCCGGGCCCGTTCCACATCGCGAATGGCGCACTGCGTCGATGCGTGCATCGGGCGCACGATATCGGAAAACGTGAGCAGGTGCTCCTCCCGGAAAATGAACGCGTCCACACCGGCCTCCTGCGCGCCGAGCATCAGGGAATGCACCTCATCCCACTCGTCGTCGTAGACTACGGTGTTGACAGTCAAAAAAATACGCGCACCGAAACGGTGGGCGTAGGCGCAAAGCTCACGGATATCCTCCAGGCTGTTGCCTGCGGCCTTGCGGTTGCCAAACGAAGGGCCGGCAATGTAAACGGCGTCGGCACCGCAGTCTATTGCCGCGATGCCGACAGCCTTGTCTTTGGCCGGAGCCAGAAGCTCGAGGGCCTGCATTACTAGAGACTCTTCAGGGCCTTCTGTGCGTCTGCGCCGTATTTGGGATCGGTCACAGCCTTGGAGAAGAATTCCTTGGCCTTGGCGTTGTTCTTGGCCTGCTGGTAGAGGGCGCCCACGGTGTAGGCCACCTGGCCGGCGTTCTTGGCGTCGGGAGCAGCCTCAAGATACTGCTCGAAATACTTGATGGCGTCGGCGTTCTTGCCGGCAAGCTGGGAAGCCTGTCCGGCCACCTGGAGGGCCTGGGGATTGGCAGCAAACTCATTGCTGGCCACGGCCTCCTGCACGGCGTCGGAATATTTCTTGGCCTTCAGGGAAGCCACGGAGCGCTTCAGGTAGAGCTTGCCGAGCTGGGAGTTGGCGTTCTTCTCCTGGCCGTTGGCGGCTGCGGTCTTGTAGGCCTCGACAGCCTCATCGCCACGGCCGGCGGCCTCAAGGGCCATGCCCAGACGGAGAGCGGCCACGCCGTTGGTCGGCACGAGCTCGAGGGCCTTGGAATAGACCTCGACCGCACCTGCATAATCCTTGGCATTCAGGAGAGCGCCACCCTTCTGCATAAATATCTGGGGGATAAGGTCTTCCACCTTCTTGGCAAGATCCTCGTCGCCATATTCCCTGGCCACTGCGATAGTCTCCTGGAACATTGCGATCGCCTCGTCGTAGCGCTTTTCCTTAAGCTCTTCCTTGGCCATTGCATTCATGGTCTTGGGGATGATATCCTTGCAAGTTGCGACGAGTTCGAGTCCTTCGTCTCCGCAAGCCTCGGCCATCTTGAGGGCCTCTTTGAAGCCTGCAAGAGCAGTGGCGTACTCGCCTGCCGAGAGGGAATCGTTTGCCAGCTTGGCGGTCTCGGTGGCTTCGGCCATACTTTGTGCCGACATCACTGCGGCGGCAGCAAACAGAGCTGCGAGAGTAACAATAATCTTTTTCATCTTATCCTGTTTTTGGTTTATTCTGACGAACGAATTGCAAAGTTAACATTTTTTATTACATTTTGCGTGCCAAAATTGCTATCTTTGCCTCGCAACACTAAACAACTATCATGTCTGAAATGAAATACAGGGTCGAAAGCGACCTGATCGGCGAACTCAAAGTTCCCGCCGACGCCTACTACGGAGTCCAGACCCAGAGGGCTCTCGAGAACTACAGGATTTCCACCACCCGGATGTGCCACTACCCCGAGTACATCATCGCCATCGCATACGTAAAGATGGCTGCGGCAAGCGCCAACGCCGAACTAGGCGTGCTCGACAAGGGCATTGCAGACGCAATCATCGCCGCCTGCCGGGAAATCGTGGACGGAAAGTTCCACGACCAGTTCCCCGTGGATATGATGCAGGGCGGAGCCGGCACTTCCGTGAACATGAACGCCAATGAGGTCATCGCCAACCGCGCCCTCGAGCTGATGGGCCACAAGAAGGGCGAATATCAGTTCTGCTCCCCCAACGACCACGTCAACTGCGCCCAGTCCACCAACGACGCCTACCCCACCGCCTTCCGCTACACCTTCGTGCGCATGAACCGCCACCTCGTGGCCAGCCTCAAGGACCTGATTGCCAGCCTGCGCGCCAAGGGCGAGGAGTTCAAGGACATCATCAAGATGGGCCGCACCCAGCTGCAGGACGCCGTGCCTATGACCTCCGGCCAGGAATTCAACGCCTTTGCCAACAACCTGGAGGAAGAAATTGCCAACCTGGAGCGTAATGTGGTGCTGCTCAAGGAAATAAATATGGGAGGCACCGCCATCGGCACCGGCCTCAACGCCGTACCCGGCTTTGCCGAACTCTGCACCAGGCGCCTTTCCGAGTTCAGCGGCGACCAGTTCATCAAGGCCCCCGACCTCGTGGAGGCGACCCCCGACACCGGCGCCTACGTGTCCTATTCCGCCGCCCTCAAGCGCCTCGCCATCAAGCTTTCGAAGATCTGCAACGACCTGCGCCTCATGGCTTCCGGCCCCCGCTGCGGCCTCCACGAAATCAACCTGCCGCCTATGGCTCCCGGTTCGTCCATCATGCCCGGCAAGGTCAACCCCGTGATACCAGAAGTGACCAATCAGGTGTGTTTCAAGGTGATAGGCAACGACACCACCGTGGCGTTCGCCGCCGAGGCGGGCCAGCTCCAGCTCAACGTGATGGAGCCCGTGATCGCCCAGTCCATCCTGGAGAGCGTGACCTGGCTGCGCAACGCCATCGACACCCTGCGCACCCGCTGCATCGAAGGCATCACCGTCAACGCCGACCACTGCTACGAGATGGTCAGGAATTCCATTGGCATCGTGACCGCCCTCAATCCTTATATAGGATACAAGACCTCCACGAAGGTGGCCAAGGAAGCCCTTGAGACCGGCCGCAGCGTCTATGATCTCGTGCTGGAGCACGGCTACATGACCAAGGAGAAGCTCGATGAGGCCCTCGATCCCAAGGCGATGACAGCTTCGCACGAACTGCTGAAGTAAACTGAAGTGAAACGTCTGATCCTGGCACTGGTGGCGGCTGTGGCCTCCCTGATGCTCTGCGGCGAAGCCCGCGGACAGGGCCTTCCGTCGCTTGCCAAGGCCCCCGAAATCACCGTCGGGCGCCTTCCGGACGGCGTTTCCTACTACCTTGTCAAGAACGACGACGCCCCCGGGCTTGCCGATTTCGCCCTCGTGCAGGGCAGGCGCCCGGACAGGAACGGCCCCCGGCGCGACCTCGTGAGCCTGCCCCATTTCCATGGGCGCAAGCCCTATGAGTTCCTCGCCGGCAGCGGCGTGCGTTACGGGGAGCGCGGCTTCATCCAGCACCTCCGCGACGCCACGGTGTTCCGTTTCGCCAACGTGCCCGTGTTCAATTCCGACGTGTCGGATTCGACGCTGCTGATGATGTTCGACATCGTGCGCTCGTCGCCCTACGGGCAGGCGCTCATCATCAGCGGCAACATCGACGTGGCCGCAATCAGCGAGCGCATCCGCATCCTGTCGATGACCGTCTCCCAGCGCGAAGACGCCGGATTTTCCGACGACTACAGCTGGCGGCCGCAGGCGGAGGCGTCCGTGACCACAGGCACCGCCCCGGTGGGCACCATCATCATCCACTACCGCTCGCCGCGCACCGACCGTGAGCTTATGAACACCATCCAGCCGGTGATGAGCAAGCTGCTTGCCACCGAGCTCGGCGTGATCCTGGAGCACCGGCTGCGGGCGGCGTTCGCAAGCGCATCTGTGCCGCTCGCCGACTACCGCTACCGCTACACCGGCAGCGACGAGACCGCCGGCGACGAGATGTTTTCCATCTCGATCCACACCGCCCCCGAGCATCTGGAAAAGGCCCTCAGCACCGCCGGAGGCGTGCTTTCCACGCTCGACGCCGAGGGCCCGACGACCGAAGAGCTGTCGTTCGCACGCAGCGTGATAGCGGAAGGGGTGGCCAGGGACGTGGCCGGCTCGCGGCTGACCAACAGCCAGTACGTCGACAAGTGCGTGGCCGCCTACCTCTACGGCGCCAACCTCGCTTCGACCGCGGCCATCAGCGCCGTCTACACCGGACGCAAGTTGGACCTGGAGCGCGAGCGCGAACTGCTGAGCCGCTACGTGTCCGCCACGCTGTCGCCCCGGCGCAACCTCCACCTCCACGTGCGTAACCCGGTCAAGCTCAGCGAGTCACGTGCGCTTGACCTCTTCCTGAAAGGATGGGAAGGCGGCATCCCGGCACTTGGCGCCACCCCGCTCCCGGAAGACACGCTGAAGCTGGCCGCCAGCCGCAAGAAAGTGAAAATCAAGACCAACACCACCGACCCGTTCAGCGGGGGCAAGATATGGACCTTCTCCAACGGCATCAGCGTGGTGTTCAAGAAAGCGCCGACCGGAGGCACGTTCCACTACGGCCTGATGATGAAGGGCGGATGGACGGAAATTCCCGGTATCAAGGGCTCTGAAGCGGCGTTCCTGGGCGACGTCATAGGGCTGCGACGCACCGCCGGCATGAGCGGGGAGCACTTCCGGGATCTGCTGGCAATGTACGGAGTGTCAATGAGTTCTGAAGCCACGCTTTCAGATGTGCGCTTCTACGGGAGCGCCCCGCGAAAGTCCCTGACGCTGCTCCTGAAGGCGATGCTGTCGCTCACGGGCGCCTCCGAGCCGGACCCCGAGGCATACAAGCGCTACTGCAGCGAGAAAGCGGTGCGCCTGCAGCGGGACAAGTTCTCGGCCGAGGGCACGCGCGCGGTGCTGGACAGCATCATGTGCCCCGGCTACGCATTCGCTTCCGGAAGCCTCCCGGAACTCCCGGGCGGCGACTTTCCGGACAGGGTGGGGGCGTATCTGAAGCGTAAGGGCGAGACCATGCGCAACGCCACTATCGTGCTGGTCGGCGACCTCGATGAAGAAGCCACGCAAAAGATTCTGTGTCAGTATCTTGGCGGCTTCACGACCCAGCAGCAGAGGGTGGTGCGGCCCCGCCTCGCCTTCCCCCTGCGTGACTGCTGGTCCACGAGTTCCACCCTCGGCGGCTGGCGCGACAAGGGCGTCACGGTGTCGGTCAGCGCCCTGTGGCCGTTCTCCGCGGAAAGCAATATGTGCCTGAGCCTCGGCTGCACCGTGCTGGAAGCGGAACTTTCCAGGGCCCTCGCCTCCACCGGCTACCGCTTCACGGTGACTCGCAGCGCTGAACTGCTGCCCGCGGAAAGGCTGACGGTCTATGTGAACTGCAACCCCTGCATCGCTTCAGGCCTGCCGGAAGACGTCTCTCCGGCCTACCCGGCCCAGGTGCTGAACGCTGTGCGCGAAGTGCTGCACAGGCTGGCGGTCAGGGAGGTGGATCCGGCGCTGCTCGCTTCCTGCAAGACCCTGTTGACCGGCACCCTGAGCGCACAGAACGCAGATCCCCGGCGCCTTCGCGACCAGATTCTCTACCGGAGCGCCCTTGGACGGGACCTGACGGGCGGCTACAAAGAACGCATCAAGGCCGTGAGCGCTTCCGACATCAAGGCTATGTTCGAGGCCCTTTCGGAGAGCCAGTGTGAATTCGTGGTGCAATGAGCGGAGCTTTCGGCACTATTATCCAGATAGGCGACATCCTTGTGTCCGAGGACGTGGTGCAGGAGTACTTTGCCTGTGACTACGAGTCCTGCAAGGGGATCTGCTGCATAGAGGGCGATGCCGGCGCGCCGCTCCAGGAGCGGGAACTGCCCGGGCTCGAACGGGATTACCCCCGCTACTGCGGCGAGATGCTCGAAGCCGGGCGCGAGGCGGTCTCGCTCAACGGATTTTTCGAAATCGACCCTGAGGGAGACCTGGTCACGCCGCTGGTGCCCGGCTCCTCGGCCTGCGCCTTCGCGCACTTCCGCGACGACGGCTCATGTCTCTGTGCCATAGAGAAATGCGGCTGCACCAAGCCCGAGTCCTGCTCTCTGTATCCGGTGCGGGTGACCCGCTTCAAGGGCGGCGGCCTGGCCCTGAACCTCCACAAGTGGGACATCTGCCGCTGCGCCTTCGAGAAGGGCCGCCGCGAAGGCATCCGCGCCTACCAGTTCCTCCGGAAGCCCCTCACCGACGTCTTCGGCGCCGACTTCTACTCCGCCCTCTGCGCCGCCGCCGACCACATCCTCGCCAGAGAGTAGCGCCTCCAGAGAGCCCTCCAGCCGCAGGCACCAGCAAGTAGCGCCGCCAGCGAGCCCCGCCGCCGCGTCCCCTAGGCGTACCAGCAGTCGCCACTCCAGCCGCGTCCCTCCGCGAGGACGACGTGGGGACGCTGACGTTGTCTTCGCAGCATCCGGAAGGGAGGAAGCGCCGCGAAGCCGAGCGCGAGGACGACGTGGCGGTGCTGACGTTGTCTTCGCAGCATCCGGAAGGGCGAAACGGCAGCGAAACCCTTCGTGAGGACGACGTGGGGGCGCTGACGTTGTCTTCGCGGCATCCGGAAGGGCGAAACGGCAGCGAAACCCTTCGTGAGGACGACGTGGCGGTGCTGACGTTGTCTTCGCGCGCTCAGGAGGGCGGGGAAGCGGCGAAACCGTTCTTCTCTCCCCTGTGCCAGGTCTGCTTCTAGCTGGCAGGACCTGCTACGAAAAAGGCCCTAAACGCTCCAGGTCCTACCATCGGTTGACAGACCTGACACGCCTGTATTGAATCGGGTTAAGCTTATCTGACGGATTTTGAGCGTTTTTCCGTCAGTGCGGCCGGTTTCTGAGGCAATCTGACGGGGTTTGAGCGTTTTTCCGTCAGGGCGGCCGGTTTCTGCGGCAATCTGACGGCTTTTGAGCCGTTTTCCGTCAGGGCGGCCGGTATCTCACGCTGAGACCTTGGAAAGGATGTCGCGCCGGTAGGTGAGCGACAGGCATACGGTGCGGGCGGCGAGATGTACGAAATAGGCCGCCAGCAGCACGTGAAGGCAGATGTCCGCCGCCGCTCCGGCCGCCACCATTCCAGCTGCCGAAGCACCATCGACCACCATTCCAGCCGCCGCAGAGCCAGCCGTCGCCATGCCATCGACCACCATTCCAGCCGCCGAGGCGCCGCCGGCCCCCGTCAGCGCAGCCCCGCCGCCAAGCCAGCGCCAGCCGAACCAGGTGGCGAAAAAGCCCAGCAGGGCCACGGCCATAGAGAGGAAGAGGCTCCGGGAGGCGGTGGCGCCCAGATAGATGCCGTCCCAGGTGAAGGCGGCGCAGCCGAGCGGCGGCATCACGAGCAGCCACGGCAGGAAGCGCCGGCAGGTCTCCACGACGGCATCGTCGGATGTGAACAGGCGCACGAGCGGCTCTCCGGTGAGCGCGTATCCACCGATAGAAAACACCGCTATGCTCATGCTCCACACAAACACGTAACGCACTGTCTTTCGCAGCATTACCCTATCCCGCGCCCCGATGAAACGCCCCGACAGCGCTTCGCCGGCGTAGGCGAACCCGTCCGTGAAATAAGAGAAAATCATCAGCAGCTGCATCATGATCGAAGAGCACGCCAGCAGCACGTCCCCGAACGCCGATGCGATGATGGTGTAACCCATGTAAATGCCCGTGAAGCACAGCGAACGCCCCAGCAGGTTGCCGTTCATTTTCAGGAACGGCACCATGTTCCGCGCCCGCAGCAGCTCAGCGGCGTCCTCCCGCCGCACGGTGCCGAGAACGTGGCGGTACTTCCTGACACACACGGAGATAGCATACGCCAGGCCCGCATACTGGGCCACCAGCGTGCCCGCCGCGATGCCGTCGAAGCCGATGCCGCCCCACCCGAAAATGCCGAAGGTCAGCACCACCGACGCCCAGATGTTGGTGATATTGACCACCAGGTCCGTCCACATCGAGCTCATCGAGTCCTGCATCCCCACGAACCAGCCGCGGAACACCATCAGCCCCAGGGTGGCCGGCACCGCCCAGATGCGCACGCTGAAGTAGCGGAGGGCCAGTTCACACACACGCGGCGTGGCGCTGACGACCAGCAGCCCGAGCCTTGCCAGCGGCCGCTGCAGCACCAGTATCAGCAAGGCCACCGCCGCGGCAAATGCCAGCCCGCGGAAGAAAATGTCGGCACACTCCCTCCGGTTCTCGCGCCCGAAGGCCTGCGCCGTGAGCCCGCCGGTGCCCGTGCGGAGGAAGAAAAAGTTCCAGTAGAGAAGGTTCAGCAGCATGGCGCCCACGCTGATGCCGCCTATGAACACGGCAGAGCCGCCGTCGGCATCGACAAGGTGGCCGGCGAGGGCCGTGTCCACCATCCCCACCAGCGGGACGGTGAGGTTCGCCAGGATGCTGGGCACCGAAAGGCGCAGGATTTCCCGGTTGAGCGCGCGATCTGACAGAATGTGTTTCACGTTGAACGCAAAATTAAAAAATGTTTCCTAAATTCGCAGGACAATTTCTATCATTTACGATGAAAGCACTTAATCTCCACGCCGTCGGCGACCTGCGCTATGAAGAGGTTCCCGATCCCATCCGACAGGAAGGCGAAGTCCTGTTGAAAATCAAGGCCTGCGGCATCTGCGGCAGCGATATCCCCCGTATATTCAAGAAAGGCACATACCATTTCCCGACCATCCCCGGGCACGAGTTCTCGGGCGAAATCATCGACGCCGACAAGCCGGAGCTCATCGGGAAGAAGGCGGCAGTGTTCCCGCTGCTGCCCTGCCGGAAATGCGCTTCCTGCCAGGTGGGTGAGTATGCCCAGTGCAGCGACTACGACTACTACGGGTCCCGCCGGGACGGCGCCTACGCCGAGTATCTGGCCGTCAAGGAATGGAACCTCGTGCCGTTCGAGGGCATCAGTTATGAGGAAGCGGCGATGTGTGAGCCCGCAGCCGTGGCGCTCCACGCCGTCGGCCTGGCCGACATCAAGATCGGCGACACAGTGGCGGTGTTCGGCGCCGGCCCCATCGGTATGATGCTGGCGCTTTGGTGCAAGGCCTCGGGCGCCGCAAAGGTGATCCTCTGCGACATCGACCCGGCGAAGGTGGAATTTGCCGCGAAGATGGGCTTCGACGCCGTGAACAGCGCGCAGACCGATGCCGCTGAATATATAAAGGAAGCCACCGGCGGGCGCGGGGCCGATGCCTGCATAGAAGGTGCCGGCGCCACCCAGACCTGGGAAAGCTGCATCAAGGCGGTCAGGAGTTTCGGACACGTGGTCTGCATGGGCAACCCCTTCGGCGACATGACCCTCACCCAGGGCACCTACAGCCAGCTCCTGCGCAAGCAGCTGACTATACGCGGCACTTGGAACAGCTCCTACAACGACGCCCACAACGACTGGCGCACCGCCCTGGACGCCATCACCAAGCACATCGTGGACGTGCGTCCGCTCATCACCCACCGTTTCGCACTGAAGGACTACAAGCAGGCCTTCGACATGATCCTCGCCCGCAAGGAGTTCTACAGCAAGGTGATGTTCGTGGACTAGTGGCAAATATCAGTTTTTGTGAAAAAATTTTTGGTGTTTAGAAAAAACGTAGTATATTTGCAGTCCCAATGCGGAAATAGCTCAGTTGGTAGAGCGCAACCTTGCCAAGGTTGAGGTCGCGGGTCCGAGCCCCGTTTTCCGCTCCAAAAAGGCCTTCCAGATATCTGGAGGGCTTTTTTTCGTGTGTAGAATCCGCCAATAATCCGTCAGCCCTCCATGTGTCCGTGAAGACAACGTCAGCACCCCCACGTTGTCCTCACGAAGGGTTTCGCTGCCGTTTCACCCTTCCGGATGCCGCGAAGACAACGTCAGCATCCCCACGTTGTCCTCGCGGAGGGTTTCGCCTCCGTTTCGCCCTTCCGGATGCCGCGAAGACAACGTCAGCACCCCCACGTTGTCCTCGCGTAGGGAGGGAAGGGTGTTGGGGAGGTTCTTCGCTACGCTCAGAATGACAGAGGGGCTGCCGGCGGCCTATTTCGTGCATCTCGCCGCACGCACGGTATGCCTGTCGCTCACATACCGGCGCGGAAAGCCTGCTACCGCTACTTGCGGTTGTCGAGGATCTTGACGCCGGGGTAGTCGGAGGGGTTGAAAGTCACCAGGGATTCGGAGACGCCGAAGGCGATGTCCCGCATAGTGAGGGTGATGCCGGACACGGTGGCCCGCAGACTGACGGGATAGTAGCTGCCCTTGGCCACGACCAGATCCATAGACTTCGGCGCGTCCTTGTCGCGATTGGACCGGAGCTTGCGGCAGAGCAGGTACCAGGCGTCGTCGGTCTCATCCTTCAGGATGATCTCGTAGCCTTCGATGATGCCGCTGAACATTGCCGCGTCGCCGTCGGTGCTGGATTTATCAGACACGGTCCAGTCCTTGATCTCCACCTGGTTCTTGTCGGAATCATAGACCCACTGGGACTTGCCGTCGGTCCACGTGACCATCGCCACGCCCATCAGGTCGGCCTCGACGCGGGCCTTGTCGCCAAGGGTGTAGGACCTAGAGACCATCGAACCCACGATGGGCATCTTGACCTCGATCACGAGTGAAATCCCCTCTTTTTCGTGTTCCTTCATCACGTCGTCCATCCGCGCCACTATCTCCTGCGGGGTCTGGGCCAAGGCAGCAACGGCGGCGCATAGGGCCAGAATGAATGTTGCTGTCGCTTTCATATTATTGCTTATGGGTCATTATGTCGAGGACCATCTTGTCGGTCTCACGCATACCGAGGGAGCTCCGCGTTTCAGTTGGAACTGTTGTTGAAGTCGTAAGAAAGTGTAGATGTGTGAGTTTTACCGTATTCGTCCTGTAGCTCAAACGTCAGATTATGAACCTTATCCAGAGTCGGCTTCTTGACGACTTTCAGTTTCATCAGGCAAATCCATTTATTCTGAATATACTTATTTGACGAGTAATCTTTATAGTGCTCTATATCTAACATTTTCAAATCGTTAGGCAGAACTGATGAAAGTAGAAGGCCGGATCTTATATCTTCTCTCCAGCTAGAGTCCAAGCGGGGATATAAACTGTACGCATAAATCTCAAAGCAATCGGAAAGAGAAGCTCCAGCAGGATGAGAATCGTCATAATCCCTGTCCGAGAGTATTGATACGCTGTGGATATCAGGGATCACATATCTTAAATCAGGCCCACCGCCATCAACTTTCAACTCCTTTTTATCATATCCGACATCACCGTACTTCTCACAGACTGCATCAAAAAACTCTTTATCTTCTCCTTCAGCGTCTTCCTGTTTTATTGATCGGGTACTTCGGGCATCAACAGTAAAGTCCCAATCTCCAGGCTTACCCTCCTCAGGAGAAACAACGACTTCGCTATATAATACTAACATACGAGTCCTGTGTGTGAAAAAGAAATAATCATCAGGTCCGTATAACGTACCGATCGGAATGAAATCCATCAGATTACAAGACGCCGCCACGGTAAGCAAGGCTATGAGAATCAGGAGCTTTTTCATAATACAGGATGATCTAAAGATGTAGTCTTTAAAAAACAGTTATAGTTAGTTGTTTTTGAATGTGTGCAGTCAAATATCGGCCCTGTACTACCAAGATTAAATAACCCGGAATGACAATGAGGAGGGGTCAGGATGACAGGTGGGAGCTATTGCTTATGGGTCATTATGTCAAGGACCATCTTATCGGTCTCACGCATACCGAGGGAGCCGAGGCGGGTGAGGTTGTGGATGCAACGGTCCACGTCGTCCTCTATCAGGCCCTCCACGCAGCTCACCGAGTGGTTCTGGACGGCCAGCATGGCGCTGAGCACCGCCGTGGACACTCCGCTGCTCACCTTCAGGGCGCAACTGGGCTTGGCGCCGTCGCAGACCATGCCGGCAAGGTTGGCAATCATGTTCTTCACGCTCGCGGCCACCTGCTCGTAGCCGCCGCCCATCAAGAAGGTGAGGCCGCAGCTGCTGCCGGTCGACGCCACCACGCAGCCGCACAGGGCGCTCAGGCGGCCGAGACTCTGCTTGATGTAGATGGCGGTCAGGTGGCTGAGCACGAGGGCGCGCGTCAGCTCCTCCTCCGTGTTGTGGTTCTCACGCGCGAACACCACCACCGGTAGCGTGGCCGCGATGCCCTGGTTGCCGCTTCCGGAATTGCTCATCACCGGGATCATCGCCCCGGCCATACGGGCGTCGCAAGCGCTTGACGTTGCGCTGATTATGTGGCTGAAAATAGTGTCTCCGAAAATGCCCTTCCCGAGCGGGCGGGAAAGCGTTTTGCCGAGTTCGTGGCCGTAGTTGCCCTTCAGCGCCTCTTCGGCGGCCGCTTCGTTGAGACGGCGGGACTCGTTGATGAATTCTATGTCCTCGAGCGGGGCCGTGGTGGCGAATTCCCAGACGCGGCGCAGCGTGAGTTCCTCTTCGCGCCCGTCGGCATCCGCCGGCGCCCCGAGCGAAGCGCGCTCGTCCAGCCCCTGGCACGCGGGCCCCTCCAGGAAGACCAGGCGCGTGTGGTCCCTGGCGATGATGGCCCTGGATTCGCACCCGCCCTCGGAGGAGCAGCGCACGTCGATGTAGAGCACCTCGGCGCTCTCCGTGGTCAGGCCTATCCTGAGCCCGCCGGCGGCAAGCCAGGCCTTCGCCCGTGCCACGGCAGCAGGTGTGCTATCTTTCAGCACTTCAAGCTGATACGAGCTCTTCCCCACCAGGGCTCCGAGGGCCACCGCGATGGGCAGGCCGGTCATCCCGGTGCCGGGAATGCCCACACCCATGGCGTTTTTCAGGATGTTGGCGCTGAGCTTCACATCAATTGCCGAAGGTTCGGCACCGAGCGCTTCGGTGGCATAAGCGGTGCACAGGGCGACGGCGGCCGGCTCCGTGCAACCCATTGCGGGCACGACCTCCCGCTTGATAAGGTCGATAATCTGGGCGTTGTTCATTAAATGCAAAAATAGAGAACAGATTTCACATTGCCAAAAAATACCTATATTTGCAAGTTAAAGTACTGATACCTGAAATGGAAAAATTATTAAACAAGACCTGCGAGAAATACACATTGGCCGAAGAGGTCAAGGCAAAGGGCATCTATCCCTACTATCGTCCTATTTCTTCCGGTCAGGATCCGCTGGTCACAATGGCCGACGGCTCCAAGGTGCTGATGTTCGGCTCCAATTCCTACCTCGGACTTTCCGATGATCCCCGGCTCAAGGAAGCCGCCTGCGCGGCTATCCAGAAATACGGCACCAGCTGCTCCGGCAGCCGTTTCCTCAACGGCACCCTCGACATCCACGAGGAGCTCGAAGAGAAGCTCGCCCGCTTCGTGGGCAAAGACGAGGCCGTCACCTACAGCACCGGCTTCCAGGTCAACCTCGGAGTCGTGGGCTGTCTGGGATTCAGGGGCGGATTCATCTTCCTCGACGCTCTCGACCACGCCTGCATCATCGACGGCAGCCGCCTGAGTTTCAGCGAAGTACGCAAGTTCCGCCACAACGACATGGCCGACCTCGAGAAGAAGCTCTGGCTCACTCCGAGGCACGCCAACAAACTCATCGTCGTGGACGGCGTGTACTCCATGGAAGGCGACCTCGCTCCCGTGCCGCAGCTGGTCGAACTCTGCGAAAAATACAACGCCTCGCTGATGATAGACGACGCCCACGGCCTCGGAGTCTTCGGCAAGAACGGTTCCGGCACCGCCAGCCACTTTGGCCTCACCGACAAAGTGGACCTCATAATGGGCACATTCTCGAAGAGTTTCGGATCCCTTGGCGGATTCATCGCCGGCGACCGCACCGTCATCGAATACCTCAAGCACAACTCCCGCTCCCTCATCTTCAGCGCCTCCATGACGCCCGCCGCCGTGGCGGCTGCCAGCAAGGCCCTCGACATCATGCAGGAGGAGCCCGAGCGCATCGAGCACCTCTGGAAGCTCACCGAGCACGCCCATAAGGCATTCAAGGACAACGGATTCGACATCGGCCACACCCAGTCCCCCATCATCCCGCTCTTCGTGCGCGACACCTTCAAGGCCATGACCATAGTCAAGCTGGCCTACGAAGCCGGCGTGTTCATCACCCCGGTCATCGCCCCCGCCGTGCCCGAGAAGGACGTGCTTATCCGCTTCGCGCTGATGGCCACTCACAGCATCGAACAGGTCGACGAGGCCGTCGAAAAACTGACCAAAATCTTCAAGGAACTCGAAGTCTTATGATAATCCTGATCACCGGCATCACCTCCGGCTTCGGCCGCGCAATGGCAGAGCGCCTGCACGCCGACGGCCACACCGTCTACGGCACCCACCGCAACGCCACGGAATTCATCCCCGGGGTCCGCTATATAAAGGCGGACGCCCAGAACGAGCAGGACTGCGAGGCGGCAGTGAAGCAGGTGCTGGATGCGGAAGGACGCATCGACGTGTTCATCAACAACGCCGGCATGGGCATAGGCGGCCCGCTGGAATTCACCTCCCTGGAAGACGCACAGCGCCAGATGGACGTGAACTGGATGGGCATGGTGCGCTTCCTGCACTGGGTGGTGCCCGCGATGCGTGGGCAGGGCGGTGGTAAAATCATCTGCTTCAGCTCGATAGGCGGCCTGATGGGACTCCCCTTCCAGGGCCTGTATTCCGCCAGCAAGTTCGCCATCGAGGGCTATTGCGAGGCCCTGCGCCTGGAGACGAAAGCCTTCGGCATCAAGGTGGTCGTGATAGAGCCGGGCGACTTCGCCACCAACTTCACCGCAAAGCGCAAGAGCGTCTCCGATCCCAGGGCATACGAGGTCTACAAGACCTACGCCAAGTCCCTTGCCAGCATCGAGCACGACGAGACCTCCGGGCTCAAGCCCGAGTTCCTCGCCTCCAAGATCAGCCGGATAGTGAAGGCCCGCAACCCCCGTTACAACTACATCATTTCCACGCTGGAGCAGCGCCTGAGCGTGATTCTCAAGGCCATCCTGCCCCCCAGCTGGTTCGCCGCAATTCTGGGAAGCTACTACAAACTATAGTGAAAACCACATTTTCAATACACTACCAAACGCAGTGGGGCGAGAGCCTCTGCGTGGTGCTGCAGGATAAGAAACACCCTATGGAATGGCACGACGGCGCCGTCTGGACCGCCACCATCAACGTGTCTGCAGCCGCACTCAAAGACTACTACTACATAGTGATGCGCGACGGCGTGATAGCCCGCAGCGAATGGGAGCACCACAGCGCCGCAGCCGTGCCCGTGATCGAAGACCACTGGCACGACTGCCCGTTCGAAGGCTGCCCGTTCGTGCGCAGGCACACGGCCGGAATCTTCGACCGCCCGGGCTTCCGGGGTGCCGGCACCGCCGTGCCCGTGTTCTCGCTTCGCGGCGAGGGCGACTTCGGCATCGGCGACTTCCGCGACCTGCGCCCGCTCGTGGACTGGGCCGCGGCCACAGGCCAGTGCATCATCCAGCTGCTGCCCGTGGGTGACACTACCCGCCGCGGCGAGTGGAAAGACTCCTATCCCTACAGCCCCATATCCTCATTCGCCCTCCATCCCCTCTACCTGCGCCTGCAGGAGATCGGAGTGAATGAAGACGCCGCTTTCCGCCGCGTGCAGAAGGAACTGAACGCGCTGCCGGAGCTGGACTATCCGAGGGTGTTCAAGGAGAAGATGTCCCGCGTGCGCAAGGCGTGGCAGGACCACGGCGCAAAGGACTGCGGGAGCGCTGCTTTCCGCCGCTTCTGCAAGGCCAACGCCTACTGGCTCGACGAGTACGCCGAGTTCTGCGCCAGGCGAGACTCCAACGAGCCCGACTACTGGCGCTGGATCCAGTGGCACCTGGACCGCCAGTTCGCGGAAGAGGCCGCCTACGCCCGCAGCAAGGGCGTGCACTTCAAGGGCGACCTCCCCATCGGGGTGAGTTCCGACAGTGCCGACGCATATTTCCACCCGCAGCTCTTCAACCTCGACTCGAGCGCCGGCGCCCCGCCGGATTTCTTCAGCGCCGAGGGCCAGAACTGGGGTTTCCCCACCTACTACTGGGACGAAATGGCCAAGGACGGCTA